>Ga0181595_10000219_pt1 | contig 62673 bp, 67 predicted proteins | sample 041ome_7_FD_145604 | JGI IMG/M metagenome (GOLD analysis project Ga0181595, IMG submission 145604) | Coastal salt marsh microbial communities from the Groves Creek Marsh, Skidaway Island, Georgia - 041401AS metaG (spades assembly) | ecosystem: Environmental > Aquatic > Marine > Intertidal zone... | reverse complement strand
ATGGCAAGGCTGTAGCTAAAAAGCCAGTAAAGGCTGACAGCGAAGCTGAAACAAAAAAAGTAGCCCCAAAAAAAGTAGCCAAAAAACAAGCCGCTGAGAAACCAGTTGCAAAGAAAGCTGCTGCTAAAAAGCCAGCGGCTAAAAAAGCAGCCTCAAAAAAAGCAGCTGAAAAATAAGAGGAGTTAACAGATGGCACATAAAAAAGCAGGTGGTAGCTCACGTAATGGTCGTGATTCGGCTGGTCGCCGTCTAGGCGTTAAAAAATTTGGCGGCGAGGCTGTATTGGCGGGTAACATTATTGTGCGCCAACGCGGTACTAAGTTTCACCCTGGTGATAATGTAGGCATGGGTAAAGACCATACTTTATTTGCGCTTCTTCCAGGTTCTGTAAGCTTTCGTAAAAAAGCCAGTGGTCGAACATATGTTAATGTGAGCGATACTGCCGCCGTAGCAGAATAATTCATTAATCAGCTTTGGTTATCAAAGGGAGAGCCTATGGTTTTCCCTTTTATTATTTTAAGCTGATTTATAATGGGCGGTCTTTTACTAAGCGCCAATAGTTATGAAATTAATTAAAAATGAAGTTTCTCGATCAAGCAAAAATATTTATTCGATCTGGAAATGGTGGACCTGGCTCCGTTAGCTTCAGACGAGAAGCTAATGTTCCTTATGGCGGCCCAGATGGCGGCGATGGGGGTCGCGGAGGTGACATTGTTGCAAAATGTGTAAATGGTCTCAATACGCTTATTGATTTTCGCTACCAACAACATTTCAAAGCCGAATCAGGGCGCCCTGGCGCAGGTAGAGATAAATCTGGATTGTCTGGAAAACAAATAATACTCAGACTACCGGTTGGTACTCAGATCTTATCAGATGATCAAACCACCATACTTGCTGATCTTACTAGAGTAGGCCAAGAAATCATTCTGGCAAAGGGCGGCGAAGGTGGGCATGGAAACGCTTTTTTCAAATCATCTACCAACCAAGCGCCTCGCAAATCACAACCAGGCATTTCGGGATTGGAAATGTGGGTTTGGCTTCGATTAAAACTCATCGCGGATGCAGGATTGGTTGGGCTTCCCAATGCTGGCAAATCGACTTTTTTAAGTGTTGTCTCTGCCGCAAAACCAAAAATTGCTGATTACCCGTTTACAACATTGCACCCTAATCTTGGTGTTGTTGCTATCGATGGCAAAGAATTTGTAATGGCTGACATACCAGGACTTATTGAGGGGGCGCATGAAGGGGCTGGGATTGGCCACCGCTTTTTGGGACATGTAGAGAGATGCCGCGTTTTACTTCATTTAATAGATGCAACTCATACTGACCCAATAGCGAGCTGGCGGACAATCCGAACAGAGCTATCTGCTTATGATGATGGTCTTGCCCGAAAACCAGAAATTATAGCCTTATCAAAATGTGATTCCGCGCCAGACGATTATATAACTGATTTGATTAAAGAGCTTCAAAAGGTGGGAGCAAAAAATATATTGCGATTATCTTCTGTAACAGGCAGCGGTCTCAACGAGGTGTTGCGTGCGATAGATGATGTGATACAAAGTGAGAGAATAAAAGAAGAAAATGAGGGCAAGGTTCAAGAGCCTTGGCGCCCTTAGAGTTTTTTTCTCTCTTGTAATGATGAATCGAAGGTTTGAGCGCAAGTGAAAAACTTAGCAAACAAAGTGCAACAAGCATCCTGTATTGTGATCAAAATTGGGTCTGCTCTCCTTGTTGATGCAGACACTGGTAGGGTGAGATCAAACTGGATAGAATCACTTGCCAAGGATATTACATTATTAAAATCGGACGGAAAACAAGTTGTTCTCGTATCATCAGGTTCAATTGCCATTGGACGGGAAATTCTCAATCTTTCTTCCAATATGATTAAATTGGAAGAAAAACAGGCCGCTGCTGCAGTAGGACAAGGAAAGCTCGTACAATTATGGGCTCATTATCTGGCACAGCACAAGATTACTGCGGCTCAAATTCTGCTTGCGCCAGATGATACTGAAACAAGACGACGCCACCTAAATGCAAGAGCTACTATCAAAACATTATTAAATCTTGGTGTTGTTCCTGTTGTGAATGAGAATGATACTGTAACCACTTATGAAATCAGGTTTGGCGATAATGATAGGCTTGCAGCACGTGTAGCTAGCATGATTTCTGCTGATCTTGTGATCTTGTTATCCGATATTGACGGGTTATATAATACCGACCCGTCGCTTGATCCAAAGGCAACGCATATTGGGGAAGTAAATGAGATAACAGAAGCTATTCTCGCAATGGGAGGGAGCGCAAATGCCTCTTTTGCTTCTGGTGGAATGGCTACTAAATTAGCCGCGGGGCAAATAGCAACAAGCGCAGGCGCTGATATGATCATTTGTGATGGGCGCCATGAGCAGCCTCTTAAACGATTGCTTGACGGCGCCCGTGCTACTTTCTTCCATTCATCAATAGAGCCACATACCGCACGCAAGAAATGGATTGCAGGTACGCTCGAATTAGCGGGAAGTGTAACCATAGATACAGGAGCTTCAAAAGCAATTAGCGAAGGTAAATCACTATTACCAGCAGGAATTACTTCTGTTTCGGGTCGCTTTGTGAGAGGTGATATAATTTCGGTACGCGATAGTGCTAATCATGAAATAGCAAGGGGTCTTTCAAACTATTCCCATCTAGAGGCAAATCAGCTAAAAGGAAGAAAAAGTGCTTCATTTGAATCCATTGTAGGGTTTCAAGGGCGTGCTGAGTTAATACATGCAGATGATTTGGTAATGATGAACCTATCAAGAGAAGATAATGAGACTTCCAAATAATACAGAAAATAGCTTATCTGTTGGGGATATAATCGAACGTCTTACCTCTGAGGCAAAACAGGCTCAATTGGTTTTGGGTCAATCCTCTCATTCAGCAAGATGTTCAGCATTAAAAAAGATTGCTGAGAAAATTAGAACTTCACGCGAACAGATTATGGATGCGAATCAGCAGGATTTATCTAATGCAAATGATAAACAGCTTGCAGCTTCTGTGATTGATAGATTAACGCTCAATGCTGATAGAATAGAAGCTATGGCCATCGGCGTCGAGGCAATTGCAGATATGTCAGATCCACTTGGAAAATCGCTGGCAAAATGGGATGTTCCATCTGGTCTAGAAATCGAACGTGTTTCAACAGCACTTGGCGTTATTGGCATTATTTATGAATCGCGCCCAAACGTAACTGTGGATGCAGGTGCGCTATGTCTTAAATCTGGAAATGCTGCGATATTACGTGGCGGCTCTGATTCGTTTCATTCAAGCTTGCTGCTAACAGAACTTATTCAAGGCTGTTTGGAGGCGGAAGGCCTTCCACGCACCGCCGTGCAAATGATTCCAACCTCTGATAGGCAGGCTGTAAATGAGTTATTGCAGGCTGCTGGCAAAGTAGATGTAATCGTGCCAAGAGGCGGTAAATCATTGGTAAGTTTAGTTCAAGAAAAAGCACGTGTACCTGTTTTTGCTCACCTTGAGGGTATCTGCCATATTTATGTAACACAAAGCGCAGATGCCGACATGGCGCGAGATATCACGCTTAATGCAAAAATGCGCAGAACCGGAATTTGTGGTGCTTGTGAGACGCTACTTATTGACCGCTCAGTCGCTCATAGCTTGTTACCTGATATTGCCTCTGCTCTTTTGGAGGCTGGGTGTGAGCTTCGCGGTGATGAAGAAGCAAGACAGATAGTACCTGCAATGCATAAGGCGAGCGAGGAAGACTGGCATACAGAATATTTAGATGCAATTTTATCTATTAAAATAGTTGATGGTTTTGAAGATGCAATTTCACATATCTCTAGCTATAGCTCTGGCCATACAGAATCAATCATCACTCAGGATAGCGACCTTATAAACCGATTTTTATCTGAGGTTGATAGTGCAATTGTAATGGCAAATGCATCTACTCAATTTGCAGATGGGGGTGAATTTGGCATGGGAGCGGAAATAGGAATTGCAACCGGTAAGCTTCATGCAAGAGGGCCTGTAGGTGCAGAACAGCTTACTAGTTTTAAGTATAATGTAAGAGGCCATGGTGAAACTCGGAAATAAGCGCACTCACCTATCACGCCTTTCACGTCATTTAAGAAAACAACGTATTGGATTAATGGGTGGCTCTTTTAACCCAGCTCACACAGCACATGAGGAAATTGCTGAAGTCGCCCGAAAACAGGCTAAGCTAAAAGAAGTTTGGTGGCTTGTCAGTCCACAAAACCCGTTAAAGCATGATGCGCAGATGATTCCGTTCCATGAGCGGCTACAAGGTGCCATCAGTCTCACTTGGAACAAGCCTTGGCTTAAGGTGCTTGATTATGAATATCAGCTTCAAAAAGCACACTGTTTTCCTGATAATCGAGCATCAACGGTCATAACGCTATCTTATTTACGCAAGCAATTTCCAGTGACTTCTTTTGTCTGGGTAATGGGCGCTGATAATCTGGCACAATTTATGCACTGGCAAAATGCTCCAAAAATCGCAAGGCTTGTTGATATATGCGTCATGAACAGGCCTGAATTCACCTATAAGGCACTTGCAAGCAGAAGTATTGCCGCGCTTGGCACAAGAGTTTCCACCTATAATCTAGGAAGCAGCCCTAAACGCAAATGGGCCTATTCGTTTTCAACTCGGAATACACTTTCAGCGACAAAAATTAGGCAAAATAAAGCAGATGAATAGCTTGTTTTAGTTAGAGTTGTCGAAGCTACGAAAAAACGCTATATAGATGTCAGGACTTAATAAAGGAGATGGACTATTACCATTAAAAAAGAGCCGCTTTCACCCGACCAGCTAAAACAGTTGGTTCTGCAATCATTAGATGATGATAAGGGTGAGGATATCTTATCTATCTCTCTTGGGACAAACTCCTCAATCGCTGATTATATTGTTATCGCATCTGGTACTTCTTCACGAAAAGTTCTTGCGATGGCTCAAAATCTGGAAATAAAATTAAAAAAAGCAGGCGTTACAATATTAGGCCGTGAAGGTGCATCGCAAGCTGACTGGGTATTACTGGATGCATGCGATGTTATTGTTCATTTATTCAAGCCTGAGGTTAGAGAATTTTATGGGCTTGAGCGCATGTGGTCTCCTTCTGCTGATGAAGAAATAATTCAGGTTTCAGCAGACTAGGTGTTAAGCTTTTAGAACAGCAAGGTTAACACAAACTTCAGGTAACCATTATGCGCTTGAGTATTATTGCAATCGGCAAACAAAAAAATGATGCTACCTATGACCTAACGCAAACCTACTTTAAACGATTACCCTTTGCAGGAGACATTATTGAAATTGAGCGCTCGCAGGCGTCAGGCCCAAAACGCGCAATAGAAGAAAGTGATAAAATTAGAACCTTTCTTCAAATGAAAGCTATTAAAGGCCATCGTGTGATTGCATTAGATAAATCGGGTACAGATACAAGCTCTGAGCAATTAGCAGAATTAATACGTAACTGGCGTGATGATGGAGTGGCTGGTTCCTATTTCGCTATAGGCGGCGCTGATGGACATACTCAAACACTTCTTAATTCGGCTAATATATGTCTAAGGTTTGGTAGGGCTACCTGGCCTCATTTACTGTTTCGTGCCATGCTCGCAGAACAATTATACCGGGCTGAGATGATTTTAAAGGATCATCCCTATCATAATGGCCACTAACCTACATTAAAAAGCTAAGCATCTGCTGTGTTTTTATAACGATTGATTACTTGTTCCCAGCTAACAGCTACATTATATTGACAAAGATGAGAAAACATAAAGATAAACAATTGGTTTTGTGTATTTTAGATGGCCTAGGCATTGGTGAGGAAACCCAAACAAATGCTGTTTTTAGGGCTCATACGCCAAACCTTGATAAACTGATTGCAACAAGCCCTACATGCCGTCTACAAGCCTCAGGGCCTGCGGTAGGACTGCCCGAAAACCAGCCTGGAAATTCTGAGGTGGGGCATTTAACAATTGGATCTGGCAGAGTGATTGAGCAGGACTTGCCACGCATCCATAATGCGTTTCGCGCTCATTTTCTTGCCGAAAGTGCTGAGCTTTCCCAGTTTGTTAGTAAGCTTGAAGAAACAGGTGGGGCAGCTCATGTATTAGGCCTTATATCTGATGGAGGAGTGCATTCACATATTGACCATATTGCCAGCCTTGCACGGTATTTAAGACACCAGAATATACCTGTATTCATTCATGTAACCACAGACGGACGAGACACCGCACCCAACGCTAGTGCAGGCTATATATCAAGCCTTAAAAAGGCATGTCCTGAGGATGTTGTTTTTGCAACTATTATCGGTCGATATTTTAGTATGGATAGGGATAAACGCTGGGAGCGCACACAAATAGCATATGACCTTATCAAGGACGGAACTGCATCATACCATGCTGAAACTGCAGAACAAGCCATCCGTGATGCTTATGACCGCAAGGAAACAGATGAATTTATCACCTCGACAGTCCTTGCAGATTACAAAGGGATGAGTTCTAAAGACGGTATTGTTATGACTAATTTTCGGGTAGATAGAGCGCGGCAAATCATGTCGGCATTCTTTATACCAAATGAAACCGAAATAATTTCTAAAGTAGATATAAAACCAGCTGCCGGCCTTGCGATGACGCCTTTGTCAGATAGGTTGAATGAGGTGGTTCTCCATCTTTTCGCGCCAGCTGATCTGAAGAATGGATTGGGGGAGACCATCTCCAAATCAGGGTTATCTCAGTTGCGCCTTGCGGAAACAGAAAAATATCCTCATGTTACCTTCTTTTTCAATGGCGGTATCGAAACCCCTTTTAAAGGTGAGTCACGTGAGCTTGTAGCATCCCCGAAAGTGGCAACTTACGATTTACAACCTGAAATGAGTGCTCAAGAATTATTAAAAAAAGCACTTAGCGCTATTCGCGCTCACACAGCAGAAGTAATTATCATAAATTTTGCTAATCCAGATATGGTTGGGCATACAGGCGATTTAAAAGCAACTATTGCTGCGGTTGAGACGATAGATCAATGTGTAGGAGAGCTTATCACTGCGATAACGGCAACAAATGGGATTATGATAGTTACTGCCGATCATGGTAATTGCGATGTGATGTGGGATGCCAAAAAGCAAATACCACATACTGCCCATACCACTAATTTAGTTTCATGCAGCTTTGTGGGAGGAGATATATCTAGTTTATCAGATGGTACTCTTGCTGATATTGCACCAACAATGTTAGATTTACTTAATATCACCAAGCCAGCTGAGATGTCTGGCACATCTCTTATTGAAAAGAAGTCTTAATAAATAGCTGAAACTACTGCCCATCCAAGCAAAGGATATAACTAATGAAACCCGCTTCAGTACCTAAATTATTATCTCGTGGTAGCTTTGTTTTTCTGGCCCTTATTGTGGTCTGGATGGCAACCCCATCTTTTAAAAATGCTTTTTCTGAAGACCAAAGTGATGCCTACCGACAGCTTGCTTTATTCGGCGATGTATTTCAGCGGGTAAAAACAAGTTATGTTGAAGAAAAGACAGATAAAGAATTAATTGCTTCTGCAATAAATGGCCTGCTTACGTCACTTGATCCCCATTCCTCTTTCCTGCCTGAAGAAAATTACCAAAAAATGCAGGTTGAAACATCTGGAAAGTTTGGCGGTCTGGGTGTAGAAATAACAACAGAAAATGGGTTGGTAAAAGTAGTCTCCCCAATTGATGATACGCCTGCTTTTAATGCCGGATTGCAATCAGGTGACTTTATAATTGGAGCAGACGAAGAAAGCTTGGTAGGGCTACCATTGAATGAGGCTGTTGAAAAACTAAGGGGGCCTATCGGAAGCAAAATCGTGATCACTATTCAGCGTGGTCAAGATGAGCCCTTTGATGTTTCCATAATAAGAGATGAGATTAAAATTCGCAGCGTGCGCTCAGATGTTTTTAACAATGTTGGTTATATACGCATATCAAAGTTTACCCAGCAAACAACCCCTGGGCTAATTCAGGCCGTGGAGGATTTAGACGCCGCATCCAGCGAAGGTATTAAAGGATACGTATTAGATTTACGGAACAATCCTGGCGGTCTTCTATCTCAATCTATTAAAGTTACGGATGCTTTTTTGGAACAAGGGGAGATTGTGTCGACACGGGGGCGCAGTGATTCAGATATATCACATACTTATGCGCGTGCTGGCGATATAATTAACGGAAAGCCGCTAGTTGTTCTTATTAATTCTGGCTCTGCATCTGCATCAGAGATAGTTGCAGGCGCGCTTAAAGATCATAAGCGCGCTATCATTATGGGCACACGCTCATTCGGTAAAGGGTCCGTGCAAAGCGTTATAACCATGCCAGGACATGGGGCCATACGGCTCACCACAGCACGATATTATACGCCTTCTGGAATATCCATTCAGAGTAAGGGAATTACACCAGATATTGAAGTTGAGCTTGCCCGTATTGAAGAGATAGATGGCAGTGACGTTCGCGAAGAGGACCTAAAAGGGGCTCTTGATACCATTGATGCACAGACAGATGAAGAAGCAGATGAAGAAGAGCCACAACAGTCAGAGATAGATTTCCAACTTGCCAGAGCCATAGATTTAATTCATGGCATTAGCATTTTCAGTAATGTGTCTGCAGAGAAGCTTTGATAGGGGCATTGGGAAATGGAAGTAGAATATAGCAAAAGACCTTATCGGCCATGTGTTGGAATATTATTAATTAATGCTGAGAATAAAATCTTTGCAGGCCAGCGAATAGATAATCACCTAGAAGCATGGCAAATGCCACAAGGCGGCATTGATGATGGGGAGGATGTTAAAACAGCTTGCTTTCGTGAGATGAAAGAAGAAATCGGAACTGATAATGCAAGCATATTAGCAATCCATCCAGAATGGTTAAATTATGATATCCCAGAGGGGCTAGCGAATAAATTATGGCACCGCAAATATCGAGGGCAAACCCAAAAATGGGTGGCTCTTAGATTTAAGGGAACTAATGCTGATATTAATATTCAGACTGAAATTCCTGAATTCTCAAACTGGCGCTGGGTCTATCCAGATGATTTATCCTTACTTGCGGCACCGTTTAAACGATATGTATATGAAGCGGTTTTAAAAGAGTTTAAGACGTTTTTGTTAACGTAATAGATTTTTGAAAAGCTAGGAACGAGCAAAAAAGCGCGTTTATATCAAATAGCTTCTTTAACTGCGTTTACGAATGCTGCCTCAGCCTCGTTTGCATCTACAAGCTGCTCGTCTAAATGCTGTGTGGATACCGCATCTAAGTCAACGGCACGCTCTGCCAATATAATAACCCGTTCTGGCAACACATCTGCAACACCGCCATCAATCAAGAATCGTCTTGTGATGGCGCCGTTATTATACACATCAAGCGTGCCACGTTGAAGATTAGCAAGCGTTGCGGCATGTCTTGGTAACACGCCAAACACGCCCTCGCTTCCAGGTATTACAACCATCTCCGCTGAATCACTAAAAAGCATTTCAGAGGGTGTAACAAGCTCGATTTTTATTACGTCAGCCATAGCCAATCTTTTCTCTTACAGCTTAATTATGCCGCCTGCTCTTTCATTTTTTCGGCCTTAGAAATAGCCTCTTCGATTGTTCCTACCATGTAGAACGCTGCCTCTGGCAAGTGATCATAATCACCATTAGCAATACCCTTGAAGCCTTTAATGGTATCTTCCAGACCAACCAATACGCCAGGAGTACCTGTAAACACTTCTGCAACATGGAAAGGCTGAGATAAGAAACGCTGAATTTTACGCGCTCTTGCAACGGTTAATTTATCTTCTTCAGATAGCTCGTCCATTCCCAAAATCGCAATGATATCCTGCAATGCCTTATATTGCTGTAATACCTCTTGAACCATACGTGCTGTTCCGTAATGCTCATCACCCACAATTCTTGGATCAAGCACACGAGACGTAGAATCAAGTGGGTCAACCGCCGGGTAAATTCCGATTTCTGCAATTTGACGAGACAACACTGTTGTTGCATCAAGGTGCGCAAATGAAGTTGCTGGAGCGGGGTCTGTCAAGTCATCCGCAGGAACATAAATTGCCTGAACAGAAGTAATAGAACCCTTATTAGTAGATGTGATACGCTCCTGAAGACCACCCATATCTGTTGATAAGGTTGGCTGGTATCCCACAGCAGATGGAATACGCCCCAAAAGAGCAGATACTTCAGAGCCTGCTTGTGTAAATCTGAAAATATTATCAATGAACAGCAATACGTCCTGACCTTCTTCATCACGGAAATATTCTGCAAGGGTAAGACCGGTAAGCGCAACACGTGCACGCGCACCTGGAGGCTCATTCATTTGCCCATATACAAGAGCTGCTTTACTACCATCGCCGTCTGTTTTGATAACGCCTGATTCAACCATTTCGTGGTAGAGATCATTTCCCTCACGGGTTCGCTCGCCCACGCCAGCAAATACTGAATAACCACCATGTGCTTTTGCGATATTATTAATCAATTCCATGATTGTAACTGTCTTGCCAACACCAGCACCACCAAACAATCCAATTTTTCCGCCCTTGGCATAAGGAGCAAGCAAGTCAATCACTTTAATGCCAGTAACCAGAATTTCAGACTCTGTAGATTGGTCGACATAATCAGGCGCAGAGCGGTGAATAGGAAGCATTGTTTTTGTTTTTAATGGCTCTCGCTCATCAATCGGCTCACCGATAACATTCAAAATGCGCCCTAATGTTTCTGGTCCAACAGGAACCGTAATAGGACCGCCTGTATCTCTTACCTCTGTTCCACGAACCAACCCTTCGGTTGCGTCCATTGCGATAGTTCTAACAGCTGATTCGCCCAGATGCTGCGCGACCTCAAGCACAAGACGCTGACCGTTATTATCAACCTCAAGAGCGTTTAAAATATCTGGAATTTTGCCGTCAAACTCTACGTCGACAACAGCGCCGATAACTTGACTAACTTTTCCAATTGCGTTTTCTGCCATGAGACTAACTCCGTTTTGTGGCTCGCGTTAATAATAATCGTTATAGTGCTTCTGCACCTGAAATGATCTCAATCAATTCTTTCGTAATATTTGCCTGACGTGTTCTATTATAAACCAATGTCAGGCCATCTATCATATCCCCAGCATTTCTAGTTGCATTATCCATCGCTGTCATTCTTGCAGCTAGCTCAGCTGCGAAGGACTCTAACAAAGCACTATAAATTTGAGTGGTTACATTGCATGGTAGTAATTGTTCAAGCAATTCGTTTTCATCTGGCTCATACTCATAATTTGATGTGCCGGTATCTTCTTGATCTTCGTTTATTTGAACTGGAATCAAGGGCGTTACCACAACATTCTGAGTAATAGCGTTCACGAATTGGTTATATATAATAGATACATGGTCAAAGCTAGTATCGCTAAAACCTGTTAATATTTTGTGTGAAACTGTATCAACCTTATTATAATCAAGATTGCTTCCTTGAAGATTTTCAATGCGCTCAAATATTTTATCTGTAATTTCATGCCCTAAATTATCAGCTGCCTTTTTGCCAACCATATATAGAAGAACTGATTTTCCCTCTTCCTCTAGGCGCTTTATCTCGAGCCGAGTTTGCCGTGCAATAGAACCATTAAAACCACCACATAAACCTTTATCAGCGGAAACAACAATCAAAAGATGTGTTTTAACAGTTTCTCTTCCGACCAGTAACGCAGGTGCTGTTGCCTTGCTTGCTCTGCTCGCAAGTCCGGAAATCACTTGTTGCATACGAGAGCTGTAAGGACGATTTGCTTCTGCTGATTCCTGGGCGCGACGCAACTTAGCAGCGGCAACCATTTTCATAGCAGACGTAATTTTTTGAGTTGATTTCACGCTATTAATGCGCGTTTTTAAATCTTTCAAATTGGCCATTTGCCAACAATCCCTTACTTATAACTATTCAGAATTATGCAAAGCTTTTTGCAAATGTCTCAACAGCGTCTTTTAATTTGGTTTGCGTATCATCTGAAATTTTCTTCTCAGCGCGAATAGTATCTAGAATTGCTTTTCCAGAACCACGCAATGTATCAAGCAATCCACTCTCAAATCTTCCAATATCCCCAAGTGCGATTTTATCAAGGTATCCGTTCACACCAGCAAATAGCACAGCAACCTGTTCTTCGATTGGCATTGGCGAATATTGCGGCTGTTTCAAAAGTTCTGTTAATCTGGCCCCACGCTCAAGCAACTGACGTGTTGATGCATCCATGTCCGATGCAAACTGCGCAAATGCTGCCATTTCACGATATTGAGCCAATTCAAGCTTAATAGAACCTGCAACTTGCTTCATTGCTTTAATCTGGGCAGCAGATCCCACACGTGAAACAGACAAGCCTACATTCACAGCAGGTCGAATACCTTTATAAAATAAATCTGTTTCAAGGAATATCTGACCATCTGTAATTGAAATCACATTTGTTGGAATATAGGCTGAAACATCGCCTGCCTGTGTCTCAATGATAGGCAGAGCTGTCATTGAACCAGAGCCATTAGCTTCGTTTAATTTTGCTGCGCGCTCTAACAGGCGTGAGTGAAGATAGAAAACATCCCCTGGATAGGCTTCACGTCCAGGAGGGCGACGAAGCAATAAACTCATCTGGCGATAGGCAACCGCTTGCTTAGATAAATCATCGTAAACCACAAGAGAATGCATTCCGTTATCCCGGAAATATTCACCCATTGCAGCCGCAGTATACGGAGCCAAAAACTGCATTGGTGCTGGCTCAGATGCAGTAGCTGCAACAACTATTGAATATTCAAGAGCGCCATTTTCCTCAAGCGCACGCACAAATTGTGCTACTGTAGAACGCTTTTGACCAATCGCTACATAAATACAAAACAATTTATCGCTGTCATTTTTCGAATTATTATTAATGAATTTCTGATTAATAAATGTATCTAGCGCAATAGCTGTTTTACCAGTCTGTCTATCTCCGATAATCAATTCTCGCTGACCACGCCCAACAGGAATAAGACTGTCAATGGCTTTTAAGCCAGTTTGCATTGGCTCAAACACAGATTGGCGCGGCATAATACCAGGTGCCTTAACCTCCACTCTGCTTCGCTTAACATCTGAAATAGGGCCTTTTCCATCTATCGGATTTCCAAGCGCATCAACAACGCGCCCAAGCAAGCCCATTCCAATAGGCGTATCAACAATTGTTTCTGTACGCCGTACCACATTGCCTTCTTGGATACCGCGGTCATCGCCAAAAATCACCACACCGACATTATCTGTCTCAAGGTTAAGGGCCATACCTTTAACCCCATTATCGAACTCTACTAATTCTCCAGCTTGAACCTGGTCAAGGCCGTATACACGGGCAATACCATCTCCGATTGACAAAACCCTGCCAACCTCGGCTACTTCAGCCTCGTTTCCAAAATTAGAAATTTGCTCTTTTAAAATTGCTGAAATTTCAGCTGCACGGATATCCATTATGCAACACCCTTCATGGCCAATTCAAGCCGGTTCAGTTTCGTTTTAAGTGATGTATCGAACATACGCGATCCGATACGAATTACAAGTCCGCCAATCAAAGAGGAATCCACCCGCATCACAAGCGATACATCTTTCGCATCAGCAAGAGAAATAATAAATTCCTGAATCTTGGCTTGGCGCTCATTATCTAGTGGAATAGCAGATACCACTTCTGCTGATATTTTTCCGCGCCTATTATCAACTTCTTTTATAAAAGCGGAGATGATAGAGGAGATTGCAAATAACCGCCCATTCTTTGCAATTGTGCCCACAAATTTAATGACTAACGCATTAGCCTTTGCTTTTTTTAACAGATGCCCTACCGCGGCCGCTTTTTCATCTGCTCCGAACACAGGAGAATAAATCAGCGTTTGAAGATCTGAATTATTATCAATCAATTCGTTAAACGAATTCAGGTCCAGCAATATATCGTCAACTTGTTTAGCCTCTGTGGCCAGCTGGTATAAAGCTGTAGCGTATCTTCCTGCCAACCCTGCGGTTATTGAACTCACATTACCACCTTTTTCAACTTTAATCCACGCATCCTAAATTATGCACAGAACGAATTGTCAAATATCTACATGGTGAGCTATCATACGCATGCAGTAAAGGCAAGTATTTGTGTCTAAAATTACGCCAAAAAATGACGATATTCCTGTTCTCGGAATATCTACATAAAATTATAGGGATCTATGTCTATTTGCCTTCTGATGGTGGACGGCATTGTAATGCTAGCGTTCCAACCTTGTATGATTTTTTGAATATTTACCTGTTTGGGCGCATTGATTAAAAAACGAACTCTATAACGACCCTTTATCTGATAAATAGGCGCTGGCGCTGGTCCAAAAATTTGAACATCCTCAAATTGTGGTTTATGGCTGGCTAGTATTTTCACATAATCCGCAAGCGCTAATTCATTAAGGCTAGAATAGATTATGGCTGCTAGTCTTCTATAAGGCGGCATATTTGAGGAACGACGCATTTCCATCTCTAATTCAAAATAGGCATCTCTGTTCTGCGATTTTAATGCTTGTAAAACTGGATGTGTTGGCTCTGCTGTTTGAATAAAAACAGTGCCTGCTTGTTTTTCCCTTCCAGACCTGCCTGCAACCTGCGTTAGCAACTGATATGTTCTCTCTGATACACGCAAATCCCCGCCAGATAAACCAAGGTCACCGTCAATAACCGCAACACAGGTTAGTTTTGGAAAATGATGTCCTTTGGCAACCATCTGGGTACCTATTATAATATCAACCTCGCCCTCTTCTATAGATTTGATGGTAAGAGCCATTTGCACTGGGTTAGTAAGGGTATCACTTGATAGGATTATAACGCTTGATTCTGGAAAAAGCTGATAGACTTCCTCTGCTAGACGCTCAACCCCTGGCCCTACCAGCTGTATTGAATCTGTCTGCCCACAAGACTGGCATCTATTTTGAAACGGGCGGGCAATACCGCATTGGTGACAGCGTAACTGATTGCTAAGGCGATGTGTGACTAACAGGCTGTCACATTGATGACAGCTTTGCTTAACACCGCAATCACTACACACGGCGAGCGGGGCATATCCCCTGCGATTTAAATATAATAATATTTGCTGATCGGAGTTTAATCTATCTTGCATATCGCAAAGTAGCGGCTCGCTTATCCATTTACCAAATGCAGGTTTAAATTTTCTCAGGTCAATGGTTTGAATGTCTGGCATAGTCGCAACACCATATCGATTGGCAAGTATTATATGCTGATAGCGACCATTGCGAACATTTATCCAGCTTTCAAGAGACGGTGTTGCTGTTGCAAGAACAATAGAACAATCGGCGTATTTCGCACGCAGAATAGCCATATCCCTTGCATGGTATATCACCTGTTCTTCTTGTTTATAGCCTGCCTCATGTTCTTCATCGACAATGATTGCCCCCAAATTAGAAAAAGGAAGAAACAAGGCCGAGCGCGCGCCTACTACCACACCTGGATGCCCTTCATTTATCTCTCGCCAAATGCGTTTTTTCTCACCAGCAGAAATACCAGAGTGCCAAATATTAGGCATAAATCCGAACCATTTTTTAAATCGATTAACCCAGCTCGTTGTCAGCACAATCTCAGGAAGCAAAATTAAACATTGTTGCCCCAATAATATCTGCTTTTTTACCAGCTCGAAATAAACTTCTGTTTTACCAGACCCTGTTACACCATCAAGTAAAGCTACGCTAAAGCTATTCTCTGTTTCATTAATTTTTTGGGCTGCTTGGATTTGCTCTGGGCTAAGATTAAGTATGTTCGCTGACCTAATTGCACTTGTAAGAGAGCTTAATGTGGTGTTTATATCTCGGTTTTGGGGCGGCGATACCTCTATTTTTTCTAGCTGTCCTGCCTTTACCATCGCAAGAACCGTGCTATTGCTTACCCCCGTTTCACGCGCCAGAATATTTGCAGGAACTGGGGGGTTATGCTGGCACCATGCTATAATTTTTTGTCTTGATGCAGAAAGCTGTTCAACATTGAATTGCGCGGGCGATGATAATCCATAACACATAACTGGCGCATCAGATTTTAATGCATTTGGGACACAAAGCATCATTCGAAGTATTTGTCCAAAAGGTGCCATCGTCCATTCACTCACCTGATTTAAAAACTCAAGGGTTGCGTTGTTAATTGGGGACGCGCTACTCACAGATAAAATTGGCTTTAATTTGGAATGTTCAATTTCTGTTTCATGATTGCATTCATATACAACTCCCCAGATAATTCGGTTTGCAAATGATACCTCTACAATACATCCTCTCTCCAGCTTTAGGGTTGAGCCTACAACATAATCAAACTCGCTCTTGGCATTTTGGGTGTTCGGTATAGAAATAGGAACAGATACCCGCACTTTGGCAATCAGAGAAGGAGGAGTTGTATTTTCTATCGAGGTGTCTAGTGACATGGCCATTTTGGGTTTGCTCTAGATTTCCAGTTGCAAGCATATGCAACAAAACTGTAGACTAAACATATTAAGACTGCAAAAAATACATCACACACATGAACCGATTGGGACCCTGTCATGAAATTATTCTTGGATACAGCTGATATAAATGAGATTACCGACCTGAATAAAACAGGAATGATTGACGGTATTACAACCAACCCGTCTCTTATTGCTAAATCTGGGCGTAATATCATTCAAACAATTGAGGAGATTTGTGGGATAGTTTCTGGCCCTGTTAGCGCAGAGGTTACCGCAACAGACTATGATGGGATGATGCGTGAAGGAGCACGGCTGGCTCAAATTGCGAGCAATGTTACCGTGAAACTTCCATTGACTGTGGATGGATTACGTGCCTGTGCGAGCCTTAGTGAAGATAACATTATGGTTAATGTAACATTATGTTTTTCAGCTGCTCAGGCTTTGCTTGCTGCTAAAGCAGGGGCAAGCTTTATTTCTCCATTCGTTGGCAGATTAGATGATATTGGGGCTGATGGCATGAATTTGATCAGTGAAATTGCTGAGATATATGCCAATTATGATTATTCAACTGAAATTTTAGTTGCTTCCGTAAGAGGCGTTCAACATGTTGTTGATGCAGCTTTAATTGGCGCTGATGTTGCAACCATACCGCCAAAAATCATGTCACAAATGTATAAGCACCCGCTTACAGATAAAGGATTGGCAGATTTTCTATCTGACTGGGAGTCTACAGGACAGTCCATTTTATAATGTCCTAATTTTAGAGCCAGAGGGACACTATCATGAGCGATAACACACTTAATGAAGAGTTAGTATCTGCTTTCCTTGATAGCAACCAAGCGTTTATGGAGCGGTATTTAGCCAAGCAAAGCAAGGGGTTCTCAGCTAAAAATAATTCTGTCGAATTAAATACGCCACAAACAGACACAAATATTATTGATGTAACTGGCAAAATTGCAAAACGCGCAATAGAAGAAGCGCGTATTCTCTCGCAAACAAATCTATCCTTAATTGATGTTGCTGAAGATAACTCAAAGAGATGGCAAAGACTTCATGATGTTTCCATCGGGTTTATGAGATGCACTGATTTAGAGCAATTTTCTTGTATGTTAGATGAGAAATTGCCTAAGATTTTCAAACTCGCTGGTGCGCGCCTTCTAATGCCAGAGGAAACAGCCATAAGCAACGCTGAAGAAGCTGGGTTTCTGGTTTTGCCAACTCAGGAAATCTTGGAAATTAGTGGCGCACAATCTGTTTATTTAGGCCCGCCACCAAAATCTGGATTGGCCTTATTCTCAACACCTATGGCTTCCATTGCTGTTATATCCCTGCCTGATGAGATGGCGGCGCCAATTTCTGATTCGGTACTTTTATTGGTAGGGCGAAACAAACATAGTTTTGTGTCCAACCAAGCAGATAACATATTGTCTAATTTATCACAGGTGGTTGGAACCTGCCTTCAATCTATCATAATGCCACAAATAAAGTTATAATTAATGTCTGCTAATCAAGCTAAGGAATTTGTTCGTCATATTGATAGCTGGTTAAACTGGCTATCTTCAATTAAACATTACCAATCTCATACGATTGACGCTTATAGCAGAGATCTTGCGCATTATCTTGGCTGTTTATCTAGGCAGACTGAGATTGATTTTAAACCAAACAGAGCTGTTTTTAGAAGCTGGCTTGCGGAAATGTATGGGGCAGGCTGTGCTAAAACAACCATCGCAAGACGGGTATCTGCTTTGCGAAGTTTTAGCCGCTATTGTCATCGTCACGGCATCTTCGATGAAATCGATTTAAGCTGGATGAAATCTCCGAAATTGCCACTGTCATTGCCAAAAGCAATTAGTGTCAGTGATGCATCTTTATTAATTGAGCTATTAGGCAGGAGAGCCAACCCTGTTTGGGAAAATGACAGAGATACTGCAATTTTATATCTTATGTATGGTTGCGGATTACGATTAGCAGAAACACTTAGCATTACACCGACACATTTGGCTGATTTGAATTGGCTGAGAATCATCGGAAAGGGGGGAAAGACAAGAGAAGTGCCTGTATTACCTGTTGTTGCAGAAGCGCTGCAAACAGCAATTCAAAGCTGCCCTTTTCAATTGGAGGATAACAAGCCCATTTTTATGTCAAAAAGAGGATCTCCAATTGGGCCAAGAGCCGTGCAAAGAATGGTAGAAAAATTGCGCATTTCCGCCAACCTTCCAGCGGAGACAACACCCCATACATTACGACATGCCTTTGCAACCCACCTTCTGTCTGCTGGGGGTGATTTAAGAGCAATTCAGGAATTACTGGGCCACTCTAGTCTATCTACCACACAGCGTTATACCCATATTGATGCACAAAAACTAACAGACATTCACCAGCAAACGCATCCACGTGCTAACAAAACATAGTAATGTTAAAACGCACAAAACTGCTACTTAATTCACCTGATAGGCCAGAATCTTGTGTTAGATATGAATGGCGCCCGTTCCAATAGCAAGAGCTGCTTCTTTTACAGCTTCATTCATTGTTGGGTGACCATGACAGGTACGTGCAACATCTTCAGCAGATGAGCCAAATGACATTGCTACTGCAATTTCATGGATAATAGTTCCTGCCTCATAACCTATAATGTGGGCGCCTAATAATTTATCTGTTTTCTTATCGGCAAGTAATTTTACCATTCCATCTGTATGCCCAGTTGCTCTGGCTCGGCTATTTGCTAAAAACGGAAAAACACCTTTTGTATAGGAAATACCTGCTTCTTTAAGCTGCTCTTCGGTCTGACCAATAGTTGCAACTTCTGGCGCTGTATACACAATCCCAGGTACAAGCGCATAATCAACATGCCCTGCATGTCCTGCCATAATTTCTACTGCGGCAACGCCATCTTCCTCTGCCTTATGAGCAAGCATTGGACCCTCAATTACATCCCCGATAGCGTAGATGCCAGCTATATTCGTTTGAAAATTATGGTCAACTTTAACCTGACCTTTTTGGGTAAGCTCTACGCCCATTGTTTCGAGCCCAAGGCCGTCAGTATGAGGCTTGCGCCCAACAGCCACTAGCGCGATATTACAGGTAAGCTTACTTTCTTCTTCTGTTTTGCTATCTAGCAGCGTAAGGCTAACAGATGTTTTGGTTTTTGTTGCCTCTTTAACGCCCTTGCCTAGATGAAATTTAATCCCTTGTTTTTCAAGGATAGATTTAAACTTGGATGCAATTTCTGCATCCATACCTGGCAAGATTCGTGGCAGAAAATCAACAACTTCAACCTCTGCTCCAAGACGCGACCACACAGTGCCCATTTCAAGCCCAATATATCCAGCACCCACCACAACCAGCTTTTTTGGTAATTTTGGAATATCTAATGCCCCTGTTGAAGAAACAACTTGCTTTTCATCAATTGGCAAAGAGGCAAGGCTTGTTGGCTCTGAGCCAGTAGCAATCAGAATTTTATCAGCTTTAAACTCACCTTTATCCCGCCCTGTTATGATAGTAACCACACCTTGTGATGTTATTTGGGCAGAACCGACAAGATGGGTTATTTTATTCTTTGCAAAAAGCTGGCTAATACCTTTTGTAAGACCCGAAACAATTTCTGATTTATGTTCGAGCATCTTTTTAAGATCTAGTTTCACGTCACTCAAACCAATTCCTAGTGCCGCAAGATGATTTTGTTTTGCCTCTGCAAATTTCTCAGAAGCATTTAGCAACGCTTTTGAGGGAATGCATCCAACATTAAGACATGTCCCGCCAAGTGTCTCTCTCTTCTCAACGCATGCAACGCTCATCCCAAGCTGTGCTGCCCGTATAGCGGCAACATATCCCCCAGGTCCTGCACCAATCACAATCAGATCGTATTTTTGCGCTGTCATTTTTCCTACCTTTTTCACATTCGTTAACTAATTAATTTTAGTTAATTTTAGCCAAATTAATTCACTAAATTGATTTAAGCGGAAATTAGATATCCAGAAGCAATCTTCTTGGATCTTCAATTGATTCCTTTACCCGCACCAAAAACGAAACAGCCTCTCTGCCATCAATAATTCGATGATCATAAGATAAAGCTAAATACATCATTGGACGAACAACAACGTCATCACCAACAGCGACGGGCCTTTTTTGAATTTTATGCATTCCCAGAATAGCGCTTTGCGGTGTGTTTAAAATAGGCGTAGACATCAAAGAACCGTAAACACCCCCATTTGAGATAGTAAAAGTGCCGCCCGTCATATCAGATGGTCCAAGTCCACCATCACGCGCCTTTAGCCCATAACTTGCAACTGTTGTTTCAATTTCTGCAATAGATAAATCTTGTGCCTCTTTTACGACTGGAACAACAAGCCCTTGCGGAGTGCCAACGGCTACACCAATATTATAATAATCTTTATAAATAATATCATCACCGTGGATTTCTGCGTTCACTGCTGGAAAGTCCTGCAGACCTGCTATACAGGCTTTAACAAAGAAGCCCATAAAGCCAAGTCTTGTGTTATGATTCTTCTCAAAACTATCTTTATATTCTGAACGAAGTGCCATAACAGCAGTCATATCTACTTCGTTAAACGTTGTGAGCATGGCTGCAGTGTTTTGTGCCTCTTTCAGACGTTGTGCAATAACACGGCGCAAACGGGACATTGAAACACGCTCTTCACGTGGCTTGTCAGCTCTTGGTGCAACAGGTGCTGGCGCTTTTGGCGCTGGGAAAGTATTACTAACAGCAGGAGGCGTTGACTGATTTTTTTCCAGGAATTCTAACACATCCCCCTTGGTTAATCTGCCATCTTTTCCCGACGCTGAAATCGCATTTGCGTCTAAATTATTCTCTTCGACCAACCTGCGTACAGCTGGGGATAGAGTATGCGCCTGTGGTTTTTGCACCTGTTGGGTATTCGATTCTTGCTTGCTGACAGCAGTGGGTTTTGCAGTTGGTGCAACAACGCCGCCTTCTTGCAACAGTGCCAGCACAGCATCAACCTCAACTGTATCACCTTCTTGTGCTATAATATCGGTTAGCACTCCTGCATGTGGTGCTGGAACTTCAAGAGATACCTTATCTGTTTCAAGCTCCACAATCGGCTCATCAGCACTTACAGCATCGCCTGCGTTTTTCATCCATTTAGCGACTGTTGCCTCAACAACAGATTCGCCTAAAACAGGAACTTTAATTTCAATTGACATTCGCTCATATCTCCTTCGATAAGCGCTAGAGTTTAAGGTTATTGCGCGGCTACACTCGTCTCAGATAGTGATAATGATTTTTGTACAAGACTTTTTTGCTCTTTTGCGTGACGTGCAGCAGAGCCTGTCGCAGGAGAAGCTGCGGCATCCCGGCCACTATAAATAGGTCTGTCAGTATTCAGTCCGGCCTGTTGCATCGCTCCTTCAATATAGTCACGAACAAATGTCCAGCCACCCATATTTTGCGGCTCTTCTTGACACCAGACGACATCTGCATTTGGAGTCATTTTCAATATTTCAGTCAACTTTTTCTGTGGGAAGGGATAAAGTTGCTCAATGCGAACGATTTTTACATCAAATTGTTCTTCTGCGTTACGCATATCTTCTATATCATAATAGACTTTTCCAGAACATAAAATAACCCGTTTAACACTCTTATCATTAATCTTTGGATTTGGGTCTCTCAAGATTCTATGAAAACTGGTGCCTGGTCCAAAATCTGCAAGTTCTGAGACACATGATTTATGTCGAAGTAGCGATTTTGGTGTCATAACAATCAAAGGCTTGCGAAAATCACGACACACCTGACGTCTTAAAACATGAAAATAATTAGCCGGGGTCGTACAATTTACAACTTGCATATTATCTTCAGCGCATAATTGCAAATAACGCTCTAATCTTGCAGATGAGTGCTCAGGTCCCTGACCTTCATAGCCATGCGGTAGCAATAATACCAAACCGTTCATCCGAAGCCATTTTGATTCACCTGAACTAATAAACTGGTCAATGACAACCTGCGCACCATTTGCAAAATCACCAAACTGTGCCTCCCACATAACAAGCGCATTTGGCTCTGCTTGTGCAAAACCATATTCAAATCCCATTACCGATGCTTCAGATAGCGGAGAATCTATAACCTCAAATTTTGCTTGTTCCGCACTCAGATTCGCAAGTGGGACATATCGGTCTTCTGAGCGCTGATCAACAAATACGGCATGGCGCTGACTAAATGTTCCTCTGCAGCTATCCTGTCCAGATAGCCGAACAACAAACCCGTCTAATACAGCTGATCCAAACGCCAAATGTTCTGCGGTGGCCCAGTCTAGATTTTTGCCTGTTTTAATGGCTTGCGACCTTGTATTTAAGACACGCTGTAACTTGCTATGAACCTGAAATTCTGGCGGGACTGTTGTCATTACATCACCAATTTTTTTTAGGGTATTAACCGGAACAGCTGTATCACCGCGCCTATCATCTCCATAAGCAACCGTCATTCCAGACCATTGGCCTTCTAGCCAATCTGCCTTGTTCGGCTTATAGGCACTGCCTGCCTCAAACTCTTCTTCAAGATAGGTGTTATGCTTATCTAGAATCGCTTGTGCACGGCTATCATCTAAAACACCATTTTCCAATAACCTTTTTAAATAAATCTCGCGCGTAGATGGCTGTTGGTTAATTTGTTTATACATTAAGGGCTGTGTAAATGACGGCTCATCGCCTTCATTATGTCCAAATCTACGGTAACAAATAATATCAAGAACAACATCCACGCCGAATGTTTGCCTGAATTCGGTTGCAATTCTACTTGCGTGAACAACAGCTTCCGGATCATCCCCATTTACATGGAAAATCGGGGACATCACCATTTTTGCAACATCTGTTGGATAAGGAGAGGAGCGCGAATAAGAAGGGCTTGTGGTAAAGCCTATCTGATTATTTACGACGATATGAATGGTACCGCCTGTGCGATATCCCCGAAGGGCTGAGAAAGCAAATGTTTCAGCAACCACCCCTTGGCCCGCAAAAGCTGCGTCGCCGTGAAGTATTATGCCCAGGACTTCCCGATAATCCTGCGAGGGACGCTGCGCCTGTTTTGCGCGAACCCGTCCAATTACAACCGGATCGACAATCTCTAGGTGGGAAGGGTTAGGCGCCAAACTTAAATGTATTTCATCTTCATCAAAATGCCTATCCGCAGAAGAGCCCATATGATATTTGACATCACCTGAACCGCCCGCTTCTTCTGGATTAGCTGGATTGCCAAGAAATTCGGATATAATGGCTCTAAATGGTTTATCAAGAACGTTATGAAGCACGTTTAAACGCCCTCTATGGGCCATGCCTATTACTACTTCTTTCAAGCCCATTTGCCCGCCACGCTTGAAAATCTGCTCAAGCGCTGGCACCAATGCCTCGCCCCCATCTAGTCCAAAGCGCTTTGTTCCGATATATTTTTTATGTAAGAAGCGCTCAAAATTTTCAGCCGCCAGCAATTTCTCGTAAATAGCTACTTTACCACGCTCCGTGAATTCGGTTCGATTTCCGATAGCCTCAATACGCTCTTGAATCCATGCTTTTTGAGCAGGATCCTGAATATGCATAAATTCAACCCCAATTGTTCCACAATACGTTGCTTTCAATATTTCCAATATTTCGTTTAGACTTGCTATCTCCAAGCCAAGAACATAATTGATGAAAATGGGTCTATCATAATCTTCAAGCGTAAATCCGTATGTCTCTGGATCAAGCTCAGGGTGTATTTCCTTATCTTGTAGATTAAGAGGATCTAGATTTGCTATCAGGTGGCCTCTTATTCTAAAGGCCCTGATAAGCATAATTGCCCTTAAGGAATCAAGCGTTGCAGAGCGCACGTCACCGGCAAGCAAGTCACGGTTTCCAGCAATTCCTTTTGCTACCGCTTTAATGGATGCATCAGGGTCATTTGCGCCAATAACTTTACTTCTTGGCTTACCCCAAGAAGGTGACGCCTCCTCTAACTCACCAACTGCAAGACTATCAAGATCAGCAAACCAGCTCGACCAATCCGTATCTACCGAATTTGGATGTTGCTTCCAGCGTTGATACATTTCGGCTACAAAAGTTGCGTTTGTTCCTGTAAGAAAGCTGTTATCCATATTACGCTCCGACTCAAAAATAGCGCTTACTTAGTTATAATAAATGCAAGTATATCACAAAACATAATGCTAAGCTTTTTCTTAAGCGCCATACTTCTCCCCAATCCTTCATTCTATTATATTATCGATAAAACAAAAAACTACTTAAATTTTGCAATCGCCTGACTTACGGCCTCTCCCAAACCTGATGGGGAGGTAGCCATGCTATACCCGGCGGCATCCATAGCCTTAATTTTATCTGATGCGGCGCCACTTCCGCCTGCAACAATTGCCCCTGCATGTCCCATTCTTCTACCAGGAGGAGCAGTCTGACCTGCAATAAATCCTGCAATTGGTTTCTTGTTTGGATAGGCTGCATAAAATGCCGCACCTTGCTCTTCTGCATCACCACCAATTTCACCAATCATTAAAATCGCCTCTGTTTGATCATCCTCCAGAAACAACGATAATGCTTCTACAAAATTTGTGCCATTTACAGGATCGCCGCCAATACCGATACAGGTGGATTGTCCAAGCCCGATTGCACTAGTTTGCGCAACTGCTTCATAGGTAAGCGTGCCAGAACGAGAAACAATACCCACCTTGCCTGGCTTATGAATATGACCTGGCATTATTCCTATCTTACATTCCCCGGGCGTTATAACGCCTGGACAATTGGGGCCAATTAATCTGCTGCCACTGCCATTAAGAGCAGCCTTGACCGCAACCATATCCATAATGGGAATACCTTCTGTAATACAGATGATAAGTTCAATTTCAGCATCTATAGCTTCTAGAATTGAATCAGCTGCAAAAGGTGGCGGCACATAAATCACCGATGCATTTGCGCCTGTCTGTGCCACTGCTTCTGCTACTGTATCAAACACAGGAAGGTCAAGATGCATCTGACCCCCTTTTCCTGGAGTAACACCACCAACCATTTTTGTTCCATACGCTATTGCCTGCTCGGAATGAAAGGTACCTTGTGACCCGGTAAATCCCTGACAAATCACACGAGTATCGCGATTGATAAGTACTGACATCGACTAGTTTCCTTTCACAGCAGCAACAATTTTGCTTGCAGCATCCGCTAAATTATCTGCTGCAATAATAGCCAGCCCCGAAGATGATAGAATTTCTTTTCCTGCCTCTACATTTGTGCCTTCAAGTCTAACAACCAGCGGCTTTTCAAGTCCAAGTGCGCGGGCTGCTTCTACCACCCCTGTTGCGATTACATCACATCTCATGATACCGCCAAAAATATTCACTAAAATACCTTCAACATTACTATCTGATAAAATGATTTTAAAAGCTTCTGTTACGCGCTCTGCTGTAGCACTACCGCCTACGTCCAAAAAGTTAGCTGGCGATCCGCCTTCTAGCTGAATAATATCCATAGTAGCCATCGCAAGACCAGCGCCGTTAACCATGCATCCGATATTTCCATCTAGCTTAATATAGTTTAAATCATATTCTGATGCTTTAACTTCAGCTGGATCTTCTTCTGATAAATCTCTTAGCTCTAATATCTCTCTTTGCCTGAACAGCGCATTATCATCAAATCCCATCTTCGCATCAAGCGCAATAAGGTCGCCATCAGCACTCACAACAAGAGGATTAATCTCAAGTAAACTTGCATCATTTGAGCAAAAAGCAGTGTACAAGCCATTTAAAAATGGGGTTGCTTTTTTTGCTGCTGCGCCAGTTAAGCCCAATGATTTTATTACCCTACGTATGTGATGCGGCTTAATAGCTGTTGATGGCTTTATGGGAAGCGCCAGTATCTTTTCTGGCGTTTCTGCGGCCACCGCCTCTATATCCATTCCGCCTTCTGTTGAACAAATTATACTAACTTGAGAGGTAGCTCTATCTATCAACATTGAGAGATATAATTCGCGATCAATCTGGCACCCTTCTTCAATATAAAGACGCTGAACTTGTTTTCCTGCTGGACCTGTTTGGTGTGTTACCAAAGTTTTACCAAGCATTTCTTGAGCTTCGCTTCGAACAGCCTCAATTGAAGTAACTACTTTCACTCCGCCTGCTTTGCCTCTGCCACCTGCATGTATTTGGGCTTTAACAACTTTAATATCACCCTCTAGCTTACCAGCTGCCAAAACAGCTTCATCAACCGTAAAGGCAGGATAGCCGTTTGGCACTTTCACGCCATATTGTGCCAAAAGTGCCTTGGCTTGATGTTCATGAATATTCATCTTTTTTCCCCAGTTTTTTAATTCGACAGATTAGGCTTTAGATAACACGTTTAACAACGTCATTTAGCGTTTTTACGGCAGCAACAGAATTATCAAACATTATTTGCTCTTCGTCATTTAGCTTAATTTCAACAATGCGTTCTACCCCATTTTCGCCTATAATAACGGGTACGCCCACATACATTCCATCAAGGCCATATTGACCGTCAACATAGGCAGCACAAGGAAGTAATCTTTTCTGATCTTTCAAATAGGCCACCGCCATCTCAATAGCAGAAGAGGCTGGCGCGTAGAACGCAGAGCCTGTTTTGAGCAATCCAACAATTTCTGCGCCACCGTCACGTGTTCGCTGAACGATTTTCTCAATCCTGTCAGCTGTAGACCAGCCCATATCTATCAAATCTGGTACTGGGATTCCTGCTACTGCAGAATATCGAGTAAGAGGTACCATCGTATCGCCATGCCCACCTAATACAAATGCGGTAACATCCTTAACAGAGACATTAAATTCTTCAGCTAGAAAATATCTAAACCGCGCTGAATCCAGAATTCCAGCCATTCCAACCACACGGTTGACAGGAATGCCAGATGCTCGTTGTAGAACCCCTACCATTGCATCAAGAGGATTGGTAATACAAATAACAAATGCGTCTGGACAATTAGCCTTTATGCCCTCACCAACAGTCGTCATAACCTTGCTGTTAATGCCAACTAAATCATCTCTGCTCATGCCTGGTTTGCGGGCCACACCAGCTGTGACAATTACCACATCAGAGCCTGCCAAATCAGCATAATCATTTGCCCCAGATATCTTGCAATCAAAACCTTCAACGGGGCTTGATTCAGCTAAATCTAATGCTTTTCCCTGCGGAATACCTTCTGCAATATCAAAAAGAACAACATCCCCTAATTCTTTTATGCCAGCCAGATGAGCTAGCGTGCCGCCAATATTACCAGAACCTATTAATGCTATTTTACTGCGTGCCATTATAATCCTCATATATGGGTGTTATGGAACTTATGTCGAAACATAGGTTTAATCAATTTAATCAGAACAATTTATCTATGTCGCATTGGTAACTAATCCAACAAAACAAAACAAGCCAAAACGTTCAAAACCCCTCATCTTGCGATGGTAAATGATACCGTGACATTTGGGTTAATCGAGATAGCGTTCTACTGAACTCAAACTGCCAATCTTCGCCAGTATATATCTCCTCTCTGGCAACTACGGCGCCTATAACCAGAAAGCGACCCCTATCATAAAGTGCATCCACAAGCCACATGAAGCGTCTGGCAGCGTCCCTTTGGTCGTCTCCTAATACAGGCACATCTTGCATAAGCAATCCTTTAAATCTATCCGCGATTATCAAAAAGTCACCTGCTGCAAGTGCGGTGCGGCATAATTCATCAAACTGTACAAGCGCTATATCAGCACCTGTCTGCTTGAATATTATCTCTCTGCCAGAACTGGTTATTATATCTTGCTGGGGAGGGTTGTCTTGCAATAATCGACTGAATAAGTCAGAAATTTGTCTTTCCGCATTTTCATCGTATGGAAAGATCCAGCCATCAATCCCAGCTAATATTTGTTTGCGAAAATCATCCCCAGACTGAATATTAATAAGTTTAACATTCGATTTAAGCTGCTTCATAAAGGGCAGAAATCTATCTCTGTGCAGTCCATTTTCATACAAACCGTCTGGCTGTCTGTTTGAAGTTGCAACCAACACCATTCCATGTTGCCATAGAGAAGCAAATAAGCGGCTAATAATCATTGCGTCAGCGATATCGCGAACTTCCATTTCATCAAAACAAACAAGCTTGCCGTTTTGAATAATCTGTCTGGCAGCCGTCTCAATCGGGTCTGCCGCGTTTGCTTTGCGTGCCCGATTAATAAGAGAGTGCGCTTGTGCCATAAAATCATGAAAATGCAGGCGCTGCTTATCACCGCCAGGACAGGCAGAAAAAAACAAATCCATCAGCATTGTTTTTCCGCGCCCCACCCCACCAAACAGGTAAATGCCTTTCGGAGCTGATGGTGAGACCCAGAACTGCCATGATTTTTTTGTGTTTCTTAACAGAGAAAAATATAACGTATCCAGCTCTTTAATAGCAAGTGCTTGGCCCTCATCCGCGGTTAAGTTACCAGATGATAACAGATTGTTATATTTTTGTTGCGGTGTATCCTTGGTGTCTGACACAGGCTTTTCTAACTGACCAAAAAATGGTGATTAACTCTGCCTCTCAAGCATCTTTTGCTTAATCTCTCCAATTGCTTTGCCAGGATTAAGCCCTTTTGGACATGTTTTTGCACAATTCATAATTGTATGACAGCGATATAACCGGAACGGATCTTCTAATGCATCTAAACGCTCACCTGTATATTCATCTCTGCTATCTGCAATCCAGCGATAAGCCTGAAGCAATACAGCAGGGCCAAGATATCTATCCCCATTCCACCAATAGCTCGGACAAGAAGTCGTACAGCTAAAACACAAAACGCACTCCCACATGCCATCAATTTCCTGGCGCTCTTCGGGCGATTGTTTGCGCTCTTTTCCTTCAGGTGCAGGTGTATCTGTTTTGAGCCACGGCTCAATTGAGGTTAACTGCGCATAGGCATGCGTTAAGTCTGGAACCAAATCTTTTACCACTGGCATATGCGGCAGTGGGTAGATTTTTACATCGCCCTTAACATCATCAATCGATTTAAGGCAAGCAAGCGTATTCGTGCCATCAATATTCATCGAGCAAGAGCCACAAATTCCCTCCCTGCATGAACGCCTGAATGTCAGCGAGCTATCCACCTCAGTTTTAATCTTAATCAATGCGTCCAAAACCATCGGACCACATTCATCAAGGTCTACTTCAAATTCATCCATTCTTGGATTGTCATCATCATCAGGTGACCAGCGATAAATTGAAAATGTTTTTACATTCTGAGCTGCGCTATCAGCTGGAAAAACATTACCAGCTTTAACCTTGGAATGTGCGGGAAGCGTAAATTCGGCCATAATTATTTAATCCTATTAATAAACACGTGCTACTGGAGGAATTGATTCTACTTCATTGGTGAGTGTTGTCATTGTCACGTCACGATAAGCAACAGATGATTTATTATCATCATCTAACCACATGACAGTATGTTTCATCCAATTCTCATCATCTCTTTCAGTAAAATCTTCATGAGCATGGGCGCCTCTTGATTCCTTGCGCTGTTCTGCAGAGCGAATGGTAACCAAAGCCTGACTCATCAGATTTTCTAATTCCATGGCTTCAATTAAATCAGTATTCCAGACTAACGATCTATCCTGAATGCCAATATTATTCATATCACCTGCAATAGAATCCATTGTTTTAACGCCATCGGTTAGGGATTCGCCTGAGCGAAATACAGCTGCGTATTTTTGCATTGCCTGTTGCATATCAAGCCTAAGCTCACCAGGCTGCCTGTCGCCTTTTGCGTGACGCATTCTATCAAGCCGTTCTATAGCACGATCTGTTGATTCTTTGGATACAGGCGCATGCGTTGCGCCAGGCGTCAGCACTTCACTTGCGCGGTGCGCTGCTGCTCTGCCAAAAACCACAATATCAAGCAAAGAGTTAGTGCCAAGTCTATTGGCTCCATGAACAGAAACACATGCAGCCTCGCCAATAGCCATTAATCCCTGAACGGTATTATTTGGGTCGGCCGCGGTAGGAGATAACACCTCTCCATGATAATTTGTTGGAACACCACCCATATTATAATGCACTGTCGGCAATACTGGAATCGGCTCTTTTGTGACATCAACGCCGCAAAAGATTTTAGCAGTTTCTGTAATGCCCGGTAGCCTCTTATGAAGCGTTTCTGGGTCAATATGCTCTAGGTGCAACATAATATGGTCTTTCTTTGGACCAACACCTCTACCCTCATTAATTTCAATTGTCATAGAACGACTAACCACATCACGGCTTGCTAAATCTTTTGCCGTTGGGGCATAACGCTCCATGAAGCGCTCCCCTTCTGAATTAGTCAGATAGCCACCTTCACCACGAGCGCCTTCAGTGATTAAGACACCTGCTCCATAAACCCCGGTTGGGTGAAACTGAACAAACTCCATATCCTGAAGCGGCAAACCAGCGCGAAGCGCCATTGCATTGCCATCACCGGTGCAGGTATGTGCAGATGTACAAGAGAAATAAACACGTCCATAACCCCCTGTAGCAAGAACTGTGCGCTGCCCCAGAAAGCGATGGATAGAGCCATCTTCCATACATAATGCAACAATGCCCTGACAGGCGCCATTATCATCCATGATTAAATCAATGGCATAATATTCAACAAAAAATTCTGCCGCATGCTTAAGACATTGCTGATAAAGAGTATGCAATATTGCATGACCTGTTCTATCTGCTGCAGCGCATGCCCGTCTCGCCATAGCCTTCCCGTAATCTAGCGTATGGCCTCCAAATGGTCTTTGGTAAATATTACCTTCATCTGTTCTAGAAAACGGAACACCGTAATGCTCTAACTCAATAACAGAGGGTATTGCCTCGCGGCACATATATTCAATGGCATCTTGGTCTCCAAGCCAGTCAGAGCCCTTAACCGTATCATACATATGATACCGCCAGCCATCTCCCTCACCCATATTATTGAGAGCAGCACCAATACCGCCTTGCGCTGCAACTGTATGCGAGCGAGTTGGAAACACTTTAGTTACGCATGCTGTGCGCAGACCTGAGGTTGCCATGCCCAGCGTTGCCCTCAATCCAGCTCCACCTGCTCCTACGACAACCACATCATAATGATGATCTGTAATATCATACGCGCCCATTATATATTCACCTTCTCTACCGTAAGTTTTTATTCTTTAAATTGATACTATCTTAAACAGAGATAGTGCCGATAACGTTGCAAGCAAGATAAGTATTGCCTTTACAATTATTATTGAAGTAATTCGCCACCATTCCGAGCTCACATAATCTTCTATAACCACTTGAATACCAAGCATACAATGCCAGAACCCGGTTATAATTAGTAACAATAAAATAGCGGCATGAAACGGATTTTGAAGTAGGAATATCGCTTGGTTACAGTCAGAACCCGCAATCCTAAACACCAAATATATTGCTGACAGAACCAGTGGAACCATAGCAATAGCTGTTAATCGCTGATGCCACCAATGATGTACACCTGATTTAGCAGAGCCTAGTCCGCGCACCTTTGCAAGAGGCGTTCTCATCGAATTTGTAGATCGTGCCATTTTTTTACCTAACTAAAAAATATAAATGCCCAGAAACCGACCGTCAGAACAACCATAGTTGCTAATGCTATTCCACCAGATGTATAAACACCTGGAATATCTAGTCCTTTTCCAAAATCCCAGAATAAATGACGCACGCCGTTGCTGGCGTGATAAAACAACACCACTGAATAACCAAACATTACAAACTGGCCAAGCGGATGAGATATAATCATGCTTACCAGATTAAAACTATTCTCTCCAAACGCCAGCGCAAGCAGCCAGGCTGTAAGCAAAACAGTTCCAGAGGTCAGAATAACAGCTGTGATTCGGTGCGTGATTGACATTACAGCCGGGAGTTGGAATCGCCATATGGATAGATGCGGCGATAAAGGGCGTGGGCGGGACATAATTACATTTTCCTGTTTATATCTTTAGAGTTCACAGGTATAAGACAGCATCCTGCCAAAATCAACGAATCCAGCATTGATTTTGTCAATGTTTCCATGATCTAGTAAAAAGACTCTTTTTATTAAGATTCAGTTCCTTAAATCGACACTAACAGTGCAAATTAAACAAATGAAAACACCCTCTATTCTATCCATACAGTCTTCTGTTGTGTCTGGCCGCGTTGGAAATTCAGCGGCAGTGCCGATTCACTCCTTATTTGAGCAAGAAACGTTGCGTGTTGATAGCGTCGTTCTTGCAGCACATCCTGGTATTATGCGCGCTACTAAATTTATACCCCCAATCGAACAAATGAGGTGCTTGTTACAAGAACTACGCGACGTAAAACCTTCAAGCGAAATTAATGCGATACAAACTGGTTATCTAGGTGAGATAGAACAGATTAAAGTTATTCTCTCATTCATAACAAATCATCCGAATTCTTTATATGTTTATGACCCTGTATTTGGCGATAATGGTGCTCTTTATGTGGATAGCCTAATTGCAGAGAAATCAAAATCTACCCTGTTACCGCTTGCAACAATCACAACGCCTAATATGTTTGAATTATCCTATCTATCGCAAATGGAAGTATCCGGCATTGATAGTGCGATTAAAGCCAGCAAAATTATTCAGTCAAACGGTCCTGAATGGGTATTATCAACTGGTATTTATTCAGGCGAGACTGAAATTGCAGATATTTTAGTTACCCCTAATGATGTCCGTATTTTTAGTCATAAACGACAGCATACTGGCGTTTCTGGTGCAGGGGATACGCTGACTGCCATTCTTACATCCTTGCTGGTTTCAGGTGAACCACTTGAAAATGCAGCTCGCAAAGCCTGTACTATTACGCAATCCCTTATCGGCCTATCTAACTCGCCTCAATCCATACCGCCTTTGACACTAGATTTACTTCGCAAATAAGCCTTTTACCGACTAATTTACGAAGAGCTCCTATTAAAATAATCTTGAGCAACTGCGAGCTCTGCTATCTGAACAGAGTTCAGGGCGGCACCTTTGCGCAAATTATCTGAAACACACCAGAATACAAATCCGTTTTCTACTGTGTTATCTTTGCGAATCCTGCTTACGAACACTAAATCATCTCCTGCACACTCAATAGGGGTTACATACCCCTCGTCAGAGCGCATATCAATGATAGCTAGCCCTTCTGCTTTACGAAATAGATCCCGTATCTTTTTCTCATCAAACGATTTTTCAGTCTCGACAAACACAGCCTCTGAGTGACCAATAAATACAGGAATGCGAACACAATGCGCGACAAGCTTTATGTCTGGGTCTAGAATTTTTGCAGTTTCAACCTGCATTTTCCATTCTTCTTTCGTAAATCCATCATCCATAAATACATCAATATGCGGTATTGCGTTAAAGGCAATTTGCTTTGTAAATATTTCTGGTGTCACTGTGTCATTCACAAAGATGCCTTTGGTTTGGTTGAATAATTCATCCATACCCTGACTACCTGCACCAGAAGTTGCCTGATAGGTAGAGACAACTACACGCTTGATTTTTAGCGCATCATGAATAGGCTTTAACGCAACCACAAGCTGAGCTGTTGAACAATTTGGGTTAGCGATAATATTTTTGCCCTTATTTTCAATCTTTGCCTGCATTAGCGTGTGCGGATTAACCTCTGGCACAATAAGAGGGACGTCTGGATCCATCCGAAATGCAGAACTATTATCAATAACCAAACATCCCGCCCGACCAGCCTTGGGCGCGTGTATCTTGGAGAGTTCCCCACCAGCGGAAAATAAGGCAATATTTGCTTTGGAAAAGTCAAATTTATCAAGGGATGTAACCTTGATAACACCCTCATCCCCATAGGAGATTTCTTTTCCAGCCGACTTTTCACTAGCAAGCGCAAATACCGCATCAGCAGGAAAGTTACGCTCGCTCAATGTCTGAAGCATTTCCCTGCCAACAGCGCCTGTTGCACCTGCAACAGCTACTTTATATCCCATAAGAAACTCCTTCTAAAATACCCAACTCGCCAGGTACTTTTTTATCTTAGCGTGCTAGCCTGTCCATTGAGTCTATAACTGCCTGTGTCATTTGGTCAGTGCCAACAGCTTGCGCATCCTTCGACATAATATCTGCGGTTCGCTTTCCTGTTGCTAATGCATCGCTAACAGCATTTTCAACAAGGTCTGCTTCTTCTGGCTGGTCGAAACTATATCTAAGCATCATCGCAAAACTTAAAAGCTGAGCTAATGGATTAGCCAGATTCTTGCCCGCAATATCAGGCGCTGAGCCGTGAACTGGCTCGTACATAGCGCGCGGTAAGTTTGTTTCAGGGTCAGGCGCACCAAGTGATGCAGATGGCAACATGCCAAGAGAGCCTGTTAGCATTGCAGCACAATCAGATAGTAAATCGCCAAATAGATTATCCGTTACAATCACATCAAACTGTTTTGGGTTGCGCACCAGCTGCATCGCACAATTATCTGCATACATATGAGATAAGGCTACCCCTTCTCCCTCTGCTTTATGTAATGCGGTAATCACCTCACGCCATAGAACACCTGATAGCATGACATTTGCTTTTTCAACAGATGTTAACCTGCCATCACGTTTTCTGGCCAAATCAAGGCCAACTCTGCCAATGCGCTCTATCTCACTCGTGGTATAAGCATTTGTATCATAGCCTTTTTTCTGGCCATCACCCATCTCGTCAATACCGCGCGGCTCTGCAAAATATACACCGCCACATAATTCACGCAAAATCAGAATATCAAGTCCAGATATAACCTCTGGCTTAAGTGTAGATGCTTCAACGAGAGGCTCAAACACCAATGCAGGGCGTAAATTTGCAAATAAATCAAGCTCTTTGCGTAGTGCAAGCAACCCGCGCTCTGGTTTTAACTCAAATGGCAAATCATCATATTTTGGATTGCCAACAGCCCCAAATAATACAGCATCACTCGCGATTGAATCTGCAAGTGTTTCATCTGTGAGAGGCACCCCATGCGCTTCATAAGCAACGCCGCCAACCAGCCCCTCAGAGACATCAAATCCCAATGAGCGGTGCTTTGCCAGCCATTCCATTACTTGCATATTGGCATGCATGACTTCTTGACCGATACCGTCTCCGGCGAGAACCATCACTTTTCTATTTGATGCCATAAAATTATCCTAACCTTATTTCTGTATATTATCGCGCTGTAATATGCTGTGATATAATGAGCGCTCTTCTGTATTAGATATATAATTACAACCAAGGCATGCTTGATTTTCGGTCTTCTTCATAAGAGCCAATAGCCTCTGTTTTTTCGAGTGTTAGCCCAATATCATCAAGACCATTTAACAGACATTCTTTGCGAAATGGATCTATTTCAAATGAGATAGCGGCGCCATTTGGGCGCGAAATGGTCTGAGATTCCAAATCTATTTTTAACTCTGGGTTTTCAGTATCCGAAGCATCCGCTAATAAAGCGTCTCTTTCATCAGGGCTAACTTTAATAGGCAGAATTCCATTTTTAAAACAATTATTATAAAAGATGTCTGCAAAGCTGGTTGAAATAACACATCTGATTCCATAATCGAGTAACGCCCATGGCGCATGCTCACGACTAGACCCACACCCAAAATTATCGCCAGCCACCAGAATTTGAGACTGACGGTAAGCAGGTTTATTCAAAACAAAATCAGCTTTTTCATCGCCGTCATTTGTAAAGCGCATTTCAAAAAACAGGCTTTTACCTAATCCAGAGCGCTTAATTGTTTTCAGGAATTGCTTTGGAATGATCATATCTGTATCGATATTGATAATATCCATAGGCGCGGCAATGCCTTCTAATTTATCAAATTTTTGCATTCTTCCAGCTCCCTTAAAGTTCTCTGATATCTGCAAGATGACCCTTAACGGCTGCTGCAACTGCCATCTCCGGACTGACAAGATGCGTGCGACCACCCCGACCTTGACGCCCTTCAAAGTTTCTATTGGAGGTTGATGCTGCGCGCTCACCTTCTGAGAGTTTATCAGCGTTCATAGCAAGACACATCGAGCATCCAGGCTCACGCCAGTCAAACCCAGCCTCTTTGAAAATTTTATCAAGACCTTCTTCTTCAGCCATCTGTTTTACCAAACCAGAACCAGGAACAACCATTGCCCTTAGACCTGATTTTACTTTTTTGCCTTCAACAATACCTGCAGCCGCTCTCAAATCTTCGATACGGCTGTTTGTGCAAGACCCAATAAAAACAGTATCAATTTCAATATCTGTGAGTTTCTGTCCTGCCTGAAGCCCCATATAATCCAGACTGCGCTCGATTTTTGCTTTTAAGACCGGATCTGATATTTTTGCTGGGTTAGGCACTGAATCTGTAATCGGCAATGCATCTTCAGGGCTTGTCCCCCATGTCACCGTTGGTACAATTTCAGATGCTTGCAATGTGACTTCTGTATCGTAAATAGCGCCATCATCTGACGGCAGACTGTGCCACCATTCAACAGCCTTATCCCATAATTCAGAAGAAGGTGCCATCGGCTTGCCCTTAATATAAGCAAATGTTTTTTCGTCAGGAGCAACCATTCCAGCACGTGCGCCAGCTTCAATCGCCATATTACATACAGTCATGCGCCCTTCCATCGATAAGTCTTTTATCGCCTGACCTGCAAATTCGATAACATGACCTGTTCCGCCAGCTGTTCCAATCTTTCCAATAATAGCAAGAATGATATCCTTTGCCGTAACAAAGGGGCCAACTTCGCCAGATACTGTAATACGCATATTTTTTGCAGGACGCTGAATTAATGTCTGGGTTGCCAGGACATGCTCCACCTCGGAGGTGCCAATGCCAAATGCCAAAGCACCAAATGCACCATGTGTTGCGGTGTGCGAATCACCGCAAACTATTGTCATTCCAGGCTGAGTAAAGCCCTGCTCAGGGCCTATGACATGCACAATACCTTGCCGGATATCATCCATTGAAAAATAAGGAATACCAAAATCGGCGGCATTTTGTGCCAATGTTTCAACCTGCAATCTGCTTTCTGCATCTGCAATACCTTGAGAGCGGTCTGATGTAGGCACATTATGGTCTGCTACAGCAAGCGTGCGAGCAGGCTCTCTTACAGGACGCGAGGCGTTTCGCAATCCCTCAAATGCCTGCGGGCTTGTAACCTCATGAACCAAATGTCTGTCGATATAAATAAGTGAAGTACCATCTTCAGCCTGATGAATTAAGTGCGCATCCCATATTTTATCAAATAACGTACGTGGCTTTGCCATCATTGTCTCCTCTTAGGTAATATTTATAGCGATACGGATACTCTGTCGAAGGTGACAGAACATTTCCTTAAATGCGCTAACCTTAAATACAGACTGTATTTAAGCAGATTTTGTTCTATTCGTCACTTTTTCAGCAATGCGGGCAGCTTTACCTGTGCGTCCGCGAAGATAATATAGTTTAGCACGACGCACACGGCCACGACGAACAACTTTTATCTCCTGAATTTTTGGCGAGTAAAGTGGAAACACACGCTCTACACCTTCGCCATAGGACATTTTACGGACTGTGAAAGAAGAGCCTATTCCATCGTTCTTACGACCGATGCAAACACCCTCGAAAGCCTGAACTCTCTCACGTGTGCCTTCAACAACTTTCACATCTATTCTTAACGTGTCGCCAGGACCAAATTCTGGAAGTTCTCGCTGTGCAAGCACGGCGTCCATTTGCTTTTTTTCAATCTTATCGATGAGGTTCATATTCATCTCCTTTTTGCGACAGCCCTCTTAATGACGGCTAGTCTATAATCTGTCAACTTTTTTCGGCTATTTTACGCTTTATTATCGAGATAATTTTGCCATAAATCTGGTCGCCGATCCTGTGTTATGGTTTCAGCCTGTTTTTGTCGCCAATTCGCAATTTTTACATGATGGCCTGACCCTAATATTTCTGGTGCAGCCATACCCTGCCATATCCTTGGATGCGTGTAGTTAGGATGCTCCAATAATCCTGTCTCAAAACTCTCTTGCTCGTGAGATACGTGATTGCCCATTACGCCAGGCAAAAGACGAATACAGCTATCTAATATCACCTGTGTTGCAAGTTCACCCCCAGATAAAATATAATCACCAATAGATATCTCAATCAAATCATGTTTATCTATTACCCGCTGATCTATTCCCTCAAAGCGCCCACACACAAATACAGCGCCGTCTTCCTTGCTTAATGCACGAACATCAGATTGAGTTAATCTTCTACCCCTAGGGCTTGGATAAAAGCGAGGTCCCGGCGCTTCTGCAGTTGCCCCTAATGCGGCATCAATTACGTCTGCACGCAATATCATACCAGGACCACCGCCAAGCGGGGCATCATCCACAGTACGATGCTTATCGGTTGCAAAATCACGAATATTTACAACATCCAACTGCCAAATATTATGTTCAAGCGCGCGGCCCGCCAGCGCATGATCAAGCGTTCCTGGAAACATTTCGGGATATAGCGTTAACACAGTCGCTTTCCAAGCTTTAGCAGCTTCTATATCAAGCAGGTCTGTTCTGAATTCCTTATCCATCTTATTTTCTTATTTTTTTCTTGGTTTTTTAATCTATCAGCCCATCTGGAACTTTCATCACCAGTTGTTTTTGTGGCAGGTGAACGTGAACAAGATATCCCGTAAAAGGCAAAAATAATGATTCAGCGGCTTCAGGCTTAACTTCAATAAGATCGCCAGCTCCAAAATTATGAAACCCAATTATAGACCCGATAATTTTAGAATCTGAATCCACCACCGTAAAACCAAGATAATCAGCCTGATAAACTTCACTTTCCAAAGCTGACGGCAAAAATTCTCGCGCAATCCTTAATTCTTGTTTCTGGATAGCCTCTGCTTGCTCTCTGCCTGTAATTTCATTGGCTGCACAGACAAGTAATCCTTTATTAACCCCAACCAGACGCGGCGTTATAATAGCGCCTGAAGAAAGCGTCAAACTTCCATAATCAACCAGATTTGAAGGCGGATCAGTAAAGCTCTTAACCTTAAACTGACCCTTTAATCCATGGGCTGAAGTAATCACCCCCAACAAAACGCTGTCAGATAAAGACATGGTATCTGTCATCAGAACCCTTAAATGCAAAAATGTTACTCTTTCGCCTCTGCAACTTCGGCTGATGTATCTTCTGCAGGGGCTTCCTCAGCAGAAGCTTCTTCAGCCGGGGCTTCTTCTACAGGTGCTTTCTCAGCCTGTGCTTCTGCGGCGGCGGCATCTGCTGCGGCCTTAGCCTCTGCTGCTTCAGCTTCCCGCTCAGCGCGTTTCTTACCAACAGCAGATTTTTTTGGTTGTTCTCTTATTTCTGGCGCCTTTAGAATGTCAGCTAAAGCAAGTAATTTATGCACTCTATCTGTTGGCTGAGCGCCCTTATTCATCCAGAATTTCACTCTGTCTGAATTAACAGAAAGGCGATTCTCATGCTCTTTGGGAACCATTGGGTTATAATGACCAACACGCTCGACATATCTTCCGTCACGTGGTGCTGCTGCCTCTGCAACAACGATTCTATAAAATGGACGTTTTTTCGAGCCGCCTCTTGAGAGTCTTATTTTTAAAGCCATGTGATTTTCCTTCCATAAAAATCATCTTCTTGAAGTAGACATTATTTCTTTCGATTTGGGTTAATGCCAGGTGGCAATCCGCCCAGGTTTGGCATCCCGCCAAGATTTGGCAATCCACCTGCTTTGGCAGATCCAAATTGCTTTGCCATCGCATCTAAATCCATGCTGGAGCCACCAGGCAGACCTGCTGGGCTACCACCGCCCATCATTGCTTTCAGTCCTGCAGCACCAGCCTTACTACCCATTTTTTTCATCATTCGCGCCATATCCTGATATTGTTTTACAACGCGGTTGACCTCTTGCACGCTGGTGCCAGATCCAGAGGCAATTCGCTTGCGTCTGGATGCGTTTAACAATCCGACTGACACTCTCTCTTTTTTTGTCATAGATAAGATAATAGCTTCTTGTCTTTTTATCATCGAATCATCTACGCCAGCGGCTGCAAGCTGTTTGTTCATTTTTCCGATACCAGGCAGCATCCCAAGAAGACCGCCGACGCCGCCCATTTTTTTTAATTGACGAATTTGCGTAAGAAAATCATTTAAATCAAATTTTCCTTTAGCCATTCGCTGTGCCATTCGCATGGCTTCTTCTTCTTCAATGGCCTCTGCAGCTTTTTCAACAAGCGCAACGACATCTCCCATATCCAGAATTCGGCCAGCCATACGAGCAGGATCAAAGGCTTCTAACGCATCTAGCTTTTCACCAACGCCCGCAAATTTTATGGGGCAGCCCGTAACCTGCCGCATTGATAATGCAGCACCGCCTCTGGCATCACCATCTAATCTAGTTAATATAATGCCCGTAATCCCAATTCTGGATTGAAATGCGGAGGCTGTATTAACAGCATCCTGTCCTGTTAAGGCATCTGCAACTAATAACGTCTCGCACGGATTAGAGAGTGATTTAATCTCTGCAAGTTCTCTCATCAGCCCATCATCAATAGACTGACGACCAGCGGTATCCAAAATTAAAACATCATACCCTTGAAGTTGCGCAGATTGCATTGCACGTTTTGTAAGTTGAATGGGGGTTTGCTTGTCATCTTCTGGCAGAATTCCAACTTCTGCTTGCTCTCCTAGCATACGAAGCTGCTCTCGCGCTGCAGGGCGCGTCATATCGAGTGATGCAAGCATCACTTTCTTTCGATTCTTGATTTTAAGTAATTGGGCAAGTTTACCTGCAGTTGTCGTCTTTCCCGAACCTTGCAGGCCAGCCATTAGAATTACAGCAGGCGGGGTTACATCAACTTTTAGGGGTTCTGCATCACCACCAAGAATCTCAGTTAATCCGTCATTGACAATTTTTATAACCTGTTGGTCTGGACGAACTGATTTTAAAACAGCTGCCCCAACTGCTTCCCTGCGTATCGACTCCATGAATTGTTTTACAACTGAAACTGCTACATCGGCGTCCAGTAATGCAAGCCTTACCTCACGTAATGCAGCATCAACATCAGAATCGCTTAGCGCGCCTCTTTTTCCCAAACCGGAAAAAACAGATTGTAACTTATCTTTTAGCGAATCAAACATTCTCTCTCCCAATCAGCACCCTATAAATCAGCATTATCGTTATTTTTGTTTATGGTGGTTGTGATTACACAAACAAAAACACACCTGTGCTCGAATACTTCAAGGACAGATGGAACCCGGCTAAGGTCTGGCTTTTTAAATGGCCGAAAATCTGATCTACGTGATGCCCTTTTTCAGCATGAATGTCAAGACTAGGCATCAATCTGCGGAGCAGTAAGAGCATTTTTACCATGACCAGCAGCGATTTAAAAACACGCTTTTAATACTTCAGCATCCATAGATGAGGTATGCTTTTATTCATCCAACGGCAGACCGAGCAAAGCGCGTGCATATGCGTTTGCATTAAAATCTTGCAAATCTTCAGCCGTTTCGCCCACGCCGATAAGGTGAATAGGTAATTCAAACTCTTCTGCTAATGCCACAAGCGCACCACCACGCGCAGACCCATCTAACTTTGTCATTATAAGACCTGTTATAGCAGATACTTCCTGAAATGCTTTGAGTTGCGAAATCGAATTTTGTCCAACGGTTCCATCTAAAACAATGAGGCTGTCATGAGGGGCTTCAGGCACTAGTTTTTTTATCACTCTTACGATTTTGGCAAGTTCTTCCATTAACTCCGTTCGGTTCTGGAGTCTGCCTGCTGTATCAATTAGAATCAAATCTGCTTTTTGTTGCCTTGCCTTTTCTATTGATTGATAGACAAGTGCGGCTGGGTCTGCTCCTCTTTCTGCTGATAAAATGTCAACCGAACTTCGCTCCGCCCAGCCTTTTAACTGTTCAATAGCGGCTGCTCTAAAAGTATCTGCTGCAACTAAAACAACTTTTTTGCCCTGCTGAGAAAACCGCCTTGCTAGTTTTCCGGCTGTTGTGGTTTTACCAGAACCATTCACGCCAACAAGCATCATGATGTGGGGATGATACGTATCTGATACCAATAACTGCTTCTGGAGCGGCTTCAGAATATTCGAGATAGCGACGGCCAATGCGTCTAGCAATTCATCTTGATCACCTGATTTACCGCCATATTTTTTCGCTAGCTCTTGCACTATTTTACTAGAAGCAGCTACCCCCAAATCAGCGGAAATAAGCGCTTCTTCCAGAGACTCCATGGTATCTGCGTTTATTTTTTTACCTGTGAATATTCCAGTCAGCTGGCTAGTTGCTGAGGCTGAGGTTTTCTTCAGCCCATCGGTAAGTCTTTTAAGCCAGCTCATTCTACTAACTCCGCAATTACAGATGAGGTGTCATTTCCGTTAGAATGGGTCTGCGTAATTTTAACCTTATGAAGATGACCAGATGGAAGCAATTCATGATGGGACAAATTAACTCGGATGAAATTACGCAAATAACCTTGATTTGATTTCTCTAGCAGAATCTCATCTGGCTTGTTTAGATGATTGGCAAGAAGCTTTTCATATTGCTTTTTGCCTGCCTCTCTTAAAGCAGATGCTCTGCGACGAATATCAGATGAGTCTGTTTTCGGCATTTTAGTTGCAGGTGTCCCCTCTCTGTCGGAGTAGCTAAAAACATGTAGATGCGACAATTCAGCCTGTTTAATTAAAGCCAAGCTTGATAGGTGGGCTTGTTCTGTTTCTGTTGGAAATCCTGCTATTAAATCAGCCCCAAACACAATATCGGGGCGTCTGCGGCGAAGCTCCTTACATAAGCGCATAACGTCTCGCGCTAAGTGCCGCCGCTTCATTCTTTTTAAAATAATATCATCACCATGTTGAACCGACAAATGGACATGAGGCATTAACCTTTTTTCAGTTTCAAAAGCGGTCATCAAAAAATGATCAAATTCAGCTGGATCGATAGATGACAAACGCAATCTTGGTAATTCTGGCACTTCTTTTAACACTTGCAGAACCAACCATCCCAGCTTTGGGTTTCCAGGTAAATCTTGTCCCCAGCTTGTTAAATCTATGCCTGATAACACAACTTCTTTTGTTCCATTTACACATAGTGCTCGCACACTTTCCACAACTTGCCCTGCTGCAATCGAGCGAGACGGACCGCGGCCATATGGAATAATACAAAAACTACAGCGATGGTTACACCCTTGCTGAATCTGTAGAAATCCGCGCGTATGCTCTTCAAAGCTATCAATCATATGAACCGCAGTTTCCGTGATTTCAGAAATATCTGTTACTTCCATATCTAAAAGTTGGTTGGTTTTAAGACGTTGCCAGCTATCTTGAAGAAGCTTTTCATGGTTTCCGATCACATGATCAACCTCAGCCATTTCAAGCCATTTTTCTGGATTAATCTGTGCGGCACAGCCTGTTACTATAATTTGCTTTTCTGGCTGTTCTCGTTTCGCTTTTCGTATTGCCTGTCTTGCCTGTTTTTCAGCCTCTGAGGTAACCGCACACGTGTTGAAAATTACAGTATTATTGAGGGATGCGTGCGTTGCGTGCTGACGTATTAACTCTGATTCCCAAATATTTAATCTACAGCCAAATGTCGAAATTGTTGGGCGATTTGAGGTCATTTAGTCATGCCCTTGCCAGCTTCAGACAGCAAATCAGTAATTTGGCCAGAAAAACTATACGATACAGGGCCAGTCATAATAACCCTATTTTTACCGGAACTCTCCTTTGGCAATACGTCATTATAATCAGCTAGAATCTCAATCCAGAGGCTACCGCCATCTAGCTCGATTTCTACCTCACCTTTTACCAGACCAAGTCTTGCGCCTGCAACAGCAGCAGCACATGCACCAGAGCCACACGCCTTCGTAATACCAGCGCCTCTTTCCCAAACCCGCATGCGAAATGTTTGATCTGAGAGACGTTGCACAAATTCAACATTCGCTCTGTGCGGAAAATAAGCGTGATTCTCAATCAATGGACCTAGCACCTGAAGCTCTATCGCCTCACAATCTGATACAAAGAAAACAGCATGCGGATTGCCCATTGAAACCAGCGTCGCTGTCTGTGAAAGCACTTCTGGAAATGGTACATATAACAAATCATCCAAATTTAAATCCGCATTTGAAAAAGGAATATCTTCAGGCAAAAAACAGGCTGGTCCCATGTCGACAGCAATCATATTATTTTTATAATAGGCACTCAAAACACCAGAGAGTGTCTCTATATGAACTTTTGGTTTGTTGAGTTCTGATAGGAGAATTGAAGCAACGCATCTGGTACCGTTGCCACATGCACCAGCCTCGCTTCCATCTGCATTCAACATTTGAAGATAAATATCACCAGATGTTTTTGCAGGATGCATTATCATTATCTGATCACAGCCAATACCTAGATGCCTGTCTGCAATTAGGCGAATTTGTTCGAGGGACAGATTAACAGATTTTCTTCTGCTATCCAGCACCACAAAATCATTCCCCAACCCGTGCATTTTCCTAAATTCTATCATAATGCAGATATAAACAACTCTATTGAGTATTCCAATTTATTTTAAACATAATGCGGCTAACAATTTCATCCAAGTTGAAGAGAGATAGGCACATGATCTGATGGCTGCTTCCAGCCTCTAGTGTTGGTATGTATTTCTACTTTTTGTATTTGTGGGGCAAGGTCAATGCTTGTCCAAACATGATCCAGCCGCCGTCCACGATTGCTAGAGATATAATCACGCGCTCTGTAAGACCACCAGCTATATAATCGTTCATCTGCCCCAAAGAAATCACGGACAGCATCAACCCATCCGCCCCTCTCCTGCATGGCGATGAGGTTTACTCGCTCTATATCTGTATGGCTTACGACATTTCTTAATTGCTTTGTTGACCAAACATCTTCTGCTAATGGCGCAATATTTAAATCCCCGACGAGCACTGATTTGACGGGGTTATTTTGTTCAAAATATTCCGTTACCTCAGATATAAAATCTAACTTGTGTCCAAATTTGATATTCTCATCTCTATCTGGAATATCCCCTCCTGCAGGAAGGTAGATATTATGGATATTAATACCCTTAATCTGAGCTGCTATATGCCGGCAGTCCCCTTTACCAACCCAATCTTGGTAGCTCTTTTTCTCAATCGGAAAGCGAGATAAAATGGCGACCCCATTATAGGATTTCTCCCCTCTTATCGCCTGATATGGCCATCCTGCCTCTGCTATCTCATTCGCAGGAAAACTCACATCTTGTGTTTTTGTTTCCTGTAGGCATAATACATCAAAATCATACTCTTCCAGCACACGCAAAACCTGCGATAGACGTAATCTAACAGAGTTAATGTTCCAAGTAGCAATTCTCATGATATAGGCACTTTCAAGATTTTTACTAAACCATAGTAAGTCAAAATGATTTAATATAGCGGCTTCCCGAATAATTTATTTGCTAATTCTCGTCCATAAATTTCATTTTGCAAGGTAACTTTAGTGTTAACCCCCAAGGTATCTGTCACTATCCAACCTCGCAAATTCATATCATTCGGCTCGAACAACAAAATTAATTCGCCGGCATTCTCACCTGCATCTTTACGCATATTTATTTCAACCAGACCGTCAGATATTCGGCTAGTTGTGCTAAAATCATCTCCAATTAAGGATACCGTATCCTTTAATAAGGGTGCAAAAGGAGTTTCAGAAATTGGATAATTTGATGCCTTTTTATCAGCTGGCTCGTCTATAATAAGCCATTTTCGTGTGGTTATTAAATTATACGGCTCGTCAAGATCATACTCCAAACGCATTTGAAAAGGTCTGCGAAAATATAAAGTGCCAACGGCATAGCTCCCGTCAGAAGAAATCTGGGTGAAGTCCGCCTGCAATGTTGAAATATTCTGTATCGTCTTTTCAGCGCGCGCAATAAGCTCTGCGTCTGATGTATCTGCATTAGAATAATTTGGCGAAATTATAATGGCCAGAAGTACGAATAAGCCCGCAAGATATAGCTTGCTTATCGTGCTTTCATTGCAGATATGTCTGATCGTGATATTACAACTCATCATTACTTACCAGAACCTCTCTTTTTCCAACATGATTAGACTTGCTTATAATTCCAGCTGTTTCCATTTCTTCAATAAGCGTTGCCGCTCGATTATATCCAATTCGAAGATGGCGTTGAACAAAACTTGTCGAAGCGCGCTGTTCTCGGATAACCAAGGCTACTGCTTGGTCATATAGACTTTCCTCACTGCTTGGGGCGGCTCCTGTGCCATCCCCTGAGCTAGCATTACCTTCGGTTATATCTTCTGTGACTTTCTCGTCATATTCAGGCTCTCCTTGTTGACGCAAATAAGAGGCAACCTGTTCCACCTCATCATCATCAACAAATGGTCCATGAATTCTGGTAACCCTTCCGCCTCCTTCCATATATAGCATATCTCCTTTGCCAAGTAATTGCTCTGCACCTTGTTCTCCTAAGATAGTTCGGCTATCAATTCGTGATGTCACTTGAAATGAAATACGGGTTGGGAAATTGGCTTTTATAGTACCTGTAATTACATCTACAGACGGGCGCTGGGTTGCCATAATAACATGAATTCCAGCAGCACGTGCCATTTGTGCTAATCTTTGAACTGCTGCTTCTATCTCTTTACCAGCAACCAGCATCAGATCTGCCACCTCGTCAATCACCACAACAATGTAGGGAAGTGGGGTAAGGTCAAGCATATCTTCTTCAAATACAGGGCGACCTGTTTCTTGATCAAACCCTGTTTGAACCCTGCGGGAAATCACCTCCCCCTTAGAGCGCGCTAATGCAAGGCGCTCATTATAACTTGTGATATTACGAACGCCTATCTTGGCCATATTGCGATAACGGCCCTCCATTTCTCTTACCGCCCATTTAAGTGCCATAATAGCCTTTGCAGGATCTGTAACCACAGGCGTTAATAAATGCGGAATTCCGTCATATACAGATAGCTCAAGCATTTTTGGATCTATCATAATTAACCGGCAACTATCAGGCGTATGTTTATATAATAGTGATAATATCATCGCATTGATACCGACCGATTTTCCAGAACCGGTGGTACCAGCCACTAACAAATGGGGCATTTTAGCCAGATCCACAATGATAGGCGCGCCAGCAATATCCATCCCAAGAGCAACTGGCAGATCTGCTTTATGGTTTGTCCACTCATCAGAATCCAATAAATCGCGAAGTAATACTATTTGACGTATATCGTTTGGCAGCTCGATGCCGATAACATTCTGTCCTGGCACAACAGCAACCCTGACAGCAAGTGCAGACATAGACCTTGCAATATCATCGGCAAGGGCAATTACACGCTGTGATTTAATTCCTGGTGCTGGCTCTAGATCATATCTTGTTACGACAGGGCCATGCCGGATATCCGTAATGTCTCCCTGTACTCTAAAATCAGATAATACAGTTTCAAGCTGTTCCGCATTTTCCTCCAATAATCCCTGAGGCGGTGCGGAATTCGATTTTGTCGGTGGTTTTAGCAAATAAGATGGCGGCAGCTGAAAACTACCATCAGCATCAAATTCAAATACGGCCTGTGACGTGTTTGTCTTTTTGGGTTTAGCTTTAGTCTTAGTACGCAGACTTGGCTGTTTCTTGGCAGAGGGCTTTTGTATTTTTTTAAAAGCACTATTTGAGGGCTTTGCAATAGCTGTTTGGGATAAGTCCAATATCTTTTGCGATTTATCACGCTTTATTACGGATAGAAGCGCCAAAATTGGCATAAGGAGTAGTCTGCCTAACCGATATAACCAGCCTGCTTCTTTTTTGCCAAGAGCTGTTGACCAGACATACAGTAAAACGCCTATTACCGCTAAAAACAGCGCTAATGCCTGTTTACTATCAATTCCCAACTGATCTAAACGAGTGCCCATAATAGGCAATAATGCCTGAAAAAGCACAGATGCAATGCCTCTGAAATCAAATCCTAATCCGTAAAAACCAGCAGACAAAAATTGAATAGAAAGTGGTAGCAAGCATAATCGCCAAATCCACAATGATACCCCGCGATGGGCAAATATTCTAACCCCCCAAACAAACAAGGATATTGGAAATAATAGTGCAAAAAAACCAAACCAAGAGAAAAGCTGATTTGATAATAACGCCCCAAAGGATCCAAACCAGTTCTTTATCTCACTCTCGGATGAGACATGCGGTGCTGGGTCTAGTGCAGACGCGCTGGCAAGAATAATACCAAGACAGACAGCGCCCAAAACAAGTAAAATTCCAATAAGCTCTTTTATTCGGCGAAAGAAAAATAGCCGAAGTCTGTCAGACATCACTTTGCCTCTAGATTTTGTCTGTTCACTCATTGGTTTTATTATCCTGCCAGATATCTTCGATAAATATCTGTAGGCGCTGCATCGCCTGTTCAATTACCTCAAGCTGATGAACCATTGCGATCCTTACATAACCAGCGGCTGGGTTAATACCACCATTGGGAACCGCCATATAACTGCCCGGAATGACTTTTATTGCCATATGCTGCCATAATAATTTTGTAAATTTCAGATCATCACCCACACATAACCATAAAAAAAACCCCCCATCAGGAGTATCACAATTCAGATATTTTTCTGCTAATTTAAATGCATTGTCATAATGCGCTCGCACCATTTTATTATGTTCTAAATCACGGTAAATTTCACCGGCGACATTTAGCAATGGGGTTGGAACCAACGCCAGTCCATTTGCTGCAATCATTGAATAAGATAAGATTACTTCTGGAGCGGCACATAAAAAACCAGCTCTAAGACCAGCCGCATTTGAGCGTTTTGATAAACTATTCAACACTGCTAGGTTTGATAGTTTATTATGGTCATTTGAAGTTATTTTACGGGCAATTTCAATGGCACTAACGGGCCTATTATTTCGCCAAATATCAATATAACACTCATCCACAACCAGCAAAAAACCATGTTTTCTAGCCAGTATTAGGGCATTTGTTAAATAGGCTTCACTTGCAATCACACCATGTGGGTTTGTTGGTGAACACAAATACATAAGCGTTGCGCGAGATAAGGTTTCTTCTTCGATAATTGATAAATCAGGCAGGAAACCAGTTTCAAAACTAGCGTTCATTAACTGAATTTCACCACCATTCATCAAACCTGCGGCACGCCACGCATGATAAAAAGGGTTAGAAACAAGCGTAACAGGATTGGATTTTGTGCCCCGCATACAATATCCAAGCATATGAAGTGGCTCTCTTGTGCCAGGCACTGGAAGCAGAAAATTATCCAAGGGATCTAGCCAATCACCAATATCAGAAAATCTGTTGTTAAGGTATGAGCTAACATCACTATAGAATTTCGAGTTTCCTTTTACTTTGGGGTAGCTATGCCAGTCACAAGACGGATCAGATAATAATTGTGTAACAATAGATGGCGGGGCGAGTTGAGGCTCTCCTATCGACATATTAATTTCGCTCATTCCCTCAGGTGGTAAAACCTCGCTAATAAGAGAGCGTGTCTTTTGAAACATGTTATCATTAAAAAGTGAAAAATCTGGATTTTGCATCTACAAATCTGCATATATAGGTTAAGTGCATTCTGGCAAGGCGAGTGTAATACAATAGCACGACCAGAACAACAATAGCCGATGAAGGTTTCAAACAAATGAAGGGTGCCATCTTTTTTGATCGCGATAACACGCTTGTTATAGATAATGGCTATACGTGGAAAATATCAGATTTTGCTTTTTTATCTGATAGCGCTGAGGCTCTTGCCTTATTAAACGCCCATCACATAACAGTATTTATTGTAACAAATCAATCTGGTATCGCACGTGGATATTTCAGTGAAACCGATATGCATAAATTCAATCAGCATCTCATAGAGCAAGTAGATTTAAAAGGCGGCAGAATTACAGATATTGCGTTTTGCCCCCATCATCCAGACTACCCCAAAAAAGATGCTCCAACGCATTGTGATTGCAGAAAACCCTCATCTGGTATGTTACAAAAACTCTCTCATAAATGGCAAATAGACCTCAAAAAATCGGTGATGATAGGGGATCAGCAAACAGATATACAAGCAGGTATAAAGGCGGGTTGCCGTGAGAGCTTTCTGCTAGAGCCAAACCGTTCCAGAGTAGAATTATGTAGCATTATTATCGCTGATTATTTTAGGGACGGGGTATAATTATGGTGCATAAAACACCGATAATTGTGATTGGAAATGGTCTTACAGCAAAAGTAATGTGTGCTGCATTGGATTATTTTAACCTTGAATATACCCAGCTCATACCTGCGAGAAGTGACGTTACAGATAGCAGAACCACCACTATAAATCTGGCTAGCCAAAAAATGCTTTCGCATCTTAATTTATGGTCTTTTTCAGCAGAGGACAGCACCAAAATTACCGAAATTCTGGTATCACAAAAATCGTTTGGAACAGACTGTTTTGACAACAAGAACAAAGCCTCAAGCCTGCATTTTTCCCTTGATGGGGAGCCAATGGCATGGACTATTGAAAATAATAGCCTGCTTGAATCCTGTTATGAGCTAAATTTACAATCACTGTCACACATTTGCGTCTATGAAGGGGCGTTAAGCTTTGATTTTAGCCCCTTGAGCGTTACTATTACGGATAGTAAGGGCTCGCAATGGCAGGCAGAATTACTGATTGCATGTGATGGTGCACATAGCCAAGCTCGCATAGCAGCAGGACTGAGCAGTACTTCTCTTGCGGCTCACCAGAAAGCCGTAATTGCTCGGATTAATCTGAACCGCTTTCATAATAACAAAGCCTTTCAAAGGTTCCTGCCAGACGGTCCTATAGCGCTAATGCCAATCAAAGCACAAGAAGCTGCACTCGTTTGGTCCGCAACCAACAAAGTGGCAGATACGCTGTCTGAAATGTCAGATAGTGACTTCACCTACCAGGTCAGAGAGGCATTAGGAGACGGGTTTAGCGCGCTTACCATAAATTCAAAAAGGGGGATTTGGCCTCTCAATCCGTCCATCACACGAAGCATGGGGCAACCAGGACTTCTGCTTGCTGGAGATTCAAGCCATTCTATTCATCCCCTTGCGGGAATGGGCTTTAATCTTGCACTTGGCGACATTGCGGTTATATGTGACTGCCTAGATAGTGCAAGAAATAATGGTCTTTCATTCTCACACCCATCTATATTAACAGACTATCAAGCCAAACGGCGCGTTGAAATCGAGGCTATTACCGGCGTAACACAGGGCTTAAACCGCCTTTTTAGTCATAAAAGTTTTCAACTTAAACTTCTGCCATCAGGTTTGATAGATTTCGGATTAGGCGTTATGGATATGCTGCCTATCAAAAAACAGCTCACCCAAATTGCTGCGGGCGGTGTTCTTACATCGGCACGCTTATTCTCCGATATATAGTTTTTTTTAGATAGTTACATTTAATCGGCGCAGATAATCAGCATATAAATCATCTTTTCGCATGCCATAATCATGTAATAACACCCAGCTATAAATTCCGGTTTCATGCCCATCATCAAACTGCAGCCTTACAGCATAATTCCCGACAGCTTCTATATTTATAATCTTAACATCCTGTTTTCCAGAAATCGTTTTCTTTTGCCCGGCTCCATGTCCTTGAACTTCTGCAGATGGGGATTCTACCCTCAGTAATTCTGCTGATAATTGAGCGATAGAACCATCATTGAAAGAAACAGATAATGTTTTCTTATCTTTATGAAGCCGAATTTGAGTTGCTATGATTTTAGCTGAATTCATGTGAAATCGATTATTCTATTTATGATGGATTACTTACGGTGATGGGAAGATTGCCATTTATTAAGTTCATCTATAGAGAGATCTCGGCAATGATGCTCGCTTAAAAGTGGGCAATATTGTTCTATTGGATATGCTTTTTTTCCCTGAATACTAATAAGCTCTTGCGCTTTTTTATCATAAATCAAAAGACTTTTTGTATCAGGGCAAACTAACATATTTATTAACACAGCCGCTGTTTTAGGCATTCTTTTGCTTATAATTTTATCTTTGCTGGTTCTTGAATCAATGTTTGGCATTGTCAGCATAATCATCATGACAGGACATTTGTAGAATTGTCGTTAACAATTCTGCTCTGCTAGATAGGTTTTGCACTTCGAGTAGCGCTTGTTTTTCTGCTACGTCAAATGGGCATATCATAGATAAAGTACTAACAAGCTTCTCGTCTGAGCAGGCTTCTAACTGTGACCAGTCAACCCGAAACCCTTTTGCATCAAAATATTGTTTTAAAATAGCTGATAAGGTTGCACGATCTATCGGAGCCTCGTCAATTGACAAATCCTCTTTAAAATTATTCCAATCTATATCTGCTATCAAATAGCCTGACTCACGTTCAGAAAAACTAGTGGCACTAAAACGAATACAGCCAGTAAGCGTGATTAATATTCTGCCATCATCCTGTTCTGAGAAGCTAGATATCCTGCCGGCACATCCAACTGAATAATACGGGTTTGATGACTGGTCTTTATTTGGCTGTGTCATTCCGATAAGGCGAAGCGGGCTCGCTATAGCGTCTCTCATCATCGCAAGATATCTAGGCTCAAAAATATTAAGCGGCAATGTGCCGCCTGGTAGCAGCAACGCCCCAGTTAGAGGGAATATCGGAATCTGATCTGGCAAATCTTTAAACTCAGGTTCAAAAGGGCCTCTGATTGTCATATATTCCTCATCCAATATTGTCCTTGGGAATAAACTAATTGTCTATTAGGTGAAATATAGTGCAAGAATCAGGAAAACAAATAGCTAGATAATTTCCGTCTTGCCTTAATCACATCTGGATGCGTTTGGCCAAGCGCTGTGAAAAACTCTATTAGTTGTGTTCGTGCTGCATTTTCCTGCCAAGAGGGGTCCATTTTTATTGACTCTAAAAGATGATACATAGCTTCTGATTGCCGGCCTGAGGCGAAAAGTGCAACCGCCAAATCCTGCCTCGCTTGCAAATTTGCTGGGTCAGACTGAACAGCACTCTCCAAATCGCCTGTCTCAGACACTACTTCAGCGCCTTTTATAGCCACTTTTAGGGCAGCCATTACATCCTGTATAACTGATTTTTTTAACATATCCTCATCAAGCTGATCTAACACTTCCTGTGCTTCATCATGTTCGCCAAACGCAACCAAACATTTAATAATCCCTGCTAATGCTTCTGCTGATTCTGGGGATAAAGAGAGCGCTTCTTGATAAGACTGCATTGCGGTATTTGGATCATTCTGAGCAAGCGCAGTTGCACCAGCTTCTAGCAGGCCCGAGATGTCGGCCTGCCCTGGTGCCGCCTCTGAGAGCTTCTCAACAAATTGAGTAACAGCTGATTCTGGCTGAGCCCCTGCAAAACCATCTACTGGTTGACCATTTACAAATCCAAAAACAGTCGGTACAGATTGCACCCGCATTTGCGCAGCAATTTCCTGATTATTATCTATATTAATTTTAGTAAGTTTTACATTTTTGTATTTTGCACATACCTTTTCTAAAACAGGCGCTAATTGTTTACAGGGGCCACACCAGGGTGCCCAGAACTGCACAATAACCGCCTGTTCTGAACTAGCCTCTATAACCTCCGAGACAATATTTTCAGCCGTTACATCCACAGGCTGTTGCGGGGTGTTTTCTTCGATCAACAATGACATCTTCGCCCTCTATTCTACTTTTCTGCCCTATTCATTTGCGAGTGTTAACTTAATAGGCTGTACGCCTAAATACTCAAGATATTTATTCAATTCTTCTGGCACCATGGATAGGGTTCTGTCATTCACCAATGGATGCATATAAATCTTTGCCATCTGAAATAAATCACTATCAATGGCAAGCCTTACCCCTTTATGAACCCCGGTTATCATTGATAAAGGTGTAACGGCGCCTGGCCGCACCCCTAAATTTTCAAGCAGCCTATCTGCACTTCCAAAAGATAATCTGCCTGATTGCATCAAATCTGCCAATTCTTTTAAGTCAACCGTTCGGTCTTCTTGTATGACTGCAAGAAAATTGTTTTTCTTATGATCTCGTAAATACAGGTTTTTAATATGCCCGCCACCCTCATGCTTAGTAAGCATCCCATATCTATGGGCTTTGGAATCTTCTACTGTTTTTAAGGGGGGATGGTTGAACTGCTCAAACTGAATTTTTAAGGCGGTTAAGTCTGAAATTAACATATCAGGGTGAACAGGCAGACTATTTTGAAATAATGATGATGCGTCTGGTGTGATTTCTTCTGACAATTTATTACCTATTTTTAAAATGCTAAACTTAAACTCAAATTGTAACCCGAACTAAAATTATGTTCTGAACGATAAATTGGTAACAGACTATATATGAGGCTCAATTAATTACAGCGCAAGGGGCTGATATGGTTTGAGGTTCAATTATATCACAATCAAGGTTACGAAAAGCAACAATTGACGCAAAACACTGCTTTCTTTAATGAAAAATCGAGTGCTTTTTTAATAGTGTTATCATTCAAGCCTGAGGTAAGTTAATTGGAAATTAATATCGCCATAATCGGATGCGGCATATGGGGCAGAAACATTGCCCGAAATGCGTCTGAGTTAGGTGTTTTAGCTGGCGTTTGTGACACTATTCAACACCATGCAGAAGCGTTCTCAAAACAATTTTCTTGTCCAACATCTTCATTAGAGCAAATTCTTCAAACTGATTCTATTTCTGGCGTGCTTGTTGTGACCAATGCCAATTCGCACGAAAAAATAGCATGTGCAGTATTAGAAGCAGGCAAGCACGTATATATCGAAAAACCGTTAGCTCTGACCATGGAATCTGCATTACACATTAAACAAGCTGCTATAAAGGCAAAAAAGCAAGTAATGGTAGGGCATTTGCTACAATATCACCCAGCCTATATTGAACTAAAGAAACAGTTAAATAACGGGATTATTGGCGATATCCAGCATATTCAAGCAATCCGTCTTGCGATGGGTCGCATCCGCAAATCTGAATCTGCAATCTATGATTTATGTCCGCATGATTTATCTCTCATCCTTGGTCTTGTGAAGACTATGCCAAGTTCGATTAATTGCGCTAGCGCCAGTCATGTAACCCATAATGGCGGCGATATTATAGTTACCAGTTTTAAATTTCCAGGCGATATTACGGCTGTCATGCATGCTAGCTGGTATTCACCTTATAAGGAGCATCGCTTGGTTGTAACAGGTACCAAGGGGTCTATTGTGTTTGATGATACCAAGCCATCTGACCAAAAACTAACATTCTATCAGGATAAAATTCTTGATGAGGGTGATGCCATCAAGATCGAACGGGCTGAACCAGCGTTTCTGCCTATACAGGAGGGCGAGCCCTTACGAAACGAAGTAAGTGCCTTTATTGATGTTTGCAAAACTAATTCGCCTGCCATAACTGATATGGAGGAAGCTCTAAAAATACAGGAAATACTGACAGAAATGAGTCGGCAAACACAACAGGACAAATCATGAGCACTCCTTTTATTGACCTTGCTTCCCAGCAAAACAGGATTCGATCAAAGATAGAACAAAATATTGAAACAGTTCTCAATCACGGGCAATATATTATGGGCCCAGAAGTTGTGGAACTTGAAGATGTTTTGAGTAAATATGTTGGCACGCAACATGTTGTAACCTGCGGTTCTGGAACAGATGCGTTGCTGTTGGCGCTTATGGGGTTGAAACTAAAACCAGGGCAAGGCGTTATTGTTCCAAGCTTTACCTTTACTGCCAGTGCTGAAGTAATGCCTCTCCTGGGCGCTATTCCTATATTTGCTGAAATAGATGAAGAAACCTATACCTTAAACCCCTCTAGGCTGTCAGATGCACTACAAAGTGCCAAAGATGCGCATATTGAAGTTGTTGGAATTATGGCTGTTGGCCTATTTGGTCAGCCTGCTCAAATGGATGAAATTAATGCCTTTGCACAAACAAACGGGTTCTGGGTTTTAGATGATGCAGCTCAGAGTTTTGGAACAGAATATCGTGGACGAAAAATAGGCACTGTTGCAAATGTTACTTGCACCAGTTTTTTTCCTGCCAAACCACTTGGGTGCTATGGGGATGGCGGCGCATTATTTACAGACAATGATGAAATAGCTCAGATTGCCAGATCGGCTCGTATACATGGGCAAGGGGTAAATAAATATCAGTGCGACCGCCTAGGTATGACCGCTAGGTTAGATACTATTCAGGCAGCAATTTTGCTGGCAAAACTGGATATTTTTGAGGACGAACTCAAGCAAAGGGAGACTATCGCGAATTATTATCACGAGCTTCTTAGTGACTGGGTTCAAACACCTGTTTGTCATTCAGACATGACAAGTAGCTGGGCTATTTATACCTTAAATTTACCTAAATCAGTTGATAGGAAACAGATGCAAAATAGCCTTGCCAAAAATGGAATTCCGACTGCCATTTACTATCCAATTCCAATGCATTTACAAAAACCTTATGAGCGTTTCCCAAGGGCTAAATTCGGATTGGAAGTAAGCGAGCGTCTAGCACAAACAGTATTGTCCATTCCAATGCATCCCTATCTTAAGAAGGAAGCCCAACAAACAATTAGTAACGCTGTTATTGACATTATAAAAACAAGTGACAGTAACTAGATTAAAAGAGCCTAAATTTATCTTGTAAGTTTTCTCAGACCAAGCTATAAAGTCGAGCAATTGCGGGTGTAGCTCAGGGGTAGAGCACAACCTTGCCAAGGTTGGGGTCGAGGGTTCGAATCCCTTCACCCGCTCCAATAAATCAATCACTTAAGCATGTAATCAGTATCACAAAAAACAAACTGGGTCAGTTTTTGGGTCAGTTTCGCTTGGTGATTTGACTAAATTTCTGTAAAATCGTCATTGTAGCGCGCGCGAGGCTGTCCGGTTTTTGTGGATAAAAACAATGCTAATCCCGCATTCCTTCCTATTATTACCGATTGGTGTTCTTAAATCGATAACTTAATGAGCGATGGAACTAAACTTCGCAACAAAAGTAAAGTTTGAACATTGGATTATTGTTTTTGATGAAAAAGTATGAGCAAATGACATCATAGCTCAATATTATCAATTCATTTTTTAACGTTAAATCATGGAGGGAAAAATGACACTCGTTATAGGCACTCATGAAGTCGAAGATGTAGCTAAGTGGGTTTCATCACCTGTTAGACAGTCGGTATTCGGTTCAAAAGGTATTAAAGTTACAACATTCACCGACCCAGAAGGTTCAAACATTGTAGGGCTGCTCTTCGACGTCCCTAATATGGATGAATTTCAATCGATGATGCAGTCAGATGATATGAAAAAGGCAGCAGAAGAAGACGGGGTTAAGTTCGATACACTTCAAGTTCTTATGCAGACCTAGAGGTTTTTAACTACGAGAGATATCAAGAAGGCAACTCGGGACACTCATTGCAAAATGTAAGACTTAAAAAAAGTTAAACGGATATAATGCTCCATGTCTGATATGAGTGTCTGCTGTTCGTCGTTAATCTTCCTATGAGAATTCCTCTTCAAAATGTAATATCCTTTGCGCTGTCCCTCTTCGATTTAAAAGGCATAGTCCAAATAGGTAACGCATTGACTCTCCTATCTTTGTTTGGTCAGAATATACCAATGTCCATCAAGAGATAAAAGCCATGCATAGCATTATAACAATAGCAGTTTATTTGAAAAACGTGAATCAGGAGAATATTAAGAAATGAGACATTTCATGTGTACTCATAGTTATTTATCTGGAGATTCGAAGGAAAATATAACCAATCAATTGAGAGGCATTACAGATAGAGAATTTTTAGAACTTAATAGAGGTGAAAAGGCAAGAGTGCTTCAACATTGGGCCGGAAAAGATGAGTTTTTCTTTTGTCATTGGGAAGCAGAAAGTGAAGATGATATTCATGAAGTTCTGGCGAAAATTGGCGCTGACAAATTTTTTATTACCTTAGCAAATGAGATGCAAAGATATGTTACCAAGTATGACATAAAGGACGAAACAATAAATATTCCCGAAGATGAGTGAAACTATGTGCTACAATTTTCATAACTGAAAAATAAAAATAGAATTTATAATTCGCTATGCATACCATCATAAAAATCGCAGTTTTATCCGTTCTCGCTCTGTTTGCTCAGCTTAAGATGGGGTCAAAAAACAACTTGTCACAAAAGAGTATTATTCGAATGTCCATATAGTGTTAGTTTACAAAAAATTTAATTGAGAGGTAAAAATGGTTAAATTATTAATTACAGTAAAGATTTCAAAGGGATGGAAAACGTGGTCTGAAATGGCGAAAAGTCTTGAGCCACAGATGAACGAAGTCGGGGCAAAAATGATTTGGGCTGGTTGCAATCAAGATGAAACAGCTATTTATGCACTCGTGGAAATGCAAAATCCAGAACAGATAAAAACATTCGGAGAAAGAGCAGACATACTTGAACTTCGGGAATCTGCAGGCGCAGATGTTTCCTCTACTACCCCTATTGCGCAAATTGGAGAATATTTTTTAGGATAATTTAATCTATCATTAAATTCAATTTTTCAGAGGTAACTAATAAGAAAAAGGGCAAATTATGTTGTATGAAAAATTCAAAAAGGCTTGGGACGAGAAGGATGCGGAAGCAGAATTTGCACTTTATCATGATGATTGGGAGTTTAAGTTTCATTCCAACGGCAAAATCATGAGAAAAGGGGATATGACTATCGAACAAAGAACAGAGATGATGAAAACTGTTAAACAAACAAATCAGCGATGTTTATATGAAAATGAGGATATCTTGGTAACTCATATGATTGGTGAGTTTCCTAATGGTTCAAAAGATGCCGTTATGATGGTTATTCTAAAAAAAGACGGGTTGGCTTGGAGAACAGAAACCGGCTCAACGCCACTAAGTAACGATTAATTTATGAATTGAATTGTTTGAAATGAAACAATTTCGCAAATGCTTACATGGAGAATAAAAATACCAACATTGATTATCAAAGGAAAAATAACAAAAGGCTATGACCATTGGCTAGCCGCCTATGATAGTGCAGAAGATTTGCGAAGCACCAAATACGGTATCAAAACCATATATCGGGGTCAGGATTTAAATGAGCCAGATACTATTCATGTGGTGATGCACACACCGACTATGGAAGCAGTTCAATCCCACATGGAGAATGATTCTGAATTGATTTCTCAGGCTGGTGGAGACCCAAGTCCCGAAGCTAATACCATTTTTATGGCATCAGATTAGAGGAATAAAAAAAATTCTATGCGCAACATTAAAAAAAACGTGGTTTAATCAGTTGCTGCTCTATGTTTGTTTTTTTAAATGATTGGTGTTTACAAGCAAAAATAAAATATTTTAGTATTTTGAAATTCTCGTATACTATATTTTATTTGCGAATAATCTAAACTAATTATCAGAGATAATACTATGAAAATGATGAGCGTAATCGCAGTAACGCCGAAAGAAGATTCTGTAGATGAAATTGTTGATTTAATAACAAAAAGTCGTGCTGATGGAGTGGACGGGTTAGAGGTTTACAGCATAGTTCACACAAGAGAGGACCAATTACTCATAGTTAACGAGTGGAGTTCATTGGATGCGTTTTTAGAGTACGTTAATGGACCGCATAATATGATTGAACTTATAGAGCATCTTTGCAACCGTGTGGATGAAGAAAATGTTTGTAAAGCATACTCAGGCGCTATAATACATCAGCAAAAATCAAATTTCTGAGCGTTTGTATTTCATAAATTTGTCATCAATTCGAAAAATTTTTTTCATAGTTTAAGCGTAATTCTTAGCGTCATTATGTTACCCGAAACTTGTACAGCCTTTGCGCTGTCCTTTTTTATGGCAACTTCGAAGAATTTAGAAAAATGTTTTGAAGATAAAAGCACATCTCACTCTGACAGATTGCTAAAACAGATCTTTGAAAATGGGCTTACACACCTTGCAGGACCCACCCCCATGCCATATGAATATGTATTCAGCTTGTTACACAGATTAGGTATTTAGCTTGTTAACCATACACTATATGTGAACAGGTAATGTGTAGGTTTAAATGTCTCATTAATGACGTTTTAAGAGATACTGACAGGCTTTGAGCAACTATCCAATGTGGGGAAGGGGAAACTTTGAATGTGTTACAGTGTCCTGTGCAGGCTTTTATGGGGTCAGTGGTTTAGTATTATTAGCAAAGGTAAACACATATAATAGTTTAAGTATGTGTTTACCTTCTTTTTTATGAAATGAACAACTAATCCAATGTTGTCGCACCAGTCTCCATTTTAATAACTTTACCGTCTTTAATCATAGCCACTAACATCACCGCTTCTCTCGTATCATCGGGATAAGACATAAAGCTATGGTCAATTAGAACTTCATCATTCTCATACACAAGACGTGAGGATTCCTGAACGAATTTTTCGTTTTCCATCATTCCAGCTACCATAGATGACCATTCCTCTTTATTAAAGGAACTGCCCGATTTATGAAACACAGCTGTAAAATCATCGTGTAACAAATCAAGGTAGCTGTTAACATCTCTATCTGCCATGCACTTATTTAGTTTTTCATGCAAACTCATTTGTTTTTCCTTTTTTAAAAAAATTAGTGTTTATCGCCCCAAGCTCCATGAAATTCATATGCTACTGCTCGTTTGTCTCCAACTACCCACGCATCATGACCTGGCTCTATGGCGTATGCATCGCCCTCTGAGTATGTAATCTCACTTCCATCATTGTGCCGACATGTTATTGTTCCCTCAACTATCACTCCAATATGTTTAGCTTGACAGCTTTCGGTTCCAACTACTGGCTTTATATCTTGAGACCACTTCCAGCCAGGTTGAACAGTTAATTTCATTACTCTTTGTCCAAGGACATTAACGGTTTCCACTCTTGCGTTAGTAGGTGTAGAAACTTCGTCTGCTTGAGTGGTAAAATTTTTTGCTTCTAAATTCATTTTTTATCTTCTTTCTCTTTTTTAAAAGGCACATACTTAGAATTTTAGATATGAACTTCAGACAAATCCCACAATTGGGTTTTTTCAACACATTCATCAAAGATGGCGGTTGTAGCTGGATTTTTTCCTGACACAAAATTCACCATTCCTTCCTTGTCAGTTACAAATACTTTAAACATTACCGCACCTTTATCAGGGGTCACAGCTCCAATAGTTTTTGGGGGTATAGCAAATTTGCTACGCTCAGTCATTGCCTCTTCCGATTGCATCCATCCCATAAATTTTGTTAGTTTATCTTCGCCCTCTTTGAGCTTTACTAGCGCTAGCATCTCTTTTTCCACAACCAATTCCTTTTTCTGATAATACATTGAAAAACATTATATATGATAATTCATAATTTATATGTCACTAATATTAATCCAAGCGTGACAATGTCTCTCTTGCTAGTCAATATTAATGAAAAGATGAGTTGGTTGCCTATATATTAAGCTAAATTCAATGTTCTCTTTTGGATGAAGGTTGGCAACACAAGAAAACTAGGGATTATTAGGATATAAGCCTATAAGACAGTATCTCTAAAACGGCAGGTATTCTCTGAAAGCAAACGCGCCCCACAGCACAATTGCAGTCCACATTAGCATTCTACGAAATCTTGGGTTCATGATATCCACCTCGTTGAGTGTTCTTATCAAAGGCTATAAGATATCTCTAAAAGTTCAAACAATAAATAATCTTAACTAAAAAGACCTCCAACAGAAGTTCAATAAAAAATAGCCAATAGCACCTCCATCAGGTATGGAACGCCCCCAATCTCAGTATTCAAAAGAGTTAGTCGAGCGCTTGCGATCTTTGCACTTAGGTCCAGGCGATATGTTTTAATAACTAAGCTGCATCACTCATCGCCTTAACACGAGCATCCCTGATTAATTTAGCTCTCAGGGAATAAGCAATCCTGCGTATTCTATAATGACGCTTTAAAGCTGTGAAAATCCTGCAAGAGAAATCCCAGATGCCATTCTTTCGGAATGTGAAGCTGTTCCATTTGGGTGCCAGCATGGTGTAGGCGGTGACCATGTTAGAATGGCTGGGGCACAACTTATAACTGCGCAGGAGACTGAAAATGGACAACTATTTACGAGAATCCAAAATCAAATCTTCAACTGGTGGAGGTGAGATAACTGGACAACCCTTAAATGGAGTTCATATCCGCTTTAAGCCTGCTGGGAAAATTGTCATGGCGACACATAATAGACATGAAATAAGAGGAGGTGTTGAGCCTAGATGATTCAAAAAATCTTAAT
>Ga0181595_10000218_pt1 | contig 62714 bp, 51 predicted proteins | sample 041ome_7_FD_145604 | JGI IMG/M metagenome (GOLD analysis project Ga0181595, IMG submission 145604) | Coastal salt marsh microbial communities from the Groves Creek Marsh, Skidaway Island, Georgia - 041401AS metaG (spades assembly) | ecosystem: Environmental > Aquatic > Marine > Intertidal zone... | reverse complement strand
ATATCCGATTCTTGTTCATCGGCTCGCAGTTTCGCTCCACGCTTCCTCCCCACAGTCCGTCGCCGTTCTGCAGTTGCGCTTCACTTCATTCGCTGTAGCCAGCTTATGGGAGGACTTGCACCTCCAAGAATGCGCCCATGCTGGGCGCACACAACAAAGGCCGCATTCGCGGCCTTTGTCTTATCAAAACTCAGAAAAATTACTTCTTCTTCGCTTTTGGATTTGGCAGGTCGGTAATAGAACCTTCGTAGATCTCTGCCGCTAAGCCGATAGACTCGTTTAGCGTTGGGTGAGCGTGGATGGTTAACGCGATATCTTCGGCGTCGGCACCCATTTCTACTGCTAAGCAGATTTCACCCAGCATTTCACCGGCGTTAATACCGACAATGGCACCACCAAGGATGCGGTGGGTTTCTTTGTCGAAAATCAGCTTGGTAAAGCCTTCAGTGCGGGCTGAAGCAATAGCGCGGCCAGAGGCGGCCCATGGGAAGGTGGCAGTTTCTACTGCGATGCCTTTCTCTTTTGCTTCTTTCTCGGTGACACCTACCCAAGCCATTTCCGGGTCGGTATAGGCGACTGATGGAATGCAGCGTGGATCGAAGAAGTGCTTTAAGCCAGAGATCACTTCAGCCGCTACGTGGCCTTCGTGTACCGCTTTGTGCGCTAACATTGGCTGACCGATCACGTCACCGATAGCATAGATATGCGGTACGTTGGTGCGCAGTTGCTTATCAACATTGATAAAGCCACGCTCATCGACGTTAACACCTGCTTTAGCCGCGTCTAACAGGTTACCGTTTGGCTTACGACCAACCGCAACTAAGATCTTGTCGTAACGTACCGGGTTAGCCGGGGCGTTTTTGCCTTCAAAGGTCACATATAAACCATCTTTCTTGGCTTCTACTGCTGTTACCTTGGTCGACAGCATAATGTTGAAGTTTTTGCTGTTGTACTTGGTGTAGGCTTTAACGATATCGGCATCAGCGGCTGGTACTAACTGATCAGCAAATTCTACTACTGATACTTTAGAACCCAGCGCACGGTATACAGTACCCATTTCCAGGCCGATAATACCGCCACCTAATACCAGCATTTCGCCTGGGATATCTTTTAATTCCAACGCGCCGGTTGAATCGATTACGCGATCATCTTTTGGAATAAATGGCAGGGCTACTGGCTCTGAACCGGCCGCAATAATAGCGTGCTCAAACGTAATAGTGGTATCGCCAACCTGTAAGGTGTTGGCGCCGGTAAATTTACCGTAGCCGTTAACGACCTTCACTTTGCGCATTTTCGCCATGCCACTCAGGCCGTTGGTCAGCTGACCAATTACCTTGTCTTTCCAGGCACGGATTTTATCTAAATCAATTTCCGGTGCGCCAAAGGTTACGCCGTGTGAGGCCATTTCTTTGGCATCGTCGATCACTTTTGCAACGTGCAGCAGTGCTTTAGATGGGATACAACCCACGTTTAAGCACACGCCACCTAAGGTGCTGCGTGCTTCAACCAGTGTCACTTCTAAGCCTAAGTCTGCGGCGCGGAAGGCTGCAGAGTAACCGCCAGGGCCAGCGCCCAGCACTACTACTTGGGTTTTAATCTCGTTGCTCATTGTATTACCTTTTCATTAGGTCGATTAACCAACAGCCAAACATTGTAGGGTACAGCTGTCAGGCGAAAAAAGTGGCGCAATTTTAACATCAGAGCCGCCGCTCTGTAACCATAGATTGCATGGCTGAGTGAAAATTACGCCACTTTTCGTGGCGTAATGGCTTTTTTACATAATAATTTGCCGGATGTCGGCCAGATAACTGGCTAAGGTGGCAGTAAAGCGCGCCGCCAGAGCACCGTCAATTACCCTATGGTCGTAGGATACCGATAACGGCAGCATCAGCTTAGGCTCAAACTCTTTGCCATTCCATTTTGGTTTGATGTCAGATTTCGAGACACCCAAAATGGCCACTTCCGGCGCGTTAACAATAGGGGTAAAAGCAGTACCGCCAATGCCACCCAGGCTGGAGATCGTAAAGCAGCCGCCCTGCATATCGCTGGCCGTCAGTTTACCTTCGCGCGCCTTCACCGAAATGTCCTGCAGCTCGCGGGATAATTCGATAATGCCTTTCTTGTTAACATCCCGCACTACCGGTACCACCAAGCCATTTGGCGTATCAACGGCAATACCCAAATGCACATACTTTTTCAGGATCAGGCTGGCGCCATCTTCTGATAAAGAGCTGTTAAAAGTTGGAAACTCTTCCAGCGCCTTGGCCACCGCTTTCATAATAAAGACCAGCGGGGTGTATTTAACGCCCATCTTTTTCTTATCCGCCAGCGCATTCTGCTCTTTGCGGAATTCTTCCAGGCCAGTGATATCGGCTTCGTCAAACTGGGTGACATGCGGAATGCGTACCCAGTTGCGATGCAGGTTAGCACCAGAGATTTTCTGGATCCGCGACAGCGGTTTCTCTTCTACGGCACCAAACTTGGCGAAATCAACTTTTGGCCAGGCCAGTAAGTCAAAGCCCATATTGTTACCGCCAGCAGAGGTTGCCGCAGCAGCCGGTGCAGCACCGCTTTCTACCTGCTTCACTAACTGCTTCACGTAGTTCTGCACGTCTTCTTTCACGATGCGGCCTTTACGGCCAGTGCCTGTTACCTTGGCCAGGTTAATGCCAAACTCGCGCGCTAAGCGGCGGATCACCGGCGAAGCATGGGCATAGGCACTATTAGCCACAAAGCCGTCAGCCGCTGCCGTTGTTGCCGGCGCAGCCGCTGGGCTGGCGCTAGCCGTTGGTGCGGTAGCAGTGGTCGCAGCTGCACTGGCAGCGGCAGGCGCGGCCGCTTTGGCGCCGCCGGCCACTTCGAACACCATAATCAGGCTGCCGGTTTTCACCTTGCTACCGGTTTGTACCTTAATTTCTTTTACCACACCGGCGAATGGCGCTGGCACTTCCATCGAGGCCTTGTCACCTTCAACGCTAAGCAGTGATTGATCGGCCGCAACGTTATCGCCAACCTTGACCATAATCTCGGTCACTTCGACTTCGTCGCCACCGATATCCGGTACCTTAACGTCTTTTTGCTCTGTGCTGGCAGCAGCCGGCGCAGCCGCAGCCGGAGCACTGGCTGGAGCCGAAGCGGCCGGTGCTTTGCCGCTGCCGGCAACGTCGAACAGCATGATCAGGCTGCCGGTTTTCACCTTACTGCCGGCCTGTACTTTGATTTCTTTTACCACACCGGCGAACGGCGCTGGCACTTCCATCGAGGCCTTGTCACCTTCGACGCTGAGCAGTGACTGATCGGCCGTGACGCTATCGCCAACTTTAACCATAATCTCGGTGACTTCGACTTCATCGCCACCGATATCCGGCACCTGCACTTCTTTTACCTCGGCGCTTGTAACCTCGGCACTGGCCGCTGCTGCGGGAGCCGGGGCGGCTGGCGCTGGTGCCGCCTTGGCTTCGGTTTTGGCCTCGGCACCAGCACCATCACCGGCAAAGACCATAATCAGGCTACCGGTTTTAACTTTATCGCCTACCTTAACCTTAATTTCCTGCACTGTGCCGGCCACGGCAGCAGGTACTTCCATTGAAGCCTTGTCACCTTCTACGCTTAACAGCGACTGGTCGGCAGCAACAACGTCACCCACCTTTACCAGGATCTCGGTCACTTCTACTTCATCGGTACCAATATCTGGTACTTTAATTTCAATCGTCATGACAAATCCTCTTATGCGTACAGCGGGTTGGTTTTGTCGGCGTCAATGCCAAACTTCTTAATCGCTTCGGCCACTACCGCTTTTTTCAGCTCGCCTTGCTTCGCCAGTTCGTTCAGCGCTGCTACCACGATATAGCCGGCGTTAACTTCAAAATGGCGACGCAGGTTTTCGCGGCTATCCGAGCGACCGTAACCGTCGGTACCCAGTACCTTGTAGCTATTGGCCGGGATAAAGGCACGGATCTGTTCGGCGTAGTTTTTCATATAGTCGGTGGCGGCAATCGCCGGCGCTTTGTTCAGCACCTGCGCCACAAATGGCACCTTCTCGGCCGCTTCCGGATGCAGCATATTGAAACGCTCGCAATCCTGACCATCGCGCGCCAGCTCGTTAAAGGAAGTCACAGAGTAAACATCTGAGGCAACATCGTAGTCTTTACTCAGAATGTCGGCTGCTTTACGCACTTCGTTCAGGATGGTACCTGAACCCAGTAACTGCACCTTACCGCGACCACCGTTGTACGACTCCAGCTTGTAGATACCCTTGCGGATGCCCTCTTCGGCGCCTTTTGGCATCGCCGGATGATGGTAGCTTTCGTTCATTACGGTAATGTAGTAATAGATATTTTCCTGCTCCGGACCATACATGCGACGGATACCGTCTTGCAGAATCACCGCCAGCTCGTAAGCATAGGTCGGATCATAAGAAATACAGTTCGGTACTGTGCCGGCCAGAATATGGCTGTGACCATCTTCGTGCTGTAAGCCTTCACCGTTTAGCGTAGTACGACCGGCAGTGGCACCTAGCAGGAAACCACGCGCCTGCTGATCACCGGCCAGCCAGGCCATATCGCCAACCCGCTGGAAGCCGAACATCGAATAGTAGATATAGAAAGGGATAATCGGCAGATCATTGGTGCTGTAAGACGTCGCCGCCGCTACCCAGGACGACATCGCACCCAGTTCGTTAATACCTTCTTGCAGTACCTGACCCGCGGTATCTTCTTTGTAGTAAGACACCACCGAGCGGTCTTCCGGCGTATAGTTCTGACCATGCGGGTTATAGATACCGATCTGACGGAATAAGCCTTCCATACCAAAGGTACGGGCTTCGTCGGCAATAATTGGCACGATACGCTGACCAATATGCTGATCTTTTAGCAGGATATTCAGTGCCCGCACATAAGCCAGCGTAGTGGAGATTTCGCGCTTTTGCTCTTCCAGCAGTGAATTAAAGGCTGGCAGCTCTGGCAGCGTCAGGGTTTCGCTGAACTTCGGCAAGCGCACTGGCGTGTAGCCATGTAAGGCTTTACGGCGATCATGCAGGTATTGCAGTTCCGGCGAGCCTTCCGGCAGCTTGATATAAGGTAAATCGGCAACCTGCTCTTCGCTGATATAGTCTTCTAAACCCAGGCGGGTACGCAGCTGTTTAACATGCGTCAGGTCCATTTTCTTGACCTGGTGCGCAATGTTCTTACCTTCGGCGGCGTCACCCATGCCGTAACCTTTAACGGTTTTCGCCAGAATAACAGTTGGCTTATCGGTGCAGGCCTGGGCTGCTTTAAAGGCCGCATACAGCTTCGATGGTTCATGACCGCCGCGTTTTAAGGCGAAGATCTCTTCGTCAGTCATGTCGGCAACCAGTGCCGCCGTTTCCGGGTAACGGCCAAAGAAGTGCTCGCGCACATAGGCGCCATCTTTGGCTTTATAAGTCTGGTAGTCACCGTCTACGGTTTCATTCATCAGCTGCAGTAACTTACCGGTGGTATCCTTGGCCAGCAGCTTGTCCCAACCACGGCCCCACACCACTTTGATCACGTTCCAGCCGGCGCCGCGGAATAACCCTTCCAGCTCCTGGATAATCTTGCCGTTACCCATTACCGGGCCATCCAGGCGCTGCAGGTTACAGTTAACCAGGAAGCACAGGTTGCCCAGTTTTTCACGGGCAGCAAACGAAATGGCGCCGCGTGATTCCGGCTCGTCCATCTCACCGTCACCGAGGAAGGCATAAACGCGCTGCGCGCTGGTGTCTTTTAAACCACGACCATTTAAGTACTTTAAGAAACGCGCCTGATAAATGGCGGTAATTGGGCCTAAACCCATCGATACGGTCGGGAATTGCCAGAATTCCGGCATCAGTTTCGGGTGCGGGTAACTCGACAGGCCCTTGCCATCCACTTCCTGACGGAAGTTATCCAGCTGCTCTGCAGTTAAACGGCCTTCAACAAAGGCACGGGCATAGATACCCGGTGAAATATGACCCTGATAGTACACCAGATCGCCGCCGTCTTTTTCGTTCGGCGCGCGGAAGAAGTGGTTAAAGCAGGTTTCATAGAAGGCGGCAGAAGACTGGAACGACGCCATATGGCCACCCAGTTCCAAATCTTTTTTCGAACCACGCAGCACGATCATAATGGCGTTCCAGCGGATCACCGAGCGAATACGCCGCTCCAGGTTCACATCGCCCGGATAGGCCGGTTCTTGCTGTGGCGGAATAGTATTGATGTAGTTGGTGGTGACACCGGTCGGCATATCGACGCCTTCCAGCCGGGCCTGCTCCAGTACCTGCTCCAGCAAAAACTGCGCCCGCTCTACCCCTTCGGTACGCACCACCGACTCCAACGCTTCCAGCCACTCTTTGGTTTCCAGAGCGTCGATGTCAACCTTACTGACTTCAGACATATCGAGGTTTCCTTTGGTTAATCACGCCGAGGCGTGCTGCAAAAATAATTATGCCTGCTGCGACCGTCGCAACGAGCGCTCAATACGGGAGCGCTCTTTGCTCACTTCCAGCAAAGCTTCTTCTATATAAGCTAAATGCCCGTTACTGGCCTGACGGGCCAATTCGGGCTCCCTGCTAATTACCGCCTGCATTAACCGGCGCCGATGCTCATTTAACTTGTCGGCGTAGCCGTCACGCTGTTGCAAGGCGGCTAAGTTTAAGCGGATATTCTGTTCGGTCAGCGGCGTCAGGCTTCTGACCAAATGTAACAACACGATATTGTGTGACGCTTCTGCCACCGCCAGATAAAACTGGGTCACGGCTTTGGCTTCGGCATCACTGTCCTGCAACTGCTGCTGCAGGCAGATATCCTCATACGAGGCTTTAATCTTTTTATGATCGGCTTCAGTGCCACGTAGCGCCGCGTAATAGGCGCAAATCCCTTCCAGCGCGTGGCGAAATTCCAGAAAGTCGAACTGCGAGTCCGGATATTGCGCCAGCAGCATAAACAGCGGATCAGTCAGCTGCTTGACCATATTGTCGCAAACGTAAGTGCCACCGCCCTGGCGCCGGTTGACTAAGCCCTTGGCTTCCAGCTTTTGGATAGCTTCACGCAGCGATGGACGCGATACCGCAAAGCGCTCAGCCAGCTCACGCTCTGAAGGTAGCTTCTGGCCAGGCTTAAAGCTGCCCTCCAGTAGTAAATGTTCCAGCTGCGCCACTATCTGGTCGGATAATTTGGCAGGCTTAATTTTTAAATCAGCCATAATGGGTGGCAGAGATCCTTAATTTGCATATCAGGCTAGTGGCCATTTTGCACCCGGTAAATTGGTCTTACCAATTTCATGAATTTGGGCAGCAGGCTAGCATTTTCTGCACAGCTTGTAAATAAAGCAGAATTTTTTGGGGCTGGCAAGCGCGATTTTGTTAGAGTAATTACTCAATAATTGGCGAATGTTTCAATACTGAAATAAATTGGTCTGACCAATTGCGCAAGATGTTTACTATGCCTTGTTATGAGCAAGAAATAAGGCGCCAAACGGCGCCTTAATATGAGAAAATTCCCGCGGCCTGTTTTAACCCAACCAACCGGTTAACGTTAAAATCGCGGTAAAGGCCAGGAAGAACAGCATATTACGTTTAGATAACTGCACCATGCTGCTGGTATCTTCAATACCATTCAGTGCTTCTTCCGGTAAAGGTTCAGCGGCACGCGCCACATCCTTTACCACCTGTTCGTTGCTGGCAGTAAAATCCAGGAAATAGCCGAGCAAGGCATTTGAGGCGCGGGAGAAATGCCCCACCAGCGCAAAACCTAGACCAAATAACCGGGCCGGAAACCAATCGGCCCAGTGCAGCATACAACTTAAGGCATCTTTTTTCGCAACTGCTGCGCTGCTGTCAGGCATATCGGCGGCGGTTTCAGCAAAGACAACAGGCTCATCAACCGTCACCGCATCTGCTGTGCCGGCGGCACCGGTTTCAGTCTCTGCCAGCGCATCGTCAGTGGCGGCAAAAGTATCACTGCTGGCAGCGACCGGTTCAGCACCGGTTTGGGTTTGCTCATTCAGATGCCGTAATAAGGCATAGGTAATCACGCCGAAAGCGCCTAACACCAGGAACCAGAACACCACGGCAGCGTAATAGCGGAAATTCAACCACACCAGGGTTAAACCGTTACTGCTATCGATATCGCTGCGGCTATCGTGGCGGATCTGCTGCATCGCCAGATAAGCGGCTTCTTCATCACCGCGTTCCTGCGCATTTAAATACTGCTTATACAGCTGCCGGTAATGCCAGCAACCAATCCCCACCAGTAACACTAGCGTATTCACCACCAGTGTCAGTAAACGGTTATCCAGCAGGTGCAGCAGTAATGCGACCAGTAAGCCGGGTAACAGGATCCAAAGATAACGGCCAAGCTGATGCTCAGCCAGTTTAGTCAGGCCGGAACCTGCGGTCAGTTTCAGATACGCCTGGCAATAAGGGCGGGCTTGCCAGGCGTCGCTACGCACTGCCAGCCGCTCAATAATTAATGCCAATAACATACTTATCAGGGTCATGCCTTGTTCTCCTTTAGCGCCGTTTTATAGCGGGCCCAATCAAAAGCCGGGCCAGGGTCAGTTTTGCGACCGGGCGCGATATCGCAATGGCCAACAATCCGCTCCGCGGTGATGGCAGGGTACTGCGCCAACACATAACGGCTTAGCTGAAGCAAGCTGCTATATTGTTGTTCAGTATAGGGTATATTGTCGGTGCCCTCTAACTCAATACCGATCGAAAAGTCATTACAGCGTTCGCGACCGGCAAACTGGCTGACACCGGCATGCCAGGCGCGTTTTTCAAACGGCACATATTGGAAGATCTGACCATCGCGCCAGATCACACAATGCGCCGCAACTCTGAGGTTGGCTAAATCACTAAAACTCGGATGGGCGCTGCAATCCAGCTGGCCACAGAATAGCGCATCGACATAACTCTGCTCCGGGCGGGCAGCAAATTCACCGGCAGGTAAACTGATATTGTGGATCACCAGTAAACTGATATCGGTGGGGTCAGGGCGCTCATCAAAATGTGCGCTGGGGCGAAGGATCAGCGGTGGCTTGGCTGCAATCATCGGGAATTTTGCCGTAGCGCTCTGGTCTTAGTACACTGTAGGCCTATTGTCGATGCTGGGGATCTTTTATGCAAGCACCTGAAGTCAGTTCTTCCTTTGGTCGGATCTTTCATATCCTGGCCTGGATAGTGCTGGTTGTCGTGCTGTTCTGGTTCTTCCAGGATTATCTGGGCAAGCAACAAAACCCGAATCAGCAACTGCAAAGCAGCCGCAGTAATGGCGAAATTATTACCCAGCTAACCCGCAATCGTGCTGGCCATTATCTCGGCGTAGCGCTGATTAACGGTCAACGCGCCGAGTTTTTACTGGATACCGGCGCGACCACAGTTGCAGTCTCAGAGCGCAGTGCGGCCTTACTTGGCATGCAAAAGGGCCAGCCAATTCGGGTCTCTACTGCCAATGGCGTCAGTAACGCCTGGCGCAGTGAAATTGCCGAGTTACAGCTTGGCGATATAGTGTTGTATCAGGTCCCGGCCAGCATAGTGCCCAATTTAGGCGGCACTGAAATTTTGTTAGGTATGAGTGCCCTAAAACAGTTAGAATTTCGCCAGCAAGGAAATCAGTTAACGCTGATCCAACGCTTATAGCTGCCGCTTGATTCAAGCCGCATTCAGCTAAGGCGTGGTATTTCTTTTTCTAAACCGGATAGTGACCACCACATGAGTAGCTCTGTAAGCCCTTTTCAGCACCCTTTGTTAGCCGACGAACTGCGCCGCGCTGTTACTGCCGCCCTGGCTGAAGATCTTGGCCAGCAAAACGCCGAGCTTGGCGATATTACCGCCTCGCTGATCCCTGCGACCCAGCAAGCCGTTGCAACCATAATCACTCGCGAAGACTGTGTGCTGTGCGGCAGCGGCTTTGTTAATGAAGTCTTTCTGCAGCTGGGTAATCAGGTCAGTATTCAGTGGCACGCCACTGATGGCGATCGCTTAAGCGCGAATAGTCTGATCTGTACCTTGCATGGGCCGGCAAGAGCACTGCTTACCGGCGAGCGTACCGCACTGAATTTTCTGCAACTATTAAGCGGCACAGCTACCACCACCGCGCATTATGTGCGCTACCTGGAAGGCACGAATACACGCTTACTGGATACCCGTAAAACTCTGCCCGGCTTACGCTTTGCCCAGAAATATGCTGTAAGCTGTGGCGGTGGCCTGAATCATCGTTTTGGGCTGTTTGACGCCTTTTTAATTAAAGAAAATCATATCGCTGCTGCCGGCTCAATCATTCAGGCAGTGCAACAGGCGCGGCAAAACTTCCCCGGCAAGCCGGTCGAAGTGGAAGTGGAAAATCTGGACGAGCTGAAACAAGCACTGACTGCCGGCGCCGATATTATTATGCTGGATAATTTCTCGACACCGGATATCCGTCAGGCGGTACTGTTAAATCAGGGTCGGGCCAAGCTGGAAGTATCAGGCAATATTACCAGTGAGCGGCTTGGCGAACTGGCAGCAACCGGTGTCGATTTTATCTCCAGTGGCGCTCTGACCAAGCATGTCCAGGCCATCGATTTATCGATGCGCTTACAGCAAAGAGGCTAAGTATGTACCAACGCTCTGCTACACTTAAACCTTGGGTGCACCGGGAGTGTAGCAGATGCAGCTGACGGGTAAAGTAGTATTCTGGCAGGATAAAAAGGGCTTCGGCTTTTTGCTGTGTCAGCAAACTGAGCAGAAGCTGTTTTTTCATATCCGGGATTTTACCGACAGTAAAAGCCGCCCGGCCGAAGGCGATGAGCTACAGTTTAGTCTTGGCACCGATAAACAGGGGCGGCCTATCGCCACTGCGCTGAGCATCCTGAGCGCCAACCCGGCGGCCAGGCAGCACCCTTTGCCGAAGCTCAACAATGTCGATTTGGATTATACCCAGGATATGGCGCTGTATTTTCGTGCCGCCTTTTTGATGCTGGTGATTATTGCGCTGCTGTTCGGCACCTTGCCCTACCTGTTACCTATCTTGTATCTGGAAGCCAGCCTCTTTACCTATTGGTTGTATCAGGCCGATAAAAACGCCGCTGTTGCCCGGCAAACCCAACGCCTGCCGGAAGAAAGCCTGCAAATGTTTAGCCTGATTGGTGGTTGGCCCGGCGCGCTGGTAGCGCAGAAAAAACTGGCACATAAGCGCAGCAAACCGTTATTTCAGCGGGAATTCTGGTTAGTGGTACTGGGTAATTGCCTACTGTTAATCTGGCTGCTATCCCAGCATGGTCAACAGTTTTTAAGCCGGCTGGCCTTATTCAGTTAGCTGCTACACTTTAAAAATCCAGCCGCGACGATAGCAATACAGCATGCCGATATAAGACAACAGCAAAAAGCAGATGGCGTAGGCTAAGGACCCGTTATAGTCACCAAACAGTGGCTGGAAAGCACTGCGGTACAGCCAGTTTCCCAGCGTGGTACCGGCAACCGGCACCATTGATAACACCCGCGCTGCCACCCCGGCCAACATAAAAAATAAAATCGCATTCACGCCAAATACCAGCAGCGGGGCCGTCCAGAGCCGGTAGCGCTTCATTTCCGTTAACCACAGAAACAGCGCCAGGATTAGCGCCGTAAAGCCACTACTTAGCAGCACAAAGGTTGGTGTCCACAGCATCTTGTTAATCGGTAAGGCCGGATGCGCCAGCTCGGCGATCCAAACCGCCGCCATACCGGATAGCAACAGCACCCGCAGCTTAAATGCCAGCTCCGCCTTACTCTGCAGCAGCTGCGCCATTAATACCCCGCTTAAACAGCTGGCAATCGCCGGCAGGGTGCTTAAAATCCCTTCAGGGTCAAAGGCAAAGGGGGTGGCGCTCCGAAAGAACACATGGTTTGGGCCCAGCACATGATGATCAAGCCAGGCTGCCAGATTATTGCCATGCTCCCACAAGCCAACAAAAGTATGGCCGTAGTTATCGCGGTAGGGCATAAACTGCATCAGCAGAAAATACAGTAAACATAACCCACTTAACCAAACAATACGGCCGCGGGTCCCGCTATACAGCACAATCAATAAGGTACAAAAATAGACAATACCAATGCGTTGTAATACGCCGGACCAGCGCACTGTCAGCAGTTTCTGTTGCAGATAGCTGTAATTAGGATCGCGGAAATTATAGTAAAACAGCACCAGAAACAACCCCAGCAGATACAACTTCAGTGCCCGAATGGCCCCCTGGCGGATCAGCTCCGCTTTGGGTAGCATCTGTCGGCCAGCCAGGCTGTAGGGGATCGCCATCCCCACCATCACCAGAAAGGCCGGGAAAATCAGATCGGTGGGCGTCCAGCCATGCCATTCGGCATGTAACAACGGCGGATAGACATACTGCCAGCTGCCCGGGTTATTCACCAGGATCATCGCCAGGATCGCCAGCCCGCGCAGCGCATCCAGCGCCAGCATGCGGTTGGCCGGTTGCTTGGCTAAGATCTGCTGACAGTGTCGCAATAGCATCTCAGTTTTCCGGTTGCGCCACTAGCGTCACCGGTAAGCGGCCGGTTGCTTTACTCTGGCCTAATATCACCTCGGCTAATGCCTGGTAAATCGGGCTAACCCAGGTACCGTCTACCTCCTGCCAGCCGTGGTAGGCATAGGTCGCCAGTGCGCGCTCGACATAAGGGGCATACAGGCTAATTTCATAAGGCGAGCGCAGGCTAACAAAGGTTTGTGGCTTTTTCAGCGCCGCACCGTATTGCAGTAGTTGTAAAAAGTACTGCTGCTGTTGTTGATAGGCCTCGCCGAAATTACGAATACCAGATAAGTCGTCCATACCGCCAATTTCTGCTAAAGATTGCATCGGCGAGATAAAACCCGCTATCACCTGATCAGCGGCAGCGATCTGCTGCTTGGCACGATCCAGATCCAGCCGTTGCAGACTGATCAGTTCAATCTTACCGGCCTCCGGTGCCAGCTGCTGCAGGTAGGTTTTTAGCAAGGTGCCTTTGCTCAGGTCAGGCATCAGCAGCACAGTAGTTTTATGATTTACCGTCAGCGGCAAGCTGGCCTCACCTTTTACTACCGTGACCGCAGCGCGTGCCAACGCCAATTCACTGGCGCGATGCAATGGATTCGCCAGCACACTTTGCGCCAGAGTTGTATCAGCTTTGGGCAGTTCCTTTAAACGCTGCTTGGCGGCAACGATACGTTGGTAGGATGCCAGCAGTTCCTGCTGTTGTAATTTACCGCTTTGTACTGCAGCTTCCAGCTCGTTCAGCAACGCCGCCAAATTTGCCAGCTCAGCCGGGCTTTGCAGCTTAACCGGCATCAGCGCAATGTCAGCGCCAGCGGCAAAGGTTTCAATCACCGCCTGCGGCACAGTAAAGAAATGGCTGATCCCCGCCATGTCCAGTGCATCAGTAACAATCAGGCCACGGAACTTCAGCTGCTCGCGCAGTACACCGGTCAGAATACTGCGCGATAAGGTCGCAGGCTTGATCATCTGTTCACCGGTTTTGCTGCTGAAGGTACTGCTGTCTAATGCTGGAAACTGAATATGCGCCGTCATAATCATCGCAGGTGCTGCATCTTTAATAATTTGCGCAAACGGCAGTAAATCGACCTGCTCGATCTGTTGTTTGGTATGATCGACCCGCGGCAGTCCGAGGTGACTGTCGACATGGGTATCACCATGCCCGGGGAAATGTTTTAACGACACCAGCATACCCTGCTGCTGCATCGCTTCGGTCATCGCCTTACCCAGTATCGCGACCTGCTGCGGATCCTCACCGAAGGAGCGCACATTTATCACCGGGTTTTGTGGATTCACGTTCACGTCGACCGTCGGGGCGAAATTCACATTGATACCCAGACTCAGTAGCTCTTTCGCCATAATTTCGCCAACTTCGGTAGCGAAACGGTTGCCATGTTCAGCAAAGGTGGCACCAATTGCCATATTGCCGCTAAAGGAGGTTGATTGCTGGCGCGGTAGCCGGGCAACCCGACCACCTTCCTGATCGATACCAATAAATAGTGGCAAGCCCGTACCCTGGGCAGCAGCAGCCTGTTGTAACTGCTGATTCAGCGTCACGATCTGCTCTGGATGCTGCAGGTTTTCCGCAAACAGAATCACCCCGCCAATATGATGTTTGCTAATCAGCTCTGCCAGCGCCGGTGGTAATTGCGTTAAGGGAGTGCGGCAGGCTCCGGGCGCTACCGGCTGCTCACAGTAATAGCGCAAATCCAGCATTAACTTCTGCCCCAGCACCTGCTGTAATGAGGGCGTTGTGTTACTGGCGGCGGCACTTACCAAGCCTGAAGTTGCCATACTGCACATGACGATTACACTCCCGAGCCATCCGCTGATGGCAGATCTTTTGCGTTGTAACACACCCTGGTCCTTTTGCTGATTTTGTGGCCATGGCAAACATAAATTATTCATAAAAATTTCGCAAACAAGAATAGTTTAGTCTGTTCAACCAATTCAAGTTATGCTTTACTGCTGCTTAAAATAACAGCCGGCATTAGATGCCGCGCCGTTTACCCGATTCGGAACCGGCTTATGCAGCTCACCTTATTAGATTGGCTGGTCTTTTGCAGCTATTTTTTTATCCTGGCCCTGCTTGCCTGGTGGGTTAATCAAAAGCGCGCCAGTAACAGTGGCGACTACTTTCTGGGCGCCAATAATATGCCGGCGGCCTTAGTCGCGATCTCGGTCTTGGCGACCTCTCAGTCAGCCGCCACCTTCCTCGGCGGGCCGGATATGGGGTTTCGCGGCAACCTGAGTTATCTGGCATCTAATCTCGGCGCAATTCTGGCCGCGTTTTTTGTGATCCGGTTTTTAATCCCGCGCTATTACGCACTGAAAGTCACCACCGTCTACGAACTGCTGGAGCAGCGCTTTAGCGCCAGTGCTAAAAACCACGCTGGCCAGATGTATCTGTTTGGCCGGGTTTTTGCCAGTGGCGCCAGGCTCTTTATGGCGGCCCTCGCTGTTTCGATGCTGCTGTTTAATCATATCGACGCCAACGGTATCATTCTGTCAGTGCTACTGTTAGCTGTGATTGGTTTGTTAAGTACCATGGCCGGCGGCATCCGCTCGGTGATTTATACCGATGCGCTGCAGTGTGCGGTCTATGTCACTGCCGCACTGGTGGTACTGGTGTATCTGTACAACAGTTTAAACTTGCCGTGGCCAGTGATGCTGGAAGCCTTACATCATCCGATTGATCAAGACGGGTCGAAATTATTGCTGTTGGACTTTTCGGTCGATTTCAGCAGCAACGGCGTCTTTAATATCTGGTCGGCACTAACCGGCTTTGTACTGCTGAATATCGCCGCCTTTGGTATGGATCAGGATATGACGCAGCGGGTGCTGACCTGCAAAACACCACGGGAAGGCGCCAAAGCACTGCTATCTTCGGCATTACTGGTGATTCCGGTAATGCTGGTGTTTATTGTAATTGGCTTTTTGCTCTACATCTTTTACCAACGCGGCGATTTGTATCAGGGCAGTGCGCTGTTAGCCGATAGCTTTCAGGGCGAGAAGGTCACGGTCTTTATGTACTATGTATTAAACGAACTGCCTTCTGGCCTGCGTGGTTTGGTGGTCGTGGGTGTGATCGCAGCAGCTTTATCAACCATTACCTCAGGCCTGAACTCTATGGCGTCGGTGCTGGTGGCGGATCTCTATGCTCCGTGGCGGCGCAAACGGCAGCCGGCAACCAGCGAGCGACATTTTGTGCGGGCCGGCCAACTGGCGATGTTAGGCACCGCTATAGCATTATCGCTGATGGCAATTCTCTGTTACTACTGGCAACAGTATTCCGATATGCCACTGCTGGCCTTTGCGCTGAGTGTGATGGTGTTTTCCTATAGCGGCTTGCTGGGTGTGTTCTTTACCGCACTCTTTACCCGGCGTGGCAACAGCCGTAGTGTGACAGCGGCATTGCTCACGGGTTTTGTCATCACCTTGCTGCTACAACCTTATGTATTACAAAAAATCAGCCGAACGCTGGCGGCGCTGGATCTTGGCTTTACCTGGCAGCTTTGTCTGGGGAGTCTGGTTGCTTTTTTAGTCTGTGTTAGTGGTGCCCCGGCCAAGCCGGTGCCAGGCACCCCCGCCCATGGCGGGTAAGAGGAAGTTTTATGTCATACCTTCTGGCCATCGATGGTGGCGGAACCAAAACGGCGGCGGTGCTGTATCACCAGCCGACAGGTCAACGCTGGCAAGCCGTGAACGGCCCGGCGCAGTTAACTAACGACTTGCAGCAGGCCCTGCTAAATGTGCGCGCCTTGATTCAGGACCTCTGCCAGCAAGCCGTCATTGCTCCGCATCAACTGACCGCGGTGATCGGTCTGGCCGGTGCCGGCAACCCGCAATTACATCGCGCCTTTACAGAGCAACTGGCTTTACCACTCGCAAACTGGCAACTGACCACCGATGCCCGGACCTCGCTATACGGTGCCAATCACGGCCAGCCCGTCGCCGTAGTCGCTATTGGTACCGGCTCAGTCGGCATGCGGCTGCAGGCAGATGGCACTGAGCAACAAGTCGGCGGCTGGGGTTTTAATATTGGTGATGAAGGCGGTGGCGCCTGGCTGGGACGCGAGTTAGTGCGGCAGTTACTATGGTATCTGGATTGGCAAAAGCCGCTAACCCCGCTCTTGGTCGCCGTTGCCACACAATGTGGTCGCGATGCTGCTGCGCTTTTACCCTGGCTTAAGCAGGCCACGGCCAGCGACTTTGCTGCGCTGGCACCACTGGTTTATCAACATGCTGCTGATCCTACCGCCTTACAGCTGTTACAGCGGCAGGCTACCGCCATCAACGAGCTGGCGGCTTGTTGCCTCGCCGGGCAGCCGTTACCGCTGGTACTGTTAGGTGGTTTAGCTGAGGCCTGCCGGCCTTATCTGGCTGCTGAACTACAACAACGTATCCAACCGGCAGCGGGCGATGCGCTGTCGGGCGGCTTGGTGTTAGCGCAAGCACTGGCCAACGGCGCAAAAATTTGAGGACCCTATGAGTACTACCGCATTACTACAACAATTGGCCAGCCTGAGTACCGAAGCGCGTAACGCGGCCAGTTTACAGCTTGACCGGCTAAACAGCCTGGAGCTGGTGCAATTAATTAATCAGGCTGATCAGCAAGTTGCCAATAGTATTACGCCTGCTCTGCCCCAAATTGCGCAGGCGATTGATGAAATTGTTAAAGCCTTCGCCAACGGCGGGCGTTTAATTTATCTGGGAGCCGGCACCAGTGGCCGGCTCGGGATCCTGGATGCGGTGGAATGTCCACCGACCTACAGCGTACCGGATACCCAGGTTATAGGCCTGATTGCCGGTGGTGCCAATGCGATCTATAAAGCGGTAGAAGGCGCCGAAGATAATCCACAGTTAGCGGAGCAGGACTTACAGGCCATCGGCTTTAGTGCCAGAGATATTCTGGTCGGTATCGCTGCCAGCGGTCGCACGCCTTATGTATTAGGTGGTCTGGCGTACGCGCGGCAACAAGGTGCCGTCACCGTGGCCATTAGCTGTAATGCCAGCGCGCCGATTCTGGAGCAAGCCGATATTGCGATTTGTGCCGAAGTGGGACCGGAAGTGGTCACCGGCTCTACCCGAATGAAAGCCGGCTCAGCGCAAAAAATGATTCTGAATATGCTCAGTACCGGCGCCATGGTGCGCAGTGGCAAGGTATATCAGAATTTGATGGTCGACTTGCATGCCAGTAACCAGAAATTGGTGGCCCGCGCCATCCGGATTGTGATGCAGGCCACAGACTGCGACCAACAGACGGCCGAACAGGCGCTGGCGCAGTGCCAGCAAAGCGCTAAACTGGCCATTCTGCATCTGTTAAGCGGGCAGCCGGTAGCGACATGTCAGGCGCAACTGGCAGCACAGGGAGGTTTCGTCCGTCTGGCATTGGAGGCAATGGTATGAAATGGCTACTGACGTTACTGCTGCTTATCATGGCGCCGTTACTGACGGCCAGAGAGCCGATCCTCACCGGTGCGGAGCAACCTGAACGTTATTTACCGCTGTTAGCCGGTAAGAAAGTGGGTTTGCTGGTCAATCAAACCTCGCGCGTCGGTGAGCAACATCTGGTCGATTTCCTGTTGCAGCAACAAGTGCAGGTGGTTGGCATCTTTGCGCCGGAACATGGCTTTCGTGGCGATGCCGATGCCGGTGCTAAAATTGACGATAGCCGGGATACCCGTACCGGTCTGCCGATCTGGTCGATGTATGGCGCCAGTAAAAAGCCCGATCTGAGTTTGCTACAACAATTGGATGTGGTGATCTTCGATATTCAGGATGTCGGAGTGCGCTATTACACCTATATCAGCTCGATGCACTATATGATGGAGGCCGCCGCTGCCGCAGGTGTTGCGATGCTGGTATTGGATCGGCCTAATCCAAATGGTGCTTATCTGGATGGTCCGGTACTGGAATTAAAATTTCAGTCTTTTGTTGGTATGCACCCCATTCCGCTGCTGCATGGCATGACAGTGGGCGAGCTGGCACAAATGATTAAAGGCGAAGCCTGGATTGCCAATGCTGATAAGCTGCAACTGACAGTGATCTCAAATGCCAATTACCAGCGCGATCTGCCCTATGAGCTGCCCATTCCACCCAGCCCGAATTTACCTAACAGCCAGGCCATAAAGTTGTATCCGTCACTGGGCTTTTTTGAAGCCACGCCCATGTCGGTGGGGCGCGGTACGCCCTTCCCGTTTCAGGTGCTGGGTTATGATCAGTTTGCAACAGATGAATTTAGCTTTATGCCGGTAAGTACCCCGGGGGCAGCATTAAATCCACCGCTAAAAGATAAGCAACTCTATGGTGAAGACTTACGCCAGGTGGCGACCGATGGCCTGACGTTGGCGTATCTGATGCGCTGGCAGCAACTGTTTGCCAGCCATGCCAAGGTGTTATTCACGGCACCCGATTTTATGGATAAGCTGGCTGGCACCGATAAGCTTAGGGTACAAATCGAGCGCGGTGACAGCGAGCAACAGATCCGCGATAGCTGGCAAGGCGCGCTGCAGCGGTTTAAGCAACAGCGCCAGCCGTACTTGCTTTATCCGGAATAATCAGGGGAGCCTGGCCGCTACCTCAGCGCTGACTTTGGCTAGCCGATAATGCTCTGCCAGCTCACCGCTAATCACCTCTGCCTCTATATCGAGTTGCCGTAACGCATTTTCTTCAACCCGAAACCAACGCGCTTCATTGCTTTCTGAGTTGAGCCGGATTTTCCCACCACTGTCATCCCAGCTAAAGCTGCCGCTTTCGTCAAATTGATTAGCCGGCTCTTCACCCAGATAAATACTTTGCAGTTGATACTGGCCGTCTGCCGTCAGCGTAATAGTAGTTTTAATACCCTCACAACTGGCGCAAGGCAATACTCCCTGATAGGTGCCGGCCCAATCCAGGGCATTGCGGCTATTACTGCTCATTGCCGCTGCCATGCTGGTTGAAGCTGGTCCGGCGTTGCCTGCTGGCTCAGGCGAACAGCCACTTAACAACATCGCAGTCGTAGCGACAAATAATGGTAGATAAAGCGCGCGTTTTAACATGCTCAGTTCCTTATGTCTCAGGTTCCCAGAGGATTAAGTACCTCTAACCTGGGTAAGTCTAGCAGTTGGCCGTTTAACAGTACCTGAATCACCTCGCCCTGAGCATTCACCAGTAAAAAGGTGGCCCCCTGGCGCAGTTGCGGCGAACTCTGCGTCGGGCGCAGCGGATTAACCAGTACCGGCAGATTAGTCTGGCGCTGCAACAACTTGGCGTCACCACTAAAGTGGGTATAACCGAGCCGTAACAACTGCTGGTAGCGCTGATCATCCAGTAGTAGCGGTTCACTTAACGGATAAGCCCGCCCCTGTTGATAGCGTAGACCACTGACATCAAACTGATAATAAGCGCCATACCCGGTCAGATCGCCCAACTCGTGGATCCGCGCATAGCGGTCGCCTTCGGTATGAAAATTTACGCCGATATCCAATGTCGCCTCAGTATCCGCCACCCTGACTTGTAACTTGCTTAAAATCAGATCTTTTAAGCCGCCACTGTTATTAAACGGAATCGCCTCGTAATCACTCAGCGCGGCGTCACGATAACTGCCGCTGACAATGGCATTGATCCAGGCAACATAGAGTTGAAAGTTCAGGCGTCTGGCGACCTGACGATTGTCATCATTGCGATGGCCACCCGCTTCAACCAGGACAGTGCTGATACCCATACCGGCGAAGGTATCGCCGAAGGAGCGTGGCGACCAGCTGTCGTTATAACGGCCAAGATGATTAGGGATTTGGCGATCGAGCCAGGGTTTAACGTGCGCGATTAGCTGCATTGCACGACGACGGCTGTCGTTAATTTCCCGCGCCGCGTTATAAGCCGGTGCCAGTAAGGATATGGTCGCAGGATTGGAGGCATCACCGGCAGCATGAAAACGGTTTTGATCATGTAAATTAAAGCCATAGTGCGGCTGAATTCGACGTGCCAGTTGCATCAGCAGACGGCCCTCCGGGCTTTGCAGCGCCAGCGCATCACGATTGATATCTATGCCCTGGGCATTAACCCGGCTATTACGGGCAGCACCATCCGGGTTTAACATCGGCACGATATAAAGCGTAATCTCAGAGAACCACTGCTCACGCCAGGCTTGCTGCTCAGGCGCTAATGTGTAGTTAAGAAAGTCGAATAGGGCCGCTGTCGCGGTATGTTCATCACCGTGCATTTGTGACCAGGCCAGCACGCGCTTCTCGCCTTGTCCCAGTTGCAGCAGATAGATAGGGCGATTTTCCACCGAGCGCCCTAACTCGGTTACCTTGAGTGCCGGATCCGCCGCATACTGTTTAATTAAGGGTTCAATATCGGCAAGTTGCAGCCGTGCTTTATCCAGGCAGGGCTGCAAGTAGGGTTGATAATTTTCTATGGTCGTTGCCTGTGCCAACATCATACTCCCCAGCCAAAGTAAGATTAGTATAAATTTATTCATAAAAAACCCCTTGCTGCTGCAATACTTATTCAGACACAAATACAAAAGGTTGTAAAGACACTAGAAAATGTCACTCCGACAAGCCTTGCAGCGCTGTCGTTTCCCCTGTATAAAATCTTAACAGAAGAAACTGCTATTGCTACGGCGGCAAGCCTGTTATCGGCTCAGCACCCTGACAAATAAGGCAGACCGAACCTAATGGAGAATCCCGTGACAGACTGGCTCACCCTGTTACCGGCAATAGTCGCTATTGCTGTCGTACTGTGGCGCAAGGAAGTGATCCTGGCGTTATTGTTATCGCTTTGTACCGCTGAATTATTGATCTTTATTCAGCAAGGTCAGGGACTGGGCGCTAGTTTATTGTTAAACGGCAGTATCCAGACGTTGGAGCGAATTATTGAGGTCACCGCCGACGCCGGCAATGCCCGCATTCTGATGTTCTCATTGTTGGTGGGGGGCTTACTGGCCTATCTGCGTTACTCCGGTGGCGTGACGGCCATGGTTGATTTACTGGTCCGCAAAGGCGTCGCCCGCACCGGGCGTCAGGCTGGCTTGCTAACCTTTGGCATCAGCTTTTTTACCTTTATTGAATCGAATTTAAGCTCGCTGACTAAAGGCATCAGTACCCGCGGTCTGTTCGATAAATTTGGCATGAGCCGGGCGCGGCTGGCCTATATCATCGACAGTACCAGCTCGCCGATCTGCATTATTATTCTGCTTAATGGCTGGGGCGCTTATGTGCTGGGACTGCTTAGCACCTACGAATTATCCGTACCTGCAGTGTCGGTGCTGCTCGGCACTATTCCACTGAACTTCTATGCCCTCTTCACGCTGGCCGTTGTGCTGTACACCATTATTAGCGGTAAGGTCTATGGCCCCTTACGCCGTGCCGAACAACAGCAAAACCGGCTGGCTGATCATACTGAAATTGATACCCCGGCCAGCCATCCGTCTTATATGCTGGTACCGCTACTGACACTGGTGTTTTCGATGGTTGCCTTTATGTTGATGACCGGTAACGGCAATCTGGTGCAGGGATCAGGTTCAAAATCCGTGCTGTATGCCACTGTACTCGCTTGTCTGGTTGCCTACAGTATGATGCTGTTTAGCCGGCGTTTTCAGCACCAGCAACTGGTCAATATTGGCTTTAAAGGTATCTCGGAATTATTACCGGTGGTGACTATAGTGCTGCTGTCGATGGCGCTGGGCATCAGCTTAAAAGTGCTGGGTACTGGCGCCGTGATTGCCGGCATCGTCGATCAAAACGTGCCGCATTTTTTAATCCCGGCACTGCTGTTTTTGGCGGGTTCGCTGATCTCTGTTACCACCGGTACCAGTTGGGGTACTTTTGCTATTCTGGTACCCATTGGTATGCCGATGGTGACGCTACTCGACTTACCGCCACAACTGGTGCTGGCGGCCATCCTTAGCGGTGGTATTTTTGGCGATCACTGTTCACCGATCTCCGACAGTACCGCGGTCAGCTCGGTCGCAGCGGGCTGTGATCTGCTGGAGCATGTGAAAACTCAGCTGCCCTATGCGCTGTTTTGTGGCGTTCTGGCCTTGCTGGCCTTTGTCTTGACCGGATTTTTGATGATTTAACTCTGGCTTAGCGTGGTATTTCAGATCGTAGTGTCAGTTGCAAGAGCGTGCTACACTGCCCAGACCTTGAATAACCGGTAACCCGGATGGCACGAAATACGAAAGCAGAAGCCGAGGCGACCCGAGAGCAGATCCTGGATGCAGCTGAGCAGATGTTTTTTCAGTACGGTGTATCACGCACCACGTTGGAAAAAATTGCCGTTGCGGCGGGAGTCACCCGCGGCGCCATTTACTGGCATTTTGATAACAAATCGGCGCTGTTTAGCGCCATGTTAGATCGGATCCGCCTGCCATTTCAGCAAATGCTCGGCCAGCTGGATAGCGAGCAGCAAGCCGACCCTTTGGCGCAATTGCGGGATTTTCTGATCCAATCCTTAACCCTGATCACCAGCAGTGAACGGCACTTCCGGGTGCTGTCGATTGTCTTTCTGCGCTGTGAATATATTGACGAACTTAACCCGGCGGTTTCACGGCAGGAAGAGCTGGATAAAACGGCCAATGACATTATCAGTCGGGCCCTGCAACGTGCCCGCGCTGCCGGTACGCTGCAAGCTGGCGTAGAGCCGGATCAGGCAGCCTGCGCTATTCATGCGTATCTGGGTGGTTTGATCCGTAAATACTTACTGAAACCTGATTTTTGCGATTTGCAGCAAGCCGCAGCCTATATCGATTTGATGTTAAACGGTATAAAAAAGCCAGTCTGAAACCGGAGTTAACAGACTGGCAAAAGGTACAACCTTTACCAAAAGTGGCTTACGCCACTTTTGGTTTCGCAGCAAAGAACCGCATCACCACATAGTAGAAAATTGGCACTAAAAACACCGCCAGTACTGTTGCCGAGATCATCCCGCCTAATACCCCGGTACCAATCGCATTACGGCTGGCCGAACCGGCACCGCTACTGATCACCAGTGGCAACACCCCTAATGAGAATGCCATTGACGTCATAATAATCGGTCGTAGCCGTAAACGAACCGCTTCGATAATGGCGGCAGTTAACTCGCGGCCCTGCTGTTGTAACTCCCGGGCAAACTCGACAATCAGAATGGCGTTTTTCGATGCCAGCCCCATGGTGGTCAGCAACCCCACCTGGAAATAGACATCATTACCCAGGCCACGCATATAGGCGGCACAGAGGGCGCCGAAAATCCCCAGCGGTACCACTAAGATCACGGCAAAAGGTACCGACCAGCTCTCATACAGTGCGGCCAGACAGAGGAATACCACCAAAATAGACAGTGCATACAGTGCCGGCGCCTGCGAGCCGGACAGCTTTTCCTGATATGAGGTTGCCGTCCACTCAAAATCGATACCGGCAGGTAACTGACTGACCAGACGCTCCATCGTCGCCATCGCATCACCCGAGCTAACACCTGGTGCAGGCTCGCCCTGAATTTCCATCGCACCAACGCCGTTATAACGCTCTAACCGTAACGGGCCGTATTCCCAGCGACTGCTGGCAAAAGAGCTGAAATTGACCATCTCACCGCGATTATTGCGCACATACCATTTATTCAGATCTTCTGGCGTCATCCTGAACTCTGATTCGGCTTGCACATAAACCTTTTTTACCCGGCCGCGATCAACGAAATCATTGATATAAGCCGAGCCCCAGCCAATGGCCAGTGTCTGGTTAATTTCGCTTAAGGATACCCCCAGTGCCTGAGCTTTTAGCTGATCCACCTCAATTTGCAGCTGAGCAGCATCTTCCATACCATTGGGCCGCACCTGCATTAAGGTCGGCTCTTGTGCCGACATCCCTAATAACTGATTTCGGGCACTAAGCAGCGCTTCATGGCCAAGGCCACCACGGTCCTGCAGGTACAGGTTAAAGCCGGTTGCCCGTCCCAGTTCAGCAATAGGTGGCAGGTTAAAGGCAAATACCTGCGCTTCTTTAATGGTACTAAAGAAACCATAGGCCCGGCCAATCACCGCCTGCACGCTGTCCTCCGGACCACGCTCTGACCAATCTTTCAGCCGCACAAAAGCCAAACCGACATTCTGCCCACGGCCAGCGAAGCTAAAACCACTAACGGTGAACGCTGAAATGACGGCCGGATCCTGCTGATAGTGGGCACTGATTTTGTCCATGACCGCTTCAGTGCGCTCTAAACTGGCGCCAGCAGGTAATTGTACGATCGACAAGAAAATACCCTGGTCTTCTTCCGGCAGAAACGAGGTAGGCAGCCGTATAAACATCACCGCCATAATGGCGACAATAGCACCATATACCAGCATGGAGCGGCCGGGCCGCTTTAACATGGCCGCCACACCGCGCTGATAGCCTTTATTGCTGCGATCGAAGTTACGGTTAAACCAACCGAAGAAGCCCTTGTTAGATGGTGCATGACCGGCTTTCAACATGGTGGCACACAGCGCTGGAGTAAAAATTAATGCTACCAGAACCGACAGCGTCATCGCTGTCACGATAGTGATGGAGAACTGTTTATAGATGGCGCCGGTGGCGCCACCAAAGAATGCCATCGGCACAAAGACAGCCGACAACACCAGACCAATACCAATCAGCGCACCGGTGATCTGCCCCATCGACTTACGGGTAGCCTCTTCCGGTGGTAAGCCCTCTTCGGTCATTACCCGCTCAACGTTTTCCACCACCACTATCGCATCGTCTACCAGCAAACCGATGGCCAGTACCATACCAAACATCGTCAAGGTATTAATCGAAAAGCCAAAGGCAGCCATCACCCCAAAGGTACCCAGTAACACCACTGGCACTGCCAGGGTTGGGATCAGGGTCGCGCGGAAATTCTGCAAGAACAGATACATCACCAGGAATACCAGGATCACCGCTTCAATCAGCGTTTGTACCACTGAGGTAATCGAGATTTCGACAAAGGGCGTGGTGTCATACGGAATTTCCGTCGCCAGACCTGCCGGAAAGTAAGGTTTTAACTCTTCCAACCGCTGCCGCACTGCCGCTGCGGTATCCAGAGCATTAGCACCAGTCGCTAACTCAATCGCAATACCGGTCGCTTCCTGACCGTTAAAGCGGCCCATAATGGAGTAGTTTTCCCCGCCGAGCTCAACCCGGGCTACATCACCCAATTTTACGGTGGAACCGTCGGCATTAACCCGCAGCAGAATATCGGCAAATTCTTCGGCTGAGGTTAAGCGGGTTTGCGCCAGTATCGGCGCATTAAACTGCTGACCGGGCAATGCCGGTGCGCCACCTAACTGACCGGCGGTGACCTGATTATTCTGCACCCTAACCGCCGCCGTAACATCGGCCGGCGTCAGATTAAACTGATTTAATTTGGCAGCATCGAGCCAAATCCGCATCGCATACTGGCTACCAAATACCGTGACATTACCGACGCCCGGGGTACGGCTGAGCGGATCCCGCACGTTCGCCACCACATAGTCGGCAATATCATCGCGACTTAAACTGCCGTCAGCCGAGATAAAGGCGACTACCATCAAGAAGGCACCATTGGATTTAGCGACCCGCACCCCTTGTTGCTGTACTTCCTGTGGCAGTAACGGAATGGCCTGCTGTAACTTGTTTTGTACCTGCACCTGCGCGATATCGGCGTTGGTACCGGTTTCAAAGGTCAGAGTTAAACTGATATTGCCGGACGAATCACTTTGCGCCGACATATACATCAGATTATCTAAACCGGTCATCGATTGCTCAATCACCTGGGTAACCGCATCTTCAGCCGTTTGTGCCGAAGCACCTGGATAGCTGGCAGAAATGGTTACCGCAGGCGGTGCAATACGCGGGTATTGCTCTACCGGCAGCTGCATAATCGACAAGGCACCGGCCAGCATAATAACGATGGCGATAACCCAGGCAAAGATCGGCCGGCTAATAAAGAAATTCGCCATCTATTACTCCTGAACCACTACAGCGTTAACCTGAGCACCCGGCTGCACTTTTTGCAGGCCCGCAACGATTACCCGTTCACCGGCGGCCAGCCCATCCTGTACTACCCAGTACTGCTGATAACTGCGGCCGAGTGTGATTTGCCGGGCTTCAACCTGTTGCTGGTTATTCACCACCAGAACCTGAGTTGCCCCTTTCGGCAAACGCTGTACTGCGGCTTGTGGTACCAGTACAACATTGGACTGTTCAGCCTGCGCCAGGCTGGCACGGACAAACATACCAGGTAATAACAGCCTATCCGGATTCGGGAACACCGCCCTTAAGGTCACCATACCGGTGCTGGGATCAACACTGGCTTCTGAGAACTGTAACTCACCCGCAGCCGGATACTGACTGCCATCTTCCAGCGCCAACTTGACGCTGACAGCCTGTTGCTGCGTACCGGTTAATTGCCGCCGTAATTGCAGCAATTCGCTACTGGATTGCGTTAAATCAACGTAGATAGGATCAAGTTGCCGGATAGTGGCTAATACTTCGCCCTGATTCGCTGTTAACAGTGCGCCTTCAGTAACCATCGAACGGCCAATCTGACCGGCGATGGGTGCGCTAATGCGGGTGTAATCCAAATTGATGCGAGCGACCTGCCGCTGTGCCGCAGCAGCTTGCACTTCCGCTTCGGCTTGCAGTAAGGTGGCGCGGGCATCGTCAACATCTTGCTGGCTGACCACTTGCGAAGCTATCAGCCCCTGTAACCGCTTCAGACGCTGCTCAGCATTGGTTGCGGCCGCCTGTGCCCGGCTTAAATTAGCCTCGGCGGTGGCGAGTGCCGCCTGATAAGGCGCCGGATCGATTTGATATAACAGCTCACCGGCGCTTACTTGCTGCCCTTCGGTAAAATGCCGCTTTTGTAGAATACCGCTGACCTGTGGCCGGATTTCTGCTTGTCTGAAATCGGTGGTACGGCCGGGTAATTCGGTAACCAAGGCTAACGATTGCGACTGGATTTGATAGACCCCGACTTCCGGTAACCCCGGCGCGGCTTGCGCTTGCGGAGCCGGTTCACTGCAGCCACTTAACAGCCCGATTAGGATCGCGAAAACGCTGCTCTTGCGCAGAATAACTTGAAATTGCTGCATGCTTGCCCCTGAAGATTGAAGAAATTATGTCAGGCGGATTTTGCCAATCCTACCTTGCCCAACAATATACATACACGACTGTATGTTATCAAGCGCAAAAATTCCGGCATGCGTTTAATGGCGTCAGACGTGGGATAAAGTGTAGCAGCGAGTCTGCGGACCCGCTGTACGACCTTTGGCGAATTAACAGACGACGCAGCGCTGCTCTGGTAACCCCATACTAAGCACAAAGGGGGAATCTGCTCGCTGCGCCTGACTAAAATCGGCTTTGCTTTGCCAGTTGTGCCAGTTAACCGCAATCAGACTTTGTGCGACAGCGCCTCCGAGGCTGCTGCCAGGGCCGAGTAAGATCAGATGGTCCGGCGCAAACTCTTTCACTGCCACCTCGATAGCCTTACTAAAGTGATAGGTCTGACAGACCTGATCGCCAAGGGTATAGGCTTTTAGTGCCGTGGCCTGGGCTAAACCGGCAGGCCAAATCTGGCCGCGGCCATCAATCAGCGGGATTTGCGGCGGGTGAAACAGTTGCTCGGAAAAACGACTCATCGCTTGATCTGACGCCGGCTGCATTAGTGGGCTATGAAAGGCGGCATGGCCGGGTAACAATAGCGGAAAACGCTCATCACAGGGCGGCAGGGCCTGCATCGCGGCTTGCACAGCCTGCTGCGTCCCCGCCAGTACCGCGTAACCACCATACACAATCGACATAAAGAGCGCACCCTGATGCTGCCATAGCTGCTCTGCTACGGCGCGTTGTTTTGCTGCATCGGGCTGCCAGTCGCTATTAACCAGCGGATAGATAAACTGCGCCCCGGCTGCTTCGGCCGTCAGTTGCGCCATACCGGTGACCAGCTGCATCTGACTGTCGCCCTGCCAGACACCGGCACAGCCAAGCGCAGTATACCAACCCATCGAATTGCCGGTTACCGCCACGATTTCCACCTGTTCACGGTCAATGGCGGCAAAATCGGCGATGCCACAGCTATAAATCAGTGCTGCCGCATTCTCGGCTTTTAAATGCTCGCGACTACTAAAGGCCGGCGCCTGATCCAGTGCCGTTACCGTGCTTAACCCGAGCTGCTCCCGCACAGTATCAAATTGCTTAAGCCAGCTACGGTCGGCGGTGACCTGCTTCAGATAGCCCAGCTCAGTGCGGTTATAGCTGCCACGACCGGGGCAAACGACGACGGCGGTTTTTTTACCACTCATACTAATACCTCCGCAGTCAGTAACTGCTGCATGGCACTGCTGATTTGCGCTTTCGATGGCAGCACCTGATAGGCGGCCGCCCCCAGTGGAATAAAGCTGTCTTCAGCGGTAATACGCTGGATCTGATAAAACCCGGGCCGCGCTTCATGCAGCAGTGTAAACAGCTCTTCGCTGAGTGAACCGCGACGGCGGCATTCATCCACCAGCAGAATTTTGCGACAAGGGCCCAGCGCCTGAATAATGGCATCGATATGCAGCGGCACCAGACAGCGCAGGTCAAGTAAGCGGATGTCCGCTGCCTGCTGCGGCAATTCCGCTAACGCCTGGCGACTTAAATAATAACCATTAGCGTAGCTAATGACCGCCAGCTGCTCACCCTCGCCATAAACCGCCGGCTCGCCGAGCGCAGGCAGCGGTTGCTCAGGCTCTGGGTACTGGCAAAGCCATAAGCCATCGCCAGGGTGTAGCAGATCCCGCGTCATATAGAGCGCGATCGGCTCGAGCAGGATCACCAGCCGCTTTTGCTGATAGGCCAGCTCAACCGCCTGGCGTAATAGCAGCACCGCATCAGCACCGGTAGACGGACAGAGCAGAATAATGCCCGGAATATCGCGAAACACCGCAAAGGAATTATCATTGTGAAAGTGGCCACCAAAGCCGCGCTGATAGGCCAGACCCGCTATACGGATCACCATCGCATTATGGTACTGGCCATTGGAGAAAAACGGCAGCGTTGCCGCTTCACCACGGATCTGATCCTCGGCATTATGCACATAGGCCAGAAACTGAATTTCCGGAATAGGCAAAAAGCCCTGCTGCGCCAGTCCAATCGCCAGCCCGAGAATACTTTGCTCATCGAGCAAGGTATTAATCACTCTGTTGGCGCCAAAAGCATGGACCAAATGCTGCGATACGCCATAAACGCCGCCTTTTTTGCCGACATCTTCGCCAAATAGCAGGGTTTGTGGATATTGCGCAAAGAGATCGTGCAGCGCCCAGTTTAACAGCTTGGCTAAATGCTGGCCTTTACCCAGGTTATGCTGGTCAAAGGCAAATAACGCCTGTCGCACAGCTGGCAGCGGCAACGGCGGTGTCGGTAAAGCGGGATAATTCGGCGCAATCGAGGCCATCACAGCGGCCGCGCTGGTCAGTTTGGGCCGGCTACTGGCGACGGCAGCCACGCGGGCAATTTGCGCCGCCAGCTGCTGCACACTTTGTAACAGTGCAGCCTGCGATAAGATGCCGCGACTGAGTAGCATACCGCTGCTGGCTAATAACGGGTCCTGCTCCAGCTCGCTGTCAATTTGCTGTTTGCTGCGATAGGCCACTTCCGCATCGGCGCCGGCATGACCAAATAAGCGTACCGTCGATAGATGCAGCAGTGCCGGTGCGCGTTTAGTGCGGACATAGTGTGCGGCCGCCTTGGCGACGCGCAGTGTTTCGGCTAAATCGCTGCCATCAGCAGCAAAGTAGCGCAGCTCTGGCCGCTCAGCCAGGCTTTGTTCGATCCAGCCTTGCGGTGTGGGGGTGGAAATCCCCAGACCATTGTCTTCACAGACCAGCAAAATCGGCAGCGGCACATGCTGATAGGCCGCCCAGCAGGCTGAGTTAATGGCGCCCTGTGCCGTTGAGTGGTTAGCCGAGGCATCCCCAAAGCTACAGACCACTATGGCATCTTCCGGCCAGTTACCGGGCTGTCCAAGCCGCTTACTCAGATCAATAGCAAAGGCAGTACCCACCGCTTTGGGTAATTGCGAAGCAATGGTACTGGTTTGCGGCGGAATATTCAGCGCCAGACTACCCAGCACCTTATGCCGGCCGCCGGAGATCGGATCTTCACTGGAAGCACAGAACGACAACAACATATCGTACAGCGGCGTACTGCCGGGTAGCTGCTTGCTACGCTCAATAAAAAAGGCGCCGCTACGGTAATGTAAAAATGCCGGATCGCTCAGGCGCAGCGCAGCGGCCACCGCAGCATTAGCCTCATGGCCAGCACTGCCAATGGTATAAAAACTCTGGCCTTTGGCTTGCAGTAAGCGCGACTGTAAATCCAGCAGCCGGCTACAAAGCTGGCTGTGCCACACCCGGTACAGCTCGCTATCGCTCAGGCTGTCCGGCCAGTGTGGTGTGGGTAAGGCGCCTTGTTCGATGCGCGCCAAAAACCCCTGCAACCAGGGGTGCAAGGCTTCGGTCATGCTGGCCTCCGGCTTAGCTAAAGGCTTGCAAGCCGGTCTGGGCGCGGCCCAGGATCAGCGCATGCACATCATGGGTACCTTCGTAGGTATTCACCGCCTCGAGGTTCATCACATGGCGAATAACATGGTATTCATCGGCAATACCATTACCGCCGTGCATATCGCGGGCGATGCGGGCAATCTCCAATGCCTTACCACAGGAATTACGTTTAATCAGCGAAATGGTCTCGGGTGGCAGCAAACCGGCATCCATTAAGCGGCCGGCCTGTAAGCAAGCCAGTAAGCCAATGCTAATCTCGGTTTGCATATCAGCCAGTTTCTTTTGTACCAATTGGGTTTGCGCCAGCGGCCGACCAAACTGGATCCGATCCAGCGTATATTGCCGCGCCGCATGCCAGCAGAACTCGGCCGCACCCAACGCCCCCCAGGCTATGCCGTAACGGGCTTTATTCAGACAGCCAAAGGGGCCTTTCAGGCCACTAACATTAGGTAATAAAGCGTCTTCCGGCACGGCGACATTATCCATCACAATTTCACCGGTAATGGAGGCACGCAGTGAGAACTTGCCTTCAATTTTTGGTGCCGACAAACCGGCCATGCTTTTTTCCAGCACAAAGCCGCGAATTTCACCATCGAGCTTTGCCCACACCACAAACACATCGGCGATCGGGCTATTGGTGATCCACATCTTGCTGCCGTTAAGCAAATAACCGCCGTCAATCCGTTTGGCGGTAGTGCGCATACTGGCCGGATCGGAGCCGGCATCCGGCTCGGTCAGGCCAAAACAGCCGACCCACTCGCCAGTAGCCAGCTTGGGCAGATATTTCAGGCGCTGCGCTTCGGTACCGTATTCATGAATGGGATGCATCACCAGTGAGGATTGCACACTCATGGCGCTGCGATAACCGCTGTCCACCCGCTCCACTTCGCGCGCGACCAGGCCATAGCTGACGTAGTTAACGGCTGAGCAGCCATATTTTTCCGGCAAGGTCGCGCCAAGCAAGCCTAATTCGCCGAGCTCATTCATAATTTCACGGTGAAAGTGCTCTTCGCGGTTGGCCATTAACACCCGGGTTTGTAAGCGCTCCTGACAATACTGATGGGCGGTATCACGAATGAGCCGCTCTTCTTCGGTTAACAGTTGGGAGAATTGAAACGGATCTTGCCAGTCAAATTGCGGACGCGCCATCTTACACCTCATTATGTCATGGGAAACGCCTGACATTCGCTGTAATAACCGACAGTTAACGCCAAAACGTCTTACTCTGTTGCTCACTCTACTGCGGCCTGATATAAAGTTAAAATATATTAATTCTGTAGATGCTATAGCTTTTAACTATGGATATTCGCCAACTCAAATACTTTGTCGCAGTCTATGAACAGCGCAGTATCAGCGCCGCAGCGCGCCAATGCTGTGTCGCCCAACCCTCGTTATCGGCGGCCCTGTTGCAGTTAGAGCAGGAGCTGGGAGTGAGTTTATTTCTGCGCCTGCCCAAAGGGGTTACGCCAACGGAGGAAGGCGATAAGCTGTATGGCCATGCCGGTAAGTTACTGGCGCAGTTGGCCTCGCTAAAAGCCTCATTTCAGGCGCCGGCCGCCAAGGTACGCTTTCGCCTCGGTTTAATTCGCGCCCTGGGCGTCGAGCGAATGAGTGCGCTGCTGCGTGAATTTAGCCAGCAAGTACCGGGGCTGGAACTGCACCTGGTCGAGCCGGATGCGCCTTGCGATGCACGGATTATTACCCCGGCGCAGCAACAAGGGGGTGAAGTATTACAACCGATCTGGCGCGACCGCTATTTATTGGCATTGCCGCCGGCCTGGCCGCTTAGCCTGCAATCGCAGTTGACACTGGACGATTTTCAGGACCTGCCACTGATTAAACGCACGCCCTGTGATGCCTGGGATCTACTATATCCGCAGTTAAGCCGGCGCAATATTCAGCCGGCGATCCGTGCTGATATTCAAACCATAGAATATGCCTTGGGCCTGGTATCGGCCGGGGTGGGTTGTGCACTGGTACCGGATTTTGACAACTTACTAGAGCGTAGTGATGTGGCGTTAAAACCCATTGCCGGCCTGCAGCTGGAACGCACCATTGCCCTGGCCTATCGCAGTGACAATGCCCATCCGGCCTTGCCGGTGCTGCAACAGCTCTGTAGCCAGAGTAGCGCACTTTGACAATAGCTCTGTTTCAGTAGGAATTTAAGCAGAGGTCTTTGCCGTAATAGGTTTTAACCAACGCTCAGCAAACTCATCGGCCGGTACCGGTTTACCAAAATGGTAGCCCTGCGCGCGGGCACAGCCGAGCTGCAACAGATAAGCCGCCTGCTCTGCCGTTTCCACTCCTTCGGCAATGGTTAGCATATCCAGACTTTTCGCCATCGCCAGAATGGTTTTTACCACCATATTATGATGGTGATCACCGGGGATATTATTGATAAAGGCACGATCAATTTTTAACGTAGAGGCGCGGAAGCGGGTCAGATAAGCCAGCGAAGAGTAGCCAGTACCAAAATCATCAATGGCCCAGCTGAAACCCATGGCTTCTAACTCGGCCATTTGTCGCAGCGAACGCTCCGCATTTTGCATAATCAGTGACTCTGTCACTTCCAGTTCAATCTGAGTTGGGGTGATACCACTACTACAAGTCGCGAAATCACTAACCAGTTGTTCATTATCCAATTGCCGGGCAGAGACATTAACCGATAATCGCCCCGGTAGGCGGTAACCTCTTTGCTGCCATAAATTTAGTTGCCGGCAGGCAGTTTGCATTACCCAGTTCCCCAGCTCCGGCATCAGACCGCGCTCTTCCGCCAGTGGAATAAAGGTATCCGGCCGTACCCAACCCCATTCCTCATCATACCAGCGACACAGTGCCTCGGCACCGGAAAGCTGACAACTGGCTAAATCGATCTGCGGCTGATAGTGCAAACTGAGTTTGCCACTGCGTAGCGCCAGCATAAAGCGCTCCAGCACGATTTGCCGCTGACTCAGTGCCTGGCTCATCGACGGCTCGAATACTTTCAGCCCACCACCACTGCTCTTCGCCTCGGCCAGCGCAATGCTGGCAAACCGCAGCAATTCCGGACCATTTAATTCATCGCTGGCAACCAGGGCACAACCCAAATTTACATGCAGCGCAAAGTCCTTACCGGCACAATGAAAGGGCCACATAAACAGCTTTTGCACCTGCCGGCATAATTGCTCCAGCTCCCGCACCGAATACACCGGGCTGAGCAGCGCAAATTGATCAGCAGAATATCGTGCCAGATAACAGCTCTCTGGTAAATCCTGACGCAAGCGGCCGGCCACAGCCGCTAATAACTCATCGCCAACTTTAAAGCTAAACAGATCATTCAGTTCTTTAAAACGGCTGATATCAATTAACGCCAGCCCCAGTGCAGCTTTCGAGACATCAGCTTTCGGCCAGTTTTGCAGTTTTTCCAGCAAATGCGCCCGGTTAGGCAGTTGTGTGACGTTATCCCGATAGGTCAATTTCCGAATAAAACGTTCGCTTTGGGTGCGCTCCAGCTCAGCACCCACTTGTGCCGCGGCAATCCGCAGTACTTCACGGCCAACCTCTGGCATTTGCAGTGGCTTGGTCGCCATAATGCTCAGAATACCCAGCTTCTGACCACTGGTGTTTAAAATCGGCATACCAAGATAGCTTTCGACCTTCAGGTCAACCAGCATTGAGTCGTCCGGGAATACCTGACAGACGCCTTGCTCATAAACACAAGGCTCGCGCTCCGGCACAGTTTCGCAAGGCGTGCCTTTCAGCGGGTAGGTGATATTATCGAGCAGTTGGCCCTGGCCCCACAGCGCTATGGTGCGGGCTTCGGTTGAGGTCGCTGAGGCTTCAGCAATCAGGCAGTATTCAACGTCAAGAATTTCGGCCAATCGCTGTACCAAGGTGGGTAAAAAATCCGGATAGCCGCTCTGTGTTAACACATCGGCTAATTGCCGGAAAATTTCCTCGGTACTAAAGCGTGCTTGCATAGTTTGGCTAACTGCTGCCTGTTGATTACCACATATTAGACAGGGCACTACAGCAATGCAAGCACAGTGTTAACTCACCATTTCTATGCAATCAATCGGGCAAACTTCAATACAGGTTGGCTTATCGTAAAACCCCACGCACTCGGTGCAGCGTGCCGGATCTACCTGGTAATGCAGCGGCCCCATACTAATGGCGTCGTTTGGACACTCTGGCACGCACATATCGCAATTGATACAGCTGACCTCAATAACGGCGGTCATCTTAGACGATCTCAGTGGCCAAAGTGGTGGTTGGACTGGCAACCGGCAGCTGTTTTAGCAACATAGCGTGCTGCAATACACCCTGTGCCGGCAATTTCACCTTAAGCTGATAGCAGGCGCCGGGCGCCAGCAGCAGATCCTGATCCTGCTGATTGCGCAATGCCTCAAGCCGGAACGGTTGATTGCCCTGTGGCGTCATTAAAATCAGCTGATCGCCAACCGCAAACTGGTTCTTTACCTCCAGTAACGCAAAGCCCTCGCTATCCTGCTCACCGATAAATTCACCCACCAGTAACTGCTCACCCACACTGTGACTGGTATCGTAATTTTGTGTTTCCTGCGGCTTATGCCGGCGTAAAAAACCCTCAGTAAAGCCGCGATTGGCCATGCCTTCCAGCTCGGTCAATAACTGGCTGTCGAAAGCTTTGCCGGCCACCGCATTATCAATCGCCTTGCGATACACCTGCGCAGTACGGGCAACATAATAAGGTGACTTGGTACGGCCTTCGATTTTTAACGAATGTATCCCCATCGCCGTTAACGCCGGCACATGCTCAACCGCCCGTAAGTCTTTAGAATTCAGAATATAGGTGCCATGCAGATCTTCATCGATGGTCATCAGCTCACCGGGCCGCCCCTGCTCTTCCAGCAACGCCGGAGTACTGATCGGTTTAAACTGCCCGACCTCATCTTCCACAGCAGCATGCACCTGATAGGGCCAGCGGCAGGAATTGGTGCAGGTGCCCTGATTCGGATCCCGTTTATTAATATAACCCGATAATAAACACCGACCGGAATAGGCCATACAGAGCGCGCCATGCACAAAGACTTCCAGCTCCATCTCTGGCACTTCGCGGCGGATTTCAGCAATTTCCTCGACCGATAATTCGCGTGACAGAATCACCCGCTCTACTCCCTGGGTTTGCCAGAACTTTACCGCCGCCCAATTAACGGTATTGGCCTGCACCGAAAGGTGTAACGCCTGCTCCGGGAAATGCTGACGTAGCAAATAAATTACACCGGGATCTGAGACAATCAGGGCATCGGGTTTTAATGCCACTACCGGCTGCATATCGCGAACAAAGGTCGTCAACTTGCTGTTATGTGGTGCGATATTTACCACCACATAAAAGCGCTTACCCAAGGCATGGGCTTCGTTGATCCCGGTTGCCAGCGCGGCTAAGTCGAACTCATTATTGCGTACCCGCAAGCTATAGCGCGGTTGACCCGCATAAACGGCATCAGCACCATAGGCAAAAGCCAGCCGCATGGCTTTTAAGCTACCGGCAGGCGATAAGAGTTCAGGTTTAAACATCAGTTGAGTCTCAATCGGGATCAGGGCGCCGATTTTAACCGGCTATTTGCACCTTGCATTGATCCAGCGCAAGCTTCACCAGCTGACTAAATCACTCTTTCTTCATATACTGGTCAGTCCAATCTCTGTGTTCACTTCTTAAGCAGCCTTGATCCAGATCAATACCTCTTAAACTGATACTTTTATACTAGCCACCATCTTACAGCTACATTGAGCATCCTATGTCTGAGCTGTTATTAGGTACTGAAAATACCGACGCCGAGCCGACCATCGCTGAGCTGATTAAAAAGCCCTTGCTAACCTGCCCGCCACAAACCTGCCTGCAACATGCCGCAAAGCTGATGCGCAGCCATGGCGTCAGCTGTATTTTGGTAGAAGAGCAAGGTCAGATCACTGGCATCTGGTCCGAAGCTGACACCCGGAAACTAGACTTTGCCGGCAGCAAACCGTCAGAGATCAAGGTTGGCTCAGTGATGTCATCACCTGTGATCAGTGCCAGTGGTTTGACCCGGGTTAGCGGTGCAGCCAGTTTAATGCTGAATCATAATATCCGCCGCTTGCTGGTAGTGGACCCACAACAACGGCCGATAGGGTTACTGACGCAAAGCGATATTATCCGCCAGCAAAAAATTGAATTTTATCTGCGCTTTCGGGACGTTGGCAGCTGCGTTGACAAGGCTCCGCTGCATTTGGCTGCCGCCTTGCCTTTGGCTGAAGCAGTGGCGGAAATGCGCCATCACCGCGCTGATGCCGCCATTATCTGCTTTGGAACTGATGATTACGGGCTGGTCACTGAACGCGATCTGGTGCGTTTACTGGCAGAGAACTGTGACGTGTCATCAATAGGCGAGCTGGCCAGTCGACCACTACTCACGGTAGCGCCGGAATTGACGCTGCTGCAAGCGGTAGAGCAGTTAACCGAGCATGGCATTCGCCATCTTGGCGTCACCAAAGATAACAATATTTGTGGTTTACTGTCTTTTAGTGCCATTCTGCGCAATGTTGAATATGCCTATATTGAACAGCTGAAAACGGCATTACGCGACCGCGATAACGCACTGCGTACCTCGACCGACTATTTACGGCTGGCACATAAGGTGATTGATGCCTCAATGGACGGCATTATGATCACCGATCAACACGGCTTTATTCAGTCAGTGAATCCCAGCTTTACTAAACTAACCGGCTATAGTCAGGAAGAAGCTGTTGGGCAAACCCCGCGTTTGCTTAGTTCCGGTTTGCATACTGCCGATTTCTACCACCGCATGTGGCAAATTCTGCTCGAACAAGGCCACTGGCAGGGCGAAATCTGGAATAAGCGTAAAAACGGCGAGCTCTATCCGCAGTGGTTAAGCATTACGGCCATTCGCGCCGAAGATGGCCAGATTACGCAATATGCGTCAATTTTCAGCGATATTACCGAGCGCAAACAGCAGGAAGAAAAAATTCACCAACTGGCCTATATGGATGAGCTTACCGGCTTGGCGAACCGGCGGATGTTTTTCGATCGGCTACAACTGGCACTGGCCAATGCCCATCGCCATCAACACACGCTGGCGGTGATGTTTCTGGATTTAGATTTATTTAAACGGATTAACGATACACTGGGGCATCTGGCCGGCGATCAGGCATTAAAAGAAGTCGCAAAGCGCTTACAGGCGACGGTGCGTGAGGGCGAATCGGTGGCGCGTATTGGTGGTGATGAATTTACTATTTTGATCCCGGAAGTCAGTAGTGTGAAATCGCTGGAGCGGCTGGCACAGCGACTGATTTCGCAGTTTGAACGGCCGGTGCAGTTGCTGGAACAAGAGTTTTTCTTAACCACCAGTATTGGCATCAGCGTTTATCCGAAAGATGGTCATAATGCCGAGCTGTTAGTCAAACATGCTGATGTTGCCATGTATCAGGCGAAAAGTGCCGGCCGTAATCAGTTTAGTTTTTATCAGGCCTGTAGCGGGCTGCAAAATGAAGAAGAGCTAAAACTGGAGCAAGCGCTGCGTCAGGCACTGCGTCAGCAACTGCTACAGGTCTATTATCAGCCCAAATTTGCGTTACAGAGCGGCGATATTATCGGCCTGGAAGCGCTGGTGCGCTGGCAGGATGCGGAGCTGGGGATGATTTCACCGGCACTGTTTATTCCACTGGCAGAAAAACTTGGGCTTATTCATCAATTGGGTGAACAGGTCTTACGCCAGGTTTGCCATCAGCTCAGGCGCTGGGGTGAGCAGGCGCTGCCGGTGGCAGTTAATATTTCGGCCTTACAGTTAGCGGAAGCCGATTTTCTACCACGACTACGGGCGATTTTGCAGCAAAGTGATATCAACGCGTCCCTGCTGGAGCTGGAGCTAACCGAAAGCTGCTTAATTCCGGAGCACGCCGACTATACCTTAAGTGTATTGACGGAACTCAAAGCCCTGGGCTTGCGGCTGTCGATTGATGACTTTGGTACCGGCTACTCGTCATTATCTTATCTGCGCCGCTTACCGCTGGATGCACTAAAGATTGATCGCAGCTTTATCCGCGATTTACCGCAAAGTGAAAGCGACAGCCAAATCACCCTGGCTATCATCGCTATGGCCAAGGCATTGGGCTTAGAAGTGATTGCCGAAGGCATCGAACAACAGGCACAACGGGATTTTCTGCTGGCCGCCGGCTGCGATACCGGTCAGGGTTTTCTGGTCTCGCCGGCGGTGCCTGCGATAGAGCTGGCACCTTTACTAGCCCAGAGCAGCCAGCTCGCGGCAAGCTAACCCGCTACCCCCAAAGGGGTAGCCAAACGCTCCTTCATGGCAATAACAAAAGCTGCGTTACTCCTTTAAGCTTATTACACAACGCCGAAGCCACCGGCTCTAACCCTGCCTGCAGGTATGAACGGTGTGCCGTGGTAATAATACCACCGGGTGTGGCGGGAAACGGCCTCACCTCCCAACCTGGAAAGGTGTCATTAGTATGCTTATTGATGCGTATCAGCGCCGTTTTACCTATTTACGGCTCTCCGTTACCGAAAGTTGTAACTTTCGCTGCACTTACTGCCTGCCCGACGGCACCGATTGCGACTCCCGGGCCGGCGAGCTGACACTGCCGGAAATCCGCCGCCTGGTTACTGCCTTTGCCCGCCTCGGCACCCGCAAAGTGCGGATCACCGGTGGTGAACCTTCACTCCGTAAAGACCTAACGGAAATTATCGCCACCTGTAAGGCAGTACCTGGCATCGAAAAAGTCGCCCTGACTACTAATGGTTATCGCTTAAAACGTGATGCCGCTGCCTGGCAAGCCGCCGGGCTGGATGCGGTTAATGTCAGTGTCGATAGCCTGGACGCGGCGACCTTTCATCTGGTCACAGGCCAGGACAAACTGGCCGACATTCTGGCCGGTGTCGCCGCAGCCAAAGCCGTTGGCATTCAGCAAGTCAAAATCAATACGGTGCTGTTAAAGCAGCATAATGCGTTGGCGTTGCCGGATTTTCTTAGTTTTGTAAAACAGCAGGACGTGTCGCTGCGCTTTATCGAGCTGATGCGCACCAATGACAACCTCAACTTCTATCAGCAACAGCATTTAAGCGGCGCCAGCATTCAGCAGCAGTTGGAAACCCAAGGCTGGCAGTTACTGCCAAAAGGCCTGAGTGATGGCCCGGCGCTGGAATATGCTCATCCGCACTATCAGGGCCGCATCGGCCTGATTATGCCCTACAGCAAAGATTTCTGTGCCGATTGCAATCGCCTGCGGGTGTCCAGCAAAGGCCAGTTATATCTGTGCCTGTTTACCGACAGCTATCAGGATCTACGCAGCTTGCTGCAAAGTGAGCACAGTGCGCCCCTGGAGCGCTTTCTGCAGCAAGCAGTAGCCGGTAAAGCCGAGAGTCATCAACTGCAACAGCAGCACAGTGGCAGCACCCGGCATTTAGCGCAAATTGGCGGCTAACACGCGTTTTTGACACTAGACTAGCGGAGTAACTGATGTCATTTAGCGCCCTGATTTTAGCCGGCGGTCAATCCCGTCGGATGGGACAGGATAAAGCCGAGCTGCGCCTGGGTAAGCTAAGCTTGCTGCAACATATGCAGCAACTGGCGCAGCAAGCCGGCGCCAGCCAGATTCTGCTTAGCCGCAATCAGCCCGGCACCACTTATATTCAGGATCTCCGGCTTGGTCAGGGACCGCTGGCCGGTATCGCTGCCGCCCTGCCTTACTGTACGGAGCCGGTGTTGCTGGTACTGCCGATTGATTTACCGCTGCTTAGCGCCAGCAGCCTGCAACTATTAATGCCCGGCGAAAACGAACAAGCGGTTTGCTTTCGCGATTGGCCGCTGCCACTGGCGCTGCGCCCCGACCCCAAGCTGGCGCTCCTGATCGAACAGCAGCTGGATGCCGGTGAACGCTCAGTTAAAGCCCTGCTGGCAAAACTGCACTGCACAGTACGTCCGGCGCCTGCGGCTGAACTATTTAATACCAATACCCCGGCAGAGTGGCAGCAGTGCCTGAGCACACTGCAGCAGGCTGCCGTTTTGGAGGAACCATGACATGACTATAATTGCCCGGCAATTTTATCCGCTACAACTGGCGGTATTGACCGTCTCCGACAGCCGTACAGCGGAAAATGACAGCAGCGGCGATCTGCTGTGTCAGCTGTTAACTCAGGCCGGTCATCAACTGGCAGAGCGTGCGGTACTGCCTAATAACCTCTATCAGCTGCGCGCCTTGCTTAGCCGCTGGATCGCCAGCGCTGAGGTGCAGGTAATACTGATTAATGGCGGTACTGGTTACGCCGCCGATAATTGCACCGTTGCTGCTGTCACACCGTTATTGGATCAAAGGGTGCCAGGCTTTGGCGAGCTGTTTCGGCAATTATCCTGGCAGCAACTCGGCTCGGCGGCGATGCAATCCGGTGCTTTGGCTGGGCTGGCTAATCGCACCTTAGTATTTGCGATGCCGGGCTCAGGCTCCGCCTGCACCCTGGCGATGCAACAACTGATTTTGCCACAGCTGGATGGCCATACCGGCCCTTGTAATTTTATTCCACACCTGAAAAATAGTCCGGCCAGCGGCTGTACTACTGCGGAGACCGGCGCATGAATACCCTAACCCATCTCGATCAACAAGGTGCGGCGGCGATGGTTGATATTAGCACTAAAGCCGACAGCCAACGCCTGGCCCGCGCCGGCGCCCTGGTGCAAACCCGCCCCGAGGTGATCCGACTGATTGAACAGGCACTGCTAAAAAAAGGCGATGTGCTGGCCACTGCGCGCATTGCCGGCATTATGGCGGCAAAAAAAACCAGCGACCTGATCCCGCTCTGTCATCCGCTGCTGTTAAGCAAAGTCAGTGTCGATTTTCAGCTGGATGCGGCCGCCGGCCAGATCCGTATCGAAGCCTGCTGTCAGCTTAGCGGCAGTACCGGTGTCGAGATGGAAGCCCTGACCGCGGCCAGTGTCGCCGCCCTGACCATTTACGATATGTGTAAAGCAGTAGATAAAGCTATGACCATTAGTGATATTCGTTTGTTGGAGAAAACCGGCGGTAAATCCGGCCATTATCATTATCAGTCAGCATGGGAGCCTAGCGATGCTTAAGATCTTATTTTTTGCGGCCCTGCGGGAGCGCTTAGGCTGTGCCAGTACCAACCTGGATCTGCAGGGGCAAGTGCTGACCGCGCGTGACGTCCTAAACCAGCTCGCCAGCCAGTCAACGCAATGGCAACCCCATCTGGCTGACACCGACCTGCTGTGCGCGGTTAATCAGCAGCTGGTACCCCTGTCTCATCCGGTGACGGCGGGTGATGAACTGGCGTTTTTCCCACCGGTGACCGGAGGTTAAGATGTCCCTGAGGATAGTGGTGCAACAACAGGATTTTGCGGTGGCCAGCGAATATGAACGCTTACGGCAAGATGCCCGCTGCGGCGCCGTTGTCACTTTTACGGGTCTGGTACGGGAGTTGGCAGAGGCAGAGCTGCTAAGCATGACGCTGGAACATTATCCGGGCATGACCGAGCAGGCGTTAACCCAGATCGCAACCGAGGCACAGCAGCGCTGGCAACTGGGCGCGGTCACCATTATCCACCGGGTCGGCACCCTGTTACCCAACGAGCAAATCGTGTTTGTCGGCGTCGCCAGTGCGCATCGGGCGGCCGGCTTTGCGGCAGCCGAATTTATTATGGATTACCTGAAAAACCGCGCACCGTTCTGGAAAAAAGAACACACGTCCAGCGGCGAATACTGGGTCGCGGCGAAAGTCAGCGATCAAGCCGCATTACAGCGTTGGGAGTAGCCGATGCTAAAAGGCCTGTGCTTGCTTTGTTTGTGTTTCGCCTTGCCACTTTATGCCAGTGAACGGCTGACCATAGCCGCCGCCTCCGATCTGCGTTATGCACTGGACGAGATCTTAAGCCTGTATCGCCAACAACAGCCGCAGACCGAGATCCGGGTGATTTATGGCTCCAGTGGCAAGATGACCACCCAGATCCGCCATGGCGCACCCTATGATGTGTTCTTCTCTGCCGATATCCGGTTTCCGCAGCAATTGTATCAGGAAGGACTGGCCGTACTGGCGCCGCAACGTTATGCCCAGGGGCGGATTGTGCTGTGGAGTCCACGCCAGAATATGAGCGGCATCAGCTTAACCGAGCTGCCACAACTCGCGCTACGCCGATTGGCGATTGCCCAGCCCAGCCATGCCCCTTACGGTCAGCGTGCCCAGGAGGCATTAATCGCCGCCGGCGTCTGGCAGACGCTGCAAGCCAAATTAGTTTATGGCGAAAATATTGCGCAAACCGCGCAGCTGGCACAAAGCGGCGGTGCAGAGGTCGCCATCATTGCTTTATCGCTGGCGAAATTTCCTGAGCTGGCCCGGCATGGCTATCAGCTGATCCCGGCAGAGTGGCATCAACCCCTGACCCAGGCTTACACCATCACCCAGAAAGGCGAGGCCAAAGCCAGTGCCTGGCACTTTGTCGCCTTTATGCAAAGTGCCGCGGTACTGGCTATCCTGCAGCAGTATGGTTTTGAACAACCCGGGCTCAGCTCTGCAAGGGAGCCTGGCGATGCTTAACCTGGCACCAGAGGACTGGCTGGCCATTCAGGTCACCCTAAAACTGTGTTTTTATACCACGCTGATCTTACTGCTGATCGGCACGCCGTTGGCGTTCTGGCTGGCTCAGGGAAAAAGCCGCTGGCGCACGGCTATTCAGGCTCTGGTTGCCTTGCCGCTGGTGCTGCCGCCGACGGTACTGGGCTTTTATCTGTTGCTATTACTGGGGCCGCACGGCGCTATCGGCAGCACGCTGGAAGCGCTGGGGCTGCGCCATCTGGCCTTTAGTTTTAGCGGTATTTTAATTGGCTCAGTGATTTACTCCCTGCCTTTTACAGTGCAGCCGCTGTTGGAAGCGTTTCGCCGCATGGGACAACGACCACTGGAGGTTGCCGCGACTCTGGGTGCCAATCAATGGGATCAGTTTTTTAATGTGGTACTGCCACTTTGCCGCGGCGGCTTTGTCGTTGCTGCGACCCTGACCTTTGCTCATACGCTGGGCGAATTTGGCGTGATCCTGATGCTCGGTGGCAGTATTCCCGGTGAAACCCAGGTGTTATCGGTGTTAATTTACGATCATACCGAAGCGATGAACTACAGCCAGGCTCATCAGTTATCACTCGGTCTGTTAGTCACCGCCTTTGTGGTGCTGTTTATTGTCTATGGCCTGAACCGCCGTCTGGAACGCGAGGTCAGCCTATGATGTCGTTCTGGCCAAGCCGCTGGTGTTCCGCTGCCGCCGCGCCTGCCAAGGCGGCAAGCAGGCAAGATGTGGGTGTGCTGACTGTCGATTTGCTGGTGCAGCAGCAGAACTTTAGGCTGCAACTTAACGAGCAGATCCCGCTGCAAGGCGTCACTGCGCTATTTGGCCGCTCCGGCTGCGGTAAAACCACCCTGCTGCGCGCTATCGCCGGGCTGGATCACCACCCGACAGCCCGGATCCATTTTGCTGAGCAGCCCTGGCAAACCACAGACACCTTTATGCCGGTGCATCAAAGGCGGATTGGCATGGTGTTTCAGGAAAGCAGTTTGTTGCCGCATTTAAATGTGCAGCAAAACCTGCTGTTTGGCTATCAGCGCCGAGTCAGCCGCCTGCAGGTGCAGCTGCAGCCGGCTAACGTTATCGACTTACTGGAATTAGACCCATTGCTGACGCAAGCGCCGGGCCAACTGTCCGGCGGCCAGCGCCAGCGGGTAGCATTGGGGCGGGCCTTACTCAGCCAGCCGCAGCTGCTGCTATTGGATGAACCGCTGGCGTCGCTGGACCAGCAAAGCCGGCAGGAAATCTTACCTTTTTTACAAAAAGTGGCCCGTGAGCTGAATATGCCGATGCTACTGGTAAGTCATCAATTAGAAGATGTGGTAAAACTGGCCGATCACTTGCTGTTACTGCAGGATGGGCGGGTAATCAGCCGAGGTCCGCTGGCACAGCAACTGCTGCAGCCGGAGTTCGCCGCCTGTGGTGCTATGTCGGTATTAACGGCAGTCTATCAGGGCTGTCAGCACTTTATGCTACAGCTCACTGTGGGTGGCCAATTACTGCAAGTGCCTGCGCCTGTTAACTCGCCGACTGCTAACGGCAGTTACCGGCTGCGGATCCTGGCGCGCGATGTCGCTTTAAGCCTGCAGCCACTGGCAGACAGCTCGGTCACTAATCAACTGGCCGTAACGATCATCGCTATTCAGGCTGCTGCGCACCCGGCAGAAGTCTTAGTGCAGCTTGAGGTGGCGGATCAGCCGCTACAAGCGCTACTAACCCGACAATCGGCACAGCGGCTGGCCTTAACGCCAGGTCAGGCACTCTTTGCGCAGATTAAAGCCGTCGCACTGGATTAAACAGCGGCGACGCCACTAAAACGGCTTAATGACTAAAGCGCTTAAAAGCTTAGCGCAGCTGTGCACTAATGCCAGATTGGATTTACTGTAACAACTGACCAAAGGGCTGAATGGTTACGGCTTCACCGCTGGCAACACTGCCGCTGTCTTGCGGCAGCACGATATAGCAATTGGCATTGGCGATGGAGCTAAGCATACCTGAGCTTTGGCTGCCCAAGGTTTTTACGAACAACCCCTCGGCAGTGGCCCAATAGTAACCACGCTGATAATCCGCGCGACCTGGCTGTTTTTTTAAGGACACCGTCGTCACTGCTGTGAGTTGGTTAGCTGGCGAGACAGTAGCACCGGCCAGCTTTAGCAGCACCGGCTGCACCAGCTGATCCAGCGTCACCACTGCGGCCACCGGATTACCGGGCAATCCAAAAAACCAACAGTTTTCCAATTTACCAAAGGCAAAAGGTTTACCGGGTTTAATCGCCACTTTCCAGAAATTCACCTGGCCCAGTTCAGACAGGATTTGCCGCGTATAGTCGGCATCGCCAACCGAGACGCCGGCACTAGTAATCAGAGCATCCGCCTCCCGCATTGCCCGTTGAAAGGCCTGGCGGATCGCCTCGGGCTGATCCGGCAATAATCCCAGATCCAACACCTCGACCCCAAGGCGTTGCAGCATGGCGCGCAATACTACGCGGTTGCTGTCATAGATATGACCTTCCGGTAACGGCTGTCCCGGTAACACCAGCTCATCACCCGTAGAGAAGATGGCAATCTTTAGCTTACGCCTGACCGCCACATCAGCAATACCCAGCGACGCCAATAGGCCTAATTGTGGCGCCGTTAACCGGCAACCAGCACTGAGCACCTGCTGCCCATTTTTTAGATCTTCGCCAGCTTTTCGTACATTTTCACCCACTTTCGGCACAAAATCTGCGATGACTTTGCCATCTTGACGTCGTACCTGCTCCTGCATAATGACCGTATCGGCACCCGCTGGCATTACAGCACCGGTCATAATCCGCACGCAGCTTTGTGGCGCTAACGCAGCAGTAAAGGCATGGCCGGCCAGTGCCGAACCTTGTAGCGTTAGCGCTTGCCCGGCTTTGACCTCAGCCGCCCGCACCGCATAACCATCCATCGCTGAGTTGTCGTAGCCCGGCACGTCAAAACTGGCCAGCACCGGCTCTGCCAGTACCCGGTCTAGAGCCTGCGCCAGTGGCAGCCGTTCGGTTGCTGTGACGGCACTGACTTGCGCTAACATCTGCGCCAGGGCATCCGCCACCGGCAGCAAAAGGCTTGCTGTCATAACTTGCCGCCCTGCTGATTAACCATCCACACTGCCGCTTCCACCCGGGAGCGCAAACCGAGTTTTTTCAGCAGATGTTTAACATGTACCTTTACGGTACCATCAGAGATATTCAGTTCGCGGGCAATCACTTTATTGCTCATTCCTTTGGCAATCAGATGCAAAATTTCATATTCGCGGTTGGTTAAACTGTTTAGCTCAGCCGGCGTTTTTGCCTGTGGCCGGCGCAAGGCAGTGGCCAGCACCTGGGTAATGGCTTCACTTAACACCATTTTGCCTTCCAGCGCTTTTTTAATTTGATCCAGTAACACTTCCGGATCGGTATCTTTTAACAAATAGCCATCGGCGCCATTACTGATGGCTTTGACAATATCTTCATCGGCATCCGATACCGTCAGCATCACGATACGGGACGTCACGCCTTCATCGCGCATCCGTTTTAAGGTTTCCAGCCCATCCATGCCCTGCATATTCAGATCAAGAATAATCAAATCCGGATCCAGCTCAGCCGCCAGTTTAATCGCATCCTGACCATTACTGGCTTCCGCTATGACTTCTAACTCGTCTTCCAACGCCAGTAGCTGCTTTAAGCCTTTGCGTAATAATGGATGATCATCAACCAGCATCACGCTGGATTTTTGCTCTGACATAACCTGCTCCTGACTGCCTGTCTCGTGGCTTTACCCATATTAGCTTAGATCTATGCTACGGATACTTTGATATAAATCATGTTAGCCGCCGCTACCTATTTTGGCCGCTAGAGTTCTGCGGGCAGGCAACGCAACACTAAGCAGCATTATCTTATTGAAAATCTTTGATAATTGCAGCCCTAATCCTTGCGACTACCACTTTAGTGATACCTCGTCTTAGCTGGCCCACGTCTTTGGCTAACTCCTTAGATACATTGTGTCTCCCGCCATTGCTAATCAGACTTGCTTCAGTAAGCACTCTGCCAAGACAACAGGAGTTACCAGATGTCTGATTTAAGAAAATGGCAGCCAGAAGACGAGAATTTCTGGCACCAAAGCGGGCGCAGTATTGCCAACCGTAATTTATGGATATCCATTCCGAGCCTGCTCTGCGGCTTTGGGGTCTGGATGTTATGGAGCGTGGTCACGGTGCAGATGCTGAATGTCGGCTATCCGTTTAGTACCGCCGAGCTATTCACCCTGACCGCAATTGCCGGGTTAACGGGTGCGACTCTGCGGATCCCATCAAGCTTCTTTGTCCGGCTGTGTGGTGGTCGCTATACCTTGTTCCTGACCACCAGTTTATTGATGATTCCTGCGGTCGGTACCGGCTTGGCATTACAAAGTATTGATACGCCGCTGTGGGTGTTTCAATTAATGGCCTTACTGTCAGGTATCGGCGGTGGTAACTTTGCCTCATCAATGTCGAATATCAGCTTCTTTTTTCCTAAAAAACAACAAGGTTTGGCGCTGGGGCTAAATGCCGGCCTGGGCAATTTTGGTGTCACCACAGTACAAATTCTGGTGCCTATTTTTATGTCTTATGGCGTCTTTACGTTATTGGGTGGCGGCGACCCAATGGTTCTGGCGAAAGCCAGCGGTACTGTTACCGGTACTATCCCGGCAGGCACCGAAACCTGGATCCAGAATGCTGGCTTTGCCTGGTTAATCACCCTCATTCCACTGGCCTTTCTGCTTTGGTTTGGAACCAATAATATCCATACCGACGAAGTCACACCGAAGCTGCCGGCAGCGTTCACTTCCTTTAGCATTATGCTGGCGATGTTGGGGATTGGCTTTATCACCTCGATTGCAGGTTTATGGCTGATTTTACCCGAGTCTGCCAATGGTTCAGGTTTCGGTATTCCAAAAGAAATAGTGTTAGTTGGGGTACTGTTCGCCACAGTATTTTTATTAAAACTGTTACCTGGCGCAATCCGCACCAGCCTGGACCGGCAATACAAGATCTTCAATAACAAGCACACCTGGGTGATGAGCGTACTCTATATCATGACCTTTGGTTCTTTTATTGGTTTCTCTGCGGCCTTCCCGCTGTCGATTCAGGTGATCTTCGGCTACAGCCATGTGATGGTAGATGGCGTGATGACGCATACCACACCGAATCCGAATGGTCCCAGCGCTTTAACTTACGCCTGGATCGCGCCCTTTATCGGTGCCCTGATCCGGCCCGTTGGCGGCTGGATTGCCGATAAAATTGGTGGGTCTTTAGTCACCCAAATTTGCTCCGTCGTGATGGTGATTTGTGCGCTGGGTGCTGGCTACTTTATGCAACTTGCTTATCAAAGTGCCACCCCGGAACAGTATTTTGTGCCGTTCTTTCTGATCTTCCTGCTGTTATTTGCCGCCAGTGGTATCGGTAATGGTTCAACTTTCAGAACTATTGCAGTAGTGTTTCCAAAAGAGCAAGCGGGGCCGGTACTCGGCTGGACGTCTGCTGTGGCGGCCTATGGTGCTTTCTATATTCCACAGGTGTTAGGCGAGCAAATCCGCGCGGCAACACCAGAGTATGCGATGATTGGCTTTGCCATCTTCTATGCCATTTGTCTGGCGGTAAACTGGTTCTTTTATCTGCGCAAAAACGGGGAATTTTATAACCCATAAACCAGGGTGGCTGGCTTGGGGCGCTGTGGCGCCCCTTTTTATCAGGCGCTTTTCGGTTGCTGTAAATATTCCGGTAAAAACCGGAAATACACCCCGGTGCCACCTTCGGCGCGGCGCCGGATTTGGATCTCACCAGACAGATGTTTGCTACGCTCCTGCATAATCGCCAGACCATAGTGGTTCATCTTCTCAGCCCGCTCTGGGATCCCGACACCATCATCCTCCACCGCCAGCAAAATATGTTTACTGCTATCCTGCTGTAAGCTAATCGTCAGATTCTGACCCTGACTATGGTGAACTGCATTCTGACTCGCTTCACGAATAATTTGCAGTAAATGAATTTCCTCATGCGGCGTCAGCGGAATATTACTTAATTGATAGTCTAATCGAATTTGTAAATCAGACTGTTCACTCAGCTGCTGCACTGTGGTTTGCAACGCACTGAGCAAACCAGCGCCGTCGACTTTTAAACGGAACGTGGTTAACAGCTCACGTAACTGCCGGTACGCAGCATCCAGGCCGCTTTTCAGTTCGGCCGACACATCCTGCATCACCACCGCATCCTGTTTGGCAATGGCTTTATTTAAGCGGGTAACCTGAATTTTCAGATATGACAGCGCCTGCGCCAGCGAGTCGTGCAGCTCGCGGGCAATAACGGTACGTTCCTGCATCAGCGCCAAGCGCCTGACCTGTTCTTCTTCCGATTTTAAACTCAGCGCCAGCGCCAGCTGGTCGGCAATTGCAGTCACCAACTGCTGCTGCCAGACTAACAAGGGTTGACCGGGTTGCAGTCTCACGACCAGCACACCGTACTGCTGGCGATCACGTTGTAACACAATATTATGTAACTGACAGTCGTTACGCTGTGGCTGATCGCCACTCAGGCATTCAGCACAGTTTTCAGCAGCACAAGGGTCCTGCCCCTCTGCAGCTTGTACCTGCAGGTACGGCTGATTGCCCTGCTCGGTAAATAAACACAGCTCGATATCGGCCAGCCCGGTGATGGCTCTAAGTTCGCTGATAATTTCAGAAAAGTCGTGATACTCGGTGGTATGTTCACTGATCCGCTGTGCCGTCTTGTAGAGAAATTTTAATGTGGTATTAGTCTGGGTCAGCTCTGCCGTTTGTTCTTCCACCCGCTTTTCCAGATTGCCATACATATAGCCAATGGCCGTATTCATCTTATTAAAACTGGTCGCCAGCATGCCCAGTTCGTCCGGATGTTGCGGCGTAATCCGATGCGTAAAATCGCCCTGCGCAATACGGCGGGCGCCACGGATCAGCTCCTGCAGTGGCTCCTCAACCATCACTTTTAGCCAATACATCACAATAATCGACAGCAAGATCGTCGACAGTACCGCTATCACTTGCACTGAGCGAAAGGTTTTTACCTTGGCCTCTGCATCACGCTGAATCACCATCACCAATTCATCCAGCAATCGTACCTGCTCAGTCAACTGCTGTTCCAGCAACGATAAGGCCGGACTATCGCCGAACTGAGTCGCCAGTTGCAACCAATGCTGTTGTGCCGTTTGGTACTTCTCTGAAATCTCTGGTTGGTTTAAAAAGCGTTTAAATACCGGATGCTGCCAGCTATAGGAGAATTGCTGAAACGCCTGCTGCAGTTTTTGCTGATCCTGCTGTTGATGTAACCAGGCCAGCCGGTAGCTTTGCATCCGCAGCGAACCAGCGACATTAATCGCATGCGCATCACTATCCGCCCGATCCGATAACCAGTAAGACACCATCATGGTACCGAGCGCCAGGGTCACAATACAGGCCAGCGCAATATTAATCCGGGTAACAATTGAAAAGGTTCGCATCTGATACTCCTACCGCTGTCTGCACTAAGCTTAACCCGCCTGCGTCTTTCCTGCAGAAAAATCCACTTGCCTATTGGCTGGGGATACTTGGGCTACCCCCTTTTCCCCAACCAGAGAGCCCCTTAAGACAAAGTGAGTAGGCCCGCTCAGTCAAGGCTTGTATTTTCAAGCATTTAACCAATAACCACACTACCACCTTTGGGGTATTTTTCTTAATTTTCAGCAATTTAGACGCATGGCAACCTTGATCTGAATCAAGCAGAATTAGGCGGTAGTTTCTATAGTGTGCTTACTGAAAAAGCAAAAACGCTGTTCATGCAGGACAGGACCAGGAGTCAAGTATGAGTCATCTGTTAGATAAACTGCGGTTTTTTAAGACCCGCAAAACGCCCTTTGCCAATGGCCACGGGGTGACCACCAATGAAGACCGGACCTGGGAACAGGGTTACCGGCAGCGCTGGCAGCACGATAAGGTGGTGCGCTCGACACACGGCGTAAACTGTACCGGTTCCTGTAGCTGGAAGATCTATGTTAAAGATGGCCTGGTGACCTGGGAAACCCAGCAAACCGACTATCCTCGTACCCGTCCGGATCTGCCAAACCATGAACCACGTGGCTGTCCGCGTGGCGCCAGCTATTCCTGGTATATCTACAGTGCCAACCGCCTGAAATATCCAAAAGTGCGCCAGCAACTGATGAAGCTGTGGCGCGAAGCCAAAGTGCTGCATAAAGATCCGGTCAAAGCCTGGGAATCTATTGTCAGCGATCCGGTAAAAGCCAAAAGCTACAAAGAACGCCGGGGTTTGGGCGGTTTTGTGCGTGCCAGCTGGGATGAAGTCAATGAGCTGATCGCAGCCTCGAACGTCTATACCACCAAAACCTATGGCCCGGACCGGGTGACCGGTTTCTCGCCGATTCCGGCAATGTCGATGGTGTCCTATGCCGCCGGTGCCCGTTACCTGTCGCTGATTGGCGGTAACTGCTTAAGTTTCTACGATTGGTATTGCGATTTACCACCAGCCTCACCACAAGTTTGGGGCGAGCAGACCGACGTACCGGAGTCTGCCGACTGGTATAACTCGAACTACATTATTGTTTGGGGCTCGAACGTGCCACAAACCCGCACCCCGGATGCGCACTTCTTAACTGAGGTTCGCTACAAGGGTACCAAAACCTGTGTTATTACCTCCGACTACTCCGAAGCCTCAAAATTTGGTGATACCTGGCTCCATCCACGTCAGGGTACCGATGCAGCCCTGGCCATGGCCTTTGGCCATGTGATTTTAAAAGAATTCCACGTCAACAACCCCAGTGCTTACTTTACCGACTATGTACGCCGTACTACCGATATGCCGATGTTGGTTATGCTGGAGGAACAAAATGGGGTGCTAACCACCGGCCGCTTCCTGCGCGCGGCCGATCTGGTGAATAACCTGGGTGAAGACAATAACCCGGACTGGAAAACTATTGCCATCAACAAAGATGGTCGCCTGACCAGCCCGAACGGCGCTATCGGTTATCGCTGGGGCCAGGCCGGTAAGTGGAACCTGGAGCAAAAAGACAAAGACGGCGAGCTGGAACTGCAACTGAGCTTAAAAGACAACCGTGACGAACTGGTGGATGTTGGCTTCCCGTATTTCGGTGGCGCGCCACACGAGTATGAATACTTCCAGCATACCGAACATGCTGATGTGCAGATGCGTAAAATTCCGGCGAAACGGGTGGAGCTGGCTAACGGTGGTACCGCACTGGTCGCCACCGTATTCGATCTGATGCTGGCACAATACGGCGTGGATAACGGTGTTAATGATCCAAATCGTGCGCAATCTTATACCGATAACGTGCCTTATACCCCAGGCTGGCAAGAAGCCATTACCGGCGTGAATCCGGATGACGTGATCCGCGTCGCCCGCGAATTTGCCCGCAATGCCGATAAAACCCGTGGCCGCTCGATGGTTATCGTTGGAGCAGCATTAAACCACTGGTACCACATGGATATGAACTACCGTGGCCTGATCAATATGCTGATGATGTGCGGCTGTATCGGTCAGAGTGGCGGCGGCTGGGCCCACTATGTCGGCCAGGAAAAACTGCGGCCACAAACCGGTTGGACGCCACTGGCCTTCGCGCTAGATTGGCAACGGCCACCACGTCATATGAACGGTACCTCGTTCTTCTATAACCATTCCAGCCAATGGCGTTACGAAAAGCTGGATATGACCGAAGTGATTTCACCACTGGCCAACAAAGCCAAATGGTCTGGCAGCATCATCGACTACAACAGCCGCGCCGAACGCATGGGCTGGTTACCCTCAGCACCACAGCTGGGCACGAACCCGCTAAAACTGGCAGCCGCAGCGAAAGCCGCCGGCAAAGAGCTGAAAGACTATGTGGTGGAGCAACTAAGCTCACGCAACATTAAGTTTGCCTGTGAACAACCAGAAAATCCGCAAAACTTCCCACGAAATATGTTTATCTGGCGCTCTAACCTGCTGGGTTCCAGCGGTAAAGGCCATGAATATATGCTACGGCACTTATTGGGCACTAAACATGGTTTGCTGGGCAAAGACTTAGGCGGTTTCGGCGGCAAAAAGCCTGAAGATGTAGAATGGACTGACCAACCTGCCGAAGGCAAAGTGGATCTGTGGGTCACCCTGGATTTCCGCATGTCAACCACCTGCCTGTATTCCGATATCGTACTGCCAACCGCCACCTGGTATGAAAAAGACGATATGAATACTTCGGATATGCACCCGTTTATTCACCCGTTAACTGCCGCCATTGACCCGGTGTGGGAAGCCCGCAGTGACTGGGAAATCTTTAAAGGTATTGCCAAGGCGTTCTCGAAAGCGGCCGTTGGTCACTTAGGCGTGGAAACCGATGTGGTGACCACACCGATGCACCACGACACCCCGGCCGAGCTGGCGCAGCCTTACGGCGTAAAAGCCTGGTGGAAAGGCGAGTGTGAGGCGATTCCGGGTCTTACCATGCCGCATATCAACATTGTGGAACGGGATTACCCTAATACTTACGCCCGCTTTACTTCCGTTGGCCCGCTGCTGGAGAAAATCGGTAACGGCGGTAAAGGCATCAGCTGGGATACTAAAGAGGAAGTAAAATTCCTTAAACAACTGAACCGCGTACATACCGACGAAGGCGTGAATAAAGGCATGGCGAAGATCGACAGCGCCATTGATGCCTGCGAAATGATCCTGTCGCTGGCCCCGGAAACCAATGGCCATGTCGCAGTAAAAGCCTGGGAAGCGCTGGGTAAAATCACCGGCCGCGACCATACCCATCTGGCGTTACCGAAAGAAGACGAAAAGATCCGCTTTAACGATATTGTTGCCCAGCCGCGCAAGATTATCAGCTCTCCAACCTGGTCCGGGCTGGAAGACGAACATGTGTCTTACAACGCCGGCTATACCAACGTGCATGAGTTGATCCCCTGGCGCACCATTACCGGTCGTCAGCAGTTCTATCAGGATCATGAATGGATGCGTGACTTTGGTGAGCAGCTGTGTAGCTACAAGCCACCGATTAACCTAAAAACAGTTGAGCCGGTGCTGAACAAAAAATCGAATGGGAACAAAGAGATCGTACTGAACTGGATCACACCACACCAGAAGTGGGGTATTCACAGTACTTACTCAGACAACCTGTTAATGCTGACCTTATCCCGCGGCGGACCCATTGTCTGGCTCAGTGAAATTGATGCCAAAGCAGCGGGTATTGAAGATAACGACTGGATCGAAATCTTTAACGTTAACGGCGCTATCGCGGCCCGTGCCGTGGTGTCACAGCGGGTACCGGAAGGTATGAGCATGATGTACCACGCGCAGGAGCGGATTGTGAACGTGCCCGGCAGCGAGTTAACCGGCACCCGTGGTGGTATTCATAACTCGGTAACCCGGGCCGTAATGAAGCCGACGCATATGATTGGCGGTTATGCCCAGCAAGCTTACGGTTTTAACTACTACGGTACCGTTGGCTGTAACCGGGACGAATTTGTCATTGTGCGCAAGATGCAGAACGTTGATTGGTTAGACACTAAATAAGGTTGGAGTAAGTAAGATGAAAGTCAGAGCCCAAATTGGCATGGTGCTGAATTTAGACAAGTGCATAGGTTGCCACACTTGCTCCATCACCTGCAAAAACGTCTGGACCTCGCGTGAAGGGGTCGAATATGCCTGGTTTAACAACGTCGAAACCAAGCCCGGTATCGGCTTTCCGAAAGAGTGGGAAAACCAGCAAAAATGGAATGGCGGCTGGGTGCGGCAAAACGGCAAGCTGCAACTGAAAATCGGTGGCAAGCGCCGTATTCTGGCGAATATTTTCGCCAACCCGGACTTACCGGAAATTGACGATTACTACGAGCCGTTCGACTTTGATTACCAGCATTTACACAATGTTGGCGATACCAAGCACCAGCCGGTGGCCCGGCCGCGCTCGCTGATTAGCGGCCAGCGGATGGAGAAAATCGAATGGGGTCCTAACTGGGAAGAAATTCTCGGTACTGAGTTCGAAAAGCGGAAAAAAGATACCAACTTCAATGAAGTGGTACAAAAAGACATCTACGGTCAGTTTGAAAAGACCTTTATGATGTACTTACCACGGCTATGTGAACACTGTTTAAATCCGGCGTGCGTGGCGGCCTGCCCGTCCGGTGCGATATACAAACGCGAAGAAGACGGTATCGTCTTGATTGACCAGGACAAATGCCGCGGCTGGCGGATGTGTGTCTCGGCCTGTCCGTACAAAAAAATCTACTACAACTGGAAGTCCGGTAAGTCAGAAAAATGTACGTTCTGCTTCCCGCGGATTGAAGCCGGTCAGCCGACCACCTGTTCGGAAACCTGTGTCGGCCGGATCCGCTACTTAGGCGTGCTGCTGTACGATGCCGACCGCATCGAGTCAGCCGCCAGTGTCGCCAACGAAAAAGATTTATATCAGGCTCAGTTGGATATCTTCCTCGATCCAAACGACCCGGCAGTAATTGCCGCGGCCCGGGCCGAAGGCATCAGCGATAACTGGATTAAAGCAGCCCAGCGTTCACCGGTGTATATGATGGCGATGGACTGGAAAGTCGCACTGCCACTGCACCCTGAATACCGCACCCTGCCAATGGTTTGGTATGTGCCGCCACTGTCACCCATTCAAAGTGCGGTACAGGCCGGTCATGTCGGCATGAATGGCGAAATTCCGGATCTGAAGTCACTGCGTATTCCGCTGCGTTACCTGGCGAATATGCTGACCGCTGGTGACGAAGCGCCCGTCGTTCGCGCCTTAGAGCGGATGATTGCGATGCGCGCCTTTAAACGCTCACAACAAGTGGATGGCGTTGAAGATCTGGATGTACTGAAGCAAGTGGGCCTCAATGCAATACAGGTTGAAGAGATGTACCGCTATATGGCGCTGGCCAATTACGAAGATCGTTTTGTAATCCCAACCAGTCACCGTGCTTATGCCGAAAATGCCTATGACCTGAAATCCAGCTGTGGCTTTACCTTTGGTAACGGCTGTGGCGATGGTAATAACGACGTCAACCTGTTTGGCACTAAGGCCAAGGGTGTACGCCAGGTGATTCCGGTTGAGCTGAAGGATTAAGAGGGTTTTATGCAAATTTTACAGTTAATTTCATTGCTGCTGGATTACCCCAAACCTGAGCTGTTGGCAGCGCAGGACGAATTACTGGCCGTGGTAGCGGCCAGTGACTTACCGCAAAGCAATAAACTCAGCCTGAGTTCCTTTATCAAGCAGCGCTGCAGCGCTGATTTAATGGATTGGCAATCTGAATACGACGGTTTGTTTGAACGTGGTCGCTCGCTGTCCTTGCTGATCTTCGAGCATGTGCATGGTGAATCCCGTGCCCGTGGGCAGGCAATGGTCGACTTACAGGCGCAGTACAAAGAGGCGGGTCTGGATATTGGCGTAAAAGAGCTACCAGACTATCTGCCGCTGTATCTGGAATTTTTATCCACTCAGGGCGCTGACAATGCGCAACTTGGTCTGGAAGAAATTGCACCGATTCTGGCCGTACTGACCTGCCGGCTGGAGCAGCGTGAATCCAACTATGCCGCCTTATTCCAAAGCCTGCTGGTATTGTCCGCCGCTGAGGTCGATTTAGCCGATATTAAAGCGCAAATCGCCAGCGAGAAACGTGATGACACCCCCAAAGCACTGGATAAAGTCTGGGAAGAGGAAATGGTGACCTTTATGAGTGCTGAGCAATCCAACAGCGCCTGCGGCACCGGCAATAAACCGAGTGAAGCACAACGGCGGGATCAATTTGTGCCGCTGAGCACCGATTTATTGCATACCGACGCCCTGGCACAAGAACTATTTCATGAAGCCGCCGTGAAGCGCGCTTAAGGAGCATTAAGATGGCACACTTAAATTTGTTTGCCTTTGGGATTTATCCCTACATCGCGATCGCGATTATGGTTCTGGGTAGCTGGATCCGTTATGACCGCGAACAATATACCTGGAAAACCAGTTCATCTCAGCTGTTGGAAAGCAAGCAACTGCGCAAAGGTAGTATTGCGTTTCATATCGGTATTCTGGGGATCTTTTTAGGCCACTTTGCCGGCCTGCTGATGCCAAAAGAACTCTGGTATTTGTTCGGTATTACCAGCTCCATGAAGCAGATGATTGCGATCGTTGCCGGCGGCATCTTTGGTTTAATCTGCTTCTACGGCCTGACCATACTCATCAAACGGCGGCTGTTTAACCCGCGTATTCGTGCCACCAGTAACCCAATGGATATCGCTATCCTGCTGTTACTCTACGCACAATTGATTCTGGGCTTACTGTCGATCTTTGTTTCCGTTGGACATTTGGACGGTCAGGAAATGCTGAAGTTAATGGCCTGGGCACAAAATACGGTTACGTTTAACTCCGTTGCCGCCGCAGAGTCTATCAGTAGCGTGCATTGGATCTTTAAACTGCATGTATTCCTGGGCATGACGCTGTTTGTGGTGTTTCCGTTTAGTCGCTTAGTACATATGTTAAGTGTACCGGTGCAGTATATCAGCCGGCAGCACCAGATAGTGCGGCAGCGGTTTGTGCGGTAATGGCGGGGTGGAGGTAAATATGATTCAGGTTAACGATACCCCAATTAGCGAAGCCGCCATTATGGCGGAAATGCAATACCATCCGGCAGACAGCAAGCGCACGGCGATGCTAAAAGCTGCCGAATCGCTGGTGATTGGCGAGCTGCTGCGCCAGCGTGCTGCGGAACTGGGGCTGGAAATCAGCACCGAAAACAATGTCGTCACCGAAAATAACTATCTGGATGCGTTATTGGCCCGTGAAGTGTTGATCCCGACGGCTACAGACGTTGAGTGTGAGCAATACTACAAACTGAATCCGCAACGCTTTACCAGCTCACCGCTGTTAGAAGTGCGGCATATTCTGTTGGCGGCGGCGCCGGAAGATGATTCCGCCCGGGTTGAAGCGAAAACTCTGTCGGAAATTCTGATCCAACAACTGCAGCAAGGCACGTCCTTTGTCGAGGCAGCACGCAATTACTCCGCTTGCCCATCAAAAGAAACCGGCGGCAGTTTAGGCCAAATCAGCCGCGGCCAGACCGTACCCGAGTTTGAGCGGCAAATTTTTAGTGCTCAACCGGGTTTAATGCCGCAAGGTATTGAAAGCCGTTATGGTGTGCATGTGGTTGAAGTAATGCGTAAAGTGCCGGGGCAACAGCTGCCGTACAGTGCGGTAAAACAAAAGATTGCTGATTACCTGAACGAGAAAGTCCGGCGCAAAGCCGTCGCGCAGTATATTCATCAATTGATTGTGCAGGCCAGAATTGACGGCTATGACTTTCAGTTATCAGCGTCACCGTTAATGCAGTAACGGTGTGTCTCTGACCCTTACTGCCTTTGAGTTTTGTGTCTCCACACCCGGCAACGGGCCTTTTGCCGCCGTCAGATTTTCAGATGGCGGCTTTTTATTGCGCTTTTTATTGCCCTTTCAGATAAGCGATTAAGGCTTGCCTGGCTTCGGCTGATCTCATACCGGTAAAAGGCAGGCACATCTCAGGCACCAGTTGTTGCGGTTTCGCCAGCCAGGCATCTAATACCTCTTCGGTCCACACCAAATCAATCTGCTTTACGGCCTCGGTATACAGATAATCGTCCAGGCCAGCCAACTTGCGGCCAAGCAACTGGTGTAAATGCGGGCCGAACTCGGTATTAGAGCCGGCCTCAACGCTGTGACAAGCCACACAACGGATAAACTCATCTTGCCCTTGCTGCCACAAGGCATCTTGCAGCGTGTTGGCACTATTCAATTCAGCATCGTGCTGACTAGTGCTGCAGGCAGTCAGCAGCACTACGACAACAAGCAACAAACTGCGCATCAGGTCATTTCCGGTAACTGACATCTGTACCGATTAAACCAGCAATCGGCACAATGTCAATGCCGGATGTCAGTGGTCAACTAGTATCTTCTGGGCTGATAGGCATAAGCATCACGCAAGATGCGGTCACGTTGGCGATCAAAGCGATCATGTTCGCGTTCGACCTTGGCGGCGAACTTATCATAGGCGCGATCTACTTTACGCTGGAATTTCTCCCGCTCTTTATAATGCGGCCGCCCTTTACCTTTACGATGATCGTGGCGGTAATCCCGGGCCAGTTTATCCAGCTCCCGATCCAATTCACGCTCATAGCTGGCAAGCTTACGCTGATGATCAGCGGCTAAGCGGCGTAATTGCTGGCGGGTACGGTCGTCCACCCGCGGCGGTGCGTGGCGGATTTCATAATGCCGACTGTACCCCTGATATACCGGGTCAATGCGCGACATCCGTAAAATCTCATCTGCCGCCCGTTGCAGTGTAAACGCAAGCACATCCTGCACCACCCGATCGGCCGGATCGTAGCGCGCCTGCTGGGCACTCAGCGGCCAGGCTGGCAGGGTTAACAGGGTCGCGATTAACAGCGTTTTGTTGATACCTGTTTTCATAGCAGGCTCCATTTCTGGCTAAACACAAGTTGATTTTGGCAAAGTGCGCTGAACCGGGGCTGAAGCAAAAAACCGCTACCACCGATGGGGTAAAGATTGCTGCAGTGGCGCGACCTGGCGCACTGATACGCGCTGCCCACTACCGAAACCTTGATCTGGATCAATCTTTTTTCGCTCTAAGCACCTAAGCTAAAACACAATATCTAGTGCCAATTTAAAATACCAACACAATATAAAGGGTTTTATGCTTCGTTATATTGCGGAACAGATTGTCTGGCAGGAAGTACCGGGAGAGGTGTCACTGGCCTACACCTTTAGTGGCTGCCAGCTGGGTTGTAAAGGCTGCCATAGCGCTGATAGTTGGGATCCGCGGCAGGGAAGCATCCTGAGCCCGGCATTTTTACACCAGCGGCTGCAGAATTATCAGGGGCTGATTAGCTGTGTGCTGTTTTTAGGGGGCGAGTGGGCCGAGCCAGAATTACTAACGCTGCTGACACTGAGTAAAACCGCGGGTTTAAAGCGCTGCCTCTATACCGGCCTGGAGTTAACGGAACTTAGCCCAGCCATTCTGGCCGAGCTGACCTTTGTTAAAACCGGACGCTGGCTGGCCGAACGCGGCGGCCTGTCAAGCCTGACGACTAACCAAAAATTTATCGATTTGCGAACAGGCCAGTGTCTGAATTCGCTGTTTCAACAACCTAACTAACAAAATGCAAGAGGGAATGGCTATGGCGGCGCTTAACACCGAACAACTGCAGAAAAAACTCCACTTTATTGAACACTACTTACAGGCAGCCAATGCAGCCGATGGCTCGAAACTGGATGCCAATGCCAATGTGACGCAGAAAAATATTGCTACCCTGGAAGCCGAGCTGATGAAAGATCAGTTTATTCAGGTTAACCGCGCTCTGGTCAGCAACAAGATCCGTCAGTTATTTGATGCTGAGCTGGCAGCAGAGTATGTCCGCCAAATCGAACAACACGAAATTTATGTGCACGATGAAACCAGCCTGAAACCCTATTGTGTGTCGGTGACGATGTATCCGTTTTTACGTGATGGCCTCACCAAGCTTGGGGGCGAATCGCAGGCACCGAAGCATCTGGAGTCCTTCTGTGGCTGCTTCGTTAACTTTGTATTCGCGGTTTCCAGCCAGTTTGCCGGTGCCGTGGCCACGGTCGAGTTTCTGACCTACTTCGACTACTTTGCGCGCAAAGATTATGGCGATAACTATCTGCACACCCATCGCAAACAAATCGAAAACCACCTGCAGCATGTGGTGTATGCGCTAAACCAGCCGGCGGCGGCGCGCGGTTATCAGAGTGTATTCTGGAATATCTCGGTCTATGACCAGCACTATTTTGACAGCATGTTTGGCAACTTTGTGTTTCCGGACTTTGTAAAACCAGAGTGGTCTTCGGTGTCGGCGCTGCAACAGTTTTTCTTAAGCTGGTTTAATCAGGAGCGCGAGAAAACTATCCTCACCTTCCCGGTCGTTACCGTCGCTATGTTAACCGAAAACGGCCACTGCAAAGATCAACCATTTGCCACTGAGATCGCCCGCGAAATGGCAGCCGGGAATTCGTTCTTTATCTATCAGTCGGATAACGCCGACTCGCTGGCCAGCTGCTGCCGGCTGCGCAGTGAAATCAGCGATAATACCTTTTCTTATTCCCTGGGCGCGGGCGGCGTCGCCACCGGCTCCATTAACGTCATTACCATTAATATGAACCGCCTGATACAGGATGGCCGCGATTTGGCCAGCGAAGTCAGCAAAATCCATAAATATCAGGTGGCGTACCGCAAGCTAATGGAAGAGTACAAAGCAGCTGGCCTGTTAACCGTATACGACGCCGGCTTTATCAGCCTCGACAAGCAATTTTTAACCATTGGCATTAACGGCATGGTAGAGGCCGCAGAGTCGCAAGGCTTAACCGCTGGTAATAACCCGGACTATATCCGCTTTGTGCAACAGCAGTTAAAAGTGATCTTTGACGCCAACAAAGCCGCTAAAGCCGAATATGGTTATATGTTTAATACCGAATTTGTACCGGCCGAAAACCTCGGCGTGAAAAACGCGAAGTGGGATCGTGCAGATGGCTATTTCGTGCCGCGTGATTGCTATAACTCCTATTTTTATGTGGTTGAAGACGAGCAAACCAATACGCTGGATAAGTTTCAGCTACATGGCCGCGAGCTATTAGATTATCTGGATGGCGGCTCAGCATTGCATTTAAATCTGGAAGAAAAGCTGGATCAACAGGGCTACCTGCAACTATTGAATATCGCTGCCCATACCGGCTGCAACTACTTTTGCGTTAATGTCAAAATCACTATCTGTAACCATTGCGAAGCTATCGACAAACGCACCCTGTGCGCCTGTGCCCAATGTGGCAGTAGGGATATTGATTACGGCACCCGGGTAATAGGTTATTTAAAACGGATTTCAGCCTTTAGCGCCGGCCGTCGGCAGGAACATAGCCTGCGGCATTACCACCGGCAACAGCCGCAACCCTGATAGATCCCCACGATTTTAAGGCTCCCACCGAACAGCATACTCCAAAGTATGCTGTCGGAGTCGCTCGAAGACATCAATGCCTTCCATCAATTCATCTATGACATCAAAGCATCTGGCTAGTA
>Ga0181595_10000209_pt1 | contig 63576 bp, 56 predicted proteins | sample 041ome_7_FD_145604 | JGI IMG/M metagenome (GOLD analysis project Ga0181595, IMG submission 145604) | Coastal salt marsh microbial communities from the Groves Creek Marsh, Skidaway Island, Georgia - 041401AS metaG (spades assembly) | ecosystem: Environmental > Aquatic > Marine > Intertidal zone... | reverse complement strand
CTTATTCATTTGGAGCCCATGCTTATGATGTGTTCCGACACCGTGGAGATTGGTTACTTACTTACAAACTGCGTCGTGCAAGATTTGTCCGGACATCCTCACAATCCACCGCACGAAGACTACAATTACTCGGCTTGGAAAAAGAGAAAATAAATCTGATCCGAAGAAGCCTTACCGAATGGCCAAAAAGGTCAAATTTTTCACTTCACACTCCTTCCCGGCTTTCTCTATTGGCTGTGGGCAGACTAGTTCCGAAGAAAGGGTATTTTCATTTGCTAAAAATAGCCAAATTAGTCGATCAAGCCAAAATTCCTTTTCACTTATCTTTGGTGGGTGCTGGCCCTTTAGCTCATGATCTTGCACTTGAATGCAGAAGGTTGGGCTTAGCATCGAAGGTTTCTTTTTTAGGGTCCCAAAGTGAATCTGATCTAAAGGAAATCTTTCTCGGGCAGGATTGTCTTTTGTTTACGGGAATCATCGACAGGAGAGGGGATCGTGACGGTACACCTAATGTTATTCTTGAGTCTATGGCGGCAGGATTGCTCATTCTTGCCTCCAATAAAGCCGGAGCGATGGAAGCTTTTGAGCATCAGCAGTCAGGTTTTTCTCTCGATCCGGCTTCTTACAAGGAGTGGGTTCAGTTGCTCAAAGAGTTTTATCAAGATTCTACCCGTTTTGAAAAAATAAGACGAATTGCGATGCAGCAGGCTAGAGAGAAGTTTGACTCTGAGCATAATGCTGCCAAAATAAGAGACCAGTTCTTCCATTAAATCTATTTTGAAGACGCCCAAGCTCAGCATTTTGATTTCCGTTTATGGACAACTCGCCTTAACCCAAAGGTGTCTTACCGCTTTGCATCAATCCATTGGGCACAAATTTAGTTATGAAGTTCTGTTGGTTGATGATGCCAGCGATGATGGTACCCCTCAATTTTTGCAAACCCTTAACTCTGTTCACCGTTGTTTTTACAATTCTTCCAACCTCGGCTTTGCTAAAAATAACAACCGCATGGCCAAGGAGGCACGAGGTGAATATTTACTTTTCCTTAACAATGATGCTTTTGTCTCCGGAGATTGGTTGAATCCAATGCTCCGTGTATTTGAAACTCATCGAAATGTTGGGATTGTGGGAAATGTACAGAAGCTTGATGGATCAAAAAGGTTTGATCATATGGGCGTGGTGTTTGGGCCAGCGGGTAACCCCCGTCACTATGGACAGGGGTATTTTCATAATCCATTCAAAGGGGAAGTGATTCAATGGAGTGCAGTTACTGCTGCTTGTGCTTTGGTTAAAAGGAGTGCTTTTCTGGAAGTCGGCGGATTTGATGAAGACTTTATCAATGGATGCGAGGATGTGGAACTTTGTGTGCGAATGTTTCAATTCGGGTTTTCTCATTATGTTGCTCATGACAGTGTGATTGATCATGTCAAAGGAGCCTCCAGGGGTAGGAAGAAATATAACCAGCAAAACTTTGAAATTCTGATGAGAAAGTGCGGAAAATTCATCGAGAATTATCAATCGGTTTTGGATCAGAAAAGGCACGCCCATACATATTTGTTGAGAGCGTTCTTTAAACCACAATCTGTGAATTTTTCTAAATTCTTGGAAGCAGCTTTGATTTATTTTGGTCTAAAAAAATTACCACCTTCGGCAGCCCTAAAGTCTTTTTCCACTCTCCAGTACTCCCAGAATCAGAGCTAAGTAGAGTGATGATAAGCTAAATTTTTGTTGCGGCAAAACGAACCGCTTCCTCTATTTTGTCCATATCTTCATCAGTATGGGCAGCAGAAATTGCCGTGCGTATTAAATCTTTCCCGGGAGGCACTCCTGGGGAAACGGAGATAATGGTGTAAACGCCTTTTTCCAGTAAAGCTTTCCAAAAGTAGTACACTTTTTCCTTTTCGCCCAGCACAATGGGCACTGCCGGTGATTCACTTTCCCAGGTGTCAAGGCTCAATTCTTCGAGCAGGGCATTGTATCTTTTAAGGTTTTGAAAAAGTCTTTTCCTGTGTTGGGGCTCATTTTGGATAATTTGCAAAGCTGCATTGGCACAAGCACAAGCTGAAGGAGTAAGGGCAGCGGAAAAAATTGTCTGCTTTGAATGACTGCGCATGTATTCAATCGCTTCCAAAGATGAAGCAACAAAGCCACCGATTCCGGAAAGTGACTTAGAAAAACTTCCACAAATTACATCAATTTGGTCAGTGATATCAAAATGGTTTGCGGTTCCACTTCCGTTGTCGCCCAATACCCCAAAGCCGTGAGCATCATCTAAGATCAGAAATGAATTAAATTCCTTTGCCACGGAAGTAAGCTCGGGTAATCGGGCAATGTGTCCCTCCATGGAGTAAATGCCTTCAAGAACAATCAGCTTGGCAGTTTCAGGATCTTCATCTTCAAGGATCTGCCGAAGGTGTTCCGGTTGGTTGTGTGCAAACCTTTCGCAATGAGCACCACTTAATTTGATCCCACTCCACAGGGAAGAGTGTAGGTTTTTATCTGCATAGATAATATCTTTACGATCCGCAAATCCTGTAATTGCAGAGGTGCAGGCCAAGTAGCCTGCGGAAAATACATGACAGGCTTCCTTCCCAATAAAACTGGCTAACTCTTCCTCCAGCTCCCGGTGAAAAGATCTTCCTCCATTTGCTAAGCGGGCACCGGTTGTACTGCTGCCCCATTTTTTCAGAGCCTCTATGCCAGCTTCCTTGATTTTTGGATGTTCCCGCAAACCAAGGTAGTCATTACTGGAAAGCATGACATATTCCTTGCCATCTTTAAATACTCGGGTTCCTTCCTGCTTATCAAAGATGTGATAATAGGTGTCATACTTGAGACGAAGCTTGGTGGCTTCGTCGTCCCGAATTCTATCCCAAATCGATGATTGTTTTTTCTTGAGAAAGGAAAAAGCCATCCACCAATCTACTTATCTCTGGAAGTTTACGAAAGTCCAAATTTGTAAATTCTTAAATAGAGAGAATTACTTGGTTCTTTTGATCACATGAAAGCCAAACCCAGTTTCCACTACTTGGGAAACTTCATCGATTTCAAGAGCAAAGGCGGCCTCAGAAAAAGGTTTCGCCATGACCTCGAATTTAAAGCTTCCAAGATCACCACCTTTGGGTCCGGACGGACCATCAGAGTGCTTTTTGGCCATCTCCGCAAAGTCTTTATCTTGATCAACTATCAAGCCACGGATTCTTTCAGCTTCCTTCTTCGCGGCTTGTTTATTTCGGGTAATTTTGGAGTCAGCACGGTCAGCACCTTTGTAGGAAATCAGGATGTGAGAAGCGGATACTTCATCTGGAAGTACCACTTCAGGATTGTCCTTATTTTTGACAAAGGAAGAACGATCAAGTCTGATTTTTTCATAAACATCATTGGAAATAACATAGTACCATCCTGCGAGATTCTGGTTGAGTTCCTGTGCACGCTGACGGGCTTTGGTTACTTTGTCATTATATTCACTTTGCTTGCGGGCATTGGATGCTTTGATTCTGGCTATCTTCGCGTCTTTTTCCGTATCCTTTTTAGCCTGCTCGGTATCCTTAGCAGAGGAACTTTTATTATCTGCAGCTTTCGGATGCGGAGCTTTCTTTGCTTTGGCAACTTTATCAGGAGCTGGTGGGGGTGGGGGAGTGATATTTGGCGGAGCCGATGGTGGGGTAAAATTGGGAGGTGTGCCAGGTTTGGCAATGGGCCCTTTCTCCCCCTCTGGGCCTTTGGCTCCTTCTGCTGCAGGAACTGGTTCCAGATCTGGAGGGGTGAGCAGAGACTCGTTCACCCGGGCAAATGCGTATATGTAGCGGCTGTCGCCAGTTGAATTTTCATCCTCCTCAGGTCCACGGTAAATCTCTCCAAAGCGAAGAACATATTCCACACCGCTTTCCATTCCCACGAGGACCTCTCCCTTATTGGACACCACCTTGGGCACGGTTTGTCCGGCTGCATCCTTGGCGGCAATGGTATAGAATCCTTTTTGTTGAAGGGACTGAACCACTGACTGATTATTCGCATCCCGAAGGTTGCTGAAAAACTCGCTCCCTTGCTCGAGATTTTTCACCAGAATATCTGGCTTTCTCTCCACATCAATAATCTCAAGGTCGTCCAATGCATCCTTCAAAGCATCAAGAACCTCTTTATCCAATTCCTCATTATCCTTGAGGGGTGAGCCGGCAAGGCTCCATTTGGAGTCTGCGAAATTCAGTACAAAAGGATCGTTCGACCGGTTGATTTGTCCTTTGGCAAGATTCACATCGTAGTTATCCAAGGTAACCTGTCTGATTTTCCATTTGTCCAGGTCCAGAAAATCCTTCTCCACCCAATCCACAAATTTGGATGAAACGTCGCGGGCATTGCGTACTTCCACCCTGAAGACAGCATTCTGCTCAGGTTTGCGAACAAAATAAGTGCTAGGTAGTCCCTCCACCTCCTCTCCAATAATAAGGCTGGCGAGGTTGGAACCGGAATTATTCTTAAGATGGATTAATCTACCGATGCCTGATTCAGTCGCATCTGCCTTAGAGGGATCGAGTACACCAAGTTTTGCATGCTCTCCGGCTCCCTCACCCGCTTGGTCAATGATCCGTAGATCAAAAAGAATACTAGCCACATCTTCTAACTGATTGTCCGCATTTGCAGGGTAGTCCGCTTTGCCTGGTCGGCGGATAAACCAGCCTTTATCTGTTTGGGTAACTTCGATGGATTTGGACTGGATGTCCTCCTCATCCACTTCGATGATCTCAATGCCTGTGACAGAGCGTGGATCAAAAGCCTCGAACAGGGTCTGGCCCATTAGGTTGGGCTTAGCTGAGGGATCACGCTTGGTGGGGGAGGTGAAGGTGGCGATTGCAACCGCAACGATGGCAGCAGCGAGAAAGGTGATAGTCTTCTTATTTTCGTTCATTTTTTAATAGATGTCGAAAGTTCTTAAATCAGTAGGAATGGGTGTCTCAGGAACGTACCCTTGAATCAATGGCACCCTGAATTTCTGCTCCCCGTTTTTTGTAAAATACAAATATGGCTATCAGTAGCAGGGGTAAAGGTGGGACAAAAACAGACAGACGCTGAATGCTTCTTTGTTTTTCCCTGATTTCTCGGTCACGCTGCCTCTCCGCATCTTTGATGGCGACATTGGTGGACTGGCGGAGTTCACGTTCTCTTTTGGCCATATTTTTTTGCAGTTTTGCCGCCTCCGTTTGCAAGACCTGCATGAATTGTCCCTGCGTCATGGACCCCTGACTGTTTTGCACATCGGCTAGGGCCTCATTCAGTTTGCGGTTTTCATCCTGAAGAATTGCCTGAATGGAACTTTCTGCTTCCTGAATGGTGCGGGAAGCAATTTCACGGGCTTCTTCAATGCTGCGTTCGAATTCCTCCAGGGTGCGGTGTAATCTCCTGCGGTTCCGAATATCAAGCAGGCTGTCCTCGCCGGACAAGTGATCGATAAGATTGAGGGACAAAGTGACATTATCCACATCGAGTGGGAAGTCGGATTCTGGACCACGGCTGCGGATGTTGAAAAAGGGATCCGCCAGCATGTCCACATCTGCCACCAAAACCACATTGATGTTATTGGTTTGGTTTCCTTCCTGCACCGCACCTTTAATGCTGGCAGCAATTACTTCCTGAGCACCGGATCCCTGATAACGGGTACGGTCAGGATTGAACCGGCGTGGAGTGCCAAAGACTCCTCCCGTCCAGAAAGTCTCCAGACTGGTGGTGCCGGAAAGTTGTCCACCCCGGGTTCGGAGCAGTGGTTTAAATTTCAGACTGCTGGATGCTTTGGGATATAGTGCACCGGGGCAGGTGAAGAGACAGTACTGCAACTCGGAGGTAATCGGATCAGTGTCAAAGGAATTAGCTAAGCCTCCAACATATACAAACTCGTCCGGAAAATTTTCGGAGCGGGGAATTTTTGGGAATGGATTATATGGATCCCGAAGGATTCTTTCCTGTAATCCACCAAGCTTGGTGTCCAAATCTGAAAGAAGTTTTTGCTCCACAAAATTCCGGATCGGATGGGTGCTGTCCATCTTATCAAATGCATTGCGCAAGCTGGTAAGCTTTAGGCTGTTCCAATCATTTTGAGAGAGTGAGGCATCGGATTTTAAACGTGCCTCATACTCAGACGCTTTCTTGATCAGGGTTTCGAGATTGGTGAAGAAGGTACCAATTTCTGGAAAACGACCACGGGCAGGTGCCAAACTGCGGCTGGCATTTTGTTTCAATGTGGCTAATTCAAACTGGATCTTTTGCAGCCTTTCCATCGGATCGAGGTTGAAATTCACCTGCAATAAATTCCAGAGCTTGTTCAAGTCACCTTTCTCCGGTGCACTTCCGCCCTCAGGTCCACTGTTGTTATTTCGGCGGGGTTCGTAGGTGCCGGTCACACTTCCCTGGATCAAGGGAAGCGGATCCTCGAAGATGGCAGTAGGAATGCCAGATTTGATTGCTGCGACCAAGTCATCCATCTTCTCATTGTCCAAGGTGCTTGGTTGAACCACTACCAGAGCATCGTAATCATCCGGGGAGATATCTCCGCCAGTTACTTCCTGCACATCATATTGTTTGTTTAATTCATTGAAGAATTCCCAGGCTGGGGTACCGCCTCCAAGATTGAATCCCATAATTCCCATACCTGCAGTTCCGAGAACCGGGGCATCGGTGGCGAATACTCCGAGGGTCTTTTTCTTTTGCGATCCGCTCACAGCATTAATCGTGCGGACAATTTCGTATTCTACCGGCAGACCTTTATAAAGGAAGGGAATGGTTTGCTGGCCGGTATCCCCTTTGCAGACCACACCCATGTATAAATCTTTTTGCCAGGGCACCATTCGACCACCCTCCATCACGAAGAGGGGAGGGGTCACTCCATTCTGGTTTTCCACCCCGTATTTCTCGGCGGTTGCCGATGCGTTGTCTTCCGGGGTAATCACATGGATATTTACCGAAACTAATTTGGTTTCCCGGTCGATCTCTCGCAAAGCGGTGAGCAGGTTGATGCGTGTCTGTACATACTGCTCAGGCATAGACTCCGAGGGGGAGATAAAAGCATCGATCTCCACGGGGCTTTGCAATTTGCCCAGTAAATCAATGGATCCCCCTGATAAGCTGCTTAATTGCTCCGCTGTGGCATCAATTCGTACCACATCATGGTTGCGGAAATATTGGGTCAGGGCAAAAGCGGTGACCACTGTGGCAACCACCCGGATGGTGAAGTGGGAATATTTTGATTTTCCCTGTGGGCTTCCCACCCAGTGCCTCCGACCAATCAGGATCGATGAAAGATAGAGCATCGCAATCGCCAGTCCCACAAAGAAGATAATTCCAGAGGAACTGATGATCCCACGGCTAAAATCGAGGAAGTTAGTGGCGATGGCCCATTCGGAATCTGGCAAAAGTGCAAGAGGGGCGTTGAAAGCGACTCCAAGTACAAAAGCCACGGTTAAATTGGCGGTTAAAAAGGATGCCACCATCCCAATCGCAATCATGCTCAGTCCGACAAACCAATAGCCGACATAGGTCGATGCAAGTAGTCCAAAGTCAGGGTTGCCGAGTTGGCTAAGTACAAAGTAGTTAGCAAACAGGGATATCACCAAGGAAATCGAGAAGATGGCAACCGCTCCGAGGTATTTTCCCATCACCACATCGAAGTCACTGCCTGGTAGGGTGAGGAGCAGTTCATCGGTTCCCTGCCTTCTTTCATCCGCCCAGATACTCATGGTAATGGCAGGGATAAACCCAAGCAGAATGTGTGGCAGAAAACGGTTTAGCTGATCAAGGTTGGCCAGATTGGAATCGAAAAACTCCTGAGGCCAGAAAGCGGCCAGTCCGCTGGCAAGTAGGAAGGCACAGATAAATACATATCCGCTTGGACTCCCAAAGTAGGCGGCGAGGTTACGTTTAAATACGGCGAGAACGGCTTTTGTGTTCATAGCAAATTCGAAGGGATTAGATTAGGCGGCTAGGGTTTGTTTGTTGAACCATGCGTCCAGGGAAGACTCTCCCTTCACTTCATCGGGAGTTCCCTCAAATATAAGACGGCCATTATTAATCAACAGGATACGGTCCGCTACTTCAGGAACTTCCTGTAATATATGAGTAGATAAAAGAATAGTTTTTCCGAGCCCCTTGATGGTTTTACGAACTTCTAATACTTGATTAGGGTCGAGACCAGCGGTCGGCTCGTCCATAATTAAAACATCCGGTTCGTGCAGTAGTACATTTGCCATTCCCACCCGTTGTCTGAATCCCCGGGAGAGTTTACCAATGGGTTTATTGAGAACAGTTTGCAGAGCACACTGTTCAATGACCTCAGCAATCCTATCTTTCTTGGTGGATTCGTCCATACTGCGGGCATCACCGAAGAAGTTTAACAGGGTGATAGGTGTCATTTCCTCATACAGAGGACCATTCTCAGGAAGATATCCAATGCGATTTGCAACCAATTCCCGGTTGTTTGCCACTTCCATTCCACATACTTTGGCCACTCCCGAGGAGGGAGCGAGGTAACCGGTGAGCATTTTCATTGTGGTACTTTTACCGGCACCATTGGGTCCGAGAAAAGCAACGACTTCCCCTTTGCGGATCTTAAAATTCAGATCCTCCACGGCAATAAAGTCGCCATAGTACTTGGAAAGGCCATCGGCCTCGATCATTATGTCAGTGTTCTCTTCTTCACTCATGATTTACAGGAAATGATAAAATTTCAGATTACTGTTTTGGATTTAGGGATAAAAGGCGTAGAGCAATGTGCAAATTGTGCAAACAATCAAAAAAATCTTTCTTCTCCAGTGGTACAAGAAGAAAAACTTTACAAAGACTAATAAAAAAAGTTATTGTTATGACTTCCATTAGCCCATGGATTTGTTGTCCCAAAAATTCTCGATCTGTCTTACATTATTTGTTTGCTGTATTCCTCTGTCTGGGAAGCAGTCATACAATTCAGATTGGTTTGATTCTGCCTTGCGTGCTGAACCCATTACTTTCGATGATCTAGATGGAGCATTGATCTCCCGTTTTGCAAATAAGAGCACTGCCCGCCCCCTCATTTATCCAGCAGTTGTTCCTCTGCACAAATGGATGGATAGAACAGCCAATACCTTTTACAGCCTCAAACAATTGGCTGAAAATCCTCGTTTGGCTAGAATTGAGAAAGATCGTCAGTTTGCTTCTTCCCGTAAGAACATGCGAATGCAAGAAGAACAGACTCCTACTTTTGCCCAGCGCCAAAGTAAGCTTTTTGATCCTTCCGATCTCCTGCTTCCTTCTGAAACTCTTTCTCTGCCTGATGATCAGGAGCTCAATAATTTCCTTTCTGCAAAAGCTAATGAATTCATTAGTCCGGAAAAACAGGTGGAGATTATCAAAGCCATGCTCCAGGAAGAAAGTCCTGATCATCCTGTTCTCAGTCTGATTCAAAATTTACCTCAGTATTCTCCCAATCATACAATCCCCAATAAGAAGGTTGCTAAAAAAGTTGCAAAAAAACCAACCTTTACTGTTCCTGAAGCTCCCGCAGTGATTGTGAAGAAAGAGGAAATTCCTGATACTGTTGAATCTGTGCCCGTTGCTTCAGTGCCTGAAAATACCTTTCTCAAACTCAAAGCCCGTAAGGTATCGCGTGATGGCACTATGAGACCCGCACAGGCTTCTGAAATTTATTTAACTACTCAGGATTTAAAGGAATTGCTCAAGGACTTAACCAAAGATCCTGCCATTTCTGGAGAGGTTCGTTCGGTGGCTGAGCTCTGGGCCAAGGCGGAAAAGAATGTTTCCCGCAACCCAGAAATCGCTCTTGGGGTAAAATCGATTCTGCTTTCCGCTAAGGTGGGGCGTGCCCGGACTGATCCCTACGGTCAGGCATCCCTTGAAAATCTTTCTCCCGATGATAAATATTATCTCATTGGAATCGATAAAGATATCGAAACCGATGTGGTCACTATCTGGTCCAAGGAAGTGGAAGTTGCTCCTGGGGAAAACCTGGTCGAACTGAGCTCCACTGATATCATCTATCAGGAATAACCCTGCTTTCTTTCGATCCTGTTAATAAACAGGGCAAGAATTGCTCGCCAAGCATCGGCGGAGCTCTAAAGTACTTCTTTTCTTTAATTCGAAGTTTTATTCAAAGTTATGCAAAACCAAGAAATTCTCCAGCAAGCTGCCGATCAAGCACGCGGCTTGGCAATCGATGCGATTCACGCCTGTAGTTCAGGGCATTTGGGACTTCCCCTCGGAGCCGCCGAGGTAGGTGCGGTTCTATTCGGAAAAGATTTACAGATCGATCCATCCGATGATCAATGGTTAAACCGCGACCGTTTCGTTCTCTCTGCCGGTCATGGAAGTATGTTCCTTTATGGTTGGCTACACCTCGCTGGGTATGACCTCCCACTCGAAGAGGTTAAGAATTTTCGCCAGCTCCACAGCAAGACTCCCGGACACCCCGAGTTTGGTGAAACCCCAGGTGTCGAGTGCACCACCGGTCCCCTTGGTCAGGGAGTGGGTAATGCCGTGGGTATGGCGATCGCATCCAAAATGGCAGCCGCACATTTTAACACCGCGGAACATCCGATTTTCGATCATCAGGTAATTGCCCTCGCTGGGGATGGTTGCTTGCAGGAAGGTGTGGCTGCGGAAGCTGCCTCCCTTGCTGGTCACTTGGCCCTTAATAACCTGACCATTCTTTACGATTCCAATGATGTCACTCTTGATGCCATGGCCGATGCCAGCCAGAGCGAGAGTGTGATCGACCGCTTTGCATCCTATGGATTTGCGGTGGAACGGATCGAGGATGGTCACGACATGGTTGCGATCTCCGCCGCTTTAGAGCGTGCCCGTGCCAATACCGAAAAACCCACTTTTATCGAAATCAAGACCATCATTGGTAAGGGCATTCCAGAAGTGGCCGGTACCTCGGCCGGACATGGCGAGGGTGGGGCGAAATTTGCCGAGGCTGCCCGCCAGGGTCTCGGATTGCCCGAGGAAACTTTCTATGTTTCCGACAAGGTACGTGCCTTCTTTGCTGAGCGTAAAGAACAACATATTGCCCAGCGTAAGCAATGGGATGAGATGTATGCTGCCTGGCGTTCCGCAAATCCTGAAAAGGCTGCGTTGCTCGATTCCGGAATCGCCCGCGAAGTACCTGCGGATCTGATGAACAGTGTGCAACAATTCGCAGAGGATGCCAGTGTGGCCACCCGTGCGGCCGGAAGCCAGATCATCAACGATCTCGCCAAGACTATGCCTCTCCTTATCAGCGGATCTGCTGATTTGCATGGTTCCACCAAGAATTACATCAAGGATGTGGGTGACTTTACCAAGGATAACCATTCCGGTCGCAACCTCCTCTTTGGTATCCGTGAACATGCCATGGGTGCGATCGTAAACGGAATTGCTTATTATGGTATCTTCCGTCCATCCGGTGCCACCTTTGCGGTGTTCGCCGATTATATGCGCCCATCCGTTCGCTTGTCCGCTCTGATGGGCTTGCCAATCTTCCATATCTGGACACACGACTCCGTCGCCGTAGGCGAGGATGGCCCCACCCACCAACCGGTGGAAACTACCAGCGGCTTACGGGTCATTCCAAATCTGGATGTCATCCGCCCAGCGGATCCTGAGGAAACTGCCGGTGCTTTCGTGGCCGCTTTACAGCGTACCGATGGACCAACCGGTCTTATCCTTACCCGCCAGAATGTTCCCAATCTTTCCTCTATTTCCGTGCAGGACCGCCGTGAAGGCGTGCTCAAGGGTGGATACATTGCCCGTAAGGAAGAGGGTGAATTGGATTTGATCATCCTTGCTTCCGGTAGTGAGCTAAACCTTGCCTTACAATCTGCGGAAAAACTTGGAAATACCGTGCGTGTGGTATCCGTTCCCTGTATGGAACGCTTCGACCGTCAGGACGATGGGTACCGCGAGTCTGTACTTCCACGCTCCTGCCGCAACCGTATGGCGGTGGAAGCCGGCGTGTCTGACCTCTGGAGAAAGTATGTCGGGTTGGACGGCGTGGTTGTCGGAATTGATCGTTTTGGTATGTCCGCCCCTGGAGATATCGTGCTCGAGGAATTGGGCATGTCGGTGGACAATGTGGTCAAGCAGGCAGCTCTCGCCGGCTTGGGTGCATAATCAGCTTATCGATTTAGATTTTTTAAATCCGAATTTTTCAGCAGAGCCTGTCCCATCTCAGGGCAGGCTTTGTTGTTTGATGATGCTTTGCTAATCCGCTCGGTTACCCAAAAAGAATAGATCGAGCTTTCCCTGACTCTGTCCGAGGGCAAACAGGGCATAGAGGCAGGCAAAGAGATTACCGCCCACCAGAATTGCCACTGCCCAGAGCAATTTGGCAAGGAGCAGATCCTCACGGATCCATACCCAGCCAAGGAAAAGAAAGAAGCCAACATAAACATCTACCAATGAAACGATCCCCCAGGGGTTGTCCATCAGTTCCCCTCCGTCTTCCCAAAAATCTCCCCAGCCAAACCCATAGATCAAGCCGGCAAGCATAACCAAAAAGAGCCCGGATAAATAGATCCGGGCTCTTAAGTGGTTCATCTTAAAAAAACGATTCTGTTTATGCGGTGGCGATTGCCAGGGCCTGGTCGAGATCGGCAAGTAAATCATCCGTATGTTCGATACCTACGGACAAACGGATTAATTCCGGAGTGATTCCACCGGCCCGTTGCTGATCCTCGGTCAATTGTGAATGAGTGGTAGTCGCCGGATGGATCGCCAAACTGCGGGCATCCCCCACATTGGCGAGATGGGAGAACAGTTTTAAATTATCAATAAATTTGGAACCAGCTTCCGCTCCTCCCTTAATGCCAAAGACGACCATGGAACCACCCTTACCCCCGAGGTATTTTTGATTGAGGGAGTAATTGGGATCATCTTCCAATCCAGGGAAGCGTGCCCATTCAACCGAGGCATGGTTTTTTAAATGCTTGGCCACAGTGAGGGCATTTTCGCAATGTCTTTCCATGCGCAGGGGAAGGGTCTCAATGCCCTGAATGAACTGCCAGGAATTATCTGGAGAAATACAGGCACCGAGGTTGCGCAACGGAACGGTACGCATCCGTAAAATAAATGCGAGTGGAGCAAGAGGTTCGGGCAGGTCATGACCCCAGCGGAGGCCGTGGTAGCTGCTGTCCGGCTGGTCGTAAAGGGGGAAGTTCCCATTTTTCCAGTCAAAAGTACCGGAATCGATCACGATCCCGCCAATCCCATTGCCCTGGCCACCTAGCCACTTGGTAAGGGAGTGGACCACGATGCTTGCCCCATGCTCGATCGGACGGGTGAGGTAGGGGGTGGAAAAGGTGCTGTCCACAATCAGAGGAATGCCATGGTCGGATGCAATCTTGGAAATGGCTTCCAAATCAGCCACATCGAGGCCAGGGTTGCTTACCGATTCGCAAAAGAGAGCCTTGGTCTTCGGGGTAATCGCCGCAGCAAAATTCTGGGGATCATTGGGATCCACAAAGTTTACCTTGATCCCAAGCTTGGGCAAAATGTCATTAAACTGGGTATAGGTACCCCCGTAGAGATTATTGGCCGATACAATCTCATCTCCTGCCTCAGCGATATTGATGATGGAGTAAAATACAGCACTGGTACCGGAAGCGATGCCCAAACCGGCGGCTCCGCCTTCGAGGGCAGCCACGCGTTGCTCGAGCACATCGGTGGTTGGGTTCATCAAGCGCGTGTAAATATTGCCCAGTTCGCGCAGACCAAAAAGATTGGCGGCATGCTCGGTGTTGTTAAACACATAGGAGCTGGTCTTGTACAAAGGTACGGCGCGGGAATTGGTGGTGGGGTCCGGCTGGTAGCCAGCGTGGAGGCATTTAGTCTCTAACTTCATAGTAAGAATTATTTATAATTGGGGTTCGTTCTAAAAAGGAAAAGATAGATTGTTGGCAAAGCTTGGGGGTTAAAACAACCCTTTATCGCGTCGTAGGCTTAAAAGCTTCTTATCCCTGCTTTGCAAAGAGGTAGTGGGAGACCCACCATTCCTGCCCATTGGCATAGGCAAAGGTCTCGGCACAGGCGAGGAAGAAGATACGCCAGCGGTGAAAGGATTTATGGGCATCCTCCTTGGACTGGTCCCTGAAAAAGATGGCGAGCACTGCATCTTTATTGCGGTCGAGATTGAGCAACCAGTCCTCCGATGTCTTGGCATAGTGAGTACCCGACCAGCGCCAGCGGTGTTCCAGTTCCAGTTTTCCACAGATGCGCAGAAAGAGCTCATCCGCAGGCATGGTACCCCCGCTGAAGAAGTGTTGGGACATCCAGTCATCCTCTCCCTCCACCACAAAGGGGTAGGAGGTACTGCGGTGACAGAATACATGAGTAAATAATTTCCCCCCTGTTTTTAACCAGCCATGAATCCGGTCAAATAATTGGCGATGGTTGCGAACATGCTCAAACATTTCCACCGATACCACCCGGTCATAAAATTGATCGGTCTCAAATGCATTCACATCCGCAGTCACCACCTCGAGGTTGCCCAGCCCCCGCTTGCTGGCGGTTTTCATAATGTATTCACGCTGGGAATTGGAATTGGAAACGGAACGGATGCGGGAGTTAGGAAAATGCTTGGCCATCCAGAGGGAGAGAGAGCCCCAGCCGCATCCAAGCTCGAGAATATCCTGTCCGTCCTGCAGATCTGCCCGTTGGCAGGTCAGTTCCAGTGCCCGGTCTTCCGCCTGGTCGATCCCGTGGGTACCTGGTTCATAACAACAGCAGCTATACTTTAAATTTTTCCCGAGGACCAAGTGATAGAAATCGGCGGGTACTTCATAGTGTTGTTCATTGGCCTTGTCGGTTTCAACCGCGAGCGGGGATTGGTCGACCTGTTGCAAGTATTCCTCGGCCAGTTCCGCATTTTTTTCACAGTCCTGAATCTTGCACTGTTCGAGACGTTTTTTACAGAGGTTGCGGATGCCCGCCCGGATGAGAAAATCGGGCATCAGTCCGCGTTCGCTTAATTGAATAAAAGTATCAGTCAGGCTCATCAGTCAGAAAAGAAATTATTTGGGAAACCAAGGAAAAAAGGAGGTGGTAGATTCAAGATACTTTTTATAGGCATCTCCACTAGCTTCCAACTTTCGTGCCTCCACAAAAGGAATCCCGGTGATCTTGGTAAGAAAGAGGTAGAGAATGGGCGGGATGAGGAAGAGCCATTCTCCACCCGCGGAATGAATCCCCATCGGCAGGTAACCCAGCCATAAGACCCATTCGAAAAAATAATTGGGATGACGGGAATATTTCCACAGCCCGGTGTTGCAGACTTCCGCCCGGGTACGGTTGGGAGAATGTTTAAAGATGCGGAGTTGTTTGTCTGCCAAGCTGACCCCAACAAATCCAACAATCCAAATAAACATCCCTACCTGATCGGTCCATAAAAGATCAGAGGGGTTGCTCGCGAGAATGAGAAAGGGACTGGCAAACAAAACCACCCAGAATGCCTGTACCTGAAAAAAGAGAAAGAATCCAAGATTTACTTTTTCGCCCAGATATTTCCGCAGGTATAGATAGCGGGCATCTTCCGGTTTTCCCCAGCACCTTCGGAGGAGGTGAGTGCCGAGCCGGGCGGACCATACGCCAAGCAATCCAAGTAGGAGGGCATAGCGGGCAGGATGGCAGCCTTCCCTTAATAAATAGAGATAGACGATTCCGAGGACACCCACTCCATAGGCCCAGAGCACATCGACATAGGACGTATTTCTAATCTTCAGGGCAACCAGCCAGCCAAGAAACATCACCACCGATGCTCCTGCCTGTCCGTAAAGCAGAAGCTCAGGCAGACTCATCCGTGAATTTAGGATATTTTAAATGAATCTGACGAAGGACCAAACCGGCAATTCCCCACTCAATGAAAATGGCCAGGGCAGTATCCCAATCGGAGGTAAAAGCGAGGGCATCCATCCGCCAACCCGCATAGTAAGCAGCCACTCCACCGATGGAAAATCCGAGCAGACAGCGGATATTATTTTCCAGAAACCATGGAAAAAGTGGACGGAGCATCAGCCCAAAATTTGCCCACAAAATAATCATCCACAGCGGAGCACCACCAACCGTGGGATTGGCATAAAAGGCAAGCAGTTCCAAACGAACAAGGAGGGAGTCTCCCACCATCCCAAGGGCAACGGAGGCGAGCAGGAATGGGAAAGCGGCTCCAAAGCGTTTGCTTAAAATTACTAACCCAAGCACCGCACAAAATCCGAGCACCGGGTAGAGCATGGGGTAGGAAGACTTAGAGCCAAGCACACAGGCAAACCAAGCGACCTGGAAGACAACCAGGTTGAGCAGAAATTTCATTCGCACATTCATTGAGGGAATCCTTTCCCTACGGTGGCGTTCGGTTTGGTCAGGAGCAAGTGAATATCCCCAGTGTATCCCTCTTGAAATCCAGCTTCGCAGTAGCATAAATAATAAATCCATGCCCGGCGGAAGGAATCATCATAGCCCAGTTTTTTGATCTTCTCCTCCTTGGCCAAAAATTGCATACGCCACTCCCTCAGGGTACGGGCGTAATGATAACCGATATCATGGATTCCAGTGGGGCGGAGGTCGGACTTCTTGGCAATCGCTGAGACCATGGCGGAGATCGAGGGGACACAACTGCCTGGGAATACCCGGGTACGGATATAATCGACTTCTTTTAAGTACTGGTCGTAACGATGGTCCGGCATGGTGATTGCCTGTACGAGTGCGGCACCATCGGTAGCAAGTAGATCAGAAATTTTGGAAAAATAGGTGGGTAAATATTCATGCCCCACGGCCTCGATCATTTCGATGGAAACAATACGGTCGTAGGAGCCCTGCAGGTTTCGGTAATCCTCCTGCAATAGAGTCGCCCGGTTCTCCCAGTTACCTTGCTCAATGATCTTTTTGGCGTAATTGTATTGTTGCTTGGAGATGGTGGTGCCGGTCCATTTAGCACCAGTTGTCTCCATTAAACGCTTGGTAAAGCCTCCCCAACCACAACCGATCTCAAGTAGGGTCTGCCCATCCTTGATTTCGAGTTGCTCGATGATGCGGTCATATTTGGCCAGGGATGCCTCCTCCAATGTGGTATCCTGATTGGCAAAAATACCACAGGAATAGGTCATGGTGGGATCGAGCATCAGCTCATAGAAGTCGTTGCCCAAGTCGTAGTGCAGGGCGATGTTGCGACGGCTTCCCTTGACGGTGTTTTTCTGACTGATTAGATAGGCCCAGCGGGCAAACTTGTTGAGCACGGTTGCCCAGCCACCCTCCATCCCGTCCATTACATCGAGGTTTTGTAAAAACAGCCGGAAGAGCATTACCATGTCATCGGTCTCCCAATCACCCGCGGCATAACTGTCTGCCACTCCAAGCGAGCCTCCAAGACAGGCTTTGCGGTAAAAGGAAGAGTCCTTTACTTCAATTCGGGCAGATAGGGAAGAATTTGCCTGACCGAAAGAATGAACTGATCCATCGAAATGTAATTCCAGCCAGCCGTGCTCAATTTTGTTTAATTGATGAATGAGGATACGCCCAAAAAAACCGAGCTCTTCGCTGGCGGAGCGAAGGGGTGCAGATAGGCTCGCAGAAGCAGTGGCTTTCATATTTTGGGGTGAATTAAGTGTCTGATTTTTTGGGGTGAGCGTAAAAAGGGCAACCCTTGAGTCGCAAAATCAATGCATTCCAATAAATTGCCAGGGTTACATTCAGGGTCATAAACGGGAATCGTGCCAGTGCCCAAGCGAGATTTCGTCCATTAAGTGGGCGTCGCTCTAGCTTGAGCTGGGCGGTAAAAAAATTTTTCTGATCCTCCTGTAAAATCATATCTGCCTGAAAACGATCACCGGGTGCCCGGAATCTCCAGTCGTAATCAATATTCATCCCGATGAAGGGGGACACATGAAATTCTTTGCGGAATTCATGATCGCTCCGCTCTGAATCAGGGTTTGTTTCCCACTCAAAACACTTGGCGTATCGTTCCCCCCAGGGAGTATTGGTGATTTCCGCCATTAGGGCAGTCGGTCGTGTACGCTCCTCGTTCCAAAGGAAATAAAAACTCACCGGGTTGAAACAGTATCCAAGGGTACGAAGATGAGTGATGATGGAAATAGGACCCTTTATTTCCCTCCCCAATTGGTCAGTCATGGTCTTCCGGACCGCATCGGCAAGATCTGGAATTTCGGTACGGTGATAATCTGATCGATGAAAACCGCCAAGGTTGGATCGGTTGGCCGACCAGAACCAGCGGCCTTTGAAGACATCATCCAGTTCCTCAAGAAAGAGATGAGCCATGTAGACATCGTAGCGTAGGTCATGTTTTCTGGGAGCTTTGCGGTGATGACTGACCTCGCCAAAATACAAGCAGCTATTCATACCAGTGTTTCCCCAAAGGACTCGCATACCCGCAGGGCACTGCTCAATCCGTCCTCATGAAACCCATATCCCCAGTAAGCTCCACACAGGGATATTCCCTTTCTCTGAATGAAGGAGTTGTGCATCGCCTGTGCTGATTTTCGGCCCGGGTGGTAAGTGGGGTGTTCAAAAGTGTACTCTCCATGCCGGAGGGCTGGATCGATCTCTCCTTGCTGGTTCAAGGAAACACAGAACGGCTCTTGGGTGGGCAGGCTTTGTAAAATATTCATATCGTAGGTGACCACCGCATGATCTTTTTCCTCTTTTGCAATGTAGGCATTCCAGCTGGCCCGTGCGGATGCTCGGCGGGGAAGTAAACGATCGTCGGAATGCAAAGTTACCTGATTGGATTCGTAAGGGAATTTTTGCAAAAGCTCGATTTCCTCCCGTTCTGCACCATCCAATAATTTGAGAGACTGGTCGGCATGACAGGCAAGAATGACCTGGTCAAAAGACTGTTCAGTTCCATCCGGAAGAGTAATAAGAACTCCGTTGTCTAATCGGCAAACAGATCGCACCGGGGTGGAAAGATGTAAGCGGTCACCGAGACCCTCCACGATTTTATCCACATAAGTACGGGAACCCCCTTTTAGTACCCGCCAGACCGGACGGTTGTATGCCTGCAACATCTTATGGTTGGAAAGAAAATCGGTAAGAAACTCCATAGGGAAGGAACTGAAGCGTTCGATGGAGCAGGACCACAGGGCCGACCCTAGAGGCAGGAGGAAGGAACTTTCAAACCGTTCACCCAAACCATTTCTTCGGACAAATTCAGATACGGTTTCGCTGGGGTCGCCCGCCTGTTCGGCAAGTTTATGAAATCTTAAAATGTCCCGCACCATGCCCCAGTGTTTGGGATCGGTGATATTTCGGATCCCTCCAAATAATCCTGGGATGGACTCCCCACTGTATTCAATCCCTGTGCGTTCAGATCGGACAGAAAATCCCATTCGGGTGGGTTGGGAATCCACATCGAGCAGTTCGAGCAGGCGGACAAAATTGGGGTAGTTTTGCTCATTGAAAACAATGAATCCTGTATCCACCGGGTAGTCCCCTGTTTTGCCGGATACATCGATAGTATTGACATGACCTCCCGGTTTGTTCGCTGCCTCGAAGAGGATGATATCGTATCTGTTCTTGAGGAGATGGGCACATCCCAGTCCGGAAATGCCGGAACCAATAATAGCGATTTTCATGTGCTCCGCACGTGAACGGCAGAATGTGGGTTCAGCTCTTTGCCTTTTCTTTCACCCAGGCGGGAACAGACCGCAAATCACTTACCAAGCCAAAAAGGGACATCAACTTTAGGGTATAATAAGTGGGGTCTAGTTCCCAGAAAGTAAACCCTTGCCGGGCAGCTCCGGGAAAAAAGTGATGGTTGTTATGCCAGCCTTCCCCAAAAGTAATAATAGATACAAACCAATTATTCCGACTCTCGTCCCCGGTATCATATTTCTTCTTCCCAAACATGTGGGTAAGGGAATTAACCGAGAAGGTGGCGTGATAAAGCAAGACAGTGGGGAGGAAGAAACCCCAGGCAAGCATAGAGAGACCATTCATGCCAGACCATGCTTGGAAGGCCGACCATTCGCCAAGGAAGAAGCACCCAAGGGCGAGAAAAAGAACTGCGATCCAGTCATACCGGTTGATGAAGCGGAGTTCCTTAAATTTTGCCCAGTCAGGAATTTCCTTGAGAAAGGTGGGTAGTGCATAGTCCGTCATAAACCAGAGGGTATGACTCCAGAGAAAATTTTTGTGATGGGGGGAATGGGAGTCGTGCTCGGTGTCAGAATGTCGATGATGCATACGGTGGTGTGCTGCCCACCAAAGGGGGCCTCTTTGGCCGGATGCACAGGCGACAAAAGCACCTAGAAATTGTACCAATCGGCTGGTTTTGAAGGTACGGTGGGAAAAATAGCGGTGGTAAAAAGCAGTGATCGCGAACATCCGTGTTGCGTAAGAGATAAACAATATGGCTAAGCAAGGCCAGGCAAAGGGGGTGAAAAAAACGAGCAATGCACCCAAGTGGATGAGGATGTAAGGAACACAACGAAACCATTCCACACGGTCTTGTGTGGGATCAGGTTTGTCATGGGTCTCCGGAGGAGGGCAGACCCACTTGGATAAGGTTCTTATCATGAATTACGCGGCATTGTCCAAGATGAGAGAAAGTTGTAAAGGACTCATCTTGGTTTTACCACGTAATTCGATACCAACCATACGGTCGAGATTGCGGAAATCTAGTTTGCCGTTGTTCATTACCACCGCCCGGAGTTTGCGTAAACCGAGGGACTCAAGCTGACGGACACGTTCACCGGAAACATCCAAGGTCTCAGCAATATCATCAAGCTTCATTGCCTCTTTATCTTTGGTAAGTCCGAAACGCATACTTAAGACCTTTCTCTCGCGGGGTTCCAGAAACCCAAGTGCAACCCGGATGTCATCTGCAAGAGAACCATCTTCACGATAGGACTTCTGGGTATCTGCATCGTCTGACATCATATCGATGAGGGAGTGGTCAGAATCATCCGAAAATGGCTCGTCGAGTGAAAGAGTGCCGCCAGGGGCATGTTTGACGCGACTGGAAAGATTACGCCTGTCATCCAATGCTTCCTTAATTTCATCCTCCGTAGGTTCCCGCCCCAAAGAAATCTGCAACTCCGTGCGCAGGTTATTTTCTTTACGTTTTCCCTGGGATACATCGTGGGGAATGGAAACAGCTTCAGCCATTTTACTGACAAATCGCTGAATCCGCTGCCTGATCCACCAGGCAGCGTAGGTACTTAATTTTATACCGCGGGTATGATCAAATTTTTCTATGGCTATGATGAGACCATGAATTCCTTCTGCCATCACATCCTCCATAGGGACATTAACGAGACGGAACTTGAGAGCAATGGAAGCAACCAAGCGGATATGACGCTCGATCAATTCCTGTTTAGCCGCTTGCGATCCTTTGTTATACTCAGTAAAGAGTTCATCATATTCTTCCTTGGTGGGAGGAGCTATGCGTGAGCGTTCTGTCATGAAGCGTCCGATAGAATCGTTCGAATCATTTGTTTGTGTGAAGCTGTAAGGTGCCATAACAAGAAATATTACGATGGATTGCTCTTTTAGGATCATGCGAATTCAAAAATTTAATTTTTGTAAACATCTTCAAAAAAATCCTCTTTTTTTGGATGAAGTTATTTTGTGCCTTAATTTTACTCTTGGTTGATGGAGGAGCCTATGATCGTTCGGCCCGAAGGGCTGTACTGCCCGGCGGGAGATTTTTACATCGATCCCCGTGGCCAGGTGGAGCGGGCACTGGTTACTCATGCTCACAGTGATCATGCCCGGCCCGGTCATAAATTTTATTTGGTTTCTGAAACCTGCCTGCCCCTTTTAAAACTACGCCTCAGTCATGAGGTGAAAGCAGAGGGCATTCCTTTTGGTGAAACCCGAAAAATCGGCGATGCCCTAGTTTCTTTTCATCCAGCTGGGCATATCCTTGGCTCCGCCCAGATCCGAGTGGAGGTAAAGGGGCGGGTCTGGGTAATTAGTGGTGATTATAAGCCTCAACCCGATCGTAGTTGTGAGCCATTCGAACTGGTGAAGTGCAATGTGTTTGTCAGCGAATGTACCTTCGGGCTCCCCGTCTATCACTGGGAAAAAGAAGAAGCCGTTCATCAGCAGATAAATCAGTGGTGGAGCAACAATTCCAAAGCGGGTAAGCCCAGTCTGCTGTTTGCTTATTCGTTAGGGAAAGCACAGCGGGTCCTGCGGGGACTGGATTCTGAGATTGGACCCATCTATGCTCACGGGGCAATTCATCCTTTTCTACCAGTCTATGAATCATCCGGAGTTAAATTTCCCTGTGTGCAGAAACCAAAAGAAGGGGGCGGAAATTGGGCGGATGGGATAATTGTGGCTCCTCCTGCGGTGGAGGATGCCGGTTGGACTAGGCGATTCAAGGGAGCAGAGCGTGCCTTTGCTTCGGGATGGATGGCAGTGCGTGGTGCCAAAAGAAGACGGAATCTGGATCGTGGATTTGTGCTGTCCGATCATGCCGATTGGGCTGGATTACTGGAGGTGATCAAAGGGACTGGTGCTGAGGAAATTAAACTCACCCACGGAGACGGAGTTCCCTTGGCGAGGTATTTGGGGGAACAGGGAATTCATGCATCGATGCTGGAAGGTGCGTATCAGCGAACCGACGAAGAATAAAGTATGCACGGATTTTCTGAGCTTTTTCATGACCTTGATGGGATGACCAAGACAGGGGAGAGGATTGACCGCATGTCCGCTTACTTCAGAGACGCTAATCCTAAAGACGCTGGGTGGGCGGCATGGTTTCTCGCTGGCAACCGGATCAAGGGAGCGGTGCGGACAGGGGAATTGAGACAGTGGGTAGCCCATCGTGCAAATCTTCCTCTTTGGTTATTGGAGGAGAGTTACGAACGGGTGGGCGATCTTGCTGAAACGATCTCTTTGCTGGTTCGGGGCAATCCTCAGGCCGTGCCCATGAGCTTGTCTGAAATAGTCGAGCAAATCTTTTATTCATTAGTTTCTGCTGATTCATCGGAAAGACAGAATATGTTATTGGAGATCTGGAATAAGTTGCGACCCATCGATCTACTCCCTTTCCACAAATTATTAACTGGTGGGTTTCGCATTGGAGTATCGCGTGGTAATTTATGCAAAGCGCTGGCGATGGTAGCTGATGTAGAACCAGCGGTCATTTCGCAACGGATCTCCGGGGAATGGGATCCCCGGGTAAGAACTTACGACCGTATCGTGGGCGAGGAACGGGCAGAGGATGCATGGTGCCGTCCATTCCCTTTTTGCCTGGCCAGTCCATTGCAGGAGGAGGTTGTAACCTTGGGTGACCCTAAAGATTGGTGGGCGGAGTGGAAGTGGGATGGTATCCGCTGCCAGTTGTTAAGCGAGGAGGGTAGAGGTATGCTATGGACCCGGGGAGATGAATCGGCCGGGGAATCCTTTCCCGAGTTACTTGAGACCATCCCTCATTTACCCAAGGGGCTAGTCCTAGATGGAGAAATTCTTGCCTGGGGGACGGATGGACTGCGTTCCTTTAACCGTTTACAAAAACGGCTTGGACGAAAGCAACCAGGGCCATCTTTGCTCAAGAAAGAACCCGTGCAGTTCATGGCTTATGATCTGTTAAAGGTGGAAGGAAAGGATCTTCGTGATCTTCCATTTGAGCAGCGCCGGAAAGGTCTGGAGCATTTAATAAGTTCTTTACCCAATGGTTTTCCTCTGCGTATTTCGCCACGGGTAACCGCAGAAAGCTGGGAAGATCTTGCAGAAGCGAGGTTGGAGTCCCGGGATCGTGGAGTGGAGGGGCTAATGCTCAAACGGATGGACTCGGTTTATTCTTCGGGGCGGGTGAAGGGAGACTGGTATAAATGGAAGGTGGATCCCTTTGTCGCCGATATGGTGGTGGTTGGTGCCCAGTTGGGGCATGGTAAGCGTGCAAATCTTTACTCTGATTACACCCTCGCGGTACTTGACGAAAAAGGGGAATTTGTCATCGTGGCGAAGGCATACTCAGGGATTACCGATGAGGAATTGAAAGAGATCGACCGCTATGTCCGCAAAAATATTACCGGTAAATTCGGGCCTGTTCGTAGCGTGCGACCAGGAATTGTATTTGAGGTGGCTTTTGAGGGTGCAAGGGCATCTGGCCGGCACAAGTCGGGAGTAGCCTTGCGTTTTCCCCGTATCCAGAGATGGCGAAAGGACAAGGAACCGGGTGAGGTGGATTCTTTGGAAAACTTGCTTGGCTATGCCCGGATGGGGGAACCAAAGCAGGGAGATGGACCTAGGATGGACGAAGCAGGGAATCTGCTCCTTTTTTGATCTCCGCGAGTTTTTCCTCGGATAAACGGGCGAGGTTGCGCATCTGCATAGCAAGGCGCTGATTTCCCCCCAGACGCTCCCGGTGCCGATCAAGGAAATCCCAATATAAAGTGGTAAAAGGGCAGGCATCGGGTCCGGTTGATTCTTTGGGCTTAAACCGGCATTTTTTGCAGTAGTTACTCATCCGGTCAATGTAGGCACCAGTGGCGGAGTAAGGCTTGGATGCCATGATGCCCCCGTCCGCAAATTGTGACATGCCTACCACATTGGGGGTGGTCACCCAGTCGACTGCATCCACATAATTGGCGAGAAACCAGTCATTGATTTCACCCGGTCGTACGCCATGGAGTAAGGAGTACAAACCAATGACCATTAATCGTTGGATGTGGTGGCCATATCCTGTGTCCAGTACCTGTTTGAGGCAGGAACGCATGCAGGCCATTTCGGTATCGCCAGTCCAGAAAAATTCGGGCAAGGGACGGTCCGCATCCAGAAAATTCATCTCCCGGTATTCCGGCATGCGTAGGTGATAAATGCCCCGGACATATTCACGCCATCCCAGAATTTGCCGGATAAATCCTTCCACCGCTGGCAGGGCGGCAAGTTCTTTTAAATAGGCCTGTTCCGCTGCCTCAATAACTTTGCGGGGATCAATCAGGCGTAGGTTGATCGGGGATCCAAGTAGGGAGTGAAAGAGGGTGTATTCATCCGTCCACATCGCATCCTGAAAGCGGCCAAAGCAGGGCAGGCATTCTTCGATGAACTGAGCGAGAGCTTCCTCTGCCTGTTGGGGGGTCACGGGCCAGATGAATTGGCGTAAATCTCCCGGATGATCCGGGAACCGGCGATTTACTAACTCGATCACCTCTTTGGTAATCTCATCGGGTTTACACCCACGAACCATAGGAGAAGGAGGTGGTCCCTGTTTGCCAAAACTTTCCCGGTTATCTTTGTCAAAATTCCAGGCACCCCCGACTGGATCGTTTCCATTCATAAGTACCTTGTACTTCCGGCGCATTTCCCGGTAGAAAAATTCCATCCGCAGGGATTTTCTTCCCTCTGCATGCCCGGCAAATTCAGCCTGGGAGCAGAGAAAATGTTCGTCCTCGCGAACTTCCCAAACTGCACCGGATTCCCCCACTGTGTTGCGGAGGGCATCCTCCACCCGGTAATCGCCAGGTTTGACCACGCTGACTAAAGAAGGTTTTAGTTTCGCAAGATCCTGTGCGAGTAGTTGGCAGAGCGTGGATTCGTCAGCACTTAGTTCGTGGTAGAGCAGGGGGATCTTTTTCTTTTGCAGATGGTTACGGAAGTGACGCATAGCCGCAAGGAAGCAGACGATGCGGTGTTTGTTCGACCGCACATGGGTGGATTCCTCACTTGCTTCGGCCATCCAGAAAAGATCAGATTGAGGATCGAAGTCAGCGGGCAAAAACCTTTCGTAATCAAGCTGGTCACCCAGCACCAAAAATAGGCGATTGCAGGACGATGGGGTGTCCGCCATGGAAAAACTCAGATTTGTTTAAGGGTGGCGAGTGCAGCAAGAGCACGAGCCCGGGCCTCGGAGTGATCCACACATGGCCCCGGATAATTACCATCCAGTTCCACCTCGCTTTCTGCGAGCACGGAAGGGGGAGCCATCCATGGACTGAAAACAAATTTCTTAGGCAATTTTTCCAACTCTGGAATCCATCGCTTGGCATATTCACCACGGGCATCAAATTTATCGCCCTGAGTAATAGGATTAAAAATACGGAAGTAGGGAGCGGCATCCGCACCGCATCCGGCGGCCCATTGCCAGCCCTGAGTATTGCTGGCGAGATCGGCATCCACCAGAGTATCCCAGAACCAGCGTGCTCCCTCCTGCCAAGGAAGGAGCAGGTGTTTTACTAAAAAGGAAGCAACCACCATGCGTACCCGGTTATGCATCCATCCAGTCTCGTAGAGTTGACGCATGCCCGCATCCACCATCGGATATCCGGTTTTACCAAACTGCCAGCGGCGAAGGTTATGGGGATCGTCCAGCCAGGGGAAGTTGGCATATTTCGGACGGAGTGGTTGGTCGGAAATACCAGGGAAGTGATAGAGCAAGTGGTAGGAAAATTCGCGCCATCCAATTTCCACCAAAAATTTGTTTTCTCCCCGGTGACTACCCTCATTCTCCGCCTGCAGAACTGCCTGACAGATCTGGCGGGGGCTTACCTGGCCCCAGGCGAGGTAGGGCGAGAGACGGGAGGTGCCATCCACCGATGGATGGTTCCTTCGGGTTGCATAAGACTGGGTGACCTCCTCGACGGTACGCTCAATCTGATGATGGGCCGCGGCTTCGGATACTTCCCAATGGTTGCCCAATTTTTGGTGCCAGGGATGCTCGGGGAGCAGCTCGAGCTTCGCAAGGGAGGACGGCGAGGAAATCCCTTTGGCAAAGCTAAGTCTGCGGGGATTATAGGATGCGGGTTCCCGGTAAATGATCGGGCGGGACTTTCGCCAGTAGGGAGTGAATACCTGAAAGGGTTTGCCGGTTCCATTCTTGGTTTCCCATGGTTCCTGTAAGAGGGAAGAGTTGAAGGACTCGGTGGAGATACCATGGATATCGCAGGCTTCTTCCACCGCTTCCTGGGTGGCAATGCCCGCGGGGTCGTAGCAGCGACCGTACAAAATAATATCTGCCTGATGTGCCTGGGCAATTTTAGGGAGTTCATCGGCGGCATTGCCGGCACTAAGCACGAGTTTGCTGCCTCTGGCTCCGATGGATTGATCGAGATCGGCGAGAGCATGGTGGAGCCACCAGCGTGATGCTGCCCCCGGGGACCAGGCACCACCTTCCTCTTTGTCCCAAATAAAAACAGGTATGATTTCCATGTCACCTTGCAGGGCGGCATCAAGTGCAGGGTGGTCAGCGAGGCGGAGGTCCTTTCGAAACCAGACGATTGCCCGTTTGCGGGAGGAAGAAGATTTGGCGATCATTAAGAAACTTTGGCACGTGACATTCCGCCGTCAACCTTGAGAATTTGTCCGGTCATGGAAGCTGCCCCGGGTGAATGTAAATACAAAGCGGTAGCGGCCACTTCCTCCACCGCAGGTAATTTCTTCAGGGGGTGTCTGCCCTCGATCATGGGGATCATTTTCTCGCCGCCCACCATGGCCAGTCCCATCTCTGTGGGAGTAAGCGTCGGCGCGATTACATTGACCCGTACCTTGGGTGCAAGCTCGGCGGCCAGGGCGATAGCAAACCCTTCCAATCCCGACTTGGCCGCGGAAATGGCACAGTGGTTGGGGAGACCCGTACGTGCGGCTACCGATGAAAAGAGAACTACGGAACCGGAGAGCCTGGGTAACAGGGCCTGAATCAAAGTGAAGGCATCGAGTACATTGGTTTTATATGCCTCCAGCATTTGCTCGGGCCGCAATCGTTTGAGTGGGCCGAGTACTACCTTACCGGCACAAAAAGTAAGGACGTCAATTTGTTCGGGCAATTGATCGAGGTAGGGGGTAGGATCGGCAACATCCCCGGTGATCCATTTGCAATTGGTGGGCATCGAATCCGGTGCAGTACGTGAAAGTGCATACACCTGATGTCCTGCGGCAAGGGAATGGTCGACCAGGGAACGGCCGATTCCCCGGGATGCTCCGGCGATCAAATGGGTGGGAGTGGATGACTGGTTGGTTATTTCCATCTAAATGAAACGATTGTTTGATTCTTTTGGATCATCTTTTTTGTGTGATCTGCTTGCCCTTTTTGAATTCCGTTACATATTTCAAAATCAGATATGACCAATCAGGGAGGAAAAAGGGAAGGGGCAGGGCGCCCCAGGGGGAGCAACCAGTATGGGGAGCCTACCCGCCCGGTTCGTCTGCCGGTCAGTCAGATCGAGCGGGTGCTCCGTTTTGTGCAGGATCGTGAGTATGCTTTACCGCTGTATGCCTGTGGAGTATCCGCAGGATTTCCCTCCCCGGCGGATGATTATGCGGAGGGTGCCCTAGACTTAAATTCCCATCTCGTCCGCCAGCCAGCAGCCACTTTTTTTGCCCGGGCCCGGGGAGATTCCATGATCGGTGCCGGTATACATGATGGCGACTTGCTGGTGGTTGACCGGAGTTTGGCGGCGGAGGATGGCAAGGTGGTGGTGGTATCCATCAATGGGGAATTAACCGTCAAAAGAATGCGGCGTGAAAAAGGCATTACCTGGTTGGTTCCCGAAAACCCCGACTACCCACCCATACAATTTCAGGAACAGGATGAAGCCCATCTTTGGGGAGTGGTCACCAATGTGATCCATTCCCTGTGATTGCCCTGGCCGACTGCAATAATTTCTATGTCTCCTGCGAGCGGGTATTCCGTCCGTATTTACATAACCGTCCGGTGATTGTTCTCTCCAATAATGATGGTTGCGCCGTCGCCCGCTCCAATGAGGCCAAGGCATTGGGCGTTCCGATGGGGGCTCCTTACCATCAGGTTCGTTATCTTTGCGAGCGTAATGGAGTGCAGGTTTTTTCTTCTAATTATGAATTGTATGGGGATATGTCCGGTCGGGTGGTCTCGGTGCTCCGACAGTTTGCTCCGGAACTGGAAGTGTATTCGATTGATGAATCCTTTCTCAATTTTTCCGGTCTGACTGATCCTCTTGCAGTAGCGGTGCAAATGCGGCAGACGGTAGGGCAATGGACCGGTATTCCGATTTCGGTGGGACTGGGTCCGACCAAAACGCTGGCCAAACTGGCGAACCGGCTCGCCAAAAAATCAGGCAGTGGGTGTATGCAGGTGGAGGCCGGGGAAGAAGACATTCTTGCCCGCGTGGCGATTGAGGATGTTTGGGGCGTAGGCCGCCGGTTGGCTGTTCGTCTCCGCCGGGTGGGAGCACTGGATGCCCGTGGGTTTATCAACCTCCCGCCTTCGGTGGTCCGGTCGATTGGTGGGGTCACTTTGGAGCGTACCTGGAGGGAGCTGCATGGTACGCCCTGTCTTGACATGGAGGAGGTTACACCTGCCCGGAAAAATACCTGCTGCTCCCGTTCCTTTGGCAAACCCCTGACCGAGTTGGTGGAATTGGAGGAAGCGGTGGCAAATTATGCGGTGCGTGCCATCCGCAAGGTACGCTCCGAAGGTTCTCTCGCCTGTGGTATTCAGGTGTTTGTTATGACCAACCGTTTCCGGGAGGATCAGGCTCAGTATTCCAATGCCCGGGCCCTGGCTCTGGATGAACCCACGGATGATCCTATCCGGGTGATTCGCCGGGCGAAGGAATTATTACGGGCAATTTTTCGTCCGGGATATTCGTATAAAAAAGCCGGGGTCATTCTGCTCGACCTGGTATCGTGCGATTCCCGGCAGGGTTTATTATTTGAAGAATTCGGGGATGACCGAACGCGTGGATTTGTGGATGCAGTGGAGGAAGTGGCCGCCCGCTATGGTGCCGGAGGTGGATTTTGGGCAGCCCAGGGAATCGATCAATCGTGGAGTATGCGACGGGAAATGCGTACTCCCCGCTACACTACAAATTGGTCGGAAATACCTGAGATTGGAGAAAACCCTAAATAAAACCTAATCCGCCCAGTCGAAGCAGGCGATTTGTTCCCCGTTGCGGGCAAAGAGATACCCATTTACCAAGGCCGGGCCGTTCCAGCACCGGGTATTACTTAGCAACTGTCCGGAGTAGATTTCCTCAAAGGAATCGGGGTTTGCCTGCACCACCGCAAGCTCACCAGTGTTGCCTAGCAGAACCAGTTTATCCCTAGCGAGGAGGATCCGTCCATATCCATACTTTTTGCCACGCCAGTTTAGGTCTCCTGTTTTCGCATCCAGGCAGACGAGCTGATTCTCGCTGTATCCATAGATCGATCCCTCGTCCAAAATAGCATTAGAGAATTTTGTTTTTAAATGTTTTGATTTCCAATGAGTGGAAAGAGTGTAGCTGTTTCCATCTTTGCGGATCTGTAAACATTCCGCTCCTTTTCCATATCCCGCGGATAGGAGGAAAGTATCTTTGCTCAAGCGCAGAGGCTGGGCAATCTGTGCATTGTTAAGAAAAATTTTCCAGGGATGTTTCCACCTAGTTTTACCATTTTTGGGATCCAATCCGAGAATCGCTCCCTCCACTGCCACAATCAGATGTTCTTCTCCGAGTAGGGAAAGAATGGCAGGGGAGAGATAGGTTCCGCGTTCAGAAGGTTCGCCACGCCAGAAAAGCTTTCCAGTCTTTAGATCGTAAGCCTGAGCCGCCCCAGTATCTCCACCAAGGGATAGAATGATTTGATCCTTCCAGACTAGGGGAGAGCAGGAAATTCCCCATTCCGGAAAATGATGATTCTCCGGGAGAGTTACGGTTTCCCATCTTTTTTGACCGTTTTCGGGATCGAGGTTTACGAGGGTACCGTTGGAAAACAGAACTATTAATTGGTCGTTGTGTAGGGTGGGAGTGGAGCGGGGACCTGGGCCACTCATCATGTCGTCCCATCTGGTTTTTTCTTTGTATTGCCACGCAACTTTACCATTTTCCAGCAAGCGGGCAGTCAGGGTTTCCTCGTCTTCAATTTGCTCAAGAGTGTAAAGCAGGGAGCCGGCAGAGGTGAGGGAGGAGTGTCCCGCACCGCATTTATCTTCCCACACCAGCGAGGGAGCATTTTCACAATTGATTTTGGTTCCCTGATTTGGTGCATGGCCGTCCCGTTCAGGACCACGGAATTGGGGCCAGTTGAAACTGCCCGTCCTCCAGACCGCGTTGTTTTGCAAGTCGTCTTGCAGGGGTACAGGCTTGGTGTCTTTTAGTCCAATATGCGGAATCATTCCACCCCGCCATTCCATTTGCACGCATCCTCCAAGCAGGAGGCAGGAGATCAACAGCCAGGCAAAACGGGCCGCCATAACTACAACGAAAAAGTATTTCCGAGCTTAACCGGCGAGTGCTGCCTCAATGGCCTTGATCAACTTTTTTGAGGTCGGGGAAGTCATGCTGCCGAAGCGCTCGATGGGTTTACCATCTTTGCCAATCAAAATCTTGGTGAAATTCCATTTTACACTTCCTGTGAGGGGACCATTTTCCCCGATGATAGATTCATAAAGGGGGTGACGGCTCTCGCCGTTTACATCGATCTTGGAAAACATAGGAAAAGTAACTCCAAACTTGGTTGAGCAAAACTCCTTGATTTCAGATTCTGATCCGGGTTCCTGTCCACCAAACTGGTTACAGGGAAACCCGCAGACCACCAAGCCTTTGTCTTTATAAGTTTGATGAAGCTCTTCGAGGCCCTTGTACTGGCGAGTAAATCCACATCTGGATGCTACATTGACCAGAAGTAATACTTTTCCTTCGTGGGCGGATAAGCTGGTTTTTTCTCCATCAATATCGAGGAGTTCATGATCGTAGACGGTGGAGGCAGATAGGCTACTCATAATCGATAATAGAATAAGAGGGATCAATTTTATATGAATGTTCATTGGTTTAGTTTTTGGGAGATTGTTTTGTGCGGGGCTCGATAGGCAAGTGTATTTCCGATCGTTTTAAAAACCAGGGAATAAAAGGACCATCCCAATAAACCGCATAGGCGGAACCTGCCTGTTCGTATTCTGGGTTCTCTTTCAGCCAAGTAAGCAGTGTTGTTTTGTTATCCTTAAAATTCTCTACGCTGTAATTTCCTCGGATTCCAATTGCCACGACCGTCATGGGTTCGAGGTCGCGTACCGTGACCGCACTGGTGTCGGGTCTTGGCTTTTCCGCATCCTTTTTACCCACAAAAAAACGCATCTTCCCAGGATTGATATCTGCTTCCACAGGAGTTGTCATGGCAAGGTCGTGTTTGGAGATGTATCCAAACAATTTACGGAATAATCCATTGTTTTCCGCAAAATAATGATCATCACTTGTGGCCTCAAGGGCAATACGGGCAGGTAGTTCGAGGATTTTAATTTCCCCGACCGGTGTTTTTTCATGTATCGATTCGTAGGCCATTACCCGAGGTGTATGAATGAGTAGAAGAAGGGAAATAAAGATAAAGTTTCGCACATACTATAAATCGCAGTTCATGCGAAACTGGATCAATCACAAAAGATGAATATCTTTTATTTGATGATTCGAAAAGTCAGGTTGATTCTTGGTCCGATTGGCTTGGCGGTACGGGGGATCTCATGCATCCAGTGGTGCTGCGTGGTCCCTTGCATCAGCAAAAAACTTCCATGCCTGAGTAGGATCTCATGTTTCAATTCATTGGTTTTGTATTGCTTGTGACGGAGCTTGAATTTTCTTTCCGCACCCAGGCTGACCGAGCCAATGACTGGGTTTCGACCAAGTTCTTTTTCATCATCGCTGTGCCAGGCAACCCGGTCTTTGCCGTCGCGGTAATAATTGATCAGGACGGAATTGAATACCACTCCAGCAACTGGTTCAATCGCCTGCTTGATCTTGAGTAGTTCCTCGGTCCATGGTTTAGGTTCCATATAAATACCGGAGTAGGCGTAGGACTTCCCTGGATCTCCGTACCAGGCTTCCAGTCGGGGAACCAAATTTTCTTTTCCATAAAAACGGATGGTGTTTTGGGTCCACTCTATGCCATCTTTGAGGCGAGTTAGTAACTCATCCGCTTTCTTGGCTTCAAAAAGTTCCGGGTAATAAAAAAGCTCCGCATCGGGAAGATTGATCTCTCCGGGTTCTTCCAAAATCAGTGAATCCTGCATGATTAGGAGGGAGGAAGCCGAAAGAGGAAAAAAGTACTGTCTTTCTCACAGCTCAGCTGGATCGATTGATCTATGTGCTCGATCTCCAGTCCGTCCGCTTGATTTAGGGTATAATCTACAACTTTTACGGATCCAGAAACCACCTGAATCCAGGCATGGGGCAAGGTGGGAGATGGTTCGAGGGTGAAAGATTTTTGGCTTTCTCCCTGACCCAGCCAAAACTCAGCATCCTGCCTGATCGGTGATGAGTCATCTTTTCCGCTTCCGGAAAACAGTAGCTTCATTTCGCTATTACCCACTGAGTCAGAAAGTTTTTTTTCCGCGTACAGAGGATCACCTCCTGATTGATTGGGAAGCATCCAAATCTGGTAAAGTTCGGTCTGATTTTCTTTGGATGGATTAAATTCACTGTGGGTCACTCCCGAGCCTGCACTCATGTACTGCAGGTTGCCCGGTTTGATGACCGACCCATTTCCCATGCTGTCCCGATGTTCTAGTTCCCCGGAAATCACATAGGTGAAAATTTCTGCATCCCGGTGAGGGTGGGTTGGAAACCCGCCGCCCGGTTCAATGATGTCGTTATTCATTACGATAAGGGAATGAAAACCGCTCCACTCGGGATCGTAATAGTTGGCAAAAGAGAATGAAAAATTAGCATGTAGCCAGCCGTGTTCAGCGGTTCCCCGATCGGAGGCTTTTCGTAATCTGAAGATCATTGTTTCATTTTAATGGTAGCAGGAAGGGTTTCCAAGCATTCATACAAAGAGAAGTGATGGTTTTCCTTTTGTTTTTTTTGGTCTAGGCTATCCGGCTGTGAAGGTAATCGTGATAGGAGCTGGTATTTCCGGATGTGCTTGTGCTCATCAACTTTTCCATGCGGGGCATCAGGTGACCGTGGTGGAAAAAGGCAGGGGAATCGGGGGGCGTATGGCCACCCGACGGATGGAGGGTGCTCGGATCGATCATGGTGCCCAGTTCTTTACCACCCGCGACCCAAGGTTGCAGCAACTGAACCAAAAATGGCTGAAGGAGGAGCAGGTCTCTCCATGGTATGACCGGGTGCCAGGTCGCCCCGATATACCCAGTGATATGAGATATCGGGGAAACAGAGGTATGACAGGCCCAGCAAAGTCCCTTACCCAGAATTGTTTGCTCGCGCTGAATTTTTTCGTCGAAAAAATTGAGCGTGAAAAGAAATGGAAGGTTGTTGAGCGAGAGGGGGAGGGGAGAATGTTGGAAGCGGATCATTTGGTGATTACGATTCCATCGGTGCAGATGCTCCAACTTTTTGAACGAAGTGAAATCAATCTCGAGCCAGGGACGATGTCAGGGCTGCAATCGATACGCCATACCCAGTGCCTGGCAATATTGGGAATTTTGGATCGTTCATCTAAATTAACTCAGCCAGGTGCGGTCACTCATCCCTATAAGCATTTGGATTGGTTGTCTGATAATCAGGTCAAAGGAATTTCAGAAGTTCCTGCGATTACTCTTCATTCATCGGCTGAATTTTCCGATCAATACTGGAATATCCCAGATTTGGAATGGGCGAGTGAATTGCTAGCACCAGCAGAAGATGTACTGGATGCCAAAATTATTTCCTGGGTTTCTCACCGATGGGGGTTTGCCAAGCCTCTGGTCACATTCGGGAAGAGCCACTATCATATCCCTGAACTCGGTCTGACCCTTGCTGGAGATGGGTTTGGAGGCGAGCGGGTCGAGGGCGCGGCTATTTCGGGGTTGGATGCCGCAGATGCTATCCTCGGAAGAAGACTCTAGAAACGATAGCGGTATCCGATTTCGAAGCTTGGAGCACTTTTTAGATCCCGGTCGGATTCCACGCCGTTGGTATATTTCAATGCTACTTCTCTGCCCACTTCAGCACCGATGGAAGCAAATACTCCGTGCTTTTCGGATGGGTTCCATTGAAGGGTGGTATACAACCGGTAAGCTGTCATTGCAAACTCAGGGTCATTACCTCTGGCATATTGTTCTTCTGTTTTCCAACGGTTGCCGGAGAACTGGCCCCCTAAGATCCAGTCAATAGAATCGGACAAACTGTAGCGGTAGCGAATAATCGGTCCGGCAAAAGCCAAATCCATTTGATCGGACGGTTCCCACATGAAACCAATTGCAGGAAGGAACATATCATCATCAAATCCCGTGGAGTAAAAAGCACCAAATATCCACTGAAAGGTTTCGCTTTGTTTCCATCTTACTCCGGCAAGTGCCATGTAATTCATCGCATCACTTCCGGTGGCATCAAAATCTCCAGACATACCAGGGACAAACAGAGCGATTCCCTTGAGTGTGTCGGAATAGTCCTTGCTCAGAAAAAGAGCAAGTTCGAGAGAGTGCAACTGATCTTCGTTGAGGAAGGCGGAATTGGAAACATCAATATCGGTGCTCTGGTAACGCAATCCGGCACCGAACGACCAGTTGCTGCCTTCTTGATAGTAAAGGGGGGTCATTAATTCAAATTGGCTTCCTCCAATCTCGACATTTTGACCTTCCACCTTGCGGTCCGGAGTACTTCCATAGGAAATCTTGACGGCTGCAGAATCGGAAAGGAAGTCCTGTCCACAAAGCACAATAGGCGATACAAACGCGAAAAGAAGGAGGGCTGTCTTATTCATGTTTATATAAGTAAGTTGGTTGGAATCCATGGTCAAGCAGGTTGCCCATCCCTGAATATTCGTTAGTAGGTTCTTATGCACAGACTCTATCAAGAACAGACCCTGCCTATTAGCCGGGAGGAACTTTGGGAATTCGTTTCCGTTCCTCAAAACCTTAACCAAATTACTCCGCCTGATCTTGCTTTTCGGATCAAGGGTGATCCTCCAGAAAAAGCTTACCCTGGATTACTTTTGGAATATGAAGTCAAAGTGCCCATACTTGGGTGGACTCCCTGGCTTACCGAAATCAAATATGTCAACGAAGGCTATTCGTTCATGGATGAGCAGCGGGTTGGACCCTATAAACTATGGATGCATACCCACCGCTTGGAGGAAGTAGAGGCGGGGACGAAAATGACTGATGAAATTATTTATCAGGTTCCTTTTGGAATTTTTGGATCGATTGCTCATGTTTTATTCGTGAGGCGTACTCTTGAAAGAATTTTCCGCTACCGTCGGGAGAAGCTGGAAGAAATTTTTCCTTCTTAATCCTGAGGGGAATTGTCAGCGAAACGCATGACCTCTTCCTTTTTGAATAATTTCATGTCCCAAAAGTGGGAAGACTTGGTGATGGCTCACTTCTCAGAGGATCCCAGTGCTATTCAATCCAGCCTGTCGGATGATTTAATTGCGGATACCTTTGAAGGTCGTGCCTGGTTCAGTGTGGTTGCCTTTCGTCTAACCAATCTTTCCATTCGTCCTTTCACCTTTTTACGATGGCCGGATTTCTGGGAAATCAACCTGCGTACCTACGTTAGGGATAAGCAGGGGAATCGTGGTGTTTGGTTCTACTCCCTGGATTCGTCTGATCTTTTTGGGGTAATTGGGGCACGCTTGCTTTATGGTCTTCGCTACAACTTTGCTCGTATCAGGCGAACAGGAAGTTCGTCTGGTAAAAAAATGATTTACCAAGGGCAAAGAAGCAAAATTGCTAGTTCCAGAATTGAGGCAGAGTGGAAAGATAAGAAGTTTGTCAGCAGTGCATCAGGATCGCTGGATCATTTTCTTTTAGAGCGATACCGGTTTTGGGCAAGAAGAGGACTGGCAAATAAATCCTCTTCGGCGTTCGTGCGACATGTCCCTTACAAAGCCACAAGGCTTACCAAAATTCATTATGAGGGAGGGCTGTTTGCCAGCCAGGGATTTACAGAACCAAAGAAAGATCCCGAGCTCGGACACTATTGCCCGGGCTTTTATGTAGAAGCGACTGCTCCCGAGTGGGCATTTTCGATTTCGGGCCAGGCAAACCAAAGGTAAGTTTCATTCCCAACCTGCTGTTTCCCAAAAAAGGAAGCTTCGGAGAGCTCTCCGATAGAGTGATGAGGGAATCCGCGGCGCATGGAGCCTTGCAGAAGTGACCAGAGGCATGCGTCTTTGGTAGGTTCAGCGGAAGAATTGGCAGAAGGGGAGAGAGGGAAAAGATCGAGTTCGTCATTCATGCCTCTTTTACCTTCAGCATGAGCCACTGCCAGAACGCATCCTGGGACTGCATCCTTGATGAGCTCGAGTTTGAAGCCACCACTACTGGATCGGGTAGAGATCAGGTTTGCCAGACAATAAAGATTGGAGTCGTACTCAGCAAATTCCACACAGCGCTCGCTGATGGGGCCTTCAAAGAAATTTCCACAACTGGCAGTGCCACCAAAATTAAAGTAGGAGTGCCGTGCACCGGTCCATTTCTGGTGAAGCAGGTGGGATCCATGAAGGCGGATAAGCTCATCCTCCTCCAATCGCATGGGATCAAGGTCCCGAAAAGATGCCCGCATAATTTTCAGCTGATCCCGGCAAAGATAGAATATTCTTCTGACCTCGCTGAGGTTGGCTTTGCCTGACCCTGCGAGTTCAATGAAGTGGGAAAGGGAGGGGAGTGCGGCAAGCAACGAACGCTGGAGTGAATGAGCCACCGGGTCATCGGTGGGAGAGAGAGGGTCAGCCCATCCTCCGAGCTGATCCTTAATGAACAGGCTTTGTGAGGCAAAATTTTGCAAAGCAGAAAAATCGCCAAATGCAGCAGAAGATTCACCATTCACCAAAGGAAGGATGCCGAGAAGTTGTTCGTAGGTGCGAAAAATACTATCCTTGTGGATAGAATCTTTAATCTCATTTGTATCCACGGTGCCATCGCCCCCCAGATAACGGTTACTTGGCTTGGAATAATTTTCGCGCAGAGTATCGAGTTCTTTGGATTCGATGAATGGGGATAGATCACTCGGCTCCTCAACCAGCATGAGTGTGCGTGATCTAAGATCCGAGTCTGGTTTGGTAGAGTTGGAAAGAAGGGCTAGGCTGGACCAATCATCACTGATTTCTGCAACGAGTTTCTGTGTAACTGGGTCAGAATTGAGCAGAGACTCAAAGGAAGCTCTTTCTTCATCAGAAAGAGATCCCGTCAGGTAATCGATTGCTTGTTGTCGGGCGGTGTCCAAAACTTAGAGATGTCTATAACTATGGTTGTAGGTAAAGCTTCGCAAACTTAGTGAGATGAAATTTTGCATCGCTCTTTGGGTGATCAAAATTTGCAGGCTTATGGCCTTAAGCTGGCTAGCGCCCTCCGCAGTTTTTCCATTCCCAAGCGGATACGTGATTTAACGGTTCCTAGAGACAGGTTCAATTGTTCCGATATCTCCTGGTGATTTAACCCACTAAAGTAGGCAAGCTCAAGTACTTCGCGTTGGTCTGGCGGTAACTGTCCAAAGGCATCCTTGATGCTCGATCGCTCATCAGAGCGAACTGCATGTTCTGCCCCGTCTTCAAAGGAATGATCCTGCCGGTTACTCAACGCCTCAATTGGTTCCCCATGAACAACCTTACGTTTTCGTGAGCGCATCCGATCAATACTACGGTTGCGGGTGATGACCATTAGCCAGCTACTAAACTTCCCTTTTTCGGGCGAATAGGACTCTGGCTTTTTCCACACATAAGCAAACACATCCTGAACCACCTCCTCGGCTTCCCAGCGGTCACCCAAAATTTCTAAGGCCAAGGAGAACAATGCACCTGCGAAACCATCGTAAAGAGCGGCAAGTGAATCAGGTGCGCGATCCCGTATTCTTTCCCAGTGTATGGTTTCGATTGGTGACATCAGTTTAGCCCATTATCAGTTTATCAGATGGGGGCTTTTGTCGAGAATAAGCGGTATGAATCCGTGATGTTTGATCGATAGGAAAAAGGAAATATGTGTTTTTTAGTTATTCTGAAACCGCATGAGACTTCAGGTTTTCCAAATCCACAATTTCTAAGGCAGATTGCTCGCAGGCTTTCAATTTTACCTTTGGTGCAATGCCGGCCTCAAAAGCTTCCTGCCAGCGACCAGCACAGAGGCACCAGCATTCACCTGGCTTTAATCCTGGAAAATTATATTCCGGAATCGGAGTACTTAAGTCATTGCCCATCTGTTTACTGAAGGCCAAAAATTCTTCAGTCATTATGGCACAAATGACATGCCTGCCATGGTCGCTTGGGTCAGTTTCACAGGTTCCATTTCGATACCAACCTGTACTGTTCTCCAGACAGCATGGTAAGAGGGGAGTGCCTAAAACATTAAGTGAGCCAGTTGGTTTGATGGGTGCGATCATGAGTCCGAAATGTAAACTTTAGTAACTTTCATTTTTTGATTCATCAACTATGGAAATTTGAGGAAGGTCGAGTAGTTTCCTGCATTCATTAAGAATTCCCTGAGTAGAGGAGGTTCCAATCCTGGTGGCTCCGATTTTTCTCATCCGTAACAATGTGGTCAGATCTTTTACTCCGCCCGCAGCCTTAACTTGCGTTCCTTTCTTGCAGGCTTCAACCATCAGCACAACATCGTGTTCAGTTGCTCCCAGTGTCGCCATATTTCCATTCGCCTGCCTGGTGTACCCAAATCCGGTGGATGTTTTTACCCAGTCCGCTCCAGCATTCTCGCATATTTCGCAAAGCTTTTCCTTAATATCATCACCGCTCAAACTTGCACCTCCATTGGCTAGAAAATCATTTTCAAATATCACCTTGAGCTTTGCTCCCAGGTCATGAGCGGTTTGGCAAACTGCATGAATGTCGTTTGCCACATATTGCCAGTCTCCGCTGAGTAAGCGACCAAGATTAATGACCATATCAACTTCGCATGCACCCTGCTCGCATGCCCGTTTGGTTTCGAGAATCTTTGTTTCTGTAAGGTTTGACCCGTGGGGAAATCCAATCACAGTACATACCTCAGTTTGTGAGCTGCTCAAAAGTGCTACTGCCTTTTTCACATCACACGGTTTCACACAGACCGTAGCGGTTTCATAAGCCGCGGCCATATTGCACCCGTTTTTCAGTTCTTTATTTGAAAGAGTGGGATTGAGTAGGGCATGATCAATCATGCCCGCGATGTCTTCATAAGAAAATAGCTTTCGCATTATCATTCCGTAATTTGACTCAGGGCGTTTTTTCAGCAAGCACTGATTCGCTAAAATGCTCATTAAATGAATCTAAAAATGTACGGTAAGATCAGTCCTATTTTGAATTATGCCCATCCTAGGTCATCTTTTGCGTAAAAGTAATTTTGATTTAGTTGAATCTGAGGTAACTCTAGTTTGATCAGACCAATCAATCGCAGAATCGACAAATTGAATTTATTGACCGATTTACGTTTATTCGCCTAACATACTTCTGCCGTGCGGCATTTTGAACACATGAAATATTTGTATTCCATCCTTGGGTTGTTTCTTTTTTTTCAACCATGTATTGCTGAGGAAAGCTTCCGCATATGGACTAGTTCAAATGGAAGAAACTTGGAAGCCAAGTTGATTAAACAAAGAGGCGTAAATGTTAAATTGGTTACCCCTGCTGGCAAAGTATTAACAGTTCGGTTATCTCGTTTATCTAAACAAGACCGTCAGTATGTAAAAGACACATCTGTAAGAAACTCATTCACTCTCCCCGATCCATTTCCTGATGGAAAGAAGGGAGCAATTCTTATCGCTTCAATGAATGGTACCGTTGAGGTTTATGACCACCTCTTAGATGACACAAAACCTGCAGAAGTTGGTAAATTTATTACAAGCCCCAAGACGCTTGTTACAGGTAAGGATGGAAATGTAATTATCATTTTTACTAATGGTACTTCGGCGAACCTGAAACCAAATTCTAGGCTCTTTTTTCAAAAGATATGGCAACTGGAATTCAAGGCTGCTCCTTTTAAAGTTTCTGAGATTAAGGAGGAGACTAGTCCATGTCGCATCGCTATGGAGCTTAAGACAGGGGCGTTGATTGTTGATGTCAAAAAGCTGAGAAAAGGGTCTTCCTTTATGATCAACTCACCTTTGGCGGCATGCGGAATTAGGGGCACTCAGTTCGGCTTTTCTGCTACATCAGACAATTCAAGTCTAAGTGTTCTTGAAGGTGAGGTTGTTGTTTTAGATTCCAAAAAAAATATACGCGAGGTGAGTAGTCAACAAAGAGTCATTACAACTAAAAGTGGTTCTTCTTCCGTCACCTCGATGAATAATCTAGATCTTTCGATGATCAACCAATCAATAAGTAAAATGGAGCAGATTAGCCGGGGGTATTCCCTTTCCAAACTCGAGCAGATTATCCAAATTCTGAACAAGAAATCTTCTCCGAATTTAGTCCCAAGTCCTCAAGAGGCTCTTCCTGAAAAGGCAATTGCTCAAAAAAGTAACTGGGAAAAACAATATGATAGATGGCTGAAGACTCCTATCCCTTATGGAGGAATAAAAGCCCTCAATGCTGTCAAGCAGGCGATTGAAAATAAGACAACCACCCTAGACCTGAGCAAAAGTCCATATGATACCAGCATCTCCGATTTAGAGGCATTAGCTATTCTAACAAATTTAATCAGCCTAGATTTGGAGGGTAATGAAATCTCCGACCTTACTCCTTTGAGCGGGCTCATTCATTTGGAGCATCTCAATTTGGAATCGAATAAAGTCATTGAACTCAAGCCAATTGCTTCTTTGAGCAAATTAGAGTCGCTCAACATTAAAAATAATAAAATTTCAGATGTTAGTGCTCTTGCAAATTTAGGAAATTTAAGATCCCTAGTCTTGAACTGTACCATGATCGAGGATTTGAGACCCCTTGTCTCTTTATCAAATTTAACTCACTTGGAAGCCGTTCATACTGACTTCCTGGATGTTAAAATAATTGCTAATTTACAAAGCTTAAGAAGCCTAGATTTGCAGAGTACTGAGATTACGGATATCAGAGCACTGGCCCTCCTGGTGAACCTAGAGCATCTTGGTGTCTCTGATATTGTTCTCTCTGATAATGATCTTAAATCCATTACTAAATTGAGAAACCTATCAAGTATTAGTCTGGATAACACAGCTATCCTCGATATTAGCCCATTTCTCAAACTTAGGAATCTGTCTAAACTTTCGATTAGTAACTGCGAGCTGCTTGACATTGAACCAATTACTGGACTTTCCAATCTTCAGGAACTCTACCTGACAAAAACAAAAATCAGGGACTATGAACCAATTCTAAGTTTACCGAATTTGCAAATCCTTCATCTCTCAAACATTACCTCCGAAAATATTCCAACTCTTACGCATTTAAAGACTTTAACAAAGCTAACGATTTCAAATTCAGAAATTCCAAAAGATCAAATAAATGCTTTGGAGAATGCTCTGCCAAATACTCAAATTACTTGGGACTAAATTCGAAATGTTCGCATTGTTTAGTTTGGAAGCTAAAAAGATTCAATTATAGATGCCCTTTAAGCTTATCAAAAATTAATGTTTGAAAGAGAGCCGAGAATCGGATTCGAACCGACGACCCACGCATTACGAATGCGTTGCTCTACCAACTGAGCTATCCCGGCGTGTTATATTAGAACATAACTTATTCAGGTTTTTTAATTTGGAAACATCAAATCGAAAAGGATTTATTTCTTCACAGATGAAGATGTTTTGATCATTGGTAAGGGGTGTTCAAAAAATGGTTTGGATTTTGGTTTCGTTTGTTGTGTGGATTATCCTGCCTGAGTCTGGTGGGCATGATGTTTTATCATGACAATACTGAGTTCGTATTCATTTGGTCTTTTTTTCTCCTGTTTGGATTTGCCTGGTTGGTAGGGGCATATTTGAAGTTTCCCTCTTCTAAGCGGAAATAACCAGTAGTTATAGTCTGAAGGCTTTTTACCTGCTTGCCCAAAAAGGTTTTCAGATTTATCGCTGAGGGAATGAAAGCCGCTTCTTTTATTCTGTGTGTGTTATGGGTGCTGCTCTTTGCCAGCTGCGAAGAGGAAAAACCTAAGCTGGAAAACAAGTCTGATAACCAGTCCGCTTTTTCCAGAATCGAACGAATCAAGGAACTGGAGACTGATGTCGAAGTGATGAAGTGGGAGAATGTAAGGCTCAGCTTAAAAGTGAGAACGGTGGATGGTTCTGCACTGGTGCGCGATAAAAGAACAAATCTTTGGCATTATGATGTGGAGTTTGAACCGTTTACCGGAAGAGCCGTGGAGGAGTTTGAGCCGGGTAAGCCTCGTGCCGAAGCCCACTTCCTGAAGGGGAAAAAAGATGGGATGGAGAGATTCTGGTATGAGAACGGTATTCTAAAAGAGGAGGGGCAATGGTTTAACAATCAGGCGAATGGAATGATGCGGTCATGGGATGAGAAGGGTAAACTGACCAAGGCGGTGAGATATAAGAATGGCGAACTAATAGAAGTTCTTCGCCAGTAAATTTTATTTCCTAGTTGGCGAAATTGAGACCCCGGGGGAGAAGAACTTCTCCCAGCCATATCGGGCGTTCGCAAAACACTTCCCCGTTGGGGGTACTAAGAACACTTTTGATCAGAATTTGATAAGAACGCTGGGGCTGGCCAAAGGAGAAAGTGAGGAGAATGTTTGATCTCTGGTTTGGTTTGTTGGTGTCATCAAAGTCTTTGATCAGGATTGGTCCACCGGCATCGTCTTCAAAAGGGCAGAAATAATAAAGACGGTCGGGGAATTGCGTGGTGAAGCGGGCGAGAATATCAGCCTGGCCAGAGCCGTTTCCTAAAATTCCTTTGCTGTAAATCTGCTCGGAGTCATCCGGAGCATAACCAATCATGAAAGCATTGCCATGAGTGGATTTATCAAGCCTGAAGCGGTAAGTTAGTTTACGGTCGAGGAAAAGGGTATAGGTGTCGATTTGATTTTCGGCGGGCATCAGATCCCTCTTCACATCAAATTTCCGGTTGTTCCACTTAACATCTAGAAGGACTTCAATCGCGAGTAGCTGGGTGCTTTCCCATTGAATGCCATTCTCCTTGGCTTCCCGGAGAATCGGGGTGAAGGATTGTAGCATGACTTCCTGAGGAGAATGGTGGGCGAGGTGACGCCATTGGTCCCGCCAGGTATGAGCAAAAGCAATTTCCCACTGCTCAGCAGAGGTTGATTGCGGAGGGAAGTGAGATTGGTGGTGGGCAAGCAGTTCGTTTCTTAGGCCCTCATTTTTAATCGTAAATAGGAGATCCCTGAATGAATCCTCCTCGATCGAGAAAATGGAAGACATGTAAAACAGTTTGAAGTCATTTTTACGAAATGAATCAAAGACCTTGCGGCCAAGAACCTCTTTGGGGTGGACCTGGGAGAACAGACAGAGTTGAAAGAATGCTAAGGTACAAATACAAAAGATGGAAACCAGACGGAAAAGCATAAACAAAAAGTAATCAATTTGTATGGTGCTACAAGCAATTAAGATTTTATGGATGTTGAACTTTATGATAATTATTTGAATTCCATTTCCATTAAGGATGAACTTTAAACAAATGTATTACTTCAGGAAACCAACCATCTTTCCCAATTTTGGGTGCTCTTCATCTTCTGGCTGATCTCATATGACTCCGTCGGAAAAACTGGCTAAATCGTGGAGTTCTTCTTGAAAGAAAAATTCATAAGTCTGGATCCCTGCTAGAACCTTCAGCTTTATCGATCATTTACTTCCTTGCCTGTTGGTAAAGAAAGGTAAAAAAGGAGGGATGTATGTTCGATTGTCTTTGTGGGTATTTTTGAAGTTGTTTGTGTTATTATCAGGATTTATCTACGGGCAGAAGTCACCTAATCCCGGTACATTCCTCAAGCTGGCAGAAGTGGTTGGGATTTCTGCAAACATTGATCCAACCACGGAAGCCGCAAGATACGGATTGAACCGTTTGCTCGACGGTAAATTGCCTAAGGATGGATGGCGCTCAACCTGGACGGCCTGGTATCAAAAAGATCCTGTGATTACTTTCGATCTAGGCAGAGTAAGAAAAATTGGAGTGATCCGGGTATTTTTTCAGGCATGGGCAAGAGAAGACGAATTGAAAAGCATTGATGTGGAAGTGAGTATCGATGGCGAAAACTTTGAGCTCTTCAACCGCTATGGTCAGATCGTCACGCCACGGGAGAAGGGAACCTGGGTGGAAATGGATTTGCGTGCCGTGAGTGCGCGGTATTTCCGATTGGGGCCTCGCTTTCAGGGGTGGGGTCATCACTGGGGAGAGGTAGAATTTTGGGAAGTTATTAACTAAGCATTTTATGGCTGATGTGCTTACATATGGGTGAGGTGTACTTCCTGCTAGTATGGTAAAAATCACTGACTGGATGACCCAGCGTTTTTCTGTCTGGTCTGTGGCGGTGGCAGTGGTCGCTTTAATTTATCCGTCTGCATTCCTGTGGTACGGTACGGGTGCTATCAGTTGGGGACTTGGGCTGATTATGCTGGGGATGGGAATGACACTAACACCTGATGATTTCAAAAGAGTTTGGCTGGCACCACAAGTGATTGCCTTGGGAGTGGGGTTGCAGTTTTTGATTATGCCCGCGTGGAGTGCTCTGCTCTCTAAAGCTCTTGATTTGCCCAATGAAATGGCGGTTGGTCTTATTCTGGTTGCCTGTTGTCCGGGGGGCACTGCATCCAATGTGGTGGTTTTTTTGGCTAAAGGAAAAGTTGCCCTATCTGTTTCCCTGACCTTGTGCTCCACCTTGTTGGCTGTGGTGATGACTCCATGGCTCACTTACTTCTATGCAGGGCAATATGTACCCATTGATCCGTGGGCCTTATTATCCACGATTTTCATAGTAGTTATTATTCCTCTTTTTGTGGGAGTTGTCTGGAAATTTTATTTTGGCCGGTCAGCCAAGCTAATTTCATCCTTTTCTCCATTGGTTTCTGTGGTTTTTATTCTGCTCATCGTAGGGTTTGTATTGGCAGCAAAGAGGGATTTGATCCTCGATTACGGGTGGGTTCTGTTACTCGCTACCGTGTTGCTTCACTTGGGTGGTTTTGCCGGTGGATACTGGGGGAGTTATCTGCTCGGTCGTGAAAAAATTGAACGGCAGACTCTGTCAATTGAAGTAGGGATGCAAAATTCCGGCTTAGGGACAGCCCTTGCCGCCAAGCATTTCCCCTTGATGAGTATGACACCTGCACCATGTGCGCTGAGTGCGATCATTCATTGTGTGGTGGGCAGTTTGCTGGCATCGAAATGGGCCAAAGAAAACGGAGCAAAAAAGACTGGAGTTTAATTCTTTTTTCTCGAACGCGATGAAAGACGAAGAGATACCTTCCCAACTACTTAAACCAAAGGTTCATTGGTCCCGAGCCAATGGTTATTTCGAGTTGGGTATGCTGAAGGAAGCAGAAGTTGAGCTTGGTGCACTGCCTGAGGAATTGCCATGGGGTAAAAGGAGAAGGATGCTGCTTTTGAATATAAGGCAGAGCCTTGAAAGATGGGAGGATATGCGGGACTTGGCTCATGGTTTGCGGATGGAATTTCCTGAGGATTCGGAATGGTGGGTGGCGGACGCCTACGCTACCCGCAGATTGGATTCGATTGAGGTGGCCAGAAAGATCCTGTTAGAGGGGTTGGTTCATCATTATGACGATGCCACCATCAGGTATAATTTAGCCTGTTATGCCTGCCAGTTAGGCAGCCCAGGTGAGTGTATGGATTTTCTCAAAGAAGCGGTGAAGCGGGAGCCTAAGTTTAAGCAATTGGCTTTAGAAGATGAAGACCTTTTGGAGGTCCGCCAGGCATTATTAAACTTGGGTTGGGGCGATGTTGTGGTCTAGGGAGAGCTTGTCTGCGGATTAAAACTGGGGAGAATGACCCTGAAGTAATCTGCGTTCTAGTTCCAAAAGAGGTGCATTGTGGGTGGAGTTGCGGTCCTCCCCGATCAAGATTCTGATGTCGGATAGTGCCTCGTCATAAAGACCTTCCTGATATAGAGTCATGGCCCGCAAGGTACGATTGTATTCATCCGACGGGTGTATGGCAATCAGGGCGTCAAGATAGCGGAGAATGGAAGTTGTATCCTTTTCCCATTCAGCGGACCTGATAAGGTTTCGTAGCATGCGGGAAATAATGTCACGATTGGAAGCCGGTGTGAAATCATCATCTGCTAGGGGGGTACCGGATAATTCATCAGCCTCATGGCGGTTAATCCTGCTTCCTCCAAAGGCGTCAATAATGACTGCCTGATCCAGGGGGCTGCCGGTTTCTCGATAAAGAGCAAGGAAGTGTCCGGGGGCGGCAACACCATGAATCGGTAGGTCCATTCTTTGTCCTATTTCCATCAAAAGTAGAGCTAACGAGAGAGGAAGGCCCTCGCGGTCATCAATCACTTCATTGAGGTAGCTATTTGCCCGATGGTGGAAATCGAGAGTGCTTCCATGATAACCCATTTTCTGAAAGAGTTGATCGAGCAGAATTTCCAATTTTTCTTCCTTGGATGAATCCGGAGGGATATGCTTGGAGATTCTTTGGGCAAGCCTGTCCACACGTTTGATGTAGTGCTGGGTGCTGAAATCAGGGTTATCCAGTTTGGCCACTAATAGAGATGCCAGAAGCAGGTCACCTTGCTTTGGTGGAGAGCTTGGTTCAAGAGATTGCTTTATTTCAGCAATAATTTGAGAAACACGAACTTTTTCAGCAGATTTACGAATCCGTTTTGAGGTGTTTTCAAGCTCGATTGCCCGGTCTAGTAGGGCCTGATGAGCTGATTCACCAAATCCAGCAAATTGGCGGATTTCCTCGCCGGACAAACTTTGCTCAAATTCCAAATTCTGCGAGAGCTCATAAGCTCGCTGACGCATTTCACTTGATACACTGCTGAGGGGAAGTCTTGGAGAAACCTTGAGGTTGCGGAACTCGGCGGATGGTTCCCTGAATTTACAGAAGCCGATCCATCCATTCTTAAGGGTGAAATCAACCTTATCGAAAATTTTCTGATGATTAATGTAGCATTGAATAACCCCCCCTTCATTAAACCTAACCCGCAGCAAATTCCATTGATTGGGCAGATATGCATTGGATGGTTCGGTACTTAAGATGTTCCAGTCAAAAACTTTTGGGCCGTTGAAGCTGGTCAAGCGCAGTGATCCATTGGTGGGATAAAAACCGTAATGCTTATGTAACCCATCCGATGCAAAGACGAGGCCGGCGGCTCCCTGCTCATCTTCCAGTCGAACTTCCACTTCCAGGTCGAAGGGCGGCTCATGCTTTTCAGCGTTGAGGAGGCATAAAGTGCGGCCCCCGAATCCGGTCCCTATTCCTGATGCACGAATGACACCTGCCCGCTGTCTCCAGTTGCCACCCATGGGTAGACGCCATTCGTCCATGTCCAGCATGCCCACTGTGAACCATTGCTTAATTGGAGTACTCTTTTTTTCTCCGAGTAAGTATTTCAAAGAATTCACAGGTACACCAAATCCCATGGCTCCACCTGATTTAATCGTGAGTATGGCAATGACTTCTCCAGATTGGTTTATCACCGGACTACCACTGCTTCCTGCTTCAATGGGAATGGCGACCTGGATCATTGGCCGGCCGTTTCCAAATTCAAGTTCACGAACTGCAGAGACTACGCCCTTACTAATGCTCAATCCATATCCGAGCGGATTGCCAATGGACAGAATCGTTTCCCCGAGTTTAATCTGGTCTGAATTGCCCAGAGAAATGGGTTGCAGGTCCGCTCTGTCTACTCTGAACAGAGCGAGGTCCTGACTGCGGTCAATTCCAAGAATTTCGGTGGGTTTGCAAATGGTTCCATCCGCCAATTCCACCTGGAATTCACGATGGTCTCCAATTACATGGAAATTCGTTGCGATCACTCCATTCTGCCCAACCACAAATCCCGTACCTACACCCCAGGAGGACCCTCCTCTGCTGGTTGTTGAAATAGTAACCACAGACGGCTTAATCTTTGAGGCAAGCTTGGAGAAAGGATCTGGGCCCTCTCCATTAGTAACTGTCGCAAAAATGAAAAGAATGGAAAAAAGATAAGAAGTAAGATCTTTCATTCGCTTAAGTTATAGCAGAAAGAAATGAGCAAACAATAACCCGGGAAACTTCCAACTAGACTTGATCTGTGAGGATGGGTTCATCTTGGTTGTCCGATAAAAAGGAGGGAGGGATTTCTTTCTTCGTCCTTATGCCCATGGCCTGAAGTTTTTCTGCCTGTCCGATGAGATTGCCAGGTCCGGTTGAAAGCTGTCCAATGGCCCGGTCATGTGCACCCAATGCTTTATGGAGAGATTTTCCTACATCTTCAAGGTTTGTCAGAAAGCCAGTAAATTTATCAAAGAGGAGACCTGCTCGTTTGGCGATATCCTGGGCATGCTTATTTTGTTTCTCCAGCTTCCATAAGTTAGCTACTGTTTTGATGGTAGCCATTAGGGTAGATGCGGTGATTAGAGCAATTTTTCGGTCAAATGCATATTGATAAAGTTCGGGGTCTTGTGAAAGGGCAGCTCCAAAAGCAGGTTCTACAGGAATAAACATTAGGGTGAAATCGGGGCAGTTTAATTCCTCAATCGAAGAATAATCCTTTTCGGATAATTGATCGATGTGTTTGCGGACAGATAGGAGATGTTCTTTGCTGGCTTGTTTCCGCTCCTCTTCCGTAGTTGCGGAAATTGATCTTTCGTATGCAGTGAGCGAAACCTTTGCATCTACAATCAACTGGCGGTTCCCTGGTAGGTTGATGATTGCATCAGGACGTTTCCCGTCAAAGCTTGATTGCATGCTAAATTCCAAATCCTTGGTGAGTCCGGATGCCTCCAGTGCCCGTTGCAGTATGAATTCTCCCCAGTCTCCCTGCTTTTTAGAATCACCTTTAAGTGCCTGGGTCAGGTTTTGTGCGTCCTCACTCAATTGTGTCTGGGCTTTTTGCAGACCGGTTACAAATTCTCTCAGCGCTGTGTGCCGGTGTGCATCCTTTTCATGAAGTTCTTCCACTTTCTTACGGAATTCGCGGATATCTTTATCGAGAGGCTGTAAAACGGTTTTTAATTTCTCCTGATTGAGTTCAGAAAATTTAGTGGATTTTTCATCAAATATTCGATTGGCAAGATTTTCGAATTTATCCTGCATCTGCTTAGCCACTTCCATTTGCTCGTTCGCTTTTTCTTTGAGCCTCCTTTCCAATTCTTGGAGTTGGGTCTGATGCCGGGCAACTTCGGTTTCGGAATGGAGTAATTTATCCCTTAAATCCAGTTCCAAGGATTTAGCTTCCTCACAATTCTGCTTGAGCAGAGTCACTTCTTTTTGAATAGACACCAATTCCTGTTCCTTAATCTGAACCTTACTTGCAGCACTTTCGAGCTTACGATCAACCTGGTGTTTCTGAAGAAAAATGTAGATGGCCGGAAACGCCATACCAATGCCTATACCAATCAAAATCAAAACTATCTGATCCACTTATCCAAGTTGGGATGGGGGATGGGAGTTGTCAAGACAGCCTGAAAATGATGGATGATTAATTTCAATATGTTGCTGCCTAAAATTTTAGAGGAATAATAATTTTCCAGTCTTGCTCCAAAGTATTTGATAAGGAAAAAAGATAATATGTTGAAATGGAGAATTATTTTTTTGGCTTATTGTTGTCTGGTTATTTACCTCTCGAGTCTTTCACCTAAAGATCTGCCGGATCAGGCTCTCTACATCCCTGACACCGTGCTTCATTTCATTGAATACTCGATCATGGGAGTCTTAGGGTGGGCCGCATTTGGGGGCGGAGGCGGATTCCCCTGGGCTTTATTCGCTTTTTGTTGTTGTTTTGGAATTGGGGATGAGTGCTGGCAGGATTGGTTGGGCCGATCGAGAACTGCGGATGTGTGGGATGCTGCCACAGATGCTGCAGGTGCCTTTTGTGGATTGTTGATATCGATGGTTTTTTGGAGAAGATAATTTTCAAAAACTTATCTATTCATCTTAAACTCCTAATTAAATATTTTACTCTTAATGAAAAAAGAATCATCAAAGGAAAGCTCAGCCATAACCCGAAGGGGAGTTATGAAAAGTGCCATCGCTGGCGTGGCCGGTATGGCAACTATGGCCACAGGCTTGTCAACGGGCTGTTCGAAATCACAAACACACTCTTCCCAGAGGAAAGGAAATATCCGTCAATCAGTGGTTTCGTGGTGTTACTCCAAGCATTGGAGTGTGGAGGAGACTTGTCAGCACGCCCGTGATTTAGGTTGTGAAAGTGTGGAGTTAATTAGCTCCGAGCACTGGCCTACTTTAAAAAAATACGGACTTACTTGTGCGATTTCTCCAATCGCGGTGGAGGAGGCTCCTTTTATCAAAGGATTCAATAATCCAGAGTATCATCCTTGGTTGCTGAAGATTACAAAAAAAGCGATCGATGAATCGGCAGATTTTGGATGTCCCAATGTAATTGCTTTTACCGGGTTTTCAGAAAATTTTTCACCTGAGCAAGGTGCCGCCAATTGTGTAGCCGGATTCAAGAAGTTGGCTTCTTATGCCGAGAGAAAAGGAGTTAATATATGCCTGGAGATGCTTAACAGCAGGGTTGGTGGCCATCCTGATAAAGGGCATCCAGGTTATCAGGGAGACCATATTGATTATTGTATGGAGATCTTGAACGCAGTGGGCTCTCCTAACATAAAATTACTTTTCGATGTCTATCATGTGCAGATCATGGATGGGGATATTATCCAGCGCATCCACCAATGCGGGGATATGATTGGGCATATCCATACCGCGGGGAATCCTGGTCGGGGTGAGTTGGATGAAAATCAGGAAATTAATTATCCTCCGGTCATGAAAGCTCTGCTTGATATCAACTACAAAGGATTTGTTGGGCAGGAATTTATTCCAACAGGAAATCCGCTGGCTGGCTTAAGGCAAGCCGTTGAATTATGTGATGTGTAATCTTTTTGTGCCTGCGGGCCAGACGCGAAGATGAAATTTGTTGATCTGTTTTGTGGGATTGGTGGTTTTCGCCAGGCCTTAATGGGCGATTCTTCGAGCTGTGTGATGTCTTCGGACTGCGATCGCCATGCTCAGCATGTCTACCATCAAAATTATGGGGAGACTCCAATCGGAGACATAACAAAACTACCTTCAGCAGATGTTCCGAAGCATGATATTTTATGTGGTGGGTTTCCATGTCAGCCCTTCAGTATTTCTGGCAACCAGCATGGATTTAAAGATGTACGGGGCACCTTGCTCCATGAAATTTTGAGAATCGCCCGGGTGGCAAAGCCCGCAGTGTTGTTTCTTGAAAATGTGAAAAACTATCTCACTCATGATGGCGGGCGTACGATGAGGAGAACGATCGAATTGATTCAAGAGTCAGGATATTCCGTTTTTCATGACATGGTTGATTCCTCGGGGTTCGGTGTTCCTCAGAAAAGAGTCCGTCTTTTTTTTGTATGCTTCCGGAAAGGTTTGGATATCAATGAATTTTCTTTTCCGAAACCATTCAATGTGGATGTTGCACTGGAAGACATTCTTCTGCCTGCAGACGATCCCAGACTGAGTTCCTTGTGGATTGAGCGGAATGATTTTCGTATGAAAGCAAAACTTCCTTTGAAAAGAGAGAGCAAGCCCTTACGGATTGGTACAATAGGTAAAGGCGGTCAGGGGGAGCGAGTCTACAGCACCAAGGGACATGCGGTTACCCTTTCTGCATTTGGTGGGGGGGTTGGAGCAAAAACTGGAATGTATCTGGTAGATGGGAAAATTCGCCGTCTTCATCCGGAAGAGTGCCGGAAAGTTATGGGTTTTACAGAAGGCTTTAAAGTGCATCCCAGACAAAACATTGCTTTCCAACAGTTTGGTAATTCAGTGGCGGTTCCGGTGGTGCAGGCCATAGGGGATCGAATCAAATCAATTCTAAATCATTCCTCTCGAATAGCTGCGTAGCTAGTGATTGCTAAAAGATCAGCAAAAAATACGGCGTGGTGCCTCTTTGGGTGTGCCATCGGAGATTTAGGAACTATTCTTTTCTTTCAACTGAGTTATGCTCCGCTAGGAATCCCCGCGAGCTTATGGCTGATGGTCTGGGGATTGGCCATGTGCATGGGGATTATTACCAGTATCATTTTGGAAACTGTAATTCTCTGGAAACAGCTAGGGGGAAAAGGGGCGTTCCGTACCGCCGTTGGGATGAGTCTAATATCCATGGTTTTGATGGAACTGGCCATGAACTTGGCAGATTTTGGGATGATGGGAGAACCCGCAATTACCTTAAAGGTTTTGCCCATCACTTTGGGTGCTGGCTTTCTTGCCGCATGGCCCTATAATTATTGGAGGCTTAGAAAATTCGGTAAATGCTGCCATAGTTAATTAACGCTGATTCAATAGGTATTCATTTTCTGAACTTGCCCTCTTAACCCATTCAATCCTAGATTTGGTTCTTTCATGAAGTTGCTCTACCGAGAAGATGTCCAGGAGGCTGGTTATGATCTGCCCGCACAAGGATTATGCGAGAATATCGGGGAGAAGGAGATGGAAGCCCTCAAGTTTGGAGGCGAGTGGGTGCTTGCCTCCGATGAAGTACTTGTTTCCGATGGCCATGAACAAAGATTTTTGTACATGGTCGTTAGTGGTCAGGTCGGTATTTACAAAGCCGATGACCGCGGTGCTAACCAGCAAATAGCGAGTCTTGGTGTTGGTGCCGCTTTTGGCGAAATGGCTTTTTTAAGTGGAGGGGTTGCGTCTGCCACAGTTCAGGCAGTGGGCGAGTGTGTCCTGTGGCGTATGGATCACAGCCGGTTGCTTGAATTTATTTCTGAGAATGGATTTGCAGGTGGTCAGCTCTGCTTAAATGTCGCGAGCATTCTTTCCGGTCGGTTAATCGATGGTAACAAAAAAGTCCTCGATATGGGGCGGGATTTGCAGGAGTCACTGCAGCATTTGCAATCCGCCACATCTGCGGATCAGAAGAAATCGGAGGCACTTAAGCAAATGCAAAGTAAAGTCTCCAGCATGCAGGGGGCTTTTAAGGGTGCTGCGGTCAAGAAGTCCGGAATTAGTCCGCTTGCAATTGTTGCTTTTGTACTGGCTGGATTGAGCACGACCGGAATGATCGGTCTTTTTGTATCCATCGATGATTCGGTTGCAAAGCGTGCCGATGATCTCGCCAAGAAAGTAGAAAAGATGGAAAAAAATGAAGCTTTCTATCTGAACCTGAAAAAGCGCTTGGAGGGTGAAAACGAGGATATGGTGAGGCAAACCCAATTGCTTGCCGAAGAAAAAGAAGCCCTGGAAAAAGAAGTGGCCCGTGCTGAGGATGATGCCATGGACTTGCGAAGCGAAGTCCGCTCTTTGGAAAGAGACCTGAGCAATGCCAAAGATGATATTGTCCGTGCACAGAGAGTTGATTCATCAGCCATTAAAGATCGGGCTGAGGAAGTTAAGGCAGAAGCATTGGAGCAATTTTCCCAAGATGTCGTTGCATGGGCTCAGCGGAATTCGACTTTAGCTTTTCCTGCCGAAGTGCTGGTGAAAAACGAGAAGCTTACCTTGATGGACCGTTCCCAAAAAGTAAAACAGCCTGTAAATATTGGTGAAGCAGTACGAGCACTTCGTTTTCATCCTTCGGCTCAGGGTTATTTGATTGTTGGGCAATTGAATAGCGACAAATTGTTAGCTGTTTCCAAGATCAGTAATCTGAATTTTGACGAAGCTATTGCCTCCAAATATGCCAATCATATGAATAAGCTGGGTAAATCTGTTTCGAATCCATATTCTAAAAAGTCTTCTCTCTCCGGTAGCGGACCTGATTCCCGTTTATCTTCTCCAGGGTCCATCGACCGTTCCCCTTCGGTAGAAAGTGCCAGCCAGCCGAACACGGTGTTAAAAAGCAAGGCAATGCTGCCACAAAAGAGTGAGGATTTTCTTAAGTCGACCAGTCCCGGGAAGTCGATGGAAAATGATCACGGGAACAGCTGTGTCTGTAAGGATTGTCGGGCCAAGAAAATGGGTAAGGGAAGCTTGTTTCCAGAATAACCTGTTGCTTGTCAGGAGGCGAAAAGGGCATAGATTCCGGCACCGATTAGTGCCGATAAAAGGGAAATGATCAGGTAGGCGTTTTGGTTGTTCCAACGCGTAAATCTTTCCCAACCAGAGTACCAGTAGACCGATACTTCATCCCCATGTCGATAGCGTTGTAGATCCTCAAGAAAGAGCGTAGCGTTCGAGTAACGATGTCCGCGTGACCGGTGCAGTGCCTTCATGCAAATGGCCTGAAGGTCTTTAGGTATTTTGCGCTCTGGCTTTACTTCCCTGGGTAAACGGTACGGTTCTTCCAGTAATTTTTTCTTTATTTCAATAATGTCTTTACCCTCAAGAAATGTTTCCAGGGTTAGCATTTCAAAAAGAAGGATGCCTAGAGAGAAGACATCAGATTTTTCATCCAAATCACTCAGCCCCCGGGCAATTTCAGGCGTCATGTACATGGGGGTTCCGTAGTGCATGCCACTACGAGTTAAGCTCAGATCTTCCCGTTGATCCTCGGTTCCAAGGTCTTGAGCAAGCGATTTACCGCCAAGAACCTTGGCGAGCCCCCAGTCGAGCACATAAACCTCACCAAATTTGCCTACGATTATATTTGCCGGCTTAAGGTCCCGGTGGACTACACCAATGCTATGTGCATAGGCAATGGTCTGGCTCACCTGAATGAGAATATCCAACAGACGGGGTAGGGGGAATTTTTCAACAGCACTGGGTACTTCGTGTTTTAGATCAAGGAGGATTTGACGCAGGTCCTGCCCGAGCACCCTTTTCATGGTGAAAAATAACTGGCCTGCCCGATCCCTTCCCAGTTCATAGACTGGTACTGTTCCAGGGTGCTGAATATTAGCAGTGACCCGTGCTTCCCTGACAAAACGCTGGGTTTCAATATCGGAGTCCTGAAGGTCCTGGTGCAGGGATTTGTAAGCAACACGGCGGTGAAGGTTCAAATCCTCTGTGAGAAATAACTTAGCTGTACCCCCTTCCGAGAGAGGCTTTAGCTCATCATACTTCAGGGACCCGCTTTTCCATGCACGGGGCAAAAGTTCATCCGTTTTTTCCTGCTGTAAGCGGTGCTGCTCTTCCTCTTTGTTAATCACCTCTAAATAGAATTAATATAGTGAAATTAGAAATTATCTGCAAGGGTGTGAACCGATTACTTAGGATTCGCTAGTTGCGTGTGGCATTTTCTTGCCTAGGTGTTGAATGTTTCTTTTTTTTGCCAAGGCCATCTGCCGCTGGCGTTCCCGTAATCCCTCTCTTCTTTCAGCGGATAACTTTGGAGAACATCTTGGACAGGATACACCTTCCTCGAAGTCGGGCGACTGGAAATCTTCTTGGCTAAGGGGCCATCTACAGGAAAAGCAAAGCTTGGTCTTTCCGTCTTTTAAACCATGGGTAACGGCAACCCGGTGATCGAAAACAAAGCATTCGCCTTTCCATTTACTGTTTTCGGGATCTATCTGTTCTAAATAATTAAGGATACCTCCCTTTAAATGATAAACCTCCTCAAATCCATTTTGTACAAGGTGTGCGGAGGCTTTTTCGCAACGGATCCCACCGGTGCAAAACATAGCCACCTTTTTCTTTCGCTCTTTTCCCCAGCGTTTTTTCACATACTCATCCCATTCACCAAACGTCTCTGTCTGAGGGTTTTCCGCGCCTTCAAAAGAGCCTATTTCGACTTCGTAATCATTCCTTACATCGATCAACTCCACCTCGGGGTCGCTGATCAATTCATTCCAGTCTTCAGGATTAACATACTGCCCGGAACCATTGGAAGGCAGGATACTGGGGTCTCCTAAGGTTACGATTTCCGGGCGGATCACGATACGCAATCGGTAAAAAGTCTGCCGTGGAGTGACCATCGAGCGGATAGGGAGATCCGCGAATCTTGGATCGGATGTGATCTCCTGGAGAAAGCTTTTCAGTCCTTTATCAGGTCCCGCAACTGTGCCGTTTATTCCTTCATTTGCCAGAATTAAGGTGCCGGTCACTTTTTCTCTTTCGCCCAATTGGGCCAGCCTGGGCTTCCACTCCGCATGGTCCGGGAATTCCGCAAACTTATAAAAAGTGGAAACCGTTTGCTCCATCGCTTTGTTTAAGACTCTGATTACCCACGAACTGCCTGTAACCAAAAATCAGCCATCAGGGCAGCACCATGAGAGGAAGGGTGGACGCCGTCCGCGGCCCAGTGCTTGGCTGGAGCAAATTGCAGGGCCTGGTCAAACATACTTTGGAAGGGAACAAAGACCGCTGAATGCTCATCGGCTACTTTTCGTGCAGCCGCCCGGTAGTGGTCAAATTCAGGAAACCATTTATCATTCACCGCTCCACATCTGAGCACAAAGGGCTCACAGATCACCAGTTGTACATTGGGTAATGCCTTGCGGGTCCTATGGAGCAGGGCACGGTAATCATTTTCATAAGTTTCAACGGTGCCATCATACCTACCATTCAATCCATGCCAGATATCATTTACTCCAATGAGAATACTGAGCACATCAGGTTGGTGATCAAGGCACTCTTTTTGCCAGCGGGCATCGAGTTGGTGGACTTTATTGCCCGAGATTCCCCGGTTGTAAACCGAGAGGTTTAATTCTGGCCTGGATGTTAACAGGGCAGCCGTGGCTATGCTTGCATATCCCTTTCCCATCGAAGCCTGCTCGTTGGGGTTGGGTTCTTGACGGTTCTGCCTGCCGGCATCGGTAATCGAATCACCCTGGAAAAGTATGGTCATTCCTTGCTCCAATTTAATTCCGGATGAGGGAGTAAGTTCTTTCGCAAAAGAATAAGATGGTAATGAAGCAGTAACTCCAGCGATTAAGGAACCACCGAGCATGGATCTTCTCGATATTTTGGAAAATGATTTCATGAGATAAACAAATGAAATTCCGTCAGTTCAGGCAACTTGGAAGTAAGAAAGATTTGGCACTTGCCCAAGGGCACAAACACAAGACATTTTGAAACCTATGAATCCAGATGAAATTATCGCCTCCTTTGAGATCGAATTGCCACAAGCTCCTGCTGCTGCAGGACTTTACAAGCCCATGGTCATTGTGGGTGATCTTGCTTACCTATCCGGACATTTGCCCATTATGAAAGATGGATCTTTGCTCATAGGAGAAGTTGGAAATGGAACGACCATCGATGAAGGATTTGCAGCTGCAAGACAGGCTGGACTCAATATGCTGGCTACTTTACGGGAAGGGCTGGGTTCACTTAATCGGGTTGTACGGGTGGTAAAATTACTTGGTTTGGTTAATTCGCCGGCTGGTTTTTCTCAGCACCCACAGGTAATCAATGGATGCAGTGAATTATTTAAAGAAGTTTTCGGAGAGGATCATGGTGTGGGTGCAAGAAGTGCACTTGGTGTATCAGGATTGCCTGCCGGAGTGATGGTGGAGATAGAGGGAATTTTTGAAATCCTTTGATGATCAAAGTTAAAAAATTTATCTGGTCGCTGGTTGCGGTCGGAATTTTTCTACTTTGTCTGTTTCTTTTCCGGAGCCCAATTCTTACCTTGTATGCTCATCTTTTCACCTTACAGAATGCCGAAAAGGGAGCTGATGCAATTATCTGCCTGTCCGGGGACCGTCAGACCCGGAATCCGGAAAGCTTGAGGCTGTGGAACCAGGGCTATGCCCAGCGGTTATTTGTCACGGAAGAGAAGCCCAAAAATAAAGAGTTTAATCCCGTAGAACTTAGTCACTTGGAATTTGCCAATGAAGTCAGCAAATTAATGAAACTCGGAGCAAAGTGGGAACTTTTACCCTCCTTGACTGGAGGGGCAACTTCCACTTTCGATGAAGCCGAGGATGCATTAGCTTATGGGAAAAGGGCTAACTGGAAGCGGATTATTATAGTTACTGATGAATTTCATACCCGCCGCGCTTATCTTGCTTTCAGTAAAGTATTTGCTGGGAGCGGCCTTGAGGTCCAAGTTGCTGGTGCCCCAAACGAGGTCTTTGCCGTTGATGACTGGTGGAAATCGGACCGCGGGATCCTTGCTTATTTAGGTGAGACTATTAAGTATCCCATTTATTGGCTTTGGGACCATGAGCCCAGAATCGTAAGAAACGATTAGAACTGATAAACAATACCGGCACTGATTACGGGCCAAAGTTCATAATCGTTTAAGGAATCCTGTAGCTCTGCCATCTCCTTGCTTTTATCTGCTTCGAAAGTTGCTTTTTGAGCATCTGTAGCAGTGGAATCCAAAGTTGCATCAAGAGCTAATTCAGGCGTTCCTGTAAAAACAACGCCTATATCAAAAGTAAATCCCCAATTGTCATGATCCCCATAAGTTGTATCCCAACCGATTCCAGCATAGGGAGCGAAATTCGGGAAAGATAGTTCAGCGTATGCAGGGTTATTGATTGGGTAATCATTATCATTAGCTTTCCACGTGCCTTGGGTAATTCCAGACAAGATATTGCCGTTGTACATAACTCCTCCAGTCATTCTGAAAGCCTGTTTGAACGGGTGAATGTCGATGAGTAAACCGGCATTCTTAAGCTCAAGTTCAAGTTCATATTTATTTCCAGACTCTTCACCGTCATAGCTGTATTTGAAATAGTTTCCCCCGACTCGGAGCCCAAGCCAAGGCGTAAGCCCTTTGGCGACTTCAAGCCCACCCCCAAGTGTGCTGATGCGTGGTGCAATCCGGAACCCCAGATGGTAGTCTTCCTCTGCTTGAACCATAGCTGGAGAGAAGGTGAAGATGGCAGCAAACAAAATGACTAATGTGTAGTAGGTTTTCATAATATCTATTCAGAATTCGTAGATTTTTGTAACATGTAATTCAATTCAAAACTGATCTTTATTTTAATGATCAACTGCCTTACCAGCTCCCTGGGGAATGCGGATATTTTCCACCAGATCCTGCACATCCTGTGGGGGAGGGGGAGTGATCGAACTAACCACAAACGCGACAATAAAATTAATAAACATTCCGAGGAATCCAATTCCCTCTGGCGAAATACCAAACCAGTAGTCCTTACTGTCGGTGAGGAACTGGAAGTGGACAATGTATCCCAGGGTAAATCCAATTCCACAGATCATTCCGGCAATCGCTCCCTGCTTATTTATTTTTTTGGAGAAAATCCCCATAATCAAAGTGGGGAAGAAGGAGGAAGCTGCCAGCCCGAAGGCAAAGGCCACGGTCTTGGCGACAAAACTGGAAGGAGGATTGATCCCGAAGTAGGCAGCTAAGGCAAGGGCACCAAAAGAGGCGATGCGGGCATACCGGATCTCCTGCTTGTCAGAAATATCGGGCTTAAGGATTTTCTTCATCAGGTCATGAGATACGGAGGTGGATAATACCAGCAGTAATCCTGCGGCGGTGGAAAGGGCAGCAGCCACACAACCAGCCATGACCAGGGCAATCACCCACTTGGGGAGTCCGGCCATTTCGGGGTTTGCCAGGACGATGATATCGCGGTCGTAATAGACCTCGTTGGTTGAGTCGGAGATTTCATTCGATACCGGACGTGGACCGCCTTCGATTCGAGAATCATCCGCATATAGCGGTTTACCGCTAAAAACGGTGCCGGATGAGTATTGCATCACTCCGTCTTGATTTTTATCAACCCAGGCAATCATGCCCTGGTTCTCCCAGTTTTTAAACCATTCTGGAGCCTCGGCATATTTTTTCTGGTTTATCTCCTCCACAAAATTGGTGCGGGCAAACATACCCAGAGCTGGTGCAGTGAGGTAGATGATAGCGATGAAAGAGAGCGTCCAATAGGCTGATTTTCGTACCGCTTTTACATTTTTTACGGTAAAGAAGCGTACAATCACATGGGGTAAGCCCGCGGTGCCTATCATCAGGGCAGCGGTTATACAGAACATGTCCAGAGTGTTACTGGTACTGGCGGTGTATTCCTGGAAGCCAAGATCAGTCGATATTTGATTAATTTTTACAATCAAGGGCACGGAATTTTCCGCACCGTCTTTGATATAATTTCCAATTAATCCCAATTGGGGAATCACATTTCCAGTGATGATGATGGAAATAAAGATGACCGGTATGGTGTAGGAAAAAACCATCACGCAATACTGAGCAACCTGTGTGTAAGTAATGCCTTTCATGCCGCCCAGACCAGCGTAGAAAAAAACAATTCCGCCACCGATGAGCACCCCCATCCAGATTTCGATATCAAACAGTCGGGAGAAAACTATACCCACCCCACGCATCTGACCCATGATGTAGGTCATACAGATGAAAATAGCACAGATGACCGCTACCAAGCGGGCACCATTGGAGTAAAAGCGGTCCCCGATAAAGTCGGGTACGGTGGCTTTACCAAATTTCCTGAGGTAGGGAACCATTAGGGTGGTAAGCAGAACGAAGCCTCCTGTCCATCCCATTAAAAATTTTGAGGCACCATATCCTGCAGCAGCAATGCCTCCAGCCATGGAGATAAAGGTGGCTGCAGACATCCAGTCGGCCGCGGTGGCCATCCCATTGGCAAAGGGGGATACGCCTCCGCTTGCGGTGTAATATTCTTTGGTTGATCCTGCCCGTGACCAAATCGCTATTCCGATGTAGACCCCGAAAGTTATGCCGATGAAAATAAAATTCCAAATTGTCTGGTCCATCAGTTTTCCTCCCCTTCGTCAAATCCGTGCTTTTGATCCAGTTTATTCATCGATCTGGCGTAAATAATCAACAGGGCGACAAAGCAGATAATGGAGCCTTGCTGGGCCATCCAAAACCCGAGGGGTGCACCGCCTATTGAATATTGATCTAGAAAGTCCTTAAACAGAATCCCGCATCCAAAAGATACGAAAAACCAAATGCATAATAATTTCCCTACAATCCGGAGACTCTCGCTCCAGTAGGACTTGGCATGATTAGATTGGGCTGTCATCCGATCAGCATGGCTGAATATCTATATTGCAGGCAAGAAAGAATAGAGTAACAATATAATAAGTTTTCTTCTAAAATTCACCTAAATGAAAGAATTGTCACCCCAGTCCTGTTTCTTCCCATTAAATTTGCCCCCACCACACTTAAGAGAATCAGTTTCTTGCCGACTATTTTTATAAACCTCACCAATGTTTTTTAGCCCGCCATTTTTACGACGGTTGCCCAGCGGAGTTCGCTGGGTGGGTATCTTGGTGGTTTTATTTTTTACTAATCAGTTTGCTCATGGACAGGAGCTTTGGCCTACGCCTCCCGGTGGAGTCAATTTTACAGTGCCAGAACATCAGATTGAGCTCGCGGATGAGGGAATGAAGCCAACTGGTAGAGCCATCATTGTTCATGGGTATTCTCATCCGGTCAATGGAGGTTTCTCACCTTACTCGAACAAAACTGTTTGGGTGTCCAGACCTTCCAAGGGCGAGGTGGTTCAGTCGGGAAATACCTTCTATTACTATCCATACAGGAACCGTGAAGGAAGCGATTCCTTCATCTATCTCGCAAGATCCACCGTAAATCCGGATAATAATGTCTCCTACCAGGTCAATATTTTGATTGAAAAAGGATTAAACGACCAACCAATTCTCCAATTGGATAATGATACCGAGGGTGGAGCTTTTCTTTTCCATCTAGATGAGGAAGAGGATACCGTTATTGAGAAAATCAAAATCCTGGATCCTGATTTCACAGATGATTCCGTCGAGCTGAGGATTGAGGATAACCAGTATTTTGAACTTGTAGGTCCTGCGGAGTCGGACTCGTTGAAACAAAGTTATGTCCTGCAATCAGGCAAGCTGTACACCTGGGATTTAAAATGGAAAAACGGTCTTCCACCGGATTATGAAGGCTTGGCGGCTGAGGACAGATCATGGGGGCCTTTTACACTTTCCTTTAATGATTCGTCTCAAAGTATCCAGACTTTTGATCTTGAAGTCAGGCTGAACCAAATTTGGGAAGAAATGATCTCAGAGGGAGATCCTGCAAATGAATCAATTCTGGTCAGAAACGGAACCGAGGAAAATGCCAGTGAGTTGATTTCTGCCTCTGCCAACGGTGTGCTTAGCTACAACTTAGTCGAGGGTGATGGATTGGAACTTAGAATACCAATCAGGCTTTATTCCCCGGATTCTGAGAAATATCAGCTTTACTACAAATGCGATTTAAACGATTCGGTATATCCGGAGTTTCCTATCACGGTAGGTTTTTACAACGAAAACACCCCGAGCAGAAGTTCTCTTAGTCTTGCCTCCACTCAGAACACTGAGACTTTCAATAACTCGTCTTTCGATGATGTTTTGTCTGCACCTTGGGATAATAACGACTTCGGATATCTCTCAGTTAGTTTTATTGATGATAATTTTAATTCCAATATTAACGAACCGCTGGAAATAGAATTGTGGGCGGTGCCAGGTTTGGATGCAGTTGGAAACAGGGGAGGGAATACTTTGGTTGGTAAGTTTGTTATTAAGGTGGAGGATGATCTGAATGATCCGGTCATTTTCAAAACGGATAATCTCACTGGATTCCAGGGAAGCGGTGAAAGTGAAAGTGACCGAATTCTTTTTGAAATCAGCGAGAATCAACCCTGGAGTTATGATTTTTATTTCGACGATCCGGATATGGAATTTAGCCGCGGGCAAAACGGAGCTAATCCACTGATCAGTATTTCTGATGCTGTATCCTTTCAATACTCCCTAAATGAATTACAAAACAAAGTTACTCTAAATTACAATGGACTACCAGACTACGAGTCACGATATCAGGGAAGTAACGATAGGAATAACCATTACCTCTCCCTGGTGATTCAGGATGCGGAGGATGGG
>Ga0181595_10000202_pt1 | contig 64141 bp, 46 predicted proteins | sample 041ome_7_FD_145604 | JGI IMG/M metagenome (GOLD analysis project Ga0181595, IMG submission 145604) | Coastal salt marsh microbial communities from the Groves Creek Marsh, Skidaway Island, Georgia - 041401AS metaG (spades assembly) | ecosystem: Environmental > Aquatic > Marine > Intertidal zone... | reverse complement strand
GTATTACGACCCGCTGCAGCGCATTTGGCGCACCCTGACGCGGAAAAAGGTCCGCTACTGACAACGCTTGAGATCAGGTTTGAGCCTGCAGCCACGTTCTCATCCACGCTTCGCCCCGAGCATCGTCATCAAGGGTCGGATGCGCAACGGGGCGGACGATGATGAGCATGTCCAGTTGCCCACCCCAAGAAGCGACGCTCGCCGTCACCACCTCACCGACCTTGGTGCCGCTCGGGTCCAAGCCAATGGCCGTCGTTTTGATGTCAAAGTGACGAAACGCCACCGATTGCACATCGGTGCTCGTCAGGCGAACATCAACCGTGCTCGGGGCAGGAACCGCTTCAAGAAAAACGTCGTTGGGGTCCAGGTTGAACGGCAACGCATCGTCGATGAGTTCGATGGCTTGGTGCATACGAGAGGTCTCAAGGTTGAACGCTGAAGCAAGGGTCAGTGCAGACCACTCCGCTCCCCAAACCCCTTGCTGATGGGGAAGGCGAAGGCTGAGAGATTGCAACACAACCACATCCGACGTCACCCAGGTGTATTGATGGCTTGCCGGATACACTGGAGCATGCGGATTCTCGTCAAAGAACGGTTGGCCCCATGCCTCGGGGGACGTTGGCGATGCGACGGGGAGCAAGGCGCTCGCACCAAAACAAAGCAGCGATACACCGATGACCAGAGCCCGTTCCTTGCGGTGCTCGGACCAAGCCACACGAGCCGCTGGACTTGCGAAGGAAAGCGCCAACATGCAAGGAAGAACAAGGAGCAAACCGCCCGGCACCAACCAAAGCAGAGGCGGTAAGAGAAGAAAGAGGCGGAGCCCGTCAATGCCAACTGGGCCGTACCACATCTCCTCGGTGCCTTCGCCTTTCCGACGGTAAAGAAGGAGAAGAGCAGCACCGGCACCCAAGACCGGAGCCAAGGCTTGCGTCGCACCCTGCCAGAGCATCGTGTTCGCCGACAAACGAACACCTGTTCGTCATAGAGGTTCGCCTCTCACCAAGGTTGATGCGAGGGGTTCGCCTACGAATGCCCATGGCGGACCCGTTGCTCGTGTTCACAGATGTCGAGCACCGTCACCGCCTCCCCGCTCCGAAACCGTGGAAACCTTGGGCAACACGACCCGGAGCAGGGGTCCACTGCGTCAATTTATCGCTCTACTCGGGATGCGTGTTGGGGCTGATCGGGCCAAACGGAGCGGGGAAAACCACCCTGCTTCGCATGATGGCCGGCGTGCTTCCCCTTCAGGGTGGAACCGTGACGGGGCACATCAAGACGAGCACATCAGAGGAGGTGGTGGATTTACGAACGTGGGCGGGTCACATGCCCGAGCAGGTCCGTTGGCAGGGTCGCTCAACGGTCAACGAAACCTTGCACCAACTCAGCGAAATGCGAGGTCAAAGTTCCCAACGCCTCGACCAATTGCTGACGCTCGTTGGCCTGCACGACCGCGCAGACGAACCCCTCGACAACTTGAGTCAAGGCATGCGTCAACGCCTTTCCATCGCAGCAGCCCTTCTCGGGTCGCCGCGTGTGTTGTTGTTGGATGAACCGTTCAACGGCTTGGATCCCGTTGCTGCGGAGGCGTTTGCAGGCTTGGTTCGACGTCTTGCTGAAAAAGGCGTGAGCGTGGTGATTTCGTCCCACATGGTCACCCAGCTCGAGGGGCTCATCGACCGAATTGCACTGATGCACCGCGGTCAATTGTTGGATGAAGGTCCGCTTGAGGAAGTTGAAAGACGGCTTGATTTGGAAGGAAGGTATCAACTCCGAGGCAAAGGCGATTTGCGTTCCACCAAGGTGCTTGAGGAACTTGGAAACGACGTGCTGTCATGGGAACAAGACGATGAAACATGGACGGTGATTTTGCGAGGTGACCATCACAACGCCCTAAAAATTGGCCTTGACTCGGGCCTTGAAGTCATGTCTTGGGCTCCTTTAAGACCCAACCTCGTTGAATGGCTCTGTGCTGCAACCGGGATGAGTTTTGACGACATCAGCCTCGAAGTTTCGTCTTCAGCGATGCTTCCCCTTCAAACAACGGAGGTGAACGAAGATGAGTGACCTTCGCAGGGTGTTGAGGGTCGCCCGACGTATCCGGATCGACCGGCTGGCGAACATTCGATTGAAAGTGATGCTGCCGATTTTACTCCTTTTCCTGCCGGGATTGGCATGGGGTTTTTCAGACCCGAACATCGTCTTGCCGGGCGGTCACCAACCGGACACCGCCATGGAAGTGCTCTTCTACGCCTCCCTCGGGGTGGTTTTCGGAGGAACCATGTGCGCCGTCTTGATGGCGTTTGACGGTGTGAGTAAAGACCGAGCCAGCGGGATGCTTGAGGTCCAGTTGGCTCAACCCATGCCTCGGGCCCATCAAGCAGCGGCCCTCATCATCGGCCATGCCCAAGCCATTCTCTTGCCGGTTTATGCGCTGCTTTTGATCACGGTCGTGGTCGTCAATCTCCGAATGGACGCATGGCCGTCCTTGACCGAGATGCTCGTCTACGCTGTATCAACCGGCCTCATCGTCCTGTGGTACACCCTCTTTGCCCTCCTCGCTTCGACGACAGCAAGGGAACAAGGAACGGCCGTCGCCTTTGGCGTCGGCGTTTGGTTCTTCTTTACTTTCCTTTGGGCACTGATCACCTCAATGGTCGCCTACGCTTCGGGTGTATCGGTTGGGGAAGCGAACGACCCGGCGTGGGTCGCTTTGGAAGGGATGTTGGATTTGCTTTCACCCAACGGCGTCTATCACCACCTCTTGGAAACCCAACTCCCAACGGTGGATAGGGGCGTAGCGGCTTGGCAGTCATGGCTTGCTGCCTTGCTATGGACTGTGCTGCCCTGGTGGGCCCTCCACCGCAGGATGGAACGGCTTGTCCCTTGACGGCAACAGGCAATTGTTCATGAAGGCGAAAGGTCAGCCAGCATACATGGCTCGCCCGCAGCAACTGACCGTCCTCGCCTCGCTCTGCCTCGTCCTGGTGATGCTCTCGGTGGTTTTCAGCCCGCTGACCTCATCGCTTGATTCAACCTCAACCGTCGCTCCAACCGAGGGACGACAGGGCGGCCTTGACGTGGATTGCAGCGGCTACTCCTTTGAGGATCTCTTCGAATACGACTTTGCACTCTTTGAACTTGACATCTTGGACGACTGGGCCACCGGTGACTTGTACGCGAATGCGTGGGTAAACGGCTCGAACTCACCCATCGTCCGCGACAACCTGGACGGTTTGTTCGAGGGCTTGCCGGGTGGCGATAACGATTGGATCAGCACGGACGAGCGAGACGCCGTCCGCAGCATCGGGCCAAAGTGCATTGCGGACATGGAGACGCGCCTCGGTATGCGAGAGGGCATCCCCCATTCGGGCGGTGTTGATTGGAACGATTTCGAATTCGTTGAGGACGGTATCGGTTTGGACGAGGTCAACTTGGTTCCTGAAAACCATCCCGACGCTCGTTCATGCACCAACTTCGGTGCGGCATCCGATTGCAAAGAAGTTCCAACTTCAACCACCGACGACATGGAAATCGCCCTCGAAGTGGCGGATGGCCAATCCAACAATGTTCGGTGGGACAAATTGCCCAACAGCGGCGTTTCAAACTTCACCCTCGCCATGAACATCACCAACATGAGCAATGCTGCCCTCCGGGTGACCTTCCCTGTGCTTCAAGGGCTGCGCATGTATGATTTCCGTGTAACGGACAATGCACCCGACAGCGGTCAAACCTGCGACCACATCAACCCACCTTCGTCCACCTACCTGGGCGACGGTTCGCTTCAGGTGACCCAGCTCGTCGCCTTTGACCGAGCACAGTGGGGCCTTCGGTGCAACATGTTCATGGATTTCACAACCGAGGAACCGGCGACCAACGACGTCCCCGCTTGGACAGCCACGGTACCTTCCAACGGAACGAAGATACCAACTTCCGGTGAAGGAACTTGGCCGTTTGCCACCGCTGCGGTCGGCAACGCCTGGGCGACCGATGAGAACGGTTGGGCTCTGCAGTGCACCTTTGACGAAGCAGGTTGGAGCGTCACGAACAACGTGTTGGGCGACTTTTTCGTCACCCAGCCCGCAAGCTCAACGATGGTAACAGCCACCTGCCACGCCGTTGACCCCTTGGGCGCAACCGATGAAAACGATTCTCGTACATGGGTCTTTGGAACGCTGTTCACCTCAACGGCAACCCTGAGCGAAGACGGCAATAGCGTGGTGATGAGCGTTACCTCCGCTGGACTCGTTGATGAATTCATCTACTCAGCTCGTGCGCTGCAAGGCGAGGCGATGGGCGCCCCCGGCGAGACCGTCACCGTCAGCGGCACGATGGCGACCGAAGTCAGCGTTTCTCTTGACACCATCCGACCTGGCGCCTTTGGATTCAAAACCGAGGCGCAGGCCACGAGCATGCTCGCCTTTTCCTCTGAATATGACCTCGGCTTGGTGAAGCCCAACACGCCGCCAGTGGTGCAAATAGCCACAAATTTCAACGGGGAAAACGCAACTTGGGACGAAGGCCAACTGCAATTCTCCATGAACGGTTTGGTTTCGGACCCCGACCTCGAAGCGGTCACGATGCAATTGACGATTTGCGGAAGCGATTACCAAGGTTTCACCATCGACGGGATCAACTGGAACGTTGATGTTTCCACCGCCGTTTGCATGGCGTATGGCCTCACAGATTACGATGTGGTGATCACCGCAACGGACGAATCTGGGGGCACGACCCAAGTGATGGTCGAGATCAACTCGCCCGTGGTCGACGATACGCCGGTCGCTCCCGCTCCGAGGGAACCAGAAACCGCTCTGCCTGCTGCAAGCCTGCTCTCGGTGCTCGGGGTCCTCGGTGCCGCCGTGCTGGTCCGCCGCAAACCCGATGCTTAAACCGACACAACCAAAAGGCAATGGTAGCAGGAATCAGCAGGCCTCACCATGTTTTCAGGTACCGTTGAATCAAAAAGCCACGAAGGGGGCTTGCTGGTTCACTTTGAGGGCTCTTCTCCTGCGTTGAACGCCATCATGGTTCGCAGCGACGATGGCACCTACATCGGCAAGGTGGACGGGGTGCTCGGAAGCACGGAACACGCTTTGGCTCATATCGCTCACATTGACCGTTCGCTTGACATGGAGGAACTCATTGGCGTCCAGGTGACGGTCCGGGCAAAAAAACAGCGGGAAGACCGTTCACGAAACGAAGGACGTTTTAGCGACCGAAACCGAAACGACCGAAGTTCGGGCGGTCGTTGGGAGCGAAACGATGGAGGTTCCGACCACCAGCGGCACAACGGAAGGTCCGCCGACCGAAACCACCGCAGCGGGCGTTCAGACCAACAACCATTCAACGATGATTGGGATTGCCCCAAATGCAACAACTCGAACTTCGCGCGGCGGACGGAGTGCAATCGCTGTCAGGCGACTCGCCCTCAAGGCGACGGGAGACAGCAAGGTGGATTCCAACGCCGAGACGACCGCCGAGACGACCGAAGAGGCGGATTCCAACGCCGCGATGACCGCCGAGACGGACGGTCCCAAGGGGGAAACAACAACTCGAACGACTGGACATGCCCTGCATGCAACAACTCAAATTTCTCGTTCAGAAACGTCTGCAACCGGTGCGAAGCAGCTCGCCCTGCGGGCGGTGGCGATAGAGGGGGTCGCAACGACCGAGGCGGTTACCAACGTCGAAATGACCGTCGTGAAGGGGGATATCGCAACAACCAACGAAACGATCAATCCAGAGACGGGCGTCAGCAGAACGGCAATTTCAACACCAACGATTGGACCTGTCCTGCATGCAACAACTCAAATTTCTCGTTCAGAAACGCCTGCAACCGATGTGAGGCACCTCGCCCTAGAGGCGGTGGTGGTGGCGGTCGCAGCGACGGAAGAAGCCGAGGTCGCAGCGACGGAGACCGACGAGACTTCCGTAGGAACGATCGAGGTGGTGGCTTCCAACGCCGAGACGACCGTTCCAACGGCGGTGAAGACCGGCCACAGCGAAGAAACGACCGAGGTGGTGGCTTCCAACGCCGAGACGACCGTTCCAACGGTGGTGAAGACCGGCCACAGCGAAGAAACGACCGAGGTGGTGGTGGCTTCCAACGCCGAGACGACCGTTCCAACGGTGGTGAAGACCGGCCACAGCGAAGAAACGACCGAGGTGGTGGTGGCTTCCAACGCCGAGACGACCGACGCTCGTCTTCCGACGGGGCTTACCGGCGATCAAGAGGAAAACGATCTGGCCACACACACAACCAACCTCCCCGTGACTTCCGGGACGGCCCCCCACCACGGAGATATGAGCGAAAAACAGACGAATGAGGCGGTACCATGACTGCGGAGTCGCATTACCTCAACGCTCTCGAGGCTTTGGAAAACGGCGACCGTGTTCAAGCAAAAGCCGAGGCAAAAAAAGCAACACAACTCGATGAAGACCACCTTGAAGCGTGGTCGGTCTACGTTGAGGCTTGCCTACCACCAGGTGGCGTCTCCCCGACGATGAACGAGGCAGCAAGCGCCCTCTCCGGAACCAAACGCATCGTCGCTGCAGACCCCAGTCGTCTTGACATGTGGATGCGTGGGGGGCGTCTGCTCGCTGATGATTTAGGAATGCTTCACGACGCACTTCATTGGTGGCAGCGATGCCGAGACCATCTCCCCGATGAGGTGACGCCGGTGGTTGAAATGGCTTCCATTCTCGCCGATATGGGAGAATACGCTCTGGCTCAAGAGCGCCTGCAAGCCATCCTCAACGACAACATGGATGTCGGCATCACCCAATTTCGAAAAATTAACGGCCTGCTCCAGCTGGTCAAAACGGCTGCAACTCAGGACCGAACCGAAATCTTCCGCCCCTACGAGAAGCATCACGACGGATGGGCCGCTATTCGGCTCAAAATGCGGAAACCACCGCTTTCGGAGTCCTTCATTTTCCTCGTTACGGCCGTTCCCGTGCTTCTTTTGCTCGTTCTCCTCTTGGGCCGTTACAGCGCACCGACTTGGTCGGCCGTCTGTTTGAACACGCTCGTCATTCTGATCGTCATCATGGTGCTCATGCGAAACGCCAAGCGTTGGTTCCAAGTGTTCAACCGACCCGCATTTAATCTGTTAAGGGCCATGAATTTCGAGGCCGCCACGGGCTTTGTGGTGATGGACGAAGACATCCGAACATCGGTGCTTTACATGTACATCATGCAAAGAAAACCTCGTTCATGGCAGGAACGCATGCTCAAAATCATTGACAAAGGGAAGCCGCTGCCCAACAATTGGCGACTTCGCATGCCCGATTTCACCTCGCATCTTGACGGGGACGACGGTGAAACAGCAAACCACGAAACCTTCTGGTTAGAAGAAGAGTGAACCGTTGTTCTTGGGTCCTTTCCAACATCGATGGGCCTTCCCCAATGAACGGGAGCCATCTGTTGAAACTGATGGTACAAGGCGGTCAGAGGCAGAGGAAGGATACGCTGGGTCTTCAGACCCCGCCCCTTTGCTGCGAGGCCGACGCTCGCTGCGTCGCGCAAACATCCAAGGTTCTCCTCCGGTGACCATCCACCGAGGCTTGGTGCGAAGCAACGTCGTCAGGCAACCATACAACATGTGCACGCTACGCGGTCGCCCGGGGGCGTTCAGGGTCAAACCCTTCTCGACCGGTCCTATTGCAGGGATTGCGCGTACTGAATCGCATATTGCTGCGCATAAGCCGCTGCCGTTGCAGCATCGTAACCCTGCCCCACAAACTGGTTGTAGTATTGCTCGTAAACCGCTTGATCGTAACCAGCGGCTGGTTGTGCTGCGGCTGGTTGTGCTGCGGCTGGTTGTGCTGCGGCTGGTTGTGCTGCGGCTTGGCCGACGTACTGTGCGGCGAACGCACGAGCCGTTTCTTCGGGGTAACCCTGTGCAATCAGTTGCTGGACGTATTGTTCGGTCGGATCAAGGGCGTCAGCGCCGAAGGCACCTTCCATGCCGGAGAAGACGTCTTCCTTTTCACCGCCCTTTCGCATGAACATCACCGATCCACCGATAATCACGAGCAGGAGGACGATGCCGCCGATGAGAATCATCGGGTCAAGGCCGGATTCCGTTGCGTCTCCACCATCGTTCGTCTTGGTGTTGTCCTTCCATTCGCCGGTGACGGGGTCGTATTCCCACGCACCGCTCCACTGGCAGTCGCCGTTTTCATCGAGGATGAACTCGCCTCCGGCAGCTTCCGCTTCTGGGTTTGGTTCAAGGCCTTGACAAGCAGGCAAATTCAACTCGATCCACTTGATTGTCACCCAGCGTTCGTTGGGGGAGGATCCTTCGTAGTACTTGATGTACACACGCTGTGTTGTGGACTTGTTCGTATAGAAGCCTTCGATGTTCAGTGTGATCTCAAAGCGGTCGTTGTCGCCCATGGCGTCGCTCTTCCCGTACAATCCTCGGGTGCTCATGTTAAACTTCATGACCGGGGAAGCGGAGAAATCCTCCTCAAAGAAGGCTGCTTCCACATACACTTCACTCGTTTCTGCACCGGAGAGGACCGTTCCAGCGATGGTGATGGTGTCCTGGTCGTACTTGGACTCGTTCACTGCGGTGTCCCACTGGATGACAGGTTCCTCATCTCCGAAGCCCTCGGGAACAACCACGAAGTACATCCGGTGTTTTTCCGAGAACTTACCGGCGCTGTCGTAAACGACCAATTCCATACGGATTTGGTTCTTGGTGGTGCCCGTTGAATCCACGGTCACGTTCTGGAACTTGTACGACCACAAGCCGCCGCTCGCAGCACTTTGGGTGAAGGTGTGCCCGTCGAGGTCGAAGGTGTCGTCGCCGTAGGGAGCGTCGAACAGAACCTTCCACTCATAGGTCTCGATGCCGTTGCCGTCAAGTGCATCAGCGTCGGAGGAATTGCTGGCGTCAAAGTGGATGACCAATTCTGCGTCCTCGCCTTCACCCTGTAAGGTGATTTGGTAAACGTCCCATTCGGCGTTCGACACCGTCTTCGTGCCGGTGAACTCAACGTTTTCTTCGTAATCCGTACGGATGTCTATCGTGGCGTCGGCCTCAGGACGGAACTCATCGGCGTAGACATCGTTGGTCTCAACGGTCACGTCGATGATACGAGCATGGCCAGCATCGTCATGGAGCATCAGCGTGATATCCCACTGTTCACCTTGAGCACAGCCGGTCTGAGAAGCCAAATCCGCCTTACAGAAGGTCATGCTTGGTGCTGCATCGGTGCTGTGACCGGTCACACCGTTAGCGAGACTGGAGCCGTCCCAGTTGGTCGGACCGTCGATGATCCAATCCGTGTGGAGGGTTTCGGTGGTCGTCGTGGTGAAACCGAACTCAAGCGTAGCATCGCTCTTCATGTAGCGCAATGCGTAGTTACCGGTACTCGGGTCAATGCTGGGCAATTCACCGTTGATGGTGAGGTCAAGCCCGTTGCCCAAGGTGCCGAAACCGTCAGGGTACGGCGTGACTTGGTGCTGAAGCAGGTTGCCCAGCAGCGGGAAGGTCGTGCTGTCAGCGCGCTCAGAGTGCGTGGCGACGTCGATGGTGGAGATGATCATGCCGCCGGAGAAGTAACTGCACACTCCAAGAACCGTGTCTTGGATGTCTTCTGAAGAACGGATGAGACGCTGGAAGTAACCGCCGTCTTCCATGTAACCGTCGCAGGTCTCAGGGACGTTGTTGGTGCTCACGGATTTCGTGTTCAAGACGGCCTGTGCGACACCGGAACTCGCATCAAAGCCCTGGAAGGCGTTGACATCGATGTTGTCCATAACGGGGTGGTACGGGTCGGCCAAGTCCATGGTCGAGTACGTCACCTGAGTCTCTGCCGTGTCTCGGCTTTGGACGTCCAAGCCAAAGGGCAGACGGCCGGAGAGGCCTTGGTCAAGTCCGTAGATTTGGCTTCCAAGTGGGCCGAGGTGAGCCTGAACCGTGCCTCCAGCGGACATGAAGTTCTCGAGAACCGTTCGTCGGGCAGGTTCGCCAAGATACTGGTAGTATCCGTCACCGCCAAATTGCGTGTCCTTGGCGACGAGTTGTTCCTGCCAAGGAAGGACGATCTTGTCGTAGTGGGTGAACCATCCTGCGTCAAAGTAGGTGCTCCAGTCGTTGATTTCGTACTGGGTGTAGGTCATGTTGAGAATGGCCAGGTCTTCTTTGATGGCCGAGGTTCGCGAAGAGGTGTCCGAAAGGATAGCGACGTCAACGCGATCGGCGAAGGAAGCGTGGAAGTAGCGAACGTTGCCCGTTTCACTGCCGTCGGAAAGACGGCCGTAGAAGCTGATGTTGTAGGTGTGTCCGTCAAGCCAGCCGTTCCAGGGAGTGAAGGTCACGTCGGTGCGCTCTTGGCTCTGAAGGGACACCGCTGGTCCGGAGTCAACCAAGTGGGCTTGGCTGCCATCGGCCATGTCGGTGACTTCCATGTAGAAGATGTAGTCACCTCCCAGCACACCGTTTGTCGCCTGGATGTCCCACGAGTGGGTCAAGGCGGCGTCAATGGGCAAGACGCACTCCAGCGTTTGGTCGGAGTGGCAGGTCAAGGTGTTCGGTTTCCCAATGGAGATGTCAACGGATTCGACGTTGAAGATCACGCGCTCAATGTTGTTTGCTGTGGACAATTCGTTGTCGTTAAACCAAGGCTTTCCTACCGTGGTGTTATCGAAGACCGTCTTGATGTCCAATCGATAGACACCTGAGACGAACTCGTGGCTGGCGATGGTGGTCAAGGCTGCTTCCTCGGCGTCAACGTTCGTTCGAGAAGTGGAGTAGGTGGCGTCCTGGACGAAGGTGTATTCTTGGAGTGAGATGTTGTTGAAGCCAACACCCTTGAATCCATCGTTGATGCCGTTGCGTCCGTCATCGTCGGATTGGAATTCAAAGTGAACATCAACCATCGAGCCTTGCAGAGACATGCATTCTGCACGCCACTGCGTGGAGTCGGAGGACGAGCGGTTGAGGACGTACAGGTGCGTGAGGTCAATGCTCGTGGTCTTGACCAATTCTTCAGAGTTGAAGAAGACGTTGTAGTTGCCCGAGCCGTCGGTGTTGGCAGGATCGCCAATAAATTGCAATTCGGTTTGGTCAATGGATTCGGTGGCGTTCACGATACCGTTGCCGTCGTCGTCGTTCTGGCAGGTTCCGTCTTCATTGTAGTCGTTCCATTGGGCGTAGACAAGACCGGTGTAGTTCGTGCCGTCTTTGTCGTAATCAACGGTCATGACAGCGTAGTCGCTGGGGTCAATGTTCCCGTTCTGGTCAATGGTGTAGAAGGTGTCAGCGTAGTACTCGAAGTTCAGGGAGACGAAGTCACCGCCCATGTTCGTCAGGTCGATGTTGGGGATGGTGAGGGTCTCGTTTGCCCAAGCGTCGTCGTATCCGTTGGTGCCGGTATCACAGGGGTGGCCGAACCAGTAGGCGTTGTTGTTGAAGATCTTGGTCGAACACGAGTTTTCGTTGTAAATAGCACCCTTTGGTTGCTGGTTTTCTTCGTATCGGTAACCCTGCGTACCACCCTCAAAACTCTCCACGCAGATGGCGGAAGGCGTTCCGCAGTACACGTCGGAGGGCGTAGCGGAGTACACCGTCGCTTCAATGTCAAAGTCAACGGGGGTGTTGCCGAAATTGTTGGTGGTCACGCCGATATCAAAGATGCCCTCGGCGTAAAGGCCGCCGGGCTTGAAGAACTCAATCGATTCAACCGTCGGGTCATAGAGATTGAACGGTGTCACATAACCAACGGCGTCGTCGTTGATGACCTGTTGGTCCCAAGCATTGTTGGAGATGGTGGCGGAAATTCGGTAGGTGGTGTCGTTCAGCAGGTTTGCCGTGATTGAGGTGGTGTATTCCTGGCCGGGCTGAAGGTTACTCAGCGGGCCGATGGTGGTGGTTTGGGTTTGAGGGTTGGGGAAGAAGGCCGTGTTTTGCTTCCAGATGGTCAAGTTGTCCACAGCAAATCCGTCACGTCCGCTCCAACGACTCTCGTTGTCGTTGGCGGTTGAACCCTCAAAGCCGGTTCGGAAGCGGAAGCGGATGTCAACGGTCTGGTCGGCCCATGGCGAGAGGTCAAACGCACCAAGATCCTCCTCGGTGAAGTTGTCCCAGCCGTAGTAGGTGCCGGAGGAGAAGAGACCGTAGTAGACGATGTTCTCTGGAGCAGCCCCCCAAGAGTTGATCTTGAACATGCGGTCGTTGTCAAACCCGCCCCACATCGATGCGCCCGAGGCACATGCGCCCTGCACGGCAGCGAGTTGCGGACAGCCGATGAGGCTCCAGCCTGTTTCGTCGCTTCCGACCTCGATGATGGCAAGATCGTCCCAGACATCGCCGACAATAAAGCCGGTTCCGTCGGAGCTTCCGAGGGCACCAAGTCCCAGATGACGGAAGAGTTCGACGCTCATGAAGGCGCGGTCGGCACCCGTGAGGTCAACATCGGTGAGCACCATGGCATCGTCCCAGTTTTTGCCGTAACCCGTCCAAGTACCACCGCTGCCGTTGGTCTTGGTTTCACCGGCCCACATGAAGTCGGTTGGGTTGATGTAATTGGCTGAAACGTTTGGGTCGTTGTTTCCGGTCGAAGCCCCCACGGATTGGTTGGTTTGGAGGTGCCACTTGGTGAGTCCGTCAACGTATTCTTCGTAGGCCCATGAACAGCCGGTTCCGCAACCGGTCTTCACTTCGGGAGAATCCCAGTCGTTGGCGTACACCGTGGTGTTCGTGGAATTGGCTTCGTCTACGATTTTCAAAACGACGTCAAGGTCGGCCGTTTGTCCGTTGAGCGTGTCCATTCCGGTGTTGGTGACCGTCACGTTGACGGTACGGGTTCCTTCACCGACGACACCAAAGAATCGGTCGGTGGGGCTGAGCTCCAAATCCGTCACGGCCAAATCTTTGTTGTCCATTTCGACCACGGTGAGGGTGTCGTATTGACCCGCCCAGCCGAAGTTGTCTCGCCATCCGCCAAAGGCGTAGTTCGTGTGGCCCACGACCAAATCTGGAGCTGAGGACGGACCGCCTTGGAGCTGTCCAATCGCCACGGCTGACGGACGTCGGCCAGCTGGATAAGAAAGCGGACTCACGTGGTTTCCGTTGCCGTCGGAAAGGGTCACCTGAACGGTGGTTGGGAAAGAGAGGAAGAAGCTCGAGGTGCTTCCACCGGCGGAGTCGGTGGTGTTGAGTTGGTAAGCAATGGTGGGGTTCACGAAGTCGGGCTCGCCGTCGCCGTTGAGATCTTCAACCTCAATGGCCCACGAAATGTAGGGGCCGAAATAGGCCCTCTTGGCATTTCCAAAGGCCCCCTGAGCCGTAGTTTGCTTGTACGACACGTTTTCGAGGTTGCTGTCCATCACAGCGATGGTGTCGATGTAGCCGCTTGAGCCAACATCGGCAATGGCGAAATCCTCGGTGGAGGGGACGCCCATGTTGACCACGTGCGTGTTGGCTTGGTTGGTTCCGTAGGCGTACGTTGCTGGGTAGTTTTGGGTGAGGCAGTCGAATTCAATGATCGTGATGTTGTCGTCGTTACCGGGGTTGGTGACTTGGCCGGTGGCATAATCCAGACCTTCGCTTCGCAGAAGGAAGATATCGTCGTCGGTTGTTGATGCAGCCCCGTTGCACCCAAAGGCAGGGTTGGTTTCTCCCCAATCACCGACTTCGATGCTTCGGTAGGTGTTTTGTTGTGCCGAGCCAAGGTTCGTGATGAAACCTTGCGTGGAGGAGGAGATGGGGCCCTTGTAGGTCACCACTCGCTGGGTGGTAAGGTCAGCGAGCAAATCAAGGACATACACGTCGTCGTCTCCGTCTTGGTCTGCATCGCCGACAGCGAGGTCCCAGACCCAAAAATGAGTGAATCGTGCTCCGATGGACCAGTCACGGTTTGAACATCCACCGTTCTCGAGAATCGTGACGTTGCCGGGTTCGCCAGCGGGTTGCCCCTGGTCGTTGGTTTTGAAGGGGTTATTTTTCTGGTAGATGACGATGTCGACCGCATTGTCGCCGGTGAATTCACCGACTTCCACGAATTCAACGTTGGCAAACTCATCCCAGTCTGCGTTGCGGCTTTGGTTGCCTGCCACCCAAATGTCTTGACGGTCGTTGAAATTGCCCAGGCCGTCGTTGTACAGGATGGTCATGCTGTGGGTTCCGTCGGTAGCAACAGCCATGTCGTTGTGCCCATCGCAATCAAAATCGCCGATAGCGACGTCCATGGGGTCGCGGTTGGTGGTGTATGTTCGTGCGACGGAGGCGCTTGCGGTGGTTGCGAGCGCAGCCGTGGTGCTGAGCACCATCAAGACGGTGAGGAAAAGACTGCGCATTCGGGCTTTAGAGAGGTCGTTTTGGGCAAGCATAGACATCACTTGTCTTGGCGAGGACTTGTTGCAATATAATGCCTTTGCAAAGCAGTTCATGATTTGGCATCCAGCGTCCCGTTTTTTGGAATAAAAGGGAGGCGTTTTTCGCCCAAATTGAACCCCAGGTTCAGAATCGTCCAACGAGCCATTTTGGAGCAGGTCCCCATCCAACGGCATCGCCGCCATGGATTTTCACAAGCTTCCCAGCAGCAAAAAGGGACTGAAGCCAGACCTCAAGCGATGTGCCCTCCCGGCCACCCAGTTTACTGCTGGCGATTTCTTCGATATCTTCGGTGCTGAGCCCGCTCATTCCGTGGTCGCGAACCACAAGTTGGAGAAGTTCCCTCAACCAGGCCTCAGCAAGCGGATCAACGCTGGTTGCGCTTGAGACGGGTTGTGGGGGTTCGATATCTTCGAGCATGGCCATGAGTTCAACCGCATCAGGTCGTTCAGCTGGTTCAAGCCCGACCTCCGCCAGTTTGACTTTCAAATCCAGTTCCCCGATGGGGCGGCGGACGACAGGAATTCGTCCGGGGTCCGGCTCTGGACCCATATCAAGCGGTTTGGAAGATTCTGGGGCATCGTCCTCTTGGGGCCCCGGCACCTCTTTCTGGCGCTTCCGGGTCACGCTCGAGAGGTTGGTTGCCTTGACTTCAGTTCCCACAGGCATGGTCCATCCAACGCCGGAGAGACCGAGTTCGGAGATGTGCTCTTCAACCCAAGATGCCTCGCCTTCGATGACAACGTTGAGGTCATGGTCGTCCGAGCGGAATCGGTAACGTACCTTTCCACGGAACTCCGCCATCAGTCTCTCGGCAGAACACATGGACTTGAATCTGCTGGCATCATGCGACGGGCTTGGCAAGTTCACGGAGAACGGTGTGGAGAATGCCTCCGTTTCGATAGTATTCAACCTCGACCGGCGTGTCCAACCTGACTTGAGCCTCAAAGGTGGTCTCCGTTCCGTCGGGTGCGGTTGCGGTCACGGTTAACCACTCAAGCGGCTTGACCCCGTCGGAGAGCGGGATGCTGAAGGATTCGCTTCCGGACAGGCCAAGCGTTTCATGAGTTGTGCCCTCCTTGAACGTTAAGGGCAGCACGCCCATGCCGACGAGGTTGGAGCGGTGAATGCGTTCAAACGAGGTCGCGATGACGGCTTTCACACCCAAGAGATAGGTGCCTTTCGCGGCCCAGTCCCGCGACGATCCCGTGCCGTATTGGCTTCCTGCGAGAACGATCTTCGGTGCTTTGATTTGGGCTGCATCGTATACGGACATCACCTCGCCGGACTCGTGGTTCAGGGCAAAACCACCCTCCGTTCCCGGCGCCATTTGATTTCGAATACGGACGTTGGCGAACGTTCCTCGCATCATGATTTCGTGATTCCCACGACGACTCCCAAAGGAGTTGAAGTCACCGGGCTGGACGCCCCGCTCGGTAAGCCATCCACCCGCAGGCCCGTCGGCAGGGAAAGACCCAGCAGGCGAGATGTGGTCGGTGGTGATGGAATCGCCGAGTTTCAACAAGACTTTAGCGCCCTCAATGGCTTGGATGGGAGCGGGTTGGGCAGACAATCCCGAAAAGAAAGTAGGCAAGCGGATGTAGGTGGAGGCTTCGTCCCAAGGATATAGCGGAGAGGCTTCTGCAGGGATGCTGTTCCATCGAGGTTCATTCATGGCGTCTGCGTAACGTTGCCGGAACATGTCAGGCGTGATCACTTGCATGGCCTCATGAAGCTCCTCATCCGTTGGCCACACATCGGCGAGCATGACGGGCTGGCCTTCGCTGTCATGGCCCAAAGGCTCTGAGGTCAAATCCATGTCGAGATTGCCGGCGATGGCGTAAGCGACCACCAGAGGAGGGCTCGCCAAGTACGATGCCTTGACTTTCCCGTGGACGCGACCCTCAAAGTTCCGATTGCCTGAGAGAACGGAGCCGACGATAAGCCCAGCTTCGTCGATGGCGGCTTCAATCGGTGCATCAAGAGGGCCCGAGTTCCCGATGCACGTTGTGCAGCCGTAACCAACCGTATGGAAGCCCATGGCGTTCAAGTCATCTTGCAGACCCGTGGCTTCGTAGTATTCCGTCACCACACGGCTGCCCGGAGCGAGGGAGGTGCGCACCCAGGGTTTGACCTTCAGACCACGCTGGCGGGCCTTTCGAGCCAGCAAACCTGCGGTAAGCATCACGCCGGGATTGGAGGTGTTTGTGCAGGAGGTGATGGCAGCGATGACGACATCGCCGTGATTGAGATCAAACATTTCCCCGTTCATTTCGACGATGGCGCCTTTGGAAAGGTCCTCCTTTGCGAGCCCGTGGCCATGGTGGCCGAGTTCGTGCGTGAGGCTCTCAACAAAATGGGATTTCATGTTGTGAAGGTCAACGCGGTCTTGCGGTCGCTTCGGACCTGCAAGGGCGGGAACGACCTCGTCGAGATTCAACTCCAGGACAGTGGTGTAGGCTTTTTCTTCCGCTCCTTCAGCGTACCAGAGTCCCTGGGCTTTGGCGTAGGCCTCGACACCGGCAATCGCCCCTTCGTCACGCCCTGTGAGCCTGAGGTATTCAACGGTGCGTTCATCGACGGGGAAGAATCCACACGTGGCGCCATACTCCGGCGCCATGTTGGCGATGGTGGCACGGTCAGCAAGGGACAACGCCTTCATCCCGGGTCCGAAGAATTCAACGAATTTTCCGACCACACCGTGATGCCGCAGCATCTCAACGATGCGCAAAGTCATGTCCGTGGCCGTAACGCTGGGGTTGAGGGCCCCTGTCAAGCGGACACCAACAACATCAGGGGCCAGCATGTAGATGGGTTGACCGAGCATGACCGCTTCGGCCTCAATACCACCAACCCCCCAGCCGAGCACGCCCAACCCGTTGACCATCGTCGTGTGGGAATCGGTTCCGACCAGCGTGTCGGCGAGCCAGACGCCTTCTTCTTGACGCGCCACGGTGGCCAAAAATTCGAGGTTCACCTGGTGGACGATGCCGCGTGAAGGAGGGACGGCTTGGAAGTTTGCAAGCGATTGTTGGCCCCACTTAAGGAAAGTGTAGCGCTCCATGTTGCGATGGTATTCAATATCGAGGTTCATGTCCAGCGCATCGCTGTGGGCTCCTGAAATGTCGACTTGAACGGAGTGGTCAATGACCAGATCGACGGGCACTTGGGGGTTGACCTTCTTAGGGTCGCCACCCATTTCCACCATTGCGTCCCTCAAAGCGGCCAAGTCAACCACGGCAGGCACACCGGTGAAGTCTTGCAAAATCACGCGAGACGGGCGGAAAGGAATCTCGGTGCGCTCGCCGTCGGGTGTCCACGCAGCAATCCGTTTGATGTCGTCTTCGGTGATCAGAAAGCCGTCGTTGCCCCGAAGCGCACCCTCGAGCAAAATCCGAACGGAGTATGGGAGGTGGTCGATGTGTATGCCGGCGGCATCCAGAGCATCAAGCGCAAAATAGTCGCCACCAACATCGAGGGTGCGTCGAGCATGAAAGGGGTCCAGCGTCGCCATGATTCGTGGGAAAACCCACCCGTCTATGAAGAAAACCCCCTTGCCGTTTCACCCCAACCGGGCGAAGTCGCTTCACCTTCACCAGAATTGGTACCAAGGCGTTGTTTCGGAGCCCACGAAGGTGGCCTTCACCAGCCTGACGTCCTGCACCGGCTTGTCGCCGTCGCCGGTTTCGGTGTTGGAGATGGCGGTGACGAGGTCGCAGCCTTCGGTCACCTTGCCGAACACCGTGTGGACACCGTCAAGCCAGTTTGGACCGTTTCCGTTGTTGCTGTCTTCTGGAATCAGGAAGAATTGGCTGCCACCGGTGTTGGGGGCGCTGGTTTTCGCCATGGAGATAGTGCACACTTCGTGAAGCAGGCCGTTGTCGGCTTCGTCTGGAATCGTGTAGGATTCCGTGCTGCAGTCTGCTTCTGCATCCGTGTCGTCCCCGTTGCAGTAGCCAAACCACTTGGCTGCATGGCCGCCGGTCCCGTCTCCATTGGTGAAATCGCCGCCTTGTATCATGAAGTCATCGATGACCCGGTGAAAGATGGTGCCGTCGTAACGACCCTGTTCAACGAGGAGTTTGAAGTTCTCAACGTGAACGGGGGCGTCGTCAGGATACAGTTCAATGGTGATGACGCCCGTTGAACCGCTGCCCCAGGCCATCTCAAGTTGCACGATGTCGGTGGTCGTGTCGGTTTGGTTGGCGAGGTTGATGCCAGCGAGAACTAAAACGCCAGCGAGGAAGATGGCGACGATACCGGCGGGCGTTGGCGTGCCATCGTTGAGCAAACGAGGGAAGGTGGTCTCGCTGATGCGCTTGTCCTGCATCTCGTTGAGCAGGTCGTTGTAGAGGCTGCCCGCCTTTTTGTCCCGAGGGTTCTTTTTGGTCGCTTCGCGAAGCAAGGAGGCGGCCTTTCTGTACGTGCCTCGGTTGTGTCCGTTCTTTGCTTCAACCCATGTGGCATGACCGGCCAAGCGTAGCGTGGTAGCCTCCGAACCATCGGGGTCGGTCTCTCGAAGAATCTTGAGCGCCGCATCGCCTTTTCCTTTGGCGATGGCCTTCTCGGCTTTGTCCCAAGCCGTTGACAATTTGTCGTCCGCCATGAAAAGCCCAAGCAAAGTTTGGTTTTGAGCCCTACCCTTCCAACCTCAGCCGGAGGCACCAGCAGAACGAAGCGGAGTGAATGGGGGGGCAACATGTTGAAAGGGTGCATGCGAACCCCAACCGATAAGGACGCACCTACCGTTCCTGAAAAGAGGATGTTTTGTATGGGCACCATCATCAACGACTTCACCATCAACATCGCTACTGCGAACGGAACGGGGTCGCAATCCGCCAACCTCATTCTCTTGCAATCGCTCTTTGAAATGGGCGTCCCCGTGAGCGGGAAGAACCTCTTTCCGTCCAACATTTCTGGCCTCCCAACATGGTACATCGTTCGCCTCTCGGACAAAGGCTACCAAGCACCCGGCGACCGAACCCACATCCAAGTTCTCGTCAATCCAGCAACATGGGACGAGGACCTCGCAGCCCTTGAGCCGGGTTCCGTCGTCATCTGGAACAGCGACACGAAAGGGATGACCGTGGAACGAGACGATGTTGTGTCCTACCCGGTTCCAATGAGCACCTTGGCCCGGAAGATCAACCCCAAAATCGCAAAACTCGTCACCAACATCATCTACGTGGGTGTTCTTGCTGAATTGCTCGGCATCGACCAAACCTGTTTGGAGGAGGCGGTCTCCAAGCAGTTCAAAGGCAAGGCATCGGCCGTTGAACTCAACATCACGGCGCTCGGTCTTGGAAGGGAACACTGCAGGGAGGAGTTGACCAAGGAGGACCCCTATGCGGTCGAGGCAAGGGAAGTCACGAAGCCTCAGTTTTTCATCGAAGGCAATGAAGCAGCCGCTCTTGGCGCTCATTACGGCGGTGTGCAACTTTTGGCTTGGTACCCCATCACGCCCTCCTCTTCGCTTGCTGAAGGCATCATCAACTACATTCCACGCCTGCGAACCGACGATGATGGAAAGGCCACGATGGCCGTCATCCAAGCCGAGGACGAACTCGCTGCTGCCGGCATGGTGCTCGGTGCAGGTTGGGCCGGCGGACGCGGCATGACCGCAACCTCCGGGCCGGGCATCTCCCTGATGCAGGAATTCATCGGGTTGGCGTATTTCGCCGAAGTCCCCTCGGTCTTTTGGGATGTGACTCGGGTCGGGCCCTCAACGGGGCTACCAACCCGAACCCAACAATCCGACATCGCCATGCTCTACGAGGGCAGTCACGGCGACACCCAACACATCGTGCTCATTCCAGGAACGGTTGAAGAGTGCTTTGAATTCGGCTGGCGTGCATTTGACTACGCTGAGCGCTTCCAAACGCCCGTTTTCGGCATGAGCGACCTCGATTTGGGGATGAACCGCTGGGCGTGCGGCGGCTTCACCTATCCGGACGTTCCCATGGATCGCGGGAAAGTTGTTCGTGAACAAGACGTGTTTGATGCCTTCGAAACCTTCGGACGCTACCTTGACGTGGACGGCGATGGCATACCATACCGCACCCTTCCGGGTTCAGGCATGGCCCCGATTCTCTATCGAGGTACAGGTCACAACCCCATGGGCGTGTATTCGGAAAAGCCAGAGGACTACTACAACCTCATGAAACGCCTGCGAATGAAGATTGACGGCGCTCGTGACGCCCTCCCCGCACCGGTATTGCGTGAGGAGGCTGAATGCGAAGTGGGCATCGTCTTCTTGGGAAGCATGGAAAATTCCATCCAAGAAATCGACGACATCCTCGAAGAAACCGGCTTGAAGGTCAGCCAGTGCCGTGTTCGTGCTCTGCCCTTCCATTCAGAAGTTGAATCCTTCATTCGCCGTCATGATACCGTCATCGTTCTTGAGATCAACCGAGATGGACAACTCTACGGCATTCTGCGCCGAGAGCTCCCCAACGATTTGGTTACCAAGGTTCATTCCGTAGCGTACTCCGACGGTATGCCACCTCGCGCTCGCATCTACGCCGAACGCATCAAGGCAACCCTTGAGGAGGTGAAACAATGAGTGAAAAGCCGGCTCGAGCCATCAAGCTCAACGTCATCAACGAACCAAAGGACAGTTACACCGGCGGTCCATCCTCGCTCTGCCCTGGCTGCGGCCACGACCAGATTTCAACCGTCATCATCAACGCTGCTTGGGAGAACGGCATCGAGCCTCATCGCATTGCAAAGATGTCGGGCATCGGGTGTTCTTCGAAAACACCGGCATACTACCTCGGGCAATCGCACGGTTTCAACACCGTCCACGGCCGAATGCCCTCCGTCACCACCGGGGCCTACGCCGTGAACAAGGACCTCCTCTACCTCGGAGTTTCCGGTGATGGTGATTCAGCATCCATCGGCATCGGCCAATTGATTCACGCCATCCGCCGAAACGTGGACATGGTCTACATCATCGAAAACAACGGCGTGTACGGGTTGACCAAGGGCCAGTATTCGGCGACCGCTGACATCGGCTCGAAGAAAAAGAAGGGCCCTACAAACGAAACCCAGCCCATCGATCTCTGTGCGTTGGCCATCAACTTGGGATGCACCTTTGTCGCCCGCTCGTTCTCGGGTTCAAAGAAACAACTCACCTCGTTGATCAAAGCGGCGATGTCGCACAAAGGCTTCGCCCTGATCGACGTCATTTCACCGTGCGTGACCTTCAACAACAACGAGGAATCCATGCGTTCTTACAGTTATGTCAAGGAAAACGAGGTCACCTTGCACATGGCAGATTACATCCCCCACTTCAACCCGGTCGAAGAAATCGAAGTTCCTGAAGGTCACTTCAAGGACATCACGCTGCACGACGGGTCTACGATTCGTCTCGAAACCATCTCGGAAGAACACGACCCGGGCGATGCCATGGCGGCCCTCAGCGCACTCCACGGTGCAGAGTCCGACGGGAAGCACGTGACCGGGTTGCTTTATTTCGACGCTTCAAAGCCATCGCTCGTCGAAGACCTGGGGTTGGTGGACGAGGCTCTGCTCGACGTTCCCGATGAGGTTTTGCGTCCGAATCAAGCCTCTCTTGACGCCTTGAATGCCGAATTTTTGTCCTGATGGGGGTTCTTACCATCCCCTTATAGGGGAGCAGGTCAAGAAGGAAAGGTATGGTTGAACCCGTGACCACAGCAACCAGCGTTGGTCTCGGCTCCGCAGGTTTGTACATTTTCGGGCGTTATTGGAAACGACGGAACACCCGCCTAAGAGCTCTTGCACTCGCTGAAAAATACAGCACCAAGACACGCATTGGCGCCCATCAAGGTCGAATGCGTCTGCTGGTCAATTTGCCGCAGGTAGGAGAAGTACCGACGAACGAGCAAACTGCGTGGCGAGAGCGTGAAGAGCGACGGAACCGGAACATCATGGAACTTGATCTCATCCACCCCGCTTCCGAAATCGACGCACCTGGCGACGAGGAGGACCAAGAGCCAAACGACGAGGAACGCCTTTTGGAACTGGACGCGCGTTCATCTTGGATCGAATCCAACGAACCGCCGATGAATCAACACGCTGCCTTGGTCGCAGAAGAACAACTCGGCAGCGGTGTCGTCGTTTCAGAAAATAGCGATGAAGAACTCGAGGTGAACATCGACGAGCGCCTTGAGCGTGAAGGCGGGTCATCAGGGGTGGTTCAAATCTCGCTGGCATGGGACGATTACAACGATTTGGACTTGCACGTGTTTTGTCCATCGGGTGAGCGCATCTACTTCAACAACAAAAAAAGCGATTGCGGCGGTGATTTGGATGTTGATATGAACGTTCGACCGGTCTCGAACACGCCGGTGGAAAACGTCGTTTGGAAGGAACAAGCCCCGTTGGGTCCATACAAAATCGGCGTCCACTTCTACAAACATCACAAAAAGGGACGAACGAAGCGAACCTGCTCCTACCGTCTTCGCGTCGTCACGCACGGACGCAGCAGGGAATACATTGGGAAAATCAAGTACGGCGAGGCCATGCAAATGGTCACATCTTTCTCCCTAGAAGAGGCTCCCTAATCGAGATGGTTTGAAGCCACCCAAAGGGCGGCTCCGAGGGGCCCGGCATCGTTCGTCAGCGTGGCCCTCACGAGTCTGGCCTGGGTGGTCAACAGAGGAGTGAGGGTGGACCAGTGTTCGGTGATCCCTCCGCTGACTACAACGAGGTCGGGACGAATTCGGCCCTCGAGGAAAGAAAGTCCCTCCTGAAAGCGTTTTGACCACGCCTGAAGCGTGAGGTTTTCGGCTTGACGAACTTGCCCGGACAGATGCGCTTCGAGCACCCCCTCACGGGAGGGATGAGGCAGCCGTCCGTATTCTAAATTGGGCACCAAAACCCCGTTCTGATGGACGGTGGTTCCAAGCCCCGTACCCACCGTGAGGGTCAACACGCAAGCATGATCGCCGTGGCTTGCACCAAAGCGTCGCTCACCCTCGGCGGCAGCGTCGGCGTCGTTCAGCATGGAAAACTGACCGCCGTGAAACGGCGAAAGAGCCGCTTCCACATCCACCTCGCACCAAGCCCTTCCGAGGTTGGGAGCCGTTTGGATGAGGTTGTTCACAACCGCACCCGGAAATCCAAGACCGATGGGCCCGTTCCAACCCAGGCCCTCCAGCGCTTCACCGATCTGGAGAAGCACATCGTCAGGGTGAAGGGAAGCACGGTGTTGAAAGGACCGAAGAGGACCTGTCCGCTGTCCCGTAGCGATGTCGTACACCCCGACGCGGAACCCGCTTCCGCCGAGGTCAATCCCCACCGCTTTCACGGCATCACCTCTTGGCGGCGATTGCCTGCAAAATGGCCTCCACCAGCGGAGGAAAGGTCTCACCGTGATGATGGGGGGAGACGACGTCGGCTGCTGCCTGTACCTCCTCGAACGCCCCCCCAACCGCAACGGACCAACCCACCGAGGCGAACATGGAAAGATCGTTGGGTGCATCGCCCACAGCCAAGGCATCGCTGAGCGCCCACCCCATGCGTCCGAACAACGCCTCCAGCCCTAGCCCTTTGCTCAAACAGGGGTCCATGAGGTGGATGGCAAAACCGGTCCGGACAACGCTCAAATCGACCCATGTGCTGGTTGCAAGCTCGCTTTCAATGGCATGAAGGTCTTCGTCTGGGTGCAAACACCACTCGCTTTCTCTCCACGTATTGGTGGCGATGCCCGAGCTGTCAAGTCCCGGTATTCGCGAAGCCAGCCATTCCGCTGCTTCTTTGGCTGACCGGCCAGATGCTCGAATCACCGGCTCGTTCCATTCGGGGTGCCAGAGAACCCCGCCGTTTTCGCAACACATCGGTCCGCTCAAACCGATGAAGCGCCACAGCCCGTAGGCGACCGGGCGCACGTTTCCGGTAGCGAGAACCACCGGCACCCCGTGCGCTTCAAGGGAACGCAAGGCCTCGACCGCGGCGAGGGAGAGGACCTTGTTGCCGTCGGTTACGGTTCCGTCAATGTCGATGACGACCACCTTGGGCGTCCATCCATCGGGGAGCCACTGCATAACGCGGGTGAGTTGACGGACGAGGATGAACATTCGCCTTCAGGTGAATTGAACCGATACAGTGCGAGGATTGATGAAGACCCAACATCACCCCGAGGCATGGGAAGGGGCAATGAGGACGAGTTCTTCCTCTCCCTTGAAGACGATGTCATCGTTGACATCCCTGCACACGAGCCATCCCCTGCACTCGCCCCTGTGGTCCTCAATGAAGAGGAGCCCCTCGAGGTCTTCATGGCAGAACGGGTGGACACCACCGTCCTCACCGAACCTACCGGCACCTACAACGTCAGTTGGCCGTTGTTGGGCATGGATTGCCCCGATTGTGCCTCCAAAGCCATGGGGGCTTTGCGGCACATGAAACAGGTCACAACATCCAACGTATCGGCCACATCGGCCGAAGTGAGTTTGGAAGTAAATCTCGAAGAAGGTCCCCTCTCCGAGGTTTCTTCGGTGCTTCGCTCCCTCGGTCATGCGCCCGATGTGGAGCATCACGAACTCGTGGGTGTTCGCGCTAGAGCCGTGGCCGAACGAAACGGGGTACCTCTTGCACAGTTGGAGCGGGTCGTTCGGAGGCAGCCCGGCGTTCTCGATGCTGAAGTTTCGGACGACGACCGTATTCTCGTTCAGTTGGTCGCCAGTTCAGAGCAAGACCTGATTGAGGCACGAAACCGAGCACTGGAGCACATGATTGGATCAAAGCCGTCCTTCGCTGCTGCGACCTCGAATCGACTCCGTCCCGACCAATGGCGGCTTATCGGAGGCGGTATCGCCCTTCCCGTGCTTGCGCTGGTGATGCTCGCCGAACTGCTCGGATACCACGGTTGGTTGATTCCGGTTTTGGCTTTGCCCGGCGTTTTGATCGGTGGACTTCAAATGTTCAAAGAGGCGATCGCCTCGCTTCGAAACCTGCAAATGGGCTTCCAAGTCTTGACCAGTCTTGCCGTCCTTGGTGCTGGAATCTTGGGGATGTGGGAAGAAGCCCTCATCGTCACCATTCTGGTTGCTTTCACCGCCCACCTTGAAGGCGACGCCCTGCTCAAAGCGCGAGAGGCGATGCAAGGCGGACTTGACCGCCTGCCCCGAACTGCGAGGAAAATCAACGACCCTCAAGCGAAATGCCTTACCCCCGAGATGACGATTTCTACGCCCGGATCGGGCATCAAACTCCCCATGGCCGGTGGCCTCCTGATGGCCTCGCCGGTGCAAACTGGACCCGAAACCGAAACCGTTCCCATCGATTTAATTCGCCCGGGGGACCGAATTGAAATCCGTAGCGGAGAACTCATCCCCGCCGATGGGCGCATCCTCGAAGGGAAAGGTGCGCTCAACAAAGCCCCCCTCACCGGTGAATCTGTACCCGTGGATGTTCAGCCCGGCGATGTCATCGAAGCGGGTTTGGTGTTGGCCAGAGGCCCGGTGATTTGCGAGGTTTTGGCCGTTGGCGATGCAACCCGGCTCTCCGGCCTCATCGACGCGGTTCACGCCTTCCGAGAGGCCCCGCCTCGCCTTCACAGCGGCATTGAAAAATTCACGGCGGTTTGGGTTCCAATGGTGCTGTTCGGAGCGTTTGCCGTTTGGTATTTCATGTTCCCCGACAATTGGAAAATCATTCTCCTTCTCTGGGTGGTTTCGTGCCCCTGCGCTCTTCTTTTAGCCACCCCTGTCCCTCACGCAGCGGCCCTGTCGAACGCAGCACAGCGCGGTGTTATCGTTCGAGGAGGTGACGCTCTCGAGCGCATGGCCCGCGTGAATCATGTTCTCTTGGACAAAACCGGCACCTTGACATCTGGACGGCCAACGGTGGGCGAAGTCGTTCTTGGGAAAAACCGCCGAATGGAGGCTGCGCTCAAACTGATGATGGGGCTTGAGGCCCGTTCCTCTCACCCATACGCCTTGGCCGTGATGGACCACTGTGCTGATCACAACCTCACCGCCTCGAGCATCACCAACCTCCAAGACGTCGATGCAGGGATTCAAGGCACCCACGCTGGAAGTCATGTGGCGTTTCTCCGCCCAGACAAAGCCGCCTCAATGGGCATCGAGGTGGAAAAGAAACTTCAGGACGCGTTTTCACACGCCACCAAAGAAGGTCACGGCGCCAGCCTTTTGGCCAAAGACGGGCAAGCGGTGGCGCTTGTCACCTTCATCCACGACGACACACGAGACGGCTCTGCTGCGCTCATTCAATCCCTCAATCAACGCTCCATCAACGTCGAAATCTTGTCTGGTGACCACCAAAACGCGGTCTCAGAATTCGCTCGCTCGGTGGGCTTGGCAGAGAGCGCCGCCCACGGAGGTCTGAGTCCTGAAGACAAGGTCAAGTGGGTTAAAGCACGCTCTTCATCGCACGTCACGATGATGGTCGGGGACGGGTTCAACGATGCTGCAGCCCTTGCCGTTGCAGACGTTGGGGTTGCTGTTGGGACAGGGGAAACGGTCAACTTGGAAGCGGCCGACATCTTGATTCCTGGCGACGACCCGAGAATGCTCACCGAAATGATCGACCTTGCAAGGCAGGCTCAGCGAACCTTGATGCAAAATCTGTTTTTCTCCGTGGCGATCACCGTCTCGCTCGTCATCGCCGTCATCCAGCAATGGTACGACCAACTTTGGGTCGGCGTCCTGATTCATGAAGCATCGGTCATCTTGGTGATTCTGAACGGAGCAAGATTGGCGCAAAACGGTCAAGCAATCTCGCTTTTGAAAGAAACCCTTCGCACGATGGTCAGTGACACAAGAACCGCATTTGCTTCGTTCCGTGCACGATATTTACCGACCAAGGCGTGAGCCTCCACAATTCGGACAAAGGGACATCTTCAAACCCTAAGCACCCCTCATCAACATTGGTGGGCGAATGGGACGAGTACGAGGCGACCCCATCACCACGGCACTCGCCCACCCGACGCGACGCAAAGCCTACATCGCCTTGTCGGGTACCGAGGAAATGAGCACCGTTCAACTTCAAGAGGCGGTGGGTGTCGACCGGTACAACCTCTACCACCATCTGAAGAAACTCGCTTCGCTCGAGCTCGTTGAAAACCACCGTGATGAAGGGCGAGCCCGATGGTGGTGCGTCAACAAGCGGGTTGATTTGCCCGAACTGCTCAACGTCACCACGCATCACCCTGCTCCAGGACCCGCTCCACAAGCCACTTCGCCTAGCGTGACGGCAACCCTTGCAACCTTGGCGGTTGACGAGCAGGGACGAGATGTGATCGTGCTGAACCTCGAAGGTTCACGGGACCAGGTCAGCGCCAAGCAACTCATCGTACGCCTTTCCGAGGAGTTTGGACTCACGCTCGACGTGCCTTGGAATTTCATTCCCGAGCAACTTGTCCTCTATTCCAAAAAGAAGTGATGCCCGATGACGGAAGAGTTGTCTGTGGAGTCAAAAGTTGCGCCGCCGGTGCTGTCCTGTCCCAAATGTCAGGGCATGCTCCCGTTGGGCCTGGGCGAATTGACCTGCCAGCTTTGCGAGGCTCGGGTTCGCGTTGATCACCCTGTCACGCGCCGCAAATGGAAGGAGGAGAAGCTCTCCTGTCCGTCATGTTCGAAGGTTTTGGTCGCTGGGGTGGACGACCGTCCCGCTCAACTCAAGTGCGGCATGTGTGAATGCTTTTTCACGCTCGAAGCCCAAACGCCTCGAGTGGAACTGTCCTGCCCGGGGTGCGAGCGCAACCTTCGCATGAAGCGCCGACCCGGAAAAAGGGACATCACCTGTCCGGCTTGCGAAACCGAATTCGTGGTTCGGTTTTGACCCGTTCCGAGGCTCGGAGAAGGGTGAAAAAGCGCCCGATTCGGCCGATTGTTCGTCGCGCTCCTTATCTATGAAGAGAAGCCCATGAAGAAGTGGATGGAATTCCGATGAGCACGAGCGAAAGCCATGACGGTGATGGTCCAAATGCCCCCCGGGAGGGTATGGACATCGGCGACAGGGTGACCTTGGCATCCCTACGCTCTCAGTTCACCTCAGCCGGCACGACGACGCTTGATGAGGCCGTTGGAACACAAGCCCGATTCCGACAGGAAGAGCGACTCCGAGCCGATTTGAGGCGGGAACGCCGGCTCCGTCAGCAGGCCATCACCGAAAGAGTGAACGCCATGAAAGCAAACATCGCCAAGGATTTGGCGACTCAGCACGAACTTACGCTCGATGCCCTTGAACGAGATTTGCGCACCGCCATGGAAGCAGAACTCGAAACCATGGAACGAGACGCCCTCGCTCAGGAGGAAGACCGGGTTCGCCACGAACTGGACCTTCGACTGCAACGCCAGGTGAGGACGCTTCACGAACAACATGGCGTTGAGCAACACCGTCGGATCGAAGAACGAAAGGAGGAAATCAAAGCCTCCATCGAGACCCAACTTCACGAGGAATACGAACGTCGTCTCACCATTCAGCAAGAACGCTTGCGGCTGGAGTACAATCGGGAACTCCAGGAACGGCTCCGGAGCATTGAAGCAAACCTCGAGCAGGAGATGGAGCAGCGATTTGAGGAAATGGAGCGTCATGAAATTTCTCGCCTTGAGGAAGGCCACGAAGCCTTGTTGGCAGAGCGCGAGGAACAACTTCGCCGAGGCATCCGCACCCGTCTTGAACAGCAACTGCGTCAGCGACTCAAGCAACGGGAAGCACGCTTGAAGGTGGAGTTTGAACGTCGTAGCCTTCGCCTTGAAGAGGACATCGCTCAGCAGTTGCAAGAGGAAATCGAATCTCAATTGCGACGCGAAACCGACCACATGGAAGACCGTATGCGGGAAGATGTGGAACTGGCCATCGCCAAGCGAAGGGATGAACTCCGGATTCAAATTGAACAGCAACTCAACGAACAACAGGCCGATCGGCTTGCCGAACGAAAAGCACGCTTGAAGGCGCGTTACGACCTGACGTTCAACAAGGCCATCGACGACATCTCGCGAAGTCTGCAGGCGGAAATCGAAACCGAGCTTGAGCACCGGATGGAACATGATTTCAACGCGTACCGTCATGCCAGGGAAGCCGAGATGCAGAACCGCCTTTCCCGCTACCGCTACGAACGTGAGGCCGAATTGCGAGAGCAACTCGAAACCCAATATTCAGCCAACAAAGCCGATTGGAGTGAACGCCTTGACCTCGAGTTCCAATCTCGCGAGGCCGCTGCACGGAAAGCCATCATGTCGGAGGTTGATGCTCAACTTCGAAACGAACGCCTCACGCACGAAACCGACCTCGATCTGCTCAAGGAAGAAACAACACTTGAACTCGAAGTGGAGATGGAAGAACGCCTCCAAGAATTCAAAACTCGCAAGGAAAACGAGGTGGCGACTCAACTGGAGCGCCAACTCGACAAGCGAGAAGAGATCATGCGCAACAAGGCGCTCATCGATGTGCGCAAACGAGAGGCCCAGATTCGGGCGGAAATCGAAGCCCAACTTGGCCTGAAGCGTGCTGAAATCCGTGACCGGTTGAAGGGGCTCGCCGAAAAAATGGAATCCTTCAAGGAAATGGCCGAGGAAAAGATGCGCGAGGCCGTCACCTCACAGATTCAAGGCGAAATCGAGGCCGACGAAGGCGAATTGCGGGCAAGAGAACAGGAGTATTCGACCCTTCAATCCACCGACACCCGAGCCGAAAAGCGTCAGAAGTGGATGCAGTCCATCTCCGGTCAAACCCCCGCAGCCTTTGGTGCAGGCGCCATGGACCCGACAGCACTTGGTGCACGGCCAGATGGGCTCGGAGCGGCTGCTGGTCGCCCACTACGTGGCTTGATGGGGCAACAAGCGCAAGAGGAACCGCGCCTCGGACTCGCCGGTATGCGAGCCCCGATGACCACAGCAAAGCCCCTCATCGACCAAACAGTCGCGCCCCCAATGCGAAACGTTCGACAACCTCTGGCCCAACCGGTTTTGCCGGAACCCGTTCGGACCGTTCGGCAACCCATCGGTGCCCCAGGATTGGTCCCTCAAGAAGACCAAGCGATGGAGGAAGCTGTTGAAGAAGAGCTCCCTGTTGAGGAAGAAACGAGCGACCTGTCGGCCTCGGCGCTCCTTGATTCCGAAACCCTCGAAGCACAAGTCTTCGACGAGCCGGAACTCGTGGAAACCGAAATCCAAGCCTCTGAAGATGAGGCCGAAGACCTCACCGAAACCGTCCAAAAGACGATGCTCGAAACCGAAACGGAGGATCTCGACCTTGAGATGGAAGAACTCGCCTCCGAAGCCGTGCTTGAAGAAATGGACGCTGAACCAAGCGAGACAGAAACGAAAGCGATGGCACGACCCGCAGCCTTGCTCAAGCCCATTCGAGGCGTCATGAAGCCGCTTGTTGAGGAGGAGGAAGTCCGAACCGCCGTCTTGACACCTGTCGGCCACATGCTCATGCCCGCCACGGAACGCGGCTCGCCGCCGCCAGCGACGGCAGGTCGGCCAGCCACGGCCACCTTGCGGCCCGTCCGAGGAAAACTCACGCCCGTGACCAAGCCGGCAGCCAAAGTGCTCAAGCCGGAAAACGAAGGCGACGAGGACGAGTGACATCACAGGAAAGCGTCTTCTTCATATCTACCGAAGACCTCGCTGTACCCATGAACCGTCTTCTCACGCTGTCGGTTGTTTTCCTGCTCACAGCGCAAGTCACGGTGACCGTTTCAGCAACACCGGACATCTCAACCCTTACGGATGCGGGTCAAACCGATGAACTGGGCGCCCCCATGGTGCTCTGGAAGAAATTAAACGACGGGAGCATTCTCACGGTCACCGACGAAGGAAACGTCAGCAAGAACATCTTGAGCAACAACGGCACCCTTTCCATTCAGTGGTCGGTCTTGCTCGATGTGGAAGCAAACAAGGCTCGCATTGACGGAGCACAAGAACTTGTCACGGTCGCTCACCAAACCGGCGTGGTCGTGATTCAGATGACCACACAATCCGTGTACCGCAACCTCTCAACACCCGATCCCGTCAACGACGCCGTTTACGACCAAGAAGGATACCTCTGGCTCATGTATTCTGCCGGAAAACGTCGTGCTGACCGCTACGATGCCGCCAGTTTCACGGGCATCAGCACCACCACCGTGCAGGCGGGCATCTCCGCTTTTGAAATCCTTCACGACGGGCGCATCGCCATCGCCTCCTACGACAAGAAAATCTACGTGCATGCCGCCGACGGAACCCTAACCAACACCCTTACGGAACCAACCGCCATTGTCTCGACCCTGTTCTCGGTCGACAACACCACCATGCTCGCCGGCACGACCGGAGGCACGGCCTACAAGTACAGCACCGAATCGTGGAGCGTGGCTACCCAATCGCTGGGGCACACCAAGCAAACGTCCCACCTCGCCTACGCCAACGGGTACTACATCGTTGGGGCAAAGCAAGGGAAAGTCACCTTCCTCGATGAAACCGACTTCAGCGTCGTTGAAAATTTTGAGGCGTCCGGCGAAATCGTCGGCCTATCGATGGCCTTCAACGGCCCCTTTTACGCTGCTGGCAACACGCTTACCAGCACCAAAATCACCTACTTTGACCTCGATTCCGACGGGGACCTTGTCAACGACCGGAACGATCCATTTCCCAACGACGCATCGCAAAATGCCGACGCCGACGGGGACGGGTACGGAGACAACCCTGACGGCAATCAGCCGGACGCCTTCCCAAACGACGAAACACAATGGGAAGACATCGACGGGGACGGGTACGGGGACAACGTTGCTGGCAACAACCCCGATGTGTTTCCCAACAACCCAGACCAGTGGTCCGATGCCGACGGCGACGGCTACGGCGACAACAGCAACGGCCAGGACGGCGATGTGTTTCCTTCCGAGTCCAGCCAATGGTCCGATACGGACCGAGACGGCTACGGCGACAATCCGGACGGGTACAAGCCCGATGCTTGCCCAACCGTGAACGCCTTCTCCACCGCCGACCGATACGGTTGCCCCGACAGCGACCTCGACGGTTATTCCAACCCGGATGAAAACTGGACCGTTGAGGACGGAGCGGATGCGTTGCCTTCGAACCCAACCCAATGGTTGGACGGGGACGGCGACGGGTTTGGAGACGCTGCTGACGGCGAAGAACCGGATGCCTGCCCTTGGGAGTTTGGAACATCGCGTTTCGCCGTGAGCATTGACGCCAACGCTACCATGGGTTACGTAGCCGTGCCCTCCTTTGGCTGCAAAGATGATGACGGCGACGGATGGGTCGATCGAACCGAATCGCCGCTGATGGACATTGACCCCGACGAACATTTTGATGGCGACGGGGACGGCGTCGGCTCAAACGAAGATTATGACGATACTCGTCCGTTTATTCAAACCGAACAAGACCATTGTTTGAACGATAAGGACGACACCTCTGAAGCCTGTCTCGGCTGGAACAACCCGGCCTACCAAGCCTACCTCAGGACCCTTGATGAAGGCGATTCGGTGTTGGGTTTCTTCACTTGGAACACCTCTTTTCAAGACGCTCCAAACGGCGATACGCCCTTGAACATGGATGACGAAGTTTTGAGCCAGGTGGTGACGGTTGGTTTGGTGGCCTTCATCGGACTCACCGCGGTGATTTTGGTCGCCGCCTCGGTCATCAAGAAGCGAAAATTAGCAACCACCTCAAAGGAATACGGTGGAATCAACCCAGCCCTCTCCTCCAACGCCTCAAAAGAAGCCCTCGAGGGGCGAGGTGGGTTATCAGCCGCCGGCGGCGTCATCTCCGACGCCTCATGGGACGACGATGTCGCCCAACTCAACTTTGAGGAAAACGAAGCGGACGGTTTCGCCGACATGGACCTCAAGTCGACAGTCGAGGTGACGAACACCGCGAGCATAACTTATGAGGAAGAGAGCATGGAAGCCATCGCAGGCTTACCCACACCCGCTCAATCAACGGAGGCGAGAGAAGAATCTCCATCTCAAGCCATGCCTGCCGAAGCACCTCCGCTGCCCGAAGGCGGCTTGCCTGACGGTTGGACGATGGATCAGTGGCGCTGGTACGGGCACGAATGGTTGGCCAAGTACGGGAAAAATTAGACCCAAACGATTGGGAGGCTTGCCTTGAGCGCTCCAAGCTCCACGCCGCTGTAGAGCGGTTGACCGTCGACTTTGCAGGTGTTCATGACCAACCAAAGAAAACTGTTCCAAGCGGTGGCATCGGCGAACAATTCGACCTTGCCTTGGATAGCGGCCAACAGGAGCACGGCCTGCTCGGTTTCATCGCTGCACAAGGCCTTGACCAGGTCCTTGGCGTTCAAACGGTAACCGGGTGGTCGCCACGACATCATGGGGCATCAAACCTGGAAGGGGGAGAGATTCAAGCGTTCCGCAAGGTGTTCTACATCCACGTCGACGGCCAGCTTCATTCGTTCACGCAGCGTGTCGATTTCACCCTTCATTTTGAGCATCTTGTGCGTGCGTACCATTTCGGCCAACAGGTCGTTCACGGACTTGTGCCCGCTTGTTGTTCGCAAGGTGTTCAATTGCCTGCGAATCTCGTAACTCACGCTCACGGAGGTCATTCCTTCTGCGGTCATGGTTCTACCCGGTCAGCGTTTGAATTGGGCCCATACTTAACCCATGCGAACAGAAGGGGCTCTCGTAGAGCGGTTTTGGAAGGTGGAAAAAAAGGCCAAGCGGTGTTCAGCGAATGTTGCGTTCCATGCGCAAACGAGACTCTTCGGTAACACCGAACTCCCTGCGAATCTCCTGAACACGCTGATGCACTTCCTTCGCCAGGGTCCAATATTCAAGACTGCCCGCACCTGCACCTGAATTTGTGGGCTTGTTGAGAAGGACCGTGGGTGCTCCGCTCCAGGGTGCTTCGGCTACCTTGGCCAACCGTCGGACGGTGGTGTTGAACAACTTGTTCGGCATTTTCTTGTTGACCTGATCGCACACGTAGGTGCTCAACTTCGAACGCCCGTCGACCATGGTCATGACGATGCCGAAGATTTTCAAATTCCGGTTGATGCGTCGCTGAATCATCTTGATGGAGTTCATCAGCATGCTGAAGCCTTCCAAGGCGTAGTATTCTGCTTGGACGGGCACCATCACCCAATTTGCAGCACACATGGCATTGATGGACAACAAACCCAACGAAGGGGGCGTATCGATGATGATGTAGTCAAATTCATCGAGAATGGGCATCAGCGCTTCTTGGAGTCGGGTTTCACGCCCGATTTTATGGCTGAGTTCAATCTCAGCACCCGAGAGGTGGATATCGCTAGGAAGAATCCAGAGGTGGCCTGCGTCAATGGATTCGGGAACTTTCTTGCCTCCGTTCCGATTGCTCCAAGCGTCCTGCATGGCCTTCGTGATCTCCTCGGGAGGGATGAGGTACTCCTCCATCAACGGAAGGTCTTCACCGGTATCGTTTGTGAGCAAATCGTACACGGTTTTTTTGATTTTTTTCTTCTCAAGACCGAACGATGTGGCGCAGTTTCCTTGCGGGTCCAAGTCCACCAGCAACACCTTTGCCGGGGGCAGCCCTTGTCGGCGCGAACCTTTCGCGAGGGCAGCGGCCATGTTGACGGCCGTTGTCGTTTTCGCACAACCGCCCTTTTGATTGGCGACGGCGATGACCATCTTGTATGGATTCATCTTGGTTCACCCCCTGCATACAGCCCACGGAGGACCTCCCCTTTCAATGCGAGCCTTGGGGGCCATGGCATCAGGCGGGTTGAATCACAGGAACGGGAACTTCAGAGAGGATTTTCCGGACGATGTGCATGCCCGTGATGCCTCGAATCTTGGCTTCGGGCTTCATGTTGATGCGGTGGGAGATGATCTGCAAGGCGATGCCTTTGATGTCGTCTGGAATCACGTAATTTCGACCGGCGACGGCGGCGGCGGCTCGGCCGGTCTTGAACAAAGCCTGGCTGGCACGAGGCGATGCCCCGTTGATGACGCGGTGGTCTTCCCGGGTTCGCTGAACGATTTCGATGATGTAGGAAAGAATCGCAGGATCGACATGAACCGTCTCAAGCGCTTTTTGCATGGCGACGACTTTCTTAGGAGAGGTGACTTGTTCCACGATGTGTTCATCTTGGCCCCGCAACTTTCGACGGGCCAAGATGGCCTTCTCCTCAGCACGGTCGGGATAGCCCATGCTCATTTTCATCAGGAAACGGTCCATTTGTGCTTCGGGGAGCGGGTACGTTCCTTCCTGTTCGATAGGGTTCTGCGTGGCCAAAACGACGAAGGGAGCCGGAAGTTTGTGCGTGATACCTTCAATGGTCACCTGCTTTTCTTCCATGGCCTCAAGCAGAGCGGCTTGGGTCTTGGGCGGGGCACGGTTGATCTCGTCAGCGAGCAAAATGTTGGAGAACAACGGACCTGCACGGAGCTTGAACTCCCCTGACTTTTGGTCGTACATGTAGGTCCCCATGATGTCTGAAGGCAGAAGGTCTGGGGTGAATTGGACGCGCTTGAATTTGCAGCCCAAGGCCCGAGCGAAGGTGTTGGCAAGGAGGGTCTTCGCCAAACCAGGGAAATCCTCAAGCAACATGTTTCCGTTCGAGAGAATCCCGACCGTCACGCGGCGAAGGTTCTCGTTCTTCCCGATGATGACTTTGCTCACCTCGTTCATGAGGCTGTTGGAGATTGCAGAAACGGTCGCAATCAAATCTTGGGTGCGGGCACCCCCTGCTCCACCTTGCATGCTTGCTTCCATGACAAACCCTCGTTCTTAAATCAAGACTTTTTCCTTTCTTATATCAATGTGCGCGCTTCATCCTTCATGAAATGCTCATGGAAAAGGAACTGTGGGCCTCGATTATCGGCCCCAAAAATGGTTTTCTTTTCGGTGGAGAGCAACGATATCGTCGAGAATTTCTTCCTCGATCGGTGAAAGGTCGAGTTTTCTAAGACGCTTGACATGTCGCTCAGGAACATCGACATAGAATTCGTCCAGTTCTTCGATGTGGCGTCCGACCGTTGGGCCTTGGACCGCCACCGCCACCTCGTCGCCCTGCATGGCTTCCTTGACGTCTTCAGACGCCCGAGTTCGAAGGCTCTTGATCTGCCCAACCGGCGTCCCGTCCAGTTTCATCAGCCGTTGGCCAACATGGACCCGCCCGCCGAGGACGCGCATGCCCACGATGGCAGGGCCTTTTGCTCTGAACGTGTGGTCTTTGAGGTAGAGAACGCGCCCGGGGTAGACCAACGATTCACGCTGCTCCTCTTCGATGGCCGCTTTGGTTTCCTCCTGCCATGCCTCAAAGGCATCCATGATGTGGTAGATGATGGGCCCGGAGATGAATTTCACCTCGGCGTCATCGTCATCCAAACGTTCAGCAACATCGGTGGTGATGGCCTTGGTGGAAAAACCAAGGATGACTTTCTGGAGTGGATCCGTGGCCGTACTCGCCATCAAGAGGTCCTTTTTGTTCACGGGTCCGACGGTGGCTTGCCGGACGGGAATGTTGCGCTGATGCAACTCAAAGGCCAGCGCCTCCAGTCCCCCGACCGTATCGGCCTTGATCACCACGCCGTTCCGGTCTTCTTCTGCCCCACGGCACGCCCCTTGAGCGGTGTGCTGAAGGAATGCGGACCGAGCAAAGATCTCGTTGCATGACGAACACATCACGGGCATGCTGTTGAAAATATCCCTCCATTCTTCGCGGATGGATTCCTCGGCAGCAGCGGCCTCTTCGGGGGTGTTGGCAAGGTGCAACGTTGTTCCGGCAATGGTTTGCTCGAGGTTGGGTGCGACGACCTTGACCCCACATGCTGCCTCAACATTGGTGAAGTTGACCCAACGCTTCCCGGCGTCACGCATTTCGGCCATGCCTTGCGGACGCTTGAGCCCCTTGATGTGGGTCGTAAACGGACCGTCTTGACCGGCGAGCATGACGGTGTCGCCCACTTTGAGTTCGCCACGGTACAGAATAACGTCAACGGTTTTCCCCATACCAACTTCATCCCGCATCTCGAGAACCGTTCCTTGAGCCGAACCGAGGGTGTCGGTCAACCGGTCTTCGAGGAAGCGTTCCGCAAGACCGACGGTGACGGCAAGAAGGTCCTGAAGACCCTCGCCATCCTTGGCCGACATGGGGACCAGCGCTACGTTTTGACGAAAGTCACGGATTTGGTCGTAGCGTTCGAGGTTGAACCCGTGCTCGGAAAACTGGCCGATGATTTTCCAATAGCGGTCCTCAAACAAGGCACGCACGTCTTCCCGCTGCTCGCGAAACGATTCAACGAACGAGCGCCCTCGCTCGCACCGCCAGCCGTGAAGCCGGTCGACCTTGTTTCCAGCGATGACAAAGGGCGTGCGGGTTTCTTTGAGGATGTTCAACGACTCAACGGTTTGCGGCTGCAAGCCCTCCATGATGTCAATGACAAGAACGGCGATATCTGCCACCGAACCGCCTCGATTTCGCAGCGATGCGAAGGAATGGTGACCGGGCGTATCGATAAACAACAGACCTGGCGATTTGAATTGCTTCCCACCCATCATGGCCGCACAGGTTTCGTTGAGTACATCCGCTGGCACCTCGGTGGCGCCGATATGTTGGGTGATGCCACCGGCTTCTCGGTCCATGACACTGGCTTGACGTTGGCTCCCAATGGAGCGAACCATATCGAGAAGACTCGTTTTTCCATGGTCAACGTGCCCGAGCACGGAGACGATGGGTTGCCGGTTGTGGCCCCGCGCAACAGCCTCTTCGCTGTCTTCATCAGCAGCCGGGAGGGGGTCTTCTTCGGACATGGTTTCACCTCAAGGTCGAGGTGGCGAAGAGTTCACTCGTACACCCACGCGCCCAAGGTGTTTTCCCAGGACATCAAGCCCTCTGGGAACCAGAGGCCGAGTTCAAATTCTGCAGTTTCGGGTGCGTCCGAGCCGTGAATCATGTTGAATCCCATGTCCATGCCGAAATCGCCACGGATGGTACCGGGTTCTGCCTGACGTCCGTTGGTTGCGCCGATGAGTTTTCGGGCAACTGAAATCGCTTCAACACCCTCCCAAGCCATGCAAACGACGGGCCCGGAGGTGACGAATTTGATCAAGCCGGGGAAGAAGGGTCGTTCCTTGTGAACATCGTAGTGTGCTCGGGCGATTTCTTCGCTGGGCACCATGGATTTGAGGCCAACCAATTTCAAGCCTTTTCGCTCAAAACGGCCAAGAATTTCGCTTACAAGTCCTCGTTGGACGCCATCAGGTTTAATCATCACGTAGGTCGTTTCCATGGTGTTCACCACGTTGACCCAAAAGTGACCCGTTTAAGGGGGTTGCTATGTGTTTGGCGTGAACCGAATTCACCGAATGCCGCCCTTCACGTAATGACGGGTCCACTTGACCTTGCGTGCATTTCGCTTGAGCTGGAGCTGGTTCTTGCGAGCCTTGCTGTTCTTGAACCACAAGACGCTGCCGTCTTTTCGCACGAACATCATGCCGGTACCGGGTTCAATTTCTTCGCCTGTGAAGTTGCAAATACGTCGTTCTGGCATAAGGCATCACCGTGCGTTGAGTTTGCGGGCTTCTCGACCCGTGTCCTTGAGCATCAAAATATCACCCACTCGAACGGGACCGACCACGTTTCGGCTGATGATTCGACCAACGTCACGGGGGTTAGGAGCGTCGTTGACACGGACCTTGACCTGTGTGGCCTCGCCCGTCATTCCGGTTCGCCCGACGATTTCGACCACTTCTGCTGGCCATCCACCAAGTTCTTCGCTCATTGTTCATCAACTCGGATTCACTTCTTGAGGCCCTTGATGGCCTCAACAACATCGTGGAATTTCTCTTGAGCGCCTTTGGTGATTTCCATCACGGCCACCGAAGCGGCCGAGGTGCCCTTTGGGAGTCCTGCGCCTTGGGCGAGGAACTCTTGGCTGGGCACGTAGCCGTAGGGGATGCCTTTCTCTTCACAGATCAAGGGGATGTGAGCGAGAAGTTCGGGAGGGTTCACGTCTTCAGCGAGAATGATGAACTGAGCCGTACCGCGCTCAGCGGCCTTGGTCACTTCGTTGCTGCCTTTCTTGACTCGACCGTTCTTGTTCAGGTCAAGCATGGCATAAATCTCGTTCACGACGTCTTCTGGGGTTTCAAATTGCACATGTACACTCATTGGAATCTCTCCTTCCTCATGATAGGGGCAGGCAACCGCAGGACCACGCGCATATAAACGCAACGGAACGGTTTCAGCACCAGCTCCTCTGCGATTCAGCAGACAGATGCTATGCAGTCGTCGTTTTCTCCGCCTTATAGTGAGAGTTGTTCCAGGACGTGGTGAACACCTCGAGCCAACGCCGGACCCCCCGAAATGACGTCACGTGCATTGGCCAGCGAGCCCGTTGCATGGACACCATCAACGTAACGAAGGAGACGAGCGATGGCCCCGCCGGTAAACAAGCCGTGACAACATGCAGCATGGACTTCGACTGCGCCTTGACTTCGGAGCGCGTCGGCTGCTCTGCAGATGGTGCCACCTGTTGCGATCATGTCGTCGACGATTGCCACCGATTTCCCAGCGACGTCCAAATCCTTGGCTTGGTGAACGATGGTGTGGGCATCGATCCGCGTCTTTTCTAAATACGAAAATTCGCAACCAATTTGTTGAGCAACCTGGGATGCCCGCTCAATGGCTCCTTTGTCAGGAGAGAGGATGAAGTCGGGATTGACGGTTTCCTTCAGATGGCGGGCCAGCTCGGGCATGGCTGAAGTGAACGCCACTGGAACGGACAGGTGCTCGAGCACGGCGGGCGCATGCAAGTCGAGAACCACCAGCGCATCGCAACGGGAAGTCAACATTTCCGCGATTGCACGGGCAGAAACCGACTCCCCCGGTTTGAAACGCTTGTCTTGCCGGGAATAACCAAAATATGGGACGGCCAAAATAACGCCTTTTCCGGTGTCAGGTAGGGTCTTGGGGCCGATGTTCCGCAAATTTTGCAAATCACCTTTTCGGACGTCCCGAATGGCATCCAGCATGAGAAGGGTTTCAACGATGCCCGAATCGGGAAAGGTGTTGGAAACCAAGACCACGGGTTCCGAGCGGATTGCTTCAATGCCTTCGCTTGGAATTCGAATATAGCCCTCCGTATCGGGGAAACGTCGGGTTTCGAGGTCGTGGTGCGCCCAACCAAGCGTCTCGGCAAGTTGTTTGGCCAGTGGCCCCGAATTGCTTCCGGATACAACGACCATGCCATCCCCTTGGCCGAGGCTGGTGGCTGGACCTTCATGTTCTTTGCGAGCCGCTTGAGACACGAATGGTGCGCGAGGCAGGACTTGAACCTGCGACCTCCCGGTTATCAGCCGGGTGCTCTAACCGACTAAGCCACCCGCGCAAGGGTAAACCGGCCGACAAAACCCCCCGTCATAAGCATGACGGAGTTTGCGACACGTCACCGGGGTGACGCACTCACTCTTCTTCCATGCAGTTCACGGTGATGTAGGAGGGCAACTGCAAGACCTTCTCAAAGGTTCGAGACAGCACAACTTCGTCCAGTCGCTCACGGGTCCGCGCCAACGCACTGATGGGAATTCGAATTTCGGATTCGACCCCAAACTGTGATTGAATGCGCATTCGGGTCGAGACAACGACGCCCTTGTAGGTCCGCTTCACTCGGAAAAGGCCGGTGATGACACCGATTTCCTCACCTTGGTTGTCCAGGACTGCCCGATCCAACATTTCGTCTGGCGCGTACAACTTTTCATCAATGCGAACGGTGTTACGCCAGCGGCGTTGCAGTTCTCGCATGGATTTCGACAACTTGACGGTGCCGTCGCCTTGGATGCTGTGCACGAGTTCTTTGGGCAGCGGCGCCAGTTCGGCGGGCTTGCGCATGAATTCGTCAGCGACGTCTGGTACCACTTGAATTCGCATGGATTTCACACGCGCTTCGTTTGGGTGGTGCCGTTCGCCCACAATCGTACCTACTTTCGTTCCGTTGACATACACGTCGCGCTGAAGCAACTCTTGGATGTCATAATCTGTGTTTTTCATTTCCCATCTCTCCTTGCCGTTTTGATTCGGCTTATCGACAGGTCTTCCTCGGCACCTAATATATTCTTCGCCAATAAAAATATCATTTCCAATTACATTTGACGCATAATTGTATGCTCAACCAATTGAATTATAGAAAATAATTTATTTTTCAATGTCGCATAATGTAGAAATTTTCAATACAAATAACCAGCATTATACATCCAGCAAAAAAGGATAACCAGTTGAAACAAAGTGAAACATAATCGCTCGAGGCTTGAGAGGCGGGTTTCATCTTCATTTCCAATTTTCTTCTTTTTCCAATTGTAGAATCAACTTCTCGAGGTTTTTTTCAGGCGTTCGGTCAGGTCAAGCAAAACACCATGAGGGAGCGGCTGTGCTCATGACAGCATGGGCATACATGCAGCAGTGGTTGATCCGTTCAACCCTCTCATGAGCGCCGTCATTGAACGAGGGATGCTCTCAGGCCATCGATTCCATGTCCCCAGAACCATGGAGGAAACCGCCCACGACCGGTTTGAAACGTCGTTGAAGGCGTGCCCAGACGGTCTTCAACCGTGGTCCGACCTCCCCCCTGATGCGGTTTGGCTTTTGGATGAGCGCGACCATGATGCCCCCGAGGGAGCGGCGATTGTCCGTTTTTATCTGGACCCAGACACGCCGAAGAGCGGTAAGAGCGGATGTGAGGTGACGATCCATGACTTTCTGCCACCAGCACGATCATCGAAAAGATGGGCCATGTTTGACGGATGGGTCAAAGGGACCGAACTGCAGAAGGCGGGTGGGTTTTGGTGCAGTCTGCACGACGTCGCTGCTGCGATTGTTCGAGCGTTACCGTTTTTGAAAGCCGCCGAGGGCGAATTTGATGTCGCCGGGCGCAGGTATTGGACGGCGGACGATACGCATCGAGAGTTCATGGCTCTGGCCCAGCGTTCAACAGCAGGAAAAAGTGGCGATTTCAGGTTGGACCACCTCGCTCAACCTGACGACCTCCCGGTGGCTGCCGTTGATGTCCGCACCGTTTCACCAGGGCCCGAGCGACCACCAATCGGTGCGTTTCACCGTTTCTTGGAGAAGCACACCGGCGAAGGATGGCGCCCGATCATGCCGCTACGTCAAAGCCTGATGCTCGTCTTGGCGGAACTTCTGGAAGAGAACTAAGCTGCATTGCTGAAAAGATCGGCACCGAGCAGGGGCAAAAGCAGACTTGCATCGCCTTCGACGCAAACATGAGGTGCTTCAGGCCTCATCTTACCCCACGAGATGGCTTCTCGCAAACGAGCCCCCGAAAGACTGCCATCGTGCTCGGGTGCCGTGGTGATGTAAACCGCGCTGTCCAGCCCTCCCCGATATTGGTTCCACCAAATGACGTGATGCTTTGAGATGCCACCGCCGACCATCAAGGCGTTGGACGTACCGACGTCCCAGGTCAAATCGCTCATCACCTGTTCATCGGCAAGCGTGTCAAGGTGGAAATCGCGATGCTTCTGACGGAACATGAAGAGCTGCGCCCCGATGGAGCCGTCGGTGATACCGGGAATGCAGACCGGAATCCTGTGCTTTGCTGCCCAGTAAATCAGGGTGTCAGGGGTGCCAATCCGCCGCCCCAATTCCCAAACAAGATGGATGGACCCAAAGCCGAGCCAAGCATCTGCGCCCGTTTTGTCGGTTGATGCGAGTCGATCCTTGTAGATGTTCTCAAGCACCGGCATGAGGACCGCTTCGAGGATTTCCCCGTACGAAGCGTTCGGCACGATCACGTTGCCTAGACGCATCAATGCATGCTCGCCAAGTTCGACATCGTCCAAGTCGAATGACCCGTGGTAGTAGTTCTTGTACGCCCGGGCGATGTCGTGGTCAAGCGTTCCGCAGGTGGTGGAAACGACGTTGAACATGCGGCGTTTGAGCGCTTCAACAAAGAAACCTCGTGTCCCCGTTGCGCAAAGGCAGGCCGGGAACGACAACCAGTTGGCGACTTGAGTGACATCGCCGTCCACGTTTTGGATGGCGGCGTTCATGTCGGCGAGGATGCTCCGTGCCTCGGCAAATTTGGTCGCAGTAAAACCTCCAGCTCTGCTCATTTGGTCAATGAGGGCCCGAGGCGAAGTGGCTTTCGAGAAGTCGTAATCCACCACAGGCTCATCAAAGGCATTCGGGTCCACCGCCATGCCCCAACCTCGGGGCCTTGCTTCATGAAGATGTGCCTGCAGAGGCTTCAATCGTTCCAGCGTTCCAATTCATGCAAACGGTCCCTCAAACGAGCGGCTTGCTCGAAATCAAGATCTTTCGCCGCTTCTTGCATCGCTTGGCGGAGTTCTTCCATCAGCGCGCTCCGCTCTTCAGGCGATAACGTGCTCTCGAGGTCGTCGGGTTCATCATATGTCAATTGAGATTTTGAATCTTCAATTGGTTTCTTCTCGCTTGATGCCCAGGCTCCCGCCCCCAAATGGAGTCGTTGGGCCCAATCGCCGTCTCGACGACCGCCTTTCTTTGCGATGAGGCGGCGTTTTCCATCCCCGGTTGTGGTCGTTCCTGAAATCAACGCATCCTCGGTCTCGCCCATGGCCGGCAAGGCCTTGACGATGGTTGTGGGGACGATGCCCAAAGCCTCGTTATTGGCTTGCTGGCGTTGACGACGCTCGAGGGTCTGACGGATGGCCGCTTCCATGGCCGGTGAAAAGCCATCGGCGTAAAGCAAGACTTTACCGTGTTCATTCCGTGCAGCACGTCCCATCGTTTGCAGGAGACTTCGTTCGTTGCGAAGGAAACCCTGGCGGTCCGCATCAAAAATGGCCACCAAGCTCACCTCGGGAATGTCAAGACCCTCACGGAGCAAATTGATGCCCACAATAACGTCGATGTGGCCGTGACGCAGAGCGTTGATGATTTCCGTACGCTCAATGGTGTCGATTTCGGAGTGAAGATGGTGTGCTTTGACTCCCATTCGATTGAGATAAGCAGCAACCTCTTCGGCGAACTTGATGGTCATGACCGTGACCAAAACCCGCTCCTGACGTTTGACGCGGGCATTGATCTCCGTGAGCAGGTCATTGACCTGTCCGGCCGTGGGCCGAACCTCAATTTCAGGATCCAGCAAACCTGTGGGCCGCAATTCCATTTTGGCAATCCCTTGGATGCTTTGCAGCATATCGTACATCGATTCGGCCTCAGGGTGCTTTTTCGTGAGGTCGGCCGAGCCAGCGCCACCCCCCGCCGGCACGTGAAGGAGGCCGTTGGGGATGGATTGACCCGTCACCTCGCACAGATGGCGCAACTCCCGTTCGCCGGGCGTTGCTGAAACATAGACCATTTGAGGCACCAGCGATTGGAATTCAGGGAGTTTGAGTGGACGGTTGTCAGCAGCCGTCGGCAAGCGGAAACCGTGCTCGATAAGGCTGTCTTTTCTCGCTTTATCGCCGTGATACATACCACCGACCTGGGGAAGGCTGACGTGGGATTCGTCCATGATCACGAGAAATTTTGAGGGATCGCCATGGAATTGGTTGGCACAGGCTGAGAAGAAATCCAGAAGGCAGTACGGCCGCTGGCCGGGCGTGCGCCCGTCAAAGTGCAAGGAATAATTCTCCACCGATTGACAATGGCCGATTTCCCGAAGCATCTCCAAGTCATATTCGGTCTTCTGTTCCAGACGGTACCTCTCGAGTTCCTTGCCCTGTTGAGCAAACCATTTTGAACGGGCGTTCAATTCGGTTTCAATCGATTCCAAAGCAGCTTCAAAGCGCTCCGGACTGGTCATGAAGAACTCTTTGGGATGAATCCATGCCTCTTCGAGGTTATCGAGCGCCTCCCAAGAAACGGGGTCGCAGATCTGTATGCTGATGATGCCGTCAAAGTCAAACACGATTCGCAAAGGGTCGTCTCGACTCGGCATCCAAACATCCACCACCTCACCACGGACACGGCATTCCCCTCGCTTCAGGTCGGAGGTTGTGCGGCGGTACTGGAGTTCAATGAGTTCGCGGAGCAGATCGCTCGTTTCAATGGCCTGCCCGACATGGCAGCGCAAATGGTACTCGAGAAAGGTTTCAGGAGGATTCAGTCCGTAAATGCACGAAACCGAGGACACGACCACGCAATCCGGACGGGAAACGAGCGATGCCACGGCGGCAAAACGCTCCTGTTCAATGCGTTCGTTGATGCTCAATTCTTTGTCGATGTACAAATCCCGCTTGGCGAGGTAGGCCTCGGGCTGATAATAGTCGTAATGCGACACAAAATATTCCACCGCATTTTGCGGAAAATAACCCACCATTTCCTGGTGCAATTGGCGTGCAAGGGTCTTGTTATGGCTCATGATGAGGGTAGGGATGTTGAGGTGCTGGATAACGTGAGCCATGGCGAAGGTCTTGCCGCTTCCCGTCACACCGAGCAAAACGCACCGTTCTTGTCCATTTTCCAATTGGGAAATCAATTTTTCAATTGCTTTTGGTTGGTCTCCAGCCGGATCGAACTCGGCATGAAGCCGAAACCGTTTCACGTCGGGGCGAAGGGAATCGAGAGCCGCGCCTTCCAACGCCTTGGACAGGTCAAACGGGTTGCGTAGGCTCAAATCAACCTCGAGAAGGGCCTGGTCGGCAGCGGCCTCAAAGGTCCCTTCGTCGTCCCATTCGTTCACCATGAGGTCACCAACATCCATTGAACTTCAGGGGAGATAAAGTCCCCCGTTGACATGGAGAATGGCCCCCGTGATGTACGATGAATCGGGCCCCACCAAGAACGAAACCGTGGAGGCCATGTCTTCGGGCGACCCCACCCGTTGCAAGGGGACTTCGTTCTCTCGTTGAGCCCGCTTTTCAGGTGAATCACCGGCGAGAAGATCGGTATCGACGTAGCCGGGGGCAAGGATGTTCACGCGCTTCCCCTCGGGACCCACAGACTGGGCGAGTGAACGAGCCCACGTTGAAAGTGCGGCCTTGGAGGCTGCGTAATCTGCACCGTGTGGCGAACCTCGGGTGCCCAATTGTGAACCAACGACCACCATTCTCGCTTTCTGTGTTAAATGCGGCTGAACCGCCTTCCAAACGGCAACAGCGCCCTCAAAATTGGTTTTCATCGTCGCCGTGAGGTCTTCAAGCGTCATCGCCGAGCCCTGAACCCGGTTGTAAACGCCGTGATTGAGTATCAAAACGTCCACACCCCGCTCCATCCACGGGTGTTGGCCCAAAAGACCAACTTCTCCGCTGTCTGCACAGTCCACCTTGACTGCAAGCGCATCATCTCCCCGTTCACGAATGGCGTCGACCACCATCTCCGCCGGCTTTGAGGAGCGGTGGTACGTCAGCAGAACATCGTACCCATCGGCGGCCAACCGGTCGGCAATGGCCGCACCGATGCCGCGTCCACCACCGGTCACAAGGGCTACGGGACGGCTCATGGAACGGGGTGGTCTTCATTGTTCATGAAACCATGTGAATGCATTCACACTTCATCTCGGAGGAATTGCGCTAAGTGCGGAGGTTGCCATCCCTCGGGTTTGAGCACCTTGCCGTCATCTCGCCGGATGACCTTCCCGTCAACCAGTTTCGCCATGTTGGAGCGGTGAACTTCGTTGAAGGCATCGTCGTAAATGTCCTGCATGCCGTGGTTGATGATGGTCCCTGCCAGAATGTAGCCGATGTCGGCGAGGGCATCCAGCACCTCAACCAAATCCCCAGCACGAGCTGCCTCGGCGTATTCCTGCACTTCTTCGGTGAGGAGTTTGATTCGAAGCTCGATCAATTCGTCAGGGCCAAGCCCCGGCGTGTCAAGTTTGGGGATCTCAAAGGCCCGGTTGAATTCAAGCAGAGAAGCGACGATGGGGTTCATGATGGCGGTTTCCCAAGTCGGCTCAAGAACCTTCCACCGCCCGACCTACGCTTCGAGGAGAGGGGTTCAATCGAGCGCTGAACCCGCCGGTTCCGTGGAGAAGCCGAGAAAAAGGGAGGCGAGGAGCACCCATCCGGTGAGCATGGAGACGCGAAACAGCACCGTTTGGAAGTCGGAAAATCGGTCCATTCCCAGCACGACAACGATGTTTGCCAGCGCCATCACGCCAGCGGCGACGAGGAACCAGATGGGGTCCATCGGATTGGCGACAGCAAAACAGGCGAACCAAAGCAACGACAGCACAACGGTGGTACGGGTTGTTGCGTCATCCCCGAATGTTGAGGGAAAGGAATGGATGCCTTGCTCACGGTCGCTCTCCACATCCATGCGGGCGTAATTGATGTCAAAGGCGGCAATCCAGAGCGCCACCCCAATGGAAATCGGCAGGATGGTCGGCGCCCACAAGAACTCGGTTCGCCCGGGAAGCAGGCCGGTGATGGCCCCCCAGCCGTGGACATCGGCCGCAATCGCCACCCAAGCCCCGGCAGGTGCGAGACCGAGGCACACCCCGAGCCAGAAATGGCACCCCCACGTAAACCGCTTCATGTACGGATAGATGACAAAGGTGAGCACGGGCAACCAGGCCATCATCAGGGCCACCACGTTCAGCATGCCGGCACTCAGCAGCAACATGGCCAAGAAGCCGGCCGCAAGGCCCCAAGCCGTCCGCATGCTCATGCTGCCAGAGGCGAGGTGTCGTCCCTGCGTACGAGGGTTGGCGGCGTCGATGTCCCGGTCAATGATACGATTGAGCGCCATCGCAAGCCCACGGGCTCCAACTGCCGCCAAAAGAATCCAAAGGAGGTCGATGCCGCTCCCGGCGCCAAACTGGCGAACGGCGATCATGTACCCCATCAAAACAAAAGGAAGGGAGAACAGCGTGTGTTCAATTTTGATGAAGGACAGGACTTGCTTGACGTCCATCACCCGGGGCCCCCAAAGGAAAGGTGGGGCGGCCATTCGTATTTCTTGAGTTCGGGGTGGGAGGCGACCTTCGCCAGTGTTTCATCGTCGTGAAGGGTGACGGCAGGCCATCTGCGGACGCCGTGCTCCTCGGAAGGAATGGGCGTGGTGGCATCCCAACAAAGACGGTCTCGACCCTCGTCAAAGGTCAGACCTCGGCCCACATCGAATCGCGCTGTGAGTTGCCAGAGCAGGCGGCGCCGAGCCTTGGTGTGCGTCATGTCAAGATCGTCGTTCGTGATGAACAACCACCGAAGTGTTTTATCAGAGTCCAGTTGCCAAATTGAATTCCTCAATTGAAGAATATGCCGGATTCGCTCCTCTTCAAGTTCGTCGTTGCCCTCGTGAACCCCCGTTAAGGGACTTGGCGTCCCCTCCACGGCGGTTGAGACCACCAACATGTTGTCCCGGAGCATCCTCGCCTGCCGAACACCCGGGAGAACACCAACCGCCTCGACGTGACGGAAGGGTTCGGGAGATGCGATGCCCTGTCGCCAAGCCGGCGTGGGTTGATTGTACGAACCCTCCAGAGGTTCGTCGGGTGACCGTGGGTCGGTTGGGACGATTGTCGTGGCATCGATGAGAAGTTTGTCGTGGACGTTCTCAAACGGTGAAGCAGCTTCAAGCGCATCGGCGACCATGCCCGGCAAAACCACCACATCTTCACTGATTTCGACCTTGTCGTTGAGCGCATCGAGGAAGGCTTCGAGGTCCTTCGGATTCTGCTCAGGGTCAACGGCCACGATGACCTTCAGGAACATCATCTGTCCGGCTCCAAGCAGCCCCATCGCCGTTTTACGCCCTTGTCGCGGATAGCGTTGTTTCGAAGCGACGATGGCCAGGTTATGAAATCCTGTTTCCAACGGTAAATGGACGCTTTTGACATCCCGGTGCTGGAATTGGAGCACCGGGGAAAACTGGCGGCCAATGGCCTCGCCCAAGAACCCGTCCTCCATTGGTGGAAGGCCGACGATGGTGGCTGGCAGAATCGCATCCTTTCTGCAGGTGATGGCCGTGACGTGGAGCACAGGGTATTGCCCGGTCAGGGAGTAGAAACCGTAGTGGTCGCCAAAGGGCCCTTCCAGTTTGGTTTCGGTGGGGTCGCAATACCCTTCGATGATGATGTCAGCTTCCGCAGGAACCCACAAATCCTGTGTAAGCGCTTTGGTGATCGGGAGCGATTTCTGGCCGAGGATGCCAGCGAACTGGTATTCGGAGAGATTGTCGGGCAGTGGAGAAATGGCCGAAAAGATGAGTTCGGGCGGACCACCGATGCAGACAGCAACGGGCATGCGTTCGCCCTTGGCGGCATGCTCTGCGCCATGCTTGTGAATCTGCCAGTGCAGGCCGAGTTCGGTTTCGTTGTGAACTTGGGCCCGGTACATTCCCAAGTTGTGTTCACCGGAAGCGTCCTTGGTCACGACAAGAGGGAGCGTCACGAAATGACCGCCGTCCATTGGCCAGGTCTTGGGGATGGGGAGTTTTGTCAAGTCATTGTCCAACCGAACTCGCTGCCCTTTTCCCCTCCGGACTTTTTTGGGCGGCATGGCAAGAGCGTCTCGAAGCAAGGGCAAACCCTTCCACGGCTTCCGCATGTAGAGGCCGATGTCGGGTTTCATCATCGCCACCATGCGGTCACCGATTTCCGTTTCGTGGGTGGCGCCGAGTGCTCGCAAGGTGCGGTCGTGACTGCCGAAGGCGTTCATGAGCAACGGGATGGAAGAAACGGTTCCGTCAGCCAAACGAGGTTGTTCAAACAGCACGGCCGGACCGTCGTTCTTCACCAGCAAATCAGCGATGGCTCCGGCTTCATGGACAACGTCGACTGGCCGGTCGATGCGAAGGAGTTCTCCTCGCTCTTCCAGGTGGTCAACCCACCGCCTCAACGTCCTCCAAGCCACGGTCTCCCGTGGGGCTTCTCGCCTTTGAACCTCCGTATCTCCGCCAAAGTCCCGCGACTGGAGGCGCATGCGGTTTGACCGTGTTCTTCATGGGCTACCGCAATCCAGTTGAGACCGGAGGCGGACAGAAGTGTACGACGTTGTGGTCATCGGTGCTGGACCGGGCGGCGGATCGGCTGCGCTGCATGCAGCACGCGCAGGGCTGTCCACCCTCATCCTGGAAGCCGACCCGGAAATCGGCACGCCCGTCCACTGCGGCGAGTGCCTCTCCGAATTGGCCGTGCAAAATCTCGGATTGACGCTGCCCGACCACGTGAAAGCCTTGGATGTCAAAGGCATCCGCGTGATTTTCCCCGACGGAACCGATAAGTTGCTCACCGAAGAAGGCTATGTTCTCGAAAAACATCTGTTTGAGCGCTGGCTGGCGGACGAGGCCGTTGCAAAGGGAGCGGAATTGAAACTCCATCATCGCGTCACAAAGATGGAGCGAATTTACACTGAAGAAAATCAATTTTCCAATTGGAGAATTGACGGTCGAGGCGATGAATTTCCGCTCGAGTGCCGAGCCGTCATCGATGCTTCGGGAGTCACAGGGGCAGCAGCCAAATTGCTTGGGATGGGCGGCGAAGTGGAGGTCATTGCAGGCTTTCAATACGAAATGCACGACGTCCCCAATGATGGATATTTGGACTTTTATCTCTGGCCAAAATACTCGCCTCACGGCTATGTTTGGATGATTCCAAAGGAAGGTGGCCGCGCCAACGTTGGTTTGGTCACGACCGACAAAAAGGGAGCCATCAAGTACCTTGAGTCCTTCATTGAGGACACGTACTTGGCCAAGAAGCCCACGGCCAACCCTCCATGGCGAGAAGAGGGGATCAAAGTTCGCCCCTTTGGAGGCACCATTCCGATATCGGGACCCCGGAGCACGACCGTTGACGAAGGAATTCTTCTCGTCGGTGATGCGGCAGGCTTCACCTCGCCGTTGTTTGAGGGCGGAACCCACCTGGCCCTGTGGTCGGGACGGGAAGCATCCCAAACCCTCGCCAAGGCTCTCGCAGAAAACGACCTCTCGAAAAACCGGCTCATGAGTTACGAAAAAGCATGGAAGAAACGCTTCCCGCCCTATCATAAGATCTTGAAGGGGAAAACCGCACTCTACGACCTCACGGACGATGAGATGTCCGCCATGGCGAGATGTCTGCCGAAAGAACTGGGTAACATGAGCCCGCTTGACAAGGCCTTTATCGGGTTGAAAATCTTGGTTCGAAAGCCCATGCTGTTCACCAAACGCGTGATTGCCGTGCTCCTCTCTTTCGGGTACTCGCGAGCGAAATTTTTCGGCTGGTAGACAAACGTCTCTCCTCAGCGGATGAGCAAAGGCCTTGAAGGACGGCCACTCCCCTTCCAATATGTGGAATCTTACCATGTGGTTGGCCCTCGGGTCTGCGGCATGGTTACTTTGGAAACCAACCACCCACGAGACCTCTCCTCGGCTCTCCCTGCTGTTGCATGCGACGTTGGCCTTGCCGTTCGCCACGCTTGCTGGCCTGTTTCTGGTCAACAACACCTCGGTGCTCCATGTGGCTGCATTCGGCGGGGAGGCGCTTCCGCTCAAGTACCGATTTGCGGCAACGTGGGCTGCACGCGAAGGTCCCTTGTTGATGTGGATCGGTTGGATGGCGTTGTTGGCGTGGTGGTGGCGGGGCCCCCTTGCCGGCGAAGCGACGACGGAGGGCAACCAAGCCCAACGCTGGCGACTTCGCAGCATCCATTTGATGAGCCTCACCTTGCTTTTGGTAGGGTTTTCGCTCGACCCGTTCAAGGCAACACCGCCGTTCTTCACCGGAGCTGGGTTGAATCCCTTGCTTCAAACGGACTTGATGGTGATTCATCCCCCCCTGATCTTCCTCGCCTATTCGTTTTGCTTGCACCTTACTGCCGTTGCGTTCGCCGCTGCTTACACGAATCAAAACGATGGGTTGGGCGAACGAATGCTTCGAATCGCCCGACCGGGCCTCTTCGTTGCAACCCTCGGCATCGGCTTGGGTGGGCTGTGGGCTTACCTCATCCTCGATTGGGGCGGCTATTGGGCATGGGACCCGGTTGAAACCGGCTCGTTCTTGCCCTGGTTGGCCTTGGTGATGCTGGTTCACCTGCGAACACGACCCGGCAAGACCGACAGCCGTGTTTGGGTCGGTGCGGGCATCGTGACCGGCATGCTGGCCCTCTTCGCCACAACCGTCACCAGGGCAGGCGGAGTTTGGGCGTCCTCCGTTCACACCTTCGTAACGTCCGACAGCAGCACGCCCCCGGACGACGTCTTTGGCCGCTTGATGGTGCTGCGGGGCGACGCTGCGGCGACCGAGGTGATGACCTATGTCGTTTGGATGTTCATGCTCATCGGGTGCTGGCTTGCTATCGCACGGCACCCTGCCGACGACAAACCCTTGCCTCGAGCCTCAGCATGGGCGGCAACATTACCTGCTTGGACGGCAGGAATTGGGAGCCTTTTCCTGACCTCCAGCGACGGGGCTTGGATGGCCTGGACGACCGTGCCCCAGATCGTTTTCGTGACGGTTCTGGTCGTCCCCTTGTTGCTCGTTCGTCCCTTCGCAACCCCAGCGGAGAAGGACAGAAAGCTTCCGTGGACCTACCACGGATGGTTGCCTCTCCCCCTCGATGCGGTGTTCCCGTTGGTGGTTTTTGCCTTGACCTCCGACGTGTTCATCACCGCAGCCATGGCGGTCCTTTTCGCCCCACTCTACCGTTCAAAGGACGCTCTTTCAGCATGGCCTTGGGCCGCAGGTGGCGTGATGTTGGGCCTTGCCTTGGCGTGGTCGCAACTGCTCTCAATCGCTGTTGCGGGCGTCGTCCTGCTCATGTTCGTCTTGCCCTGGCTTGTCGCACCGCAAAACGACGAACGAACCCCGCTTGATGTTCGGGAACGAAAAGGCCAGCAAATCGTCGCTCTCTGGTCCAGCGTGATTCTTGTCAGTCTCTATCTGGTCCTGTCGTGGGTGCTGCTCTTAGCGAGCATTGACGCGGTGAATTTTGAGGCCCACGAACTCTACGGTGCTCCTTTCCTCGCAGGACTGGGCGCTTCCCTCTTCCTCTACGCCCGTCGCCACGACAAAGCTTCGACCAATCTGCTTCTGTTGGCGGGAGCCGGTGCGCTCTCTGTTGCTGGATTTGTGTTCGCTCCAAATGCGTTTGGAAGCGACTCTGAAACCATGGTATCGGAGCATTTGACACGCGGGCATCTCGTTTGGATGACCTTCCCTTTGCTCGCCTTGGCCACCGCTCCCATCGGCAGAGAGGTTGTGCGGAACGTTCAGACCGCTCGCAAAAAGGGAACCTGGAAACGCATTCCGCTTGGGGCACACGTGGTCCACTTGGGGCTGCTGCTTCTTTTGCTGGGGCATCTGTCCACCACGGTTCTCGTGGACCGAGGGGATGCAGCCCACCGAATTTCCTTGGTCAAAGACGAGGTCATCATCCATGATGGGTTTGGCTTTGTGTTTGAAGAGCTCGTTTTGGAGAGCGAGAACTTGGAGGTCGGTGACGGCTTCATTGGTGTTCAAATCGGCATTTTTGCCGTGGAGAATGGCGATGTTGGTGAGCGTATCGGAGAGGTCTTGCCCGGCACCCTCAGGTTTGACAATCAAGGCACGCCGAGGTCGGAAGTGGACACCCTCACCCGAGCGACCGGCGACTTGGTGTTCATCTTTGACGGAAGTCAAGCGGGCGGCCTCATGGCAAGCGCACAAGGCGGTTCGTTGTCCGATGTTGAGGTTGTCCGGGTGACGATTTACAACCTCCCCCATTCTCATGTTGTTTGGCTTGGTTGGGGCATGATGATGCTCGGCATGCTCGCCGTTGCTTGGACAGGGATGAAGAGGGACAACGGAATGCAACCCGGTGGCGAATCTCAACACGAAGAAGAATAACTACGGCCAATGGGATTATGAAGGGGGGGCCGGTCGCCGAATCATCCCCTTGGAGGCAAGGCTATGGAAGAAGGAACAATTGTCCACGTTGATTATGAATTGTACAACGGCGAAAACGGCGACCTGATCGAGACGACTCGAGAAGCCATCGCCAAGCAGCACGAAACCCACCAAGAAGGGCGCACGTATTCGCCCATGGTTTGCGTTGTCGGAAGCGGCAACCTCATCCCCGGATTCGAGGCAGCCCTCGCCGACGCCAAGGCAAACAAGGAAATCGAGGTCGTCATTGAACCCGCAGACGCCTACGGCGAGAAAGACCCGCAACAAATCGAGACCATCAGCATTGACAAATTGGTCCGCGCTGTTCAAGACCCCAATTCGCTCTACATCGGAGCCCCCGTCAACATTGGCGGACGTCAGGGTTACCTCTCGTACCTGGCTGCCGGCCGTGCTCGAATTGACTACAACCACCCCATGGCCGGGAAGACGCTGAAGTATTCCTTCAAGATCGTCAAGGTCGTTGAGGGCAAAGAGGAGCAAGTCACGGCCCTCTTGGAGTCCAACACCGGTCACAGCGATTTTGGCGTGAGCTTCGACGGCGACGACCTCAACATCGTTTTGCCCCAAACCATGCTCTTTGACACCAACGCTGCGATGATGAAGTTCCGGCTTGTTACGGTGATTCGAGATGCAGTCGAGTGCGGTAAGGTCTCGTTCATCGAAGTTCACGAACCCCGTGGATTTGGCGTGGATGACCATGACCACGATCATGACCACGATCATGACCACGATCACGGCGAAGACCTCTCCAAACTCTCTGTCGCTGAGTTGAAGGAGCGGTTGAAGGCTGCAGGTCTGCCCGTTGGTGGGAAGAAAGCGGACCTCGTCGCTCGCCTTTCAGCCTCAGAAGAAGAGTGAACGGCGCAAAACCGATAGAGAGGCGGCCTTTGGTTCGCCTTGCTGAGGGTGACGACAGTGGAAGAAGGCAATCCCTCACAATCCTTGCACTCCCCCCCGTTGCCCGACGACGTGTACACCACGGTGGAAAAGGCCGTAATTTGGGCTGCTCTTGCTCTCGCTCTCGGCCTCCTTGCTGGCTTGATGCTTGCGTTTGACACCGTTTGGATGGAAACCCTACGCCCCATCATTTGGGAGCCGGTGGTCAAAGATGCTGGTGCGGCAGGCGACGCCGGATACACACAGCAAAACACCGCCATCTACACCCTGAGCATGCTCGGTTCGGTGGTTTTGCTCCAGGCCTTGTTCAGAAAATGGAAACTTCCCTCCGACGAGCGCATGACGCTGGCGCTGATCGCTTGGGTCTGCCTTGCTCCGGTGCTTCGCGTGCTCGAGGACGCCGATTTTTTCTCATCATCGCAGGACGTGCTGTTCATTTCTCCCATCATCCACCTCCACCTCGCCGGCTGGTTGGTGGTCGTTGCCACCGTAAGCCATGTCGTCGCCGGCCGGCTTGACGACCTGACCTCCGATCTTGCTGAAGAGCGAAAGAAAACCCTGCTTCTCGGCACCCTTTTTGCGCTCTTGATGGCCCACTGGTGGTGGTTGTACCGACCGGCGTACGCAAGCCATGAGGGACTGGAGTTTGCCATTGGAACCTTTGGATTGGCCATCGCATCGGCGGTGTTGGTGGCCACCGTGGTCCAAACCCGAGGCTGGCCGGCACTCACCCGAGGCATGGTGACCTTTGCCAACGCCGCCGTGACCCTCGGCTTGGCGCATTGGATTCAATTTGCCCTGACGCCCTGGGCCCAGGAAAGCGGGAGGATGTCCGGCGACATCACCCTTTGGCCAGCATTGGTGGTGCTGGGCTTGCCTGCACTCGTGTGTGTATTCCTGTACCGTGCGGGGAAAGACGACGCCCTGCAACTCCGGTTGACCGGCTTCACGCCTGGCGTGCTGCCGCCCGAAATCGGTATCAAGCAATGGGAGGAAGAAAAAGAGGCCTGGGCTGACCACCCCGTGGAATTCTTGTCAAACAAAGCACTTCTTGCCCATCCCATGGTGCTCGGCATGGTCTTCGGCCAATTGTGCGACGGGTTTGCCACGATGATGGGCATCGACATGTTCGGATACGGCGAAAAGCACCCGGTAAGCGACAGCGTCATCCAATTTGGCGGAACCGTCAACGATGCATTCGGCATTGGTTGGGGCGAGGGGGCCTGGCTTTTCGCCCTCGTCAAAGCCGCCCTCGTTGGCCTCATCGTCTGGTTGTTCGTCCAGATGCGGGTCGAGCATCGCCAGCAACACTTCCGTTTGCTCATCGTTCTCGCCGTGCTTATCGTTGGTTTAGCGCCGGGTCTGCGAGACATCGGGCGGTTGATGCTCGGTGTTTGAGCGCCGCAACAACGACTTCGCATGGAATTAAGTGCATGCGTGCATTGGGCCGAATGGAGGGCTGAAAATGGACAGGCTACCCACGAGCATCAACCCTGCCGACCCCGAGTTTGCATCGCGTAAAGCGGCCAACCTCGCCCTGCTCAAGACCTTGAGAGAGCGGTTGGACGTCGCCTCAAAGGGCGGAGGGGGCAAGTATGTGGAACGGCACCGATCGCGGGGCAAACACTTGGCTCGGGAACGCATTGAACGCATCATCGACCCCGGCACGGCGTTTCTCGAATTGTCTCCGCTTGCAGCCTTCGGCCTGTACGACGGTCGAGCCCACTCTGCCGGCATCGTGACGGGCATCGGTATGGTTCACGGCCGAGAATGCCTGTTCGTCGCCAACGACGCCACCGTGAAGGGCGGGTCATATTACCCCATGACGGTCAAGAAGCACATTCGAGCCCAAACGATTGCTCACGAGAACCACCTGCCATGCATTTACCTCGTTGATTCCGGGGGGGCTTTCTTGCCCATGCAAGACGAAGTGTTTCCAGATATCGGCCATTTTGGCCGGATTTTCCGAAACCAGGCTCGCATGTCGGGAGACGGTATTCCACAAGTTGCGGCCGTTCTGGGTTCCTGCACGGCGGGTGGCGCCTACGTCCCCGCCATGTCCGATGAATCCATCATCGTGAAGGGGAACGGAACCATCTTCCTCGCAGGGCCCCCGCTGGTCAAGGCAGCGACCGGCGAAGAGGTCACCGCGGAGGAGCTCGGCGGCGCAGATGTTCACACCGCTCAGTCCGGTGTGGCCGACCATTTCGCCGAAGACGAGGACGAAGCGTTGCGCATGGTGCGGAACGTCGTGGAAAACCTCGGACCGGTCTCAAAAGCACCGGCCGCCTTGCAAGAACCGGAAGCACCCGCGCACGATGTTGAGGACTTGCTCGGGCTGATCCCCGAAGACAACCGAACACCGGTCGACGTTCGGGAACTCATCGCTCGCGTGGTGGACGGGTCGCGATTCCACGAATTCAAATCCCGTTACGGGGCGACCTTGGTGTGCGGTTTTGCCCACATTCACGGGCACAAAGTGGGCATCGTGGCCAACAACGGTATCCTCTTTTCCGAATCGAGCCAAAAAGGAGCTCACTTCGTTGAATTGTGCGGACAGCGCGGTGTCCCGCTCGTGTTCCTTCAGAACATCACCGGGTTCATGGTCGGCAAGGACTACGAAGCCGGCGGAATCGCCAAAGACGGCGCAAAACTGGTCACGGCGGTCTCCTGCGTGAACGTTCCGAAATTCACGGTCATCGTCGGCGGTTCACACGGCGCCGGTAATTACGGCATGTGCGGTCGTGCCTACGACCCGCGCTTCCTCTTCATGTGGCCAAACAGCCGAATCTCCGTGATGGGAGGGCCACAGGCTGCCGATGTGTTGGCCACCGTCAAGCAAGACCAAAGAGCCCGAGAGGGATTGCCGCCTTTGGAGGGTGAAGCGCTGGAAGCGTTCCGTCAACCCATCCTTGACAAATATGAAACCGAAGGAAGTCCATACTATTCGACCGCCCGACTGTGGGACGACGGCATCATCGACCCCCGAGATACACGGGACGTCTTGGGTTTGTGCCTCGCAGCGGCTCGCAATGCACCTCTGCCCGACCACCGCTACGGCATTTTCAGAATGTGATTTTTCAACTGTAGATTTAATTTTTCAATTGAGGTTTTCAACATGATAACAATGGACACCCCGCCCGAAACCTCGCTGGTCAGCCTCACCGTCGCCGGCGACCAGGCCCACCTGACCTTGAACCGCCCCGAGAAATTCAACGCCCTCAACGTTGCCATGATCAACGAAATCATCGAGGTGTTGGTGTGGACGGCTGAGCGAAGCGCCGGGCGTCAAGATGCGCTCTTCGACGCAGCAGGAAACCCCTTTCTCCGAGTGCTGGTGTTACGCGGCGATGGGAAGCATTTCTGCGCAGGCGCTGACATCAACATGATGCGCGACGCAGGCGCCAACACACCCGAAGAAAACCGTGCGGATTCGGAACGACTCGACCGCCTCTTCAATGGCCTTTGGGCGCATCCTTGTTTCACCGTCGCCGCCGTTCAAGGCGTCGCACTCGGCGGCGGAGCAGGTTTGGTTGCCTGTTGCGACTATGTCGTGGGAACGGCCAACCTCCGCCTTGCGCTGTCCGAAGGAAAACTCGGCATCTTGCCTGCGGTCATCGGCCCGTACGTCTACCGTCGCCTTGGCTCCGCTGCCTTCCGGAGGTTGGCGATGCAAGCCAGCCGAATCGGTGCCGAGGAAGCATTGCGCATCGGCTTCAGCGAGCAGATTGTTGAAACTCAGGATGAACTCGAACCTGCGATAGAAGCCATCGTCAACGAGGTGTTGACAACCGGTCCTTCTGCCGTCGCCCTCGCCAAAGAACTCACCTTGGGCTTTGACCGGTGGACGGATTCGGACGAAGCCCTTCGCCAATGGACCCTTGACTTCACCAGCAGAATGCGTGGCTCAAAAGAAGGCCAAGAGGGGTTGTCCTCGTTTCTTGAGAAACGACCTGCAAACTGGAAGCCGGCTGACGAATGAAAGGAGGGATGAGCATCAACGTCTTGGTGGCCAACCGTGGAGAAATCGCTTGTCGTGTTCTCCGCGCCTGCAAAGAAGCGGGCATCGGCACCGTGGCGGTATGCGCTCCCAACGACGAGGGAAGTCTGTTCACGGAACTTGCCGACCGCGTGGTGGTGTTGCAAGGCGACACCATCGCCACAACGTATCTCGATCAAGCCCAAATCATTGAGGCGGCCCGGTCAACGGGTGCAACCGCCGTTCATCCGGGATTTGGCTTCCTCTCCGAACGAGCGGATTTTGCTCGAGCGGTGAGCGAGGCCGGTTTGATTTGGATTGGGCCCTCCCCTGAAGCGATCGAAAAAATGGGCGACAAGATGACGGCGCGCCAGACGATGCGAGCGGCGGGCGTACCGGTGATTCCGGGCGAAGAAGTGGAGGAAACCGACGAAACTGACGCCCTCCAGGCTCTTCGGGAAGCCGCCAACCGCGTGGGGTACCCGCTCTTGCTCAAGGCCTCCAGCGGTGGAGGCGGAAAAGGCATGCGGGCGGTTCATGACCCTGCGGAGTTTGAGCAGGCTGCGTTGGGTGCCCGACGAGAAGCCGTGGCGGCTTTTGGCGACGGGCGCATTTACATCGAGCGTTTGCTTTCAGGCTCAAAACACGTCGAAATACAGGTGCTTGCCGACAGCCACGGACGAACGATCCACCTCGGTGAACGAGAATGCAGTGTCCAACGGCGCCATCAAAAGGTGTTCGAAGAAGCCCCCGGACCAACCATGACCCCTGCGCTTCGAGAAGCGATGGGGTCTGCAGCGGTGGCAGCAGCCCAAGCCGTTGACTATGTTGGTGCAGGTACGGTTGAGTTTTTGTTGGCTCCAACGGGAGAGTTCTTCTTTCTGGAGATGAACACCCGCATTCAAGTTGAACACCCGGTCACCGAACTGGTGACCGGCGTTGATATCGTTCGTGAACAACTTCGCATTGCCAAAGGTGAACCGATGGCCTGCGGCGACCTCATGATACGGGGCCATGCCATCGAGGTCCGCCTCTACGCAGAGGATGCCGCCAACGGCTTCCTGCCGTCCATTGGACCGTTGTTGGTGTTCCGCCCTCCAGAAGGCCCCGGTATTCGGTTGGACACGGGCGTGAGGGAGGGCGATGAGGTGACCCCGAATTACGACCCGATGCTGGCGAAGCTCATCGTATGGGCGCCGTCGAGAGGGGAAGCCCTGCAGAAAATGCGACGGGCATTGGACGAGTTCGTCGTCCTCGGCACCACCACCAACATTCGCTTTTTGCGGGAGTTGTGCGACGTGGCTGAGGTGGTTTCGGGCAACACCACGACCACCACCATCGACGATGTCTGGCCACAGGGCTGGGCACCGCAGGTGGACGAAGCGCTCGTGTCCGCTTCGCTCTTGGCCGCATCGGCTGCCGAGGCCCTCGGCCTCAACCGTCGAACAACGCAGGGTGCTTCCGGGAAGGCGGGCGATGGACCCAACCCCTTCCAAACGATTTCGAGGAGGTTTCCCTGATGCAACATCGCTATGTTGGTCCAAAAGAACCCGTCGAGGTCAACTTGACCAAACAGGGCGATGCTTGGACACACGACGGGCATCGCTTGGAACTTCACGGTGAACGCTTGAAAATCACCATGGCTGACGGGACGGTTCACCTCGCTCACGCCGCGAAAACAGGCGATGTTTGGTGGGTTCACCTCAACGGCCACACTTTCCGCTGGGAACGGATGGAACCCGGGGCCACCTCAAGCGGGCATGATGGTGGGCTTGCTGCACCCATGCCCGGCAAAGTGCTGGAGGTGCTGGTTGACGTCGGTCAATCGGTGACCGCAGGCGATGCCCTCATGGTCCTGGAGGCGATGAAAATGGAACACCGAATCGTTGCGACGAGCGGCGGCGTGGTCACGGCCGTGCATTTTCAAGCGAACGATCAAGTCGCTCAAGGAGCGGCTCTCCTCAGCATTGAAGAAAGCAATTGAAAAATCAATTTCTCAATTGGGAAGTGATTCATAAAAAAGGGCGTAGGAAAACAGGCGGTTATAAGCAAAGAGAATGTGCGAAATTCATGCGAAATCCTTTCATGACACTCACCGACTGGAGCGTTCACCGTCCAAAGCAGGCCCTCACGGTCGTTCTTCTCGCCATGTTCGTGCTCGCCTCGGGGGGCATGCACCTTGAATTTGACAACAGCGAGGACGGGTTCTTCCCCGACGACCCGAGCGTTGACCTGCTCAACGAGGTGGAAAGCGAGTACAGGGCCAACATCGATTTCATCCGGGTGATCAATGAGATCGACGAAGGCGATTTGTTCGCCTCCGAGACTTGGGCTCGCCTCGCCACGATTGAGGCCATGATGCTCAACGACACTCAATTCGCCCCGCACCATTACCCCCTCTTCGGCACCCAAGCGAACAACGGCCCAGCCGGTCACGCCATGCAATGGCTGGCCTTGCAAGACGCATACACGGCCGATGCTTGGCTTGGCCAACTCCAAGGCGCCGTCGTCGGCGTCCTGACGGCCGACGACGACAACCTCACCGCTGCTTTGACCAACTTGAGCGAGGCCGCTTTGCTCGTTCCTGCCGTTGAACCCGTAACCGCCGAGCGCTTGCATGCTTGGGAGGTTGGCGAACCCGCCACGTGGTTGCCTCGTCTCGATAACGGGACAAACCTCTCCAACGATTTGGGTGCGATCATGGGCCAATTAGAGGGCGTTTCAACCGGCCGAACGCCTGCCCAGGTCGGGCAAATCATGGCCGTGACCGGCCCGCTTCAAGGCCAACTTGGACCGCTGATGGGGCTGCAATCCGTGGATTTCAAGGGAGCCATCCTCTCAAGTCTTCCAACCGATGACGCTGAAGACCCCTGGAACAGCGACGGCCCGGTTCTGGTCACCCTTGCGGTTTCAAGCGAGCCGGTGGATTACGGCTACGACATCATCGGGGACGTGCAGGCCGACCTTGCCGCGTGGGCCGAAGCCCTGCAGGTCGACCTCGCTGAGGCGACGGGAGACGCTACGCTTCGAACCTTTTCGTTTGCGCAATTTGCCGAAAACTCCAACGCCACCATCGGAAAGGAAATCGGCATTCTGACAAGCGCCGCGCTGGTGCTTTTGGGCGTCATTCTTTGGTTCAATTTCCGCAGCCTTCGCGACACCGCCTACGTGCTCGTTTTGACGGTGATCGCCATCGTTGCCACCTACGGATTGTCCGGATGGTTGCAATTTGCAGGCGTGAACATGACGTTCAACGCGGCGATGAATTCCATCCCCGTCCTTTTGCTGGCCATCGGGGTGGATTACGGGCTCCACGTGGTCTTGAGAATCCGTGAGGAGTTGAAGGAAGAAGAAACACGCAATCCGCAAGGACGACTCACCCTTCGTGACTTCGACCGCGCCTCACGCCACCGCGCCGTACGCCAAGGGACCACACTCACGTCGATCGCATTGCTCATCGCCATCACCACCGACGTTGTTGGTTTCCTTTCGTTCCGATTGTCGTCTCTGGCCTTCCTCCAGGTCTTCGGAACGGTCATCGCCATCGGTTTGTTGCTCATCTATTTGCTCAGCATCTCCGCCCTCCCCGCACTCATGCTCATGGTGCCCAACAAGCGGTTACCGTTGGCCAAGGCCAGCAAGGTCACGGTGGGGCCCCTGTCCACCAAACTGGGCGACCTCTCCCAACGACCGGCGCTGGTGGGGGTTCTCGCCGTCGCCCTGCTGATTCCCATGATCGGGGGCTTCCAGCAACTGGACGTTGCCTTTGAACAGCGTGACCAACTTGACGATAGCGTACCGGTGGTGCAGGATTTCTTGCTCATCAGTGACGGTTTCGGCACCAGTCGCTCACCGCTTTATGTCGTTCTCGATGGCGAGGTGTTGAGTCCAGAGGGCAGAGAAGCGTGGCAGCTCGCCGCAACTATGCTCTCGACACGTGACGATGTCAGCGGTGTGCCCAACGGCGTGTGGGACGTTCTCGAGCAGGCTCGCTTGCAAGACGAGGTGCTTGACGGGATGATGCTTGGCATCGAAAGCGGTGATGCGCAGGCGTGGGATGACTTGCTGTCATGGTCGCTTGAAAACACAACGGGCGTTGAGGCAACGAAGAGTCTGCTCGCCCGTGACGGTGAACAAACCGTTCTGTCCTTCCAAGCTGACACCCTCGATTGGGCATCAACGGTTGACTTGGCAGAGAGCATTGAGGCGGCCTTGGATGGTCTTGAAGACGACATTGGCGGCGAATTCACGCTCCGTTTGAGCGGACGCAGCCTCATCAACGCCCAGACCACCTCGGACGTGGCCTCGGCTTCGGTCCAATCCACGGCCATCGTAGCGGTCGTGATTTTGTTCATGCTGGTGGGCATCCACTCCGCCCGAAACAACAGCCTTTCCGAAGGTGTTCAGCGAGGATTCGTCTCGTGGGTTCCGCTGATGATGGTCGTGGTTTGGGTCTACGGCCTCATGGGATACACCGGCTACAACATCAACTCCCAAACGGTCACCATTGGCGCACTCTCGCTTGGATTGGGCGTTGATTATGCTGTTCACTTCACCACTCGACTGGAAGAGGAAGCGGAACACGCACCGTTTGCGCTCCCGCAAGAATGGGTGGCTCGGTCCACCGCCACCACCGGACGCGCCATGGCCGGTGCCGCCCTCACCACCGCCGGCGGTTTTGCGGTGCTCAACCTCTCCGCCTTGCTTCCTTTGCGCTTGTTCGGCCAAGCCTTCGTCGTGGCCATCACGCTGGCTTTGCTCTCCAGCCTGCTGATCCTCCCCGCTCTGTATTCGCCGTTCTTGAAACGGACCGCAGCCGAAGCCGCAGCAAAGGCCGAGCATGGACACACGGCTCACGGTGAGAGCGAATGAAGCGGCGAACGCTGTATTGGGGCTCCATGCTCGTTGGCCCGCTCATCCTCGCTTCTTATTGGCGAGGCGTCAACGCCGTTGACGACCCGCTGGTGTACTGGGGCGACGTGCCTGCATCCATGCAATCCTTCATCGTCCCCTGGATGTTCGTTGCGGCAACCGGCTATTTGCTGATGTGGCACCGGTTTTTCTTTGCTTGGAGCGAAGACGACGTCGCCTCCCTTCATTGGCCTTGGAGGAGTGACGACGGGAATGGTGTGCAACGGCTGGCTGGACTCTATGCTGCGTTTTTGCTGACTTCAGTGGCTTGGATTGACCTGACAAGAATGTACATTG
>Ga0181595_10000198_pt1 | contig 64611 bp, 57 predicted proteins | sample 041ome_7_FD_145604 | JGI IMG/M metagenome (GOLD analysis project Ga0181595, IMG submission 145604) | Coastal salt marsh microbial communities from the Groves Creek Marsh, Skidaway Island, Georgia - 041401AS metaG (spades assembly) | ecosystem: Environmental > Aquatic > Marine > Intertidal zone... | reverse complement strand
ATCGACATCGCAAAACACTTCCACTAATTTGTTCATAGGCTCTCCGTGTGATTGGGTTTCTCTTGGTCGAAAGATCCGATCACGTGGAGGGCCGTTAGTTCAAATTTTCTTATCCCGAGTTGAGGTTACTTAAGCAGCGTTTACAGTTCGCCCGCTCATTACTCAAGTCAGAATATCTGTTAGAACAGACGATTGCCCGTGCGGCAGCCGGTATCGCGCATGTTAACGCTGATGGCCAGTTTATCCGCGTTAATGACGAACTCTGTAACCTGCTTGGCTATAGCGCCACAGAGCTTCTTACCATGCGCTTTCAGCAGTTAACTCATCCGATGGATTTATCCCGGGATCAGGGGTTGCTGCATGAAGTACTGCAGGGTAGACGGCAAAGTTATACGCTGGAGAAACGCTATTTACATAAGAATGGGCAAATTATCTGGGCACGCTTATCGGTAGCCTTAATCGCTGAAACCGAAAATAGTGAGCCCTTTTTTGTGTCAGTGATTCAGGATATTTCTGATGTAAAGCTGACTCAGATGAAATTAGAAGAGAGTGAACTCAGATTCCGGACTTTGCTGGATAGTATGCCAACCATCTCGGTGCAGGGTTATGATGAGGAGGGTAAAACACTGTATTGGAACAAAGGCAGTGAAAAAGTGTATGGCTATAGCCGAAACGAAGCTGTAGGCCGTAACTTACTGGATTTGATTATTCCGGAAAAAATGCAGGAGGGGGTACGCGAAGCAATTAACCTGATGGCCAGCTCTGGCGAAGCCAGACATGCTGAAGAACTGACCTTAAGGCGTAAAGATGGCTCACCCGTTACCGTGTATTCGTCTCATACCGTCATTATCCTGCCTGACAAAAAACCACAGATTTACTGTATCGATATTGATCTGACGGACTACAAGCAACAAGAAGCACAACTGGCATTTTTAGCCCAATACGATCCGCTGACCCACTTACCAAACCGCCATTATTTTGCCAACCAACTGGATCAGGCGTTGAAAGTGGCACGCCGGGAAAATCTGCAACTGGCCGTGCTAATCCTGGATTTGGATAATTTTAAAAACATAAATGACTCCTATGGCCATAAAACTGGCGATCTGCTATTGCAACGGGTGGCAGAAAAGCTACAAATCTGTTGTCGGGAAACAGACTCCCTCGCCCGGCTTGGCGGCGATGAATTTGCCATCCTGATAGAACACCTGGACACGCCGGAAGATGCCGCCCGCTTTGCCCAGGAATTATTGCAAAACTTACAACAACCGATGTTATTAGAACAGGACCTGGAGCTCAGTACGGCCGCCTCTATCGGGATCAGCTTATACCCCACCCACCATGATAACGTTGAGGCATTGTTGCAAGGGGCGGATGCGGCGCTGTATAAAGCCAAATCGGAAGGTCGCAATACCTACTATTACTATAGCGATCAGTTGACAGCTCAGGCCCGGCAACGGCTGGTATTGGAAAGCCGGTTACGGCAAGCGATCAAGAAGCAACAGTTACGCAGCTACTACCAACCGCAACTCGATATCAAAACCGGCAGTATTATCGGTGCTGAGCTGTTACTGCGCTGGCAGGATCCTGAACTGGGTTTTATCAGTCCGGACTTGTTTATCCCGTTAGCTGAAAGTTCCGGCTTAATACACCTTATTGGTCAGCAGGTGTTGCAGCAAGCCTGTATCCAGGGGCAAGCCTGGTTGAACGAAGGCTTGCCGCCCATCACTTTGGCTGTCAATGTGTCGGTGCAGCAATTCGGCCGTGGTGACCTGGAGCAGCAAGTTAAGATGGTACTGGCAGAAAGCGGCTTCCCGGCCAGATTGCTGGAACTTGAAGTAACCGAAAGTGCACTGATGCTGGATGAAGAGAAAGTGGTACTGACCATGCAACAGTTACGGGAAACCGGGGTCCGGCTGGCGATTGATGATTTTGGCACCGGCTATTCATCACTGGCGTATTTACAACGCCTGCCTCTGGATATCCTGAAAGTCGATCGCCGTTTTATTGCCAATATGACGGCCAACACTGATGACCGCCAAATCACCAAAGCCATTATTGAGCTTGGCCACACGCTGCGCTTCGAGGTACTGGCGGAGGGGGTAGAAACCGCTGAACAACTGGCGTTGTTGCAGGACATGGCTTGTGATTACTACCAGGGGTATTATTTCAGCAAGGCAGTACCGGCAGAGGAATTCCGCCGGTTACTGCTACAACAACAGCCAGCCTAAGCGCTAGGGCTGTTAGCCCGGCGCAACCGCACTTTGCTAAACAACAGGTACACGGCCGGCGTGGTATATAAGGTGAGCAACTGACTGACCAATAAGCCGCCCACTATGGTAATACCCAGTGGCTGACGTAACTCAGAACCTTCACCAACACCCAATAACAACGGCAGCGCACCCAGCAGCGCGGCAAAGTTCGTCATTAAGATGGGTCTTAAACGCTGCTGGGCTGCCCGAGCAACAGCCTGTTGCGGCGTCAAACCCTGCTCCCGCTCTGCCGCCAGCGCAAAATCAACTAACAAAATGGCGTTCTTCAGCACTATACCTATCAAGAGAAACAGACCCAGCAGCGCTATCAGATTAAAGTCCGTACCGGTGAGATAAAGCGCCAGCAGGGCGCCTAAAGCTGCACAAGGCACCACCGACAGAATCGTCAGCGGTTGGATTAGACTTTCATACAACACGCCCAGTAGCAGATAAACGGCAACAATGACCGCAATAATCAACCAGGTTTGATCCGCCGTCTGAAATAACGCATTCCGCTGATTCTCGCCACTAACGGCGACGATAGCACCGGGTAACATCAGTTCGGCCATAGCCTGGTCAATCGCCTGCGATGCCTGCTCCAGCGTGACATCCGGCGCTAAACCATAGCCAATATTCACCGAAGCAAACTGGCCATCATGTTGCACCCGGTCATTTACCAGCCCATATTGATAGGTCGCAATAGCAGCCAACGGTACTCTGTCGCCATTACTGGTAACAATTTGTAGCTGCTGCAGCACCTCCGGTTGGGCGGTATAACCGGGCAACACTTCCATCACGATCCGGTACTGATTCTGCTGGTCGTACAAAGTCGCGACCTGGCGCTGTGAAAACGAGTTATTCAGTAAGCTGGCGATGGTGCGCATATCGACACCCAGCCGCTGTGCCGCTTCACGGTCGATTTTCAGCTCAATTTGCTGCGCGTCCTCACCCCCCGGGGTGTTCACATCCACTAGTTGCGGTAAGTCTTGCAGTTTATCACCCACCCGCTTGCCCCACTGGCGCAGCAAACTTAAATCATCTGACAGTAACTGCACTTCATAATCACTGCGCCCAAACGGCGATGACAGGCGAATATCCTGATCGACGTTCATAAACAGAATGCCGCCTGGCACCTTAGGTGCCGTCGCTCGTAAACGATCGACCACCGCCCGCGCCGACACCTGTCGCTCCGCCAGGGGTTTTAACCGTACCCGCATCCAGGAGTTACTGACCCCGCCACTACCACCGGCAGAGCCGGTGACATCAGCGACTGCAGGGTCCTGCAACACATGCTGGCGGAAGGCTTCAATCTTCGGTTGCATCATTTGGAACGAGGCACCGTCGTCACCACGCACAAAACCATTTAACTGTCCGGTATCCTGTTCGGGTAGTAAGCCTGACGGCACCTTAGTGTATAACCAGGCGGTGGCGCCAAAAAGCAACACTAGCAATAACAGCAACCATCGATAATGGTCCAGGCCAAAATCAATACTGCGGCGGTAACCCTGCTGCAAGCGCTGGAAGAAACCCGCTTGATCCGGTGCTGCCGACGCTGGCGTCGCCCTTAACAATATCGCCGACATACTGGGTGTCAGCGTCAGCGAAATCAGCAGCGAAATCACCATTGCCGCCACCAGCGTAATTGAAAACTCGCGGAACAAGCGCTCAACCAGGCCGCCCATAAAGAGTATCGACAGGAAAATCACGATCAGCGCCAGGTTCATTGCCAGCAAGGTAAAACCGACTTCGGCAGCCCCTTGCCGCGCCGCTTGCAGCGGTGACAGACCGCGTTCCAGATGACGACGGATATTTTCCACCACTACGATGGCGTCATCTACCACCAGCCCGGTTGCAACAATCAATGCCATCACCGACAGGTTGTTTAGCGAAAACCCACACAAATACATCACGCTAAAGGCGCCAATTAACGACACCGGAATAGTGACACTCGGGATCAGGGCACTGCGTAAGTTCCCCAGAAATACCCAGACCACCAGCACCACCAACAATACCGCTAAGGTCAGGCTAATTTGTGCCTCGCTCAGGGTGGCCCGGATCACCGGGCTGCGATCCATCACTACCGCCAGCTCAGCGCCTGCCGGCGCCAAGGCTTGTAATAACGGCAGCTGCTGATAAATCGCATCGATGGTGGCCACTATATTGGCGCCAGTACGACGACTGATCAGCAAGATCACCGCGTCTTTATCGTTGTGAAAACCGGCACTGTAGCGATCTTCCGTCGAATCTGTGACCAGTGCCACATCCGCCAGCCGGATCGCGGCACCATCAACATATTTAACGATCAGATCCTGATAATCCGCGGCCCGGCGTAAGGTTTCACTGGTTGCCAGCTGCCAGCGATGGCTATCCGTTTCCAGCACACCGAGCGGCACCGAGGCATTAACGGTACTGATAGCGCTGCGCACTTCATCCAGTGCTACACCATATTGCGCCAGCATGCCCGGATTCAGTTGCACCCTTACCGCAGGTAATGACGAGCCACTGACCTCGACTTCGCCTACGCCGCTAATCTGGGCAATTTTCTGTGCCAGAATGGTGGAGGCATTGTCGTACAAGGTACTACCCGCCAGATGATCGGAGCTAAGCGCCAACGCCATGATCGGTGCCTGTGACGGGTTAAACTTGCGGTACACCGGGTTACCCGGCATCCCGGATGGCAGCTGACTGCGCGCCGCGTTAATCGCCGCCTGCACTTCGCGCGCGGCATCATCGACATTGCGGTCTAATTCAAATTCGAGGCGGATTTGGGTTGAGCCCTGATTACTGGATGAACTAATGCGCCGAATGCCCGCAATACTGCCCAGTGCCCGCTCCAGCGGTGTGGCAACCGTTGCCGCCATACTTTCCGGACTGGCACCCGGCAAACTGGCACTGACCACTATCATCGGAAAATCGATTGCCGGTAACGGTGACACCGGTAACAAGCGCCAGCTTAGTAAGCCCAGCAGCAAAATCGCCGTTGCCAGCAAACCACTGGCGACCGGCCGTTGGATAAAGGGCTGGGCCAGATTCATAGACTGGTAACCTCAACCGGACTTTGCTGGCGCTTACGTACCAACTTATCGAACCAGAGATAAACCACTGGTGTAGTAAACACCGTCAGTACCTGGCTAACCAGCAAGCCACCCACCATCACCAAACCCAGGGGTTGACGCAGCTCGGCACCCGAGCCGGTGGATAACATCAGCGGAATGGCGCCAAATAATGCTGCCAAGGTGGTCATTAAAATTGGCCGAAAACGCAGTAGCGCCGCCTGATAGATAGCTTCGGCCGGGGTCATGCCCTGATTGCGCTGCGCATCCAGGGCAAAATCGACCATCATAATGCCGTTTTTCTTTACCAAACCAATCAGTAGCACGATGCCGATTACCGCAATCAGATCCAGCGGCCGGCCCGTGATTAGCAGTGCCAGCAAGGCTCCCACAGTAGCTGACGGTAGCGTCGACAAAATGGTGACCGGGTGGATCAGACTCTCGTACAATACGCCCAACACAATATACATGGTGACAATCGCCGCCAGTATCAGCCACAGCGTATTACCAAGGGAGGCTCGGAATGCCTCAGCCGCGCCCTGAAAACTGAGCTCTAACTCCGGGGGTAACTGTAACTGGCTTTGCACCTGCTCAATGGCAGCAACCGCCTGCCCCAATGAATAGCCTGCGGCAAGGTTAAATGACAGCGTCACTGCCGGGAATTGTCCTTGCTGGTTAATCAGCAGCTTTGCCGGACGCTGGCTGACTGTCGCCACGGCCGACAGAGGTACGGTAGCGCCGGTATTACTGGTTAGATAGAGTTTGTCGAGCGCCTCAATACCCTGCACCTGCGCCGGATCGACCTCCAGCACCACCCGGTATTGGTTAGCCTGGGTAAACAAGGTAGAAATTTGGCGCTGGCTATAGGCACTTTGCAACACGGCACTGATTTGTGCCACGCTTAAGCCCAACCGGGCGGCAGCATTGCGATCGATATCGATAAAGGCCTGTAAACCTTGCTGCTGCAGATCGTGCGCGACCTCGGATAACTCCGGCCGCTGCTGCAGTGCCGCCATCACCTCCGGCAACCACAGGCTCAGTACCTCGCTGTCCGGCGTACTTAGCGTAAATTGATACTGCGTACGACTGACCCGATCTTCGATACTTAATTCCTGTACCGGCTGAAACCAGCCTTTAATCCCCGCTACTGCCGTAACCTGTTGCTCCAGCTCGCGGATAATTTCTACTGCCGTTTTATTGCGGCTGGCATGCGGCTGCAAGTTCAACAAGATCCTCCCGCTGTTTATGCTGCTGTTACTGCCATCAACACCAATAAAGGATGACAAACTGGCAACATCCGGGTGCTGCAGTAAATTGGCAGCCAGCTCCTGCTGCCGCTGCGCCATCGCTTGGAATGAAATATCCTGTGGCGCTTCGGTAATCACCTGAATGACGCCGCTGTCTTGTACCGGAAAAAAGCCTTTCGGTACCGCCAGATACAGCCCGACAGTCAACGCCACTGTACCCAGCATACTGGCCAGCGCCAACCGCTGATGGCGCAGTACCCACTGCAGCATTAATGCATAGCGGTTAATCAGCCGCTGAATAACATCATTCGGCTGATCATGGGCAGGCATTGCCTTTAGCAGCCGGGCGCACAGCATCGGCGTCAGGGTTAGCGACACGACTAATGAAATCAGGATGGCTACCGCCAGGGTTACCGCAAATTCAAAGAACAAGCGGCCAACCACATCCGCCATAAACAGCAATGGGATCAACACCGCTATTAACGAGAAAGTCAGGGAGATCAGCGTAAAACCAATTTCTTTCGCGCCTTTCAGGGCTGCTTCGAGGGGCGACGCGCCTTGTTCGCGATGGCGGGCAATATTCTCCAGCATCACGATAGCGTCATCGACGACAAAGCCGGTGGCAATCACCATCGCCATTAAGGTCAGGTTATTGACCGAGAAACCCAATAACAGCATCACCGCGAAAGTGCCTATTAGTGATAGCGGTACTGCCAGACTGGGAATAATGGTTGCCGGGATCGTTTTCAAAAAGACATAGGTCACCAGAATAACCAGACAGACGGCAAACACCAGCTCATGCTGCACGTCTCGTACTGAAGCCCGGATACTGTGGGTACGATCGGTCAATACCACCACATCTACCGCGGCTGGCATCGTTGCCATCAGCTGCGGTAATAATTGTTGTACCCGATCTGCCACTTCAATCACGTTAGCGCCGGGCTGACGCTGGATATTCAGTAATACTGCCGGCTGCTCGTTGGCCCAGGCGGCTAAGAAGCGATCTTCAGCGCCTTGCTCAACACTGGCAACATCCCGCAGCCGCACCGGTGCATTATCACGCCAGGCGATAATGAGATCCCGGTACTCAGCGACATCGCGGATCTGGTCATTGGCATCCAGCATAGTTGAGCGGAAGGGGCCATCAAAGCTGCCTTTCGGCTGATTAGTATTGGCAGCGGCGATAGCACTGCGCAGATTTTCCAGACTTAAATTCATATTGGCCAGTGCCGAAGGATTGGCTTTCACCCGAATGGCCGGCCGCTGACCACCGGCCAGGCTGACCATGCCAACGCCGGGTAATTGCGCCAGTTTTTGTGCCATCCGGGTATCAGTCAGGTCATACACCTGCGGTAACGGCAGTGTGGACGAGGTGATGGCCAGTGTCAGGATCGGCGCATCAGCCGGATTGACCTTGCGGTAAATCGGCGGGCTGGGTAAATCGTTCGGCAGTAACGAAGAGGCCGTATTAATTGCCGCCTGCACTTCCTGCTCGGCCACGCCCATATTTACTTCCAGCGCAAACTGTAACGTAATGACGGAAGCGCCGGCAGAGCTGCTGGATGACATCTGCTTTAAACCGGGAATTTGCCCCAACCGCCGCTCCAGCGGCGCCGTAACGGTGCGGGTCATAATGTCCGGGCTGGCACCGGGGTTAAAACTAAATACCTGAATAATCGGGTAGTCAACCTGTGGCAAGGCTGCCACCGGCAGCTGCCGCCAGGCCAGAATACCGGCAACCAGTAACGCCAGCATCAGTAACGAGGTAGCAACCGGTCGCAGAATAAAGGGCTGCGAAAAATTCATTATTGCGCCCTCTGTGGCCGCCGCGGCGTGTCCTCAGCTGGCGATACCGGAGCTGCGCTACCCTGTTCAGTAATAATTTCTACCGCGCGCCCTGGCCGCAGGCGATCTAAACCTTCCAGTACCACCGGCGTGCCAACGCTCAATCCCTCTTCAATAGCTACCATGCCGTTATCTACCGGCCCCAGCTTCACCTGGCGGATTTGGGCTTTATTGTCCTCAATAGTGTAAATATAGGTGCCGGCCGAACCATATTGCACGGCATCTTGCGGAATAGTCACGGCGCCACTGCGCACCGCTACGTTTAGCCGTACATTAACAAACTGATTCGGAAACAACTCTTCCTGCTGGTTAGCAAACTCGGCCTTTAATCGCAGAGTACCGGTAGCAATATCAATTTGGTTATCCAGAGTGGTTAATACCCCGCTGGTTAATTGCTGTTGCTCAGCGCGATCCCAGGCTTCTACCACTAACGGCTCGCCGGCACGCATTGCCTGACGCACCTGCTGTAATTGATTCTCAGGGATAGCAAATACCACATTAATCGGCGAGCTCTGGGTGATGGTTACCAGACCTTCAGCGCTATTGGCCTGGATCAGATTACCGACGTCAACCCGCCGCAAACCCAGCCGGCCAGAAATTGGCGCTTTAATTTGGGTATAAGATAATTGCAGTTTTGCCGCATCCAGCTGCGCCTGATTACTACGCAAGCTGCCTTTTAACTGCTCTACCAGCGCCTGCTGGTTGTTAAATTGTTGCGCAGAAATCGAGCTTTGCTCACGCAAGCGTGAATACAGCGCCAAGTCATTCTCAGCATTTTTTAGCTGCGCCAGATTTTGCTCCAGTTGCCCCTGCGCCTGGGCCAGTTGTATCTGATAATCGGCTGCATCAATCTCTGCCAAGAGCTGGCCGGCTGCGACTTTATCGCCTTCTTTAAAATGCAGCGCCTGTAGCGGGCCGCTAACCCGGCTTTGTACCACCACACTATTTAGCGGGGTCACGGTACCAATAGCTTTGATTTGTACCCGTAAATCCGCAGCGGTAGCAGGCACCACCCGCACCGGTACCGGCATAGCCCACGGATTCATTTGCCGCTGGGCAGCGGCTGTAGGGGCGGGTTCAGTTGGCCAGAACCACCAGGCAGCACCGACTGCGATTAATGCTACGACTGCCATTGTTACGGCTTTTTTTTGCAATGCCATGAGAAAACCTTTTCGACGAAAATCCGGATTGGCGCCACTATAATGCGCGCCCTGTCAGTGCTCAATGCGCTTTACGTCAAGATTTGGTAAAGATGACAACGCTTTCGGCGAAGCGCGGTTTTATAGCGGTAGGCGGCGGCTGCTTTACTCAGGGTAGGTTTTGTTTCGGGCTTGCACCTTGAAAGCCCGTGCTGCAGTACCAATTTCAGCACCATTACTTAACCCGTACCGGAGAACATGATGTCAAATATAGTGCAATTACTGAACTGGCGTTACGCCACGAAAAAGATGAATGCCGCGCAGCAAGTCCCAGCCGCTAAACTGGACACTATTCTTGAGGCAATCCGCCTGAGTGCCAGCTCCAGTGGCCTGCAACCTTATCAGGTGCTGGTGATAACCGATCCGGCGTTAAAGCAGCAAATCCGCCAGGTCGCCTGGGATCAGTCACAGGTTACCGATTGCTCGCATTTACTGGTATTTGCTGCCTGGGATAATTACACCGCCGAGCGGATCAATATGATGTTTGATCTGGTGAATGAACAGCGCGGCTTTAAAAACGACGGCTGGGAAGCGTACCGGCAAAAACTGCTGGCTTATTATCCGCAGCGCCCGGCAGAGCAAAACTTCGAGCATGCCGCCCGCCAGGCGTATATCGGTTTGGGTTCCGCGCTGTTGGCTGCCGCTGAGCAACAAGTTGATGCCACGCCGATGGAAGGCTTCGAACCGGAAAAAGTCGATGCCATTCTTGGTCTGGCCGAACAGGGTTTAAAGTCGGTATTACTGTTACCGCTGGGTTATCGCGCTGCTGAAGGCGACTGGCTGGTTAACCTGAAAAAAGTACGTCGTGCCAAAGACGACTTTATTTCCTATCGTTAATGTGCCGGCTTGCCGTGACTATGATCACGGCAAGCTTCGCCGGCCAGCTCAATCTCAATCGTAGTATTTAACAGCTTAAAGTCCACCAGTTGCTGCTCTACGCGGCGTTTTAACTGCTGATATTGCCGTAGATCGTCCAGCGCCACCACCAGATGCGCGCTTAACACATGCTGCTCACCATCCAGCGACCACAGATGCAAATGGTGCACTTCTTGTACTTCTGGTTGGGCTAACAAGCGTTGTTCAATCCCGGCCAGTAAGCCAGCATCGGGTACCGCCTGAAAAAACAGCCGCGCCGTGCTGCGTAAATTGCGCAGTACATTAAACAAAATAAATAAGGTAAAGGCGATCGATAACAGCGGGTCAATAATTGGCCAGTCGACAAACTGCATCACCAGCGCCGCCAGCAGCACCGCAACCCAGCCCAGCACATCTTCCAGTAAATGCCAGTTCAGTACCCGCTCATTCAGGGTTTTACCGCCACTGAGTTTATAGGCGGCGAAACCGTTCACGGTTATGCCGAGCACGGCCAGCGCCATCATACCCTCAGTCAGCGGCATCACCGGCTCACTAAGTCGCGGCATGGCTTCGGCAAGGATCCAGACTGAACCACCAATCAGAATGAAACAATTTAACAAAGCACCAAATAAACTAAGCCGGCGATATCCGTAGGTGTAATGTGCAGTGGGCGCTTTTTTACCCAGCTTATACAACAGCCAGCCACTGCCCAACGCCAGACTATCGCCAAGATCATGAATCGCATCAGCCATAATGGCCGTGCTATTAGTCAGCCAGCCGCCGATAAACTCAATAATCGTAAATCCCAGATTCAGAAAAAACGCCCAACCGAGCCGGCTACCGCTATCCTCTGTCGATGCTAAACCATGGCCATGCCGATGAGCCCCATGACCGTACTGATGCTTCGAATGTGAGTGAGAATGATGATGTGAATGTGGTGGCATAGTGGCGCTTCCTGCTGAGCACTACTCTGACTATAGACACTGACGCTATTGAATAGCAAGCAGTAAAAAGCCCCGTAGCAGGGGCTTAGTTAACAATCAACGACCTCAAAAAGGGATATCGTCATCAAAGTCGATTGGCGGTTCCATCGGCGGGCGCTGCTGCGCTGGCGGTTGTTGCTGGAAGCCACCTTGTGGCTGTGCCGGCTTTTGGTAATTGCCTTGCGGCTGGAAATTCTGTTGTGGTGCGCCCTGATAGGCAGCTTGCTGCGGAGCGACTTGCTGCGGAGCGGCTTGTTGTGGCGCCCGCGGCTGATAACCTTGCTGGCCGCCGCCCATTCCACCACCCTGGCCTTCGCCACGACCGTCCAGCATTTGCAGCTCATTGGCAACGATTTCGGTGGTGTAACGCTCTACGCCTTGCTGATCCTGCCACTTACGGGTTTTCAGCTTGCCTTCGATATACACCTTAGAGCCTTTACGCAGATATTCGCCGGCAATTTCTGCCAGACGCTGGTAAATCACGACCCGGTGCCATTCGGTTTGCTCTTTCATTTCGCCGGTAGCTTTATCTTTCCAGCTTTCAGAGGTCGCAATGCTCAGGTTAGCGACGGCGCCGCCCTGCGGCATATAACGGACTTCCGGATCCTGGCCCAGATTACCGATTAAAATGACTTTGTTAATTCCACGCGCCATGCGTATTTCTCCTGCAAAATTGTTACTGATTGCCAGCGGCAATCAAAGACTGAGCCTGTGCGATGTCAAACTGCTGCGAACTGACTTTCAGGTAGCAGCGCTGATCGGCCAATAAAATCGTGACTTCCTGCACCCCGGCCAGGCGACTGAGCCTGGCTGCCAGCTGGCCGGCTTGCTGCTCAGTGCTGACAGCAACCGGTAGCGATAAGCGCTGGGCACGGGCGGGCACCTGCATGGTGCTGGCTATGATAAGCCATACTAAACCAATTACTGCTAGGGCGCCATACACCGCCATAAAACCAAAGTGCTGGGCGATAGCACCACCCAGCAAGCCGCCTAAAAAGGCACCGAAAAACTGGCTGCTGGAGTAAATCCCCATTGCACTGCCACGCTGGCCGGCGGGTGCCACCCGCGACACCATTGCCGGTAAACTGGCTTCCAGAAAATTAAAGCCGGTAAAAAATACCAGCAGGGCCAGCGCCAACAACCAGAAGCCATTTGCCTGCCAAGATATTAACATCGCAATAACTAATAATAGTATATTTATTAAAAAATACCGTTTTTCCTGCTGCCGGCGCATTGCAATAAGCATCATCGGCACCATAAATACAAACGACAGCAATAATACCGGTAAATACAGCTGCCAATGCTGCTCTGCCGCGAACTGCTGCGACGCCAGTAGCGGCGGTAGTGCAACAAACATCGCCGTAAGCATCAGGTGCAACAATAATACGCCTAAGTCCAGCTGTAATAATTGCCGGTGCCGGAACATCGCAGCCAAACTTTGCGGTAAGGCCAAGGTTTCGGCAGCCGGTGCCTTACTGACACTTTTCGGCACCACGAAAGCAACCAACAACATGGCCGCCACCGCCATTACCGCAGTAAACCAGAACACGCCACTTAAACCGGCCAGTTTCGCCAGTAATGGCCCCAGTACCATTGCCAAGGCAAAGGATAAACCGATGGTGGCGCCGATAATCGCCATCACTTTCGGCCGCTGCTCTTCGCGGGTCAGATCGGCCGCCAGTGCTAATACGGCTCCGGAAATCGCCCCAGCACCCTGTAAAACCCGGCCCAGCGTCACCAGATAAACAGACTCTGCCAGTGCCGCCACGACAGAACCCAGCACAAACAGCGCTAAGCCCAGCAGCATGACTCGATGTCGGCCAATTTTGTCCGACAGCCAACCAAAAGGAATTTGTAAAATCGCCTGGGTTAAACCATAGGCGCCAATCGCTAACCCGATCCACAGCGGGGAAAAACCGGCCAGCTGTTCGCCGTACAGGGCAAACACCGGTAATAGCATAAAGAGCCCGAGCATACGGGTAGAAAACACCAGCGCCAGCGCTACGGCGGCGCGCTTTTCCAGGGCATTCAAATGATGCATGCGAACAGCTAACACCAGAGGTTCAAAATAAACAGGGCGGCAGTTTAGCATAAAAAAGCCGGTCGGCGGCAGCGCCCGCAGCAATGCCTGCCATTACAACAGTAAAATTCTGCCAGCGGCGGGCCAAAGCCAGATTGGCGGCGTATAAGCAGCTTTAATCCGCTTGCAGCTGGCAATTACCGCACAGCCTAGTGTATATTTGTACAGCATTATCCAGCTAAATGGAACCACCATGGACAAAATTGAGATCCGCGGCGCCCGCACCCACAACCTGAAGAATATTTCGCTGACCCTGCCACGCGACAAACTGATCGTGGTAACAGGTTTATCCGGCTCCGGTAAATCGTCGCTGGCTTTTGATACCCTGTATGCCGAAGGCCAGCGCCGCTATGTAGAATCGCTGTCGGCCTATGCCCGGCAATTTTTAAGCCTGATGGAAAAGCCGGATGTCGATCATATTGAAGGCTTGTCACCGGCGATCTCGATTGAACAAAAGTCGACCTCCCATAACCCGCGCTCTACTGTGGGTACCATTACCGAAATTTACGATTATCTACGCTTATTATTTGCGCGGGTCGGCGAGCCGCGTTGCCCAGAGCATGATCTGCCACTGGCCGCGCAAACCATTAGTGAGATGGTGGATAAAGCCACCGAATTTCCGGAAGGCACTAAGCTGATGGTGTTGGCACCGGTGGTGCAGGAACGCAAAGGTGAGCATGTTAAAACGCTGGAGGGCCTGGCAGCACAGGGTTATGTGCGGGCGCGGATTGATGGTGAGATTTGCGATCTGTCCGATCCGCCAAAGTTAGATCTGCAGAAAAAGCACACCATTGAAGTGGTAGTAGACCGCATTAAGGTGCGGGATGATATTAAGCTGCGGCTGGCCGAGTCGTTCGAAACCGCACTGCAGCTGTCGGGGGGCGTGGCGCGGGTGGCGCTGATGGACCAGCCTGATGCTGAAGAGCTGGTGTTTTCCGCCAACTATGCCTGCCCGACTTGCGGTTACTCTATGACCGAGCTGGAGCCACGGCTGTTTTCCTTTAATAACCCGGCCGGCGCCTGCCCCAGCTGCGATGGTTTGGGCGTCAAGCAATTCTTCGATCCGAAAAAAGTAGTAGTCAGCGATGAGCTGAGTCTGGCCGGCGGTGCAATCCGGGGTTGGGATAAACGTAACTTCTATTATTTTCAGATGCTCAAAGCACTGTCTGAGCACTACAATTTTCAGCTGGATGTGCCCTTTAACAGCCTGAGCAAAAAACATCAGGACGTGATCCTGTATGGCAGCGGCCATACCATTATCGACTTTAAATACCTGAATGACCGTGGCGATATTGTGCTACGCAGTCACCCGTTTGAGGGCATTTTGCCGAATATGGAGCGCCGCTACCGCGAAACCGAATCGAACTCGGTGCGCGAAGAGCTAAGTAAATATCTGGCCAGCCAGCCTTGCCCCAGCTGTCATGGCACCCGGCTACGTACCGAAGCCCGCCATGTCTTTATTGGTAAAACCACCTTACCGCAAGTGGTAGAACTGGCGATTGGCGACTGTCTGGCGTTTTTCCAGCAACTGAGTTTAACCGGCCAGAAAGCCAAAATTGCCGAAAAGGTATTAAAAGAAATTCAGGATCGGCTGCAGTTTCTGGTGAATGTTGGCCTTAACTACCTGAACCTGTCGCGCAGCGCCGAAACCCTGTCTGGCGGCGAAGCACAGCGCATCCGGTTAGCCAGCCAGATCGGTGCCGGTTTAGTTGGCGTGATGTATGTGCTGGATGAGCCCTCTATCGGCCTGCACCAGCGTGATAACGACCGCTTACTGGCGACGCTGAATCATCTGCGCGATCTGGGTAATACCGTGATCGTGGTTGAGCATGACGAAGATGCGGTGCGGGCCGCGGATTATATTATTGATATCGGCCCCGGCGCCGGTGTGCATGGCGGCAATATCGTAGCGCAGGGCACGCTGCAACAGGTGATGGCGGTAGAAGAATCACTGACCGGCCAGTATATGTCGGGGGCACGCAAAATCGCGGTGCCAGCGAAGCGTACACCGCTGAATGATAAATGGTTAAATCTGACCGGCGCCAGCGGCAATAACCTGAAAAACGTCGATCTCGCCATTCCTTTTGGCCTGATGACCTGTGTTACCGGGGTGTCCGGCTCCGGAAAGTCGACACTGATCAACGATACGCTGTTCCGCATCGCCCACCGGGTATTAAATAAAGCCGAGGGTGACGATCCGGCGCCCTATAAGGCGGTAAGCGGGCTGGAGCATTTTGATAAAGTAATCGATATCGATCAAAGCCCGATTGGCCGCACGCCGCGTTCTAACGCCGCGACCTACACCGGTATTTTTACCGGCGTACGCGAGCTGTTTGCCGGTACCCAGGAAGCGCGCTCACGCGGTTATCAGGTAGGTCGCTTTAGTTTTAACGTCAAAGGCGGTCGCTGTGAGGCCTGTCAGGGCGACGGCGTCATAAAAGTGGAAATGCACTTTTTACCCGATGTGTATGTGCCCTGCGATGTTTGTAAGGGCAAACGCTATAACCGCGAAACGCTGGAAATTAAATACAAAGGCAAGAATATCCACCAAGTGCTGGATATGACGGTGGAAGATGCGCTGGATTTCTTTGACGCCATCCCGGCGATTAAGCGTAAGGTGCAAACGCTGATGGATGTTGGCCTGTCCTATATTAAGCTCGGGCAGTCGGCAACCACCTTATCCGGCGGTGAAGCACAACGGGTGAAACTGGCACGCGAGCTGAGTAAACGCGATACCGGTAAAACCCTGTATATTCTGGACGAACCCACCACAGGCCTGCATTTTTACGATATCCAGCAGCTGCTGAATGTCTTGCACCGGCTGCGTGATCACGGCAATACCATAGTGGTAATTGAACACAATCTGGATGTGATTAAAACCGCCGACTGGATTGTCGACTTAGGCCCGGAAGGTGGCAGCGGCGGCGGCGAAATCCTGATTGCCGGCACGCCGGAGCAGGTAGCCGCCTGTGAGAAATCTTACACGGGGAAATATTTAAAGCCGATGTTGGGTTAAACCGCAATGATAGTGACGGCGAAAGGCGCCTTGTTGCAAAAGTCCCAAATCGGGACTATGATCGCGCTATGAGAATTATTGCACTCTCTACGTTAAAAGCATTCTGGCAAGATAACCCGGAATACAGTGATGCCAAAGAGCCTCTTCTCGCCTGGCATCGTCACGTACTAAACGCAAACTGGCAGTTGCCTGCAGAAGTAAAACTAGATTTCAGGCACGCCAGTATTCTCAAAGATGGCAGAGTGGTCTTCAACATTGCCGGCAATAAGTACCGGCTGGTCGTGTGGATAAATTATGCCTACAAAGTGGTTTATGTAAGGTTTGTCGGTACGCACAGTCAGTATGACGAAATTGATGTGCAAACCATTTAACTGCCGGAGTAGCAATGATGGATATTAAACCTATCAAAAATGAAGCCGACTATCGCGCAGCATTACAAGAGGTTGAGCAGCTTATGCTGGCGCAGCCCGACACGGCAGAAGGCGAAAAGCTGGACGTGATGGTTACGCTGATCGAAGCCTACGAAGCAAAACATTTCCCTATGGACTTACCCGATCCGGTTGAGGCTATTAAGTTTGAAATGGAGCGCCAAGGTTTAACGGTAAAAGATCTGGAACCGATGATTGGCAAAAGTAACCGGGTTTATGAGATTCTGAATTACAAACGCTCATTAACCCTGAAAATGATATGGCGGCTGCATCAGGGCCTGGGCATTCCGGCAGAGTCGCTAATCAAACCGCCGGTAAACCTTTCAAACTAAAACCAGCGCTGCACCTGGGTTAAATATGCCTGATAGTCAGCGCCAAATTTTTGTAGCAAAAAGCGCTCTTCTGGCATTATTTGAAAGCGGTTCATATACAATACAAACAGCGGTAACAAAGCCAAAGCCATTATGCTCTGCAAATAACAGGCAAAGGCCGCCAACAATAATAAAAACCCCAGATACATCGGATTGCGGCTGTAACGGTAAATGCCCACCAGCACCAAACTGGAGCTTTGTTGCGGCACCCGCGGATCCACTGTGGTTTTAGCACGCCGAAACGCCAACACGCCGGCAAATGCCACCGCTATACCGGTCATCGCCAGACACAGCGCTAACACTGTGGTATATAGCGCCGGTAGCGCCAATTGCACAGAGAATGGCGCAGTAAGTGGTGCCAGCAGCCACATCCCAAGCGCAAATAACAACATTAAAAGCAGCGGTGGGATTTTAAGTTCTAAAAATGACATAGTTGGCTCCCTGTAGCGATAACGTCTAACCTTTATGTCAACAGATGCTGAGTAACGGCATGCGCGGTGTAATAAAGTGGGTACACCAGATGTTGCTGTTCCAGCGCTGAAGAGCCCTGAGTGCCCGTTAATTTGATCGTTTTTAGCGGCTGGCATTTTTCAATAAAGGATTGCAGCGATCGGGCACGGGTGCGCTTACCGCTTTTCACTTCCAACGGAACAATATTGCCTGTCGCATCAGTTAGAATAAATTCAATTTCCGCTCTGGCATCATGCCAGGAAAAACATGGATCGATCCCCAGCGCAGCCAACTCCTGCTGTACAAAATTTTCTGCAATATAGCCTTTATACTCAAAATTCTGCTGCTTAAGCTCCAGATAACTTACACCAAGCATGTGGTTTAGCAGACCGACATCAAACAGAAACAGCTTTACCATATTATCCTTTTTATAAGCAGCCAGCGGGCTGCGGGGCAACCCTTCAAGCGGATAATTTTTTAATACCAGACGGCATTTTTCCAGCCAGGCAATGCCGGTTTCCAGATCCTGATAACGTGATTTTCGCCCATAAACATCTTTAAATTTAAAGCGCTTAACCGACTCATCTACCACAGCTGCCAGCTGTGACGGTACAGCTGTAAAAATAGCTTCTATCAGCGCCGCATCGGTTTTACCGGCATATTTACCAAAATCCCGACGATAACCAGCCAGCAGATCGGCCTGTACTTTTGCAACCGCTTTAACCCGCTGCAAGATGCTCTGGTCAACCAATTTAAACCACAGGCTCACCGCCTCCGGCATACCACCAGTAAAGTAATAATCAGTTAACTTATCAAACAATCTGCTGTGCGCAGCCGCGGAGTTTTGCGCTGCGTCATACACTTTTAGTAAGGCCGGCTCATTGGCGGCCAACAAAAACTCGCGAAAGGTTAAAGGGCGTAAATTGTATTGTTCCACCTTACCCACCGGGAAAGTATTCAGCAAACCAATATTAGAGCCACTGGCAGCAATAAACGCCTGCGGGGTTTGCTCGGCAAAGTACTTTAGGGCGGTAACGGCACGCGGGCATTCACCAATTTCATCGAGGATTAATAAGTCGGTTTGCAGATTAAACGGCTGGCCTGTTAACAGCTCTATATTGGTCAGTACATCTTGCGGTACTAAAGAGCCGGCAAAGGCATCAGCCATCTGTGGCGATTCCAGAAAATCAATACGCAGTACTCTTGGGAAATGCTGACCAAACAGAGTTTGCAGTAAGTAGGTTTTACCGGTCTGCCGGGCGCCGTCAATTAGCAGCGGCTTGCGTTCCGGCAAGGCTTTCCAGTTTAGTAAGGTCGTCAATAACTCACGTTGCATGGCAGGCTCCAGCAAGGACACTGCAGCAAGACTACACTTTTATGCGCATAAAAACAAACAAATCAACATTTTTATGCGCATAAAAAAATATAAAACTGCATTTTTGTGCGCATAAAAGTGAGGTAGCGGTACACAATAACGCCTAATCGTCACGATTCTGCGACAATAGCAAAAAACAAATTCAGCCTTTACACTGCCTTCTCAAAAATCTGCTCTCGGTGAAAGGTTAGAAACTCGGGTGCAGGTAAAAACTTCTCTGGCAATAGAATCGGCTTACCATCAAAGCGCAAAATCGTTTCATCGAAAAACGGATCTGTTGTCGGTTTATACTTTGTCGAAACGATGACTCGATAATCCTCGCTAATACTAATAAATCCCAAATCAAAAGCTTTATCGTGGAGAGCGGATAGCGCCAAACCATTACTTGGGTTAAGCCGATTTTGCTCGTCACTACGCCATGGCACGATATGGCTCGCGACCAATAAACGAGGATTTGCTAAGCCGGTAATGCAGCAACGATAGTCATAAGCGCTTAATACGGCATTACGAAAAAAGCTCTGACCAACCCGCTGTTGAACTTCACTTAGCTTAGTGGTGATGTTATCTTCTTCGGTTTGCTGATTTTGCTCTGATTGGAAACCCGTAAATCTTGCCTCTGCCTGCGCCATAGCAAGCACAAAGGTCGGCCAATCTTGCTGCATTTCTTGCCATAATGCTTTATCCATTTTTGATGCGGCTTTTAACCCCGAGCGACCGGTCATCAAAATGGCAGGATCTAAACTGGCAATGTTGGAGAGCTTCATTGCTAACGCAGATGGGGTGCGCTGAATTAAAGCAGCATATTTTATAATTTCGGGATTATTGGAGTGAAAACGCCCGAAAGGTAAACGCCAGTACAAACTAAAAGCGATAAGGCATTGCTCTCGAGTCCAATTCGAAACGAGCATCTAACGCTCCGTGTAGCCAAAGAATCTATCGTTTCATCATGACACTTTCGAACCCGTTCGAAAAGCACTCAAGCATTGGCACTATGCTCCGCCAAATACCGCTTTAACGTCTCTACCCGCTTGGGGCGGTTAAACAAGCCGTACAGTTCCAGCCAGTCGCTGGCGGGCATAAAGCAGATCTGGTTTTGCCAGTAGCAGCGTTCCGGGTGGAATGTCCATTCGATTAGCTTGCCTTGCTGTAGCACGGCAATGCCGGCCATCAGTTCAATATCACGCTGACCACTCTGGCTAAAACGGGCAAAGTGGCGGGTGACAAAGTCAGGGTTAAAAGTCACGGCTTCTGGTGAATAATGCTGAGCTAACAGCTGGCAAATGGCGTCGAAATCCTGCTCGCGGCAAACCACGTCGATATCGCCCGGGTTCGCTTCCAACCCCAATTGCCAGAGCAAACAACTGCCTCCAATACCAAAGGGGTAAGGTTGTAGTAAAGTCGAAAGCTGCTGTAACTGCGCAGACAGGTTCATTAAAACGTCTCCAACTGCCGAATCAGGCTAACCAGATAAGCAATTTTCTCATTATTAAGCTGCCGGTAGTCAAAATACGGGCAAACCAACAGCCGTTGCCGCTTATCAATGGCAAACTCGGCATTTAGCCACTGCAACTGTGCCGCTAACCCCTGTTCCAGCAGCGCTTTGGCAAAGATGCGGCCGGCAATAATATGGATGCGATCTGTTATCGGCTCAAGCTGGGGTGCGGAAAATAATAGCGCGGTATCGCTACCGTTTTGTAACAGCCGGCTATCGCGATAATCTTGCCAGCTGGCGGCATGCTGGTGGAATGTAAACAACGGCGTTTGCGGTAGCGCAAACAGCAGCTTGGCGTAAACATTAAATACTTTGCGCCAGCCATTGCCGCAGGCCTGATTGATCAGCGCGATTTCGCCACGGCATAGCGGCTGGATCTCTGTAAGATTCGCATATTCCTGCATTGGCGGTCGGTTCCCAACATACACGCGCAAGCGCGCGGCGGGATCACCCAGTCCGGCAACAACAGTCTGGTTGCGGGCTATGTCAGGCAATATAGCGGCCATGGCGGTAATTCATCGCAATGATACCGTTCAGAATAATAGCACCGCCAATTGAGGCCAGTAACATGGGCAGGCTGACCACATACAGTGACGCCAGCACAATACCGAGGTCCACCACCAGTTGTAGCTTACCGGCGCGGATCCCGTAACGCTCCTGCAGATACAGCGCCAGAATATTTACCCCGCCGAGACTGCCGCGGTGCCGGAATAACACAATCAAGCCTAAACCAATCATCATGCTACCAAACAGGGTGGCATATACCGGCTGCAACAGGTCGATATGAATAAATTGCTGGTGCACATCAGAAAATAACGACACCAGACTGATAGCGATAAAGGTTTTCAGGGTAAAGCGCCAACCCATGCGACGCATAGCCAGATAGTAGAACGGCAGATTAATCAGAAAAAACAGCAAGCCCAAAGACCAGCCGCTCAGGTAGTGCAGTAGAAATGCCAGACCAACAGTACCGCCGGTAAGAGCACCGGCATGACGTAACAGGATCACAGCGAAGGAAATCAGCAGGGTGCTGATCACTATCGCCAACATATCTTCAATCACACTATGGGGTTTGGCTGCGACAGCCAGGCTGGAATTCATGTTGTTACTCACTACGATTTCACTCTCCCGTCAGCACCACTTGCTGCGCACACTGCCAGGGCGCGCCATTATAGCAGAGCGCCCCGGCCTGTGTTCCGGCTTTTCCGAACCATTAATACGTTATTTTAAACTTTAATACAGCGCCGCTTTTGGCATACTGTCTTACCTCTTAAGTAGCAAGGCAGAGATTCCCGTGTCCGGCAAGCAATGCGTCTTTATCTCTCATGGCGGAGGCCCCTTACCTTTACTGGGCGATCCTGGCCACCAACAGTTAGTGCGACAGCTGCAACAACTGGCTACCCAGTTACAACGCCCAACTGCGATTCTGGTGATCAGTGCGCATTGGGAAGAGCCGGTGGCAACAGTAAACAGTCATCCATCTCCCGGACTACTTTATGATTACTATGGTTTCCCTGAGGAAAGTTACCAGCTAACTTACCCGGCAGCTGGCGAACCAGCTCTGGCCGCAGAGGTGGTCAGGGTGTTACAGCAAGCAGGATTAACAGCCAACAGCGCTCCACAGCGTGGCTTTGATCATGGCGTCTTTGTGCCGCTGAAAATTCTCTATCCGGCAGCCGATATCCCCTGTGTGCAGTTATCGCTGTTACAGTCATTAGACGCCGCCGCACATTACAAACTGGGACAGGCGTTACGCCTGCTCGATTACCCCGGCCTGCTAGTGCTGGGTTCAGGCTTTTCCTTTCATAATATGCGGGAGTTTTTTGCGCCGGCGACACCGGAAAAAACTGCGCTGGTCAGCGCGTTTCATCACTGGTTAACGGATACTCTTTGTAATCCGGCATACAGCGAAACCCAACGCCAACAGACGCTACACCAATGGCAGCAGGCACCCGGTGCCCGGTTTTGCCATCCCCGGGAAGAACATTTGCTCCCGCTGTTGGTATGTGCTGGTTATGCCGCGGCGCCCTGCCCGCAGACCCAGCAATGCGAAGTACTGGGTAAAGAGTCTGCGCTGTTCTACTGGCCGCAGATATCCGACTAATCAGCCGGGTGCTGCGGCAAAACAACTTGGGCCGGTTAAGCTTTGTGCTAACATCGCTGTGACAATAAAACACAACCGGAGTCCAAAATGAAAAAACTACAGCAACTCTGGCTGTTACTTCTGTGGCTACCGCTGGCGGCATTGGCCAGCAGCGAACAGGATAACAGCTTAAGTGTCGAGCGGATGTGGCAACTGGAGCGCATAGGCAGCCCGGTAGCGTCTGCTGATGGTAAGTTTATCGTTGCCCCTGTTACCCGCTTTGATGTGAAAGCCGATCAGGGCCATACCCGTTTATGGTTATTTGATGATAAGGGCCAACAACGGCCACTCACTGCCGACGGCATGCGTGCCAGCGAAGCGACTTTTTCACCGGATGGCAAAACCCTGGCCTTTATCAGCCAGCGTAATAAAGATGAAGCCGGCCAGATTTATCTGCTGCCACTAACCACACCAGGTGAAGCCCAGCGCTTAACCGAAGTGCCAACCGGGGTTTATGGCATTAAATGGGTAGGTGAGCATCTGTATTTTATCAGCCGCGTTTGGCCGGGTAAAAACTGGGAAGAAATGGCGGCAGAGTTAAAAGCCAACAAAGACAAAAAAGTCTCGGCCTGGCAGTGGAATGCCTTACCTTATTCGCAATTTGACCACTGGATTGATGAAAACCGTCAGGCTCATGTGTTCCGTATCCCGGCCAAGGGTGGTGATGTTGAGCCGGTAACCCAGAAATTTGGCCGCGAGCTGCCGCGTTCCAGCCAGAGTGCCAGCAGCTACGACGTGCACCCGCAAGAGCGTTTTATTGCCTTTAATGCCAATGGCTCTGAGAACAGCGTTGATCCGAAAATTGATATTTTCCTGGCCACAATTGGCAGCGACAACGCGGAAAATATTACCCCGGATAACCAGGCGCCGGACAGCAACCCGTCGTTTAGCCCGGATGGCAAGAGCCTGGCCTTTAGCCGGCAAAAAATTCACGGTTTTTATGCCGATACGGCGCGGTTGATGGTTTACGATTTGGCAGCAAAAACCAGCCGCGAACTGACCAGCAACTGGGATCGCTCAGTCAGCAATTTTGTCTGGAACAACGATAGCCGCGGCTTCTTCGCCAGTATTGACGACGCCGGTACCAGCCGTTTGTATCAAATTGATGCCCGCAGTGGCAAAGCGCGCGCCATTACCAAAGATACCAGCTTTAACAGCCCGGCTCTGGCCGGCAATATGCTGGTGGCGACTAACGAAAGCTTCCTATACCCGGCACGGCTGGTGAAGGTAGATATCCGTAACGGTCGCACTACCCGTCTGGACAGCTTTAATGATGAGCTGCTGGCAAAAACTGAGTTCGGTAGTTACGAATCCGTAACCTATAAAGGTGCTGATGGTAATGATATTCAGATGTGGGTACATTACCCGGCCGGCTTTGATAAGTCGAAAAAGTATCCGCTGTTCCTGCTAATCCATGGCGGCCCGCATAATGCGATCACCGACAGTTTTAGCTACCGCTGGAATGCGCAAACCTTCTCTTCCTGGGGTTATGTTACCGCCTGGCCTAACTTCCATGGCTCCAGTGGCTTTGGCCAGGATTTTGCCGATGCGATTAACCCGGATTGGCGCACCAAGCCATTGGCTGATATTCAGGCCGCGACAGCCTGGTTCCAGAATCAGCCCTGGATTGATACCGAACGTATGGTAGCAGGTGGCGCCAGCTATGGCGGTTATCTGACTTCCATTTTGCTGGGTACTGAGCATCCGTTTAAAGCCTTGCTGATCCATGCTGCGGTATACAATATGTACTCACAGATGGCAGCTGACTTTGCGGTGCACTCTACCCGTTTTGGCAATTTCTGGGATAACCCGGAAATTTATAAATCGATTTCACCACACTATGCTGCCGGCAACTTTAATACGCCGACGCTGGTAATTCACGGTCAGTTAGACTACCGGGTACCGGTTGGCCAGGGCTTTGAGTTGTTCCGTACTCTGCAAAGTCGTGGTGTCGAGTCACGCATGATTTATTTCCCGGACGAAAACCACTGGATCTTAAAGCCTAATAATTCGATTTATTGGTATAACCAGGTGAAAGACTGGATGACCCGCTTTGCCGAGCCGGGCGCCCGTTAAGCCCAGCGTAATTTTTGTCAGAGACGCAGCTTCGGCTGCGTTTTTTTATGCTGCCAAACGGCTTGTTTTTCAGCCGCCGCTGCATAACAATCAGACAACTGAATAGGAGATCACGATGTTAAAACCATTAATTTGTGCCCTCAGCCTGGCCTTTGCCAGCTCAGCCGTGGTGCAGGCCGATACCGCTGTCACCTTTGGTGACGCAGTAAATAAACAGCAGGTGACGGCTGTCGCCAGCATTCTGGCGAAACCAGCAGCGTATCTGGAACAACAGGTTACAGTAGTAGGAGAAGTCACTGGGGTTTGCAGCAAACAACATTGCTGGATGACACTGGCCACCGCCGAAAACGAGTCGCGCTTCCGGATCAAGGTTCGCGATGGCGAGATGGTGTTTCCATTAAGTGCTAAGGGTAAAACCGCTTACGCCACTGGCGTGATTAAGGTTTGGCCACAAGGTGAAGGGCAACCGGATGCCTATCAGTTAGTGCCCAGCGCTGTCGAGATTGCTGAATAATAAAATGTAAAAAGGCCGGCGATTGCCGGCCCAATAACCAAAGAACAACTTATTCTTTACTCAGCAAATATTCTACCAGCTGTTGTAAATCCTGCTGCAGATTACGCTGGTTAAGGCTTTCGTTCAGAATCTTATATTTGCCGTTTACCACCAGCATCGGCACGCCGGTAAGTACCCGACGCTCGCTCAGCTCCTGCTGCTCTTTCATCATTTGGTTAACGGCACCACGCACACCAAAGCTACGCATCGCTTTGTCATAGGTTTCACCGTCGATATCATGAATCAGCACCAAGCTGCGGATGTCGTTCTCAGAGCGAAAAGGCACCCGGCTCTGATGAATTTGATTAAAGATCGCCGTAGACACCTGGTCGCCTTTACCCAGGTTTTTGGCAACAACATAAGCTCGTGCCAGCGCATTTTGGATTTCCGGCGACGCTGCACGTATAAAATCGACATGGGATTTCTTAAGCTCTGTTCCCTCGGGTAATGATTTCGCTAAGCTCTGCACTATAGGCTCAAACGAATAACAGCCACCACAGTAAAATGAAAAATATTCTTTCACTTCTGGTTTAGCAGTTTTTTGCTCCGCAATTACTTCATAATGTTTGCCGGCCTGAAAATTACTGGCCATGGCAGATAAAGGTAACAACACAGCTGCGGCAGCAGCTACAAACCACTTTTTCATTCTTTAACCTCTGGTTAGTTGGAGTTTGTCCAAGCTTATCAAATTCTCAGTAGTCTGGCACCAGACTGAGTGGGGGTTGTTGTAATAAGGCCAGCTGCTCTTTTAACGCCAGGCATTGCTGTTCCCAGTATTTGTCTGTGGCAAACCAGGGAAAGTTCATTAAAAAAGCCTGATCCTGCCAGCGCCTGGCCAACCAGGCCATATAATGAATCATACGCATCGCCCTTAGCGGTTCGATCAGTTTTAGTTCGGCCGGGTCAAAATCGCAGTACTGCTCATACTCTTCCAACATCAGCTCCAGCGTTTCGCGCTGTTGTCGCCGATCGCCGGATAACATCATCCAGATATCCTGCATCGCAGGGCCGCTGCGACAATCATCCAGATCGACAAAAAACGGGCTCTCGCCGGTGTAAAACAAGTTGCCGGCATGACAATCGCCATGCAGCCGGATCAGCTTTTTCGGTTGATACTGCCGGGTCGCTTCCGCGATAACTTGCTGCAGCGCACTATCAAAAGCCGGTCGCAGATAGCCCGGAATCAATTCCAGCTCTGCCAGTACTTGCTGGCTATGCTGTAAATGGCTTTGCACACTGAGCTCAGGGCGTTCCGTAAAGACTTGCTTGCGGCCGACCTGATGCATCCGCCCCAAAAACCGGCCCAGCATCGCGAGTTGATCGTCGTTATCGATCTCCAGCGTGCGGCCACCACGACTGGGAAAGACCGCAAAATAAAACCCCTGATAACCAAGTAAGCTCTCACCGGCAAATAGCAAAGGTGCCACTACCGGGATCTCCGCCGCCGCCAGTTCAAACGCAAATTGATGTTCTTCCTGAATTTGCGCCGGCGTCCAGCGCTGTGGTCGGTAAAACTTCACCACCATTTTTTCCGGGCGTACCGCTGCATCGCGGTAAGCATTAAACTGATACACCCGGTTTTCATAACTGTTTAAAGCGAGCAGGCCTGAACTGACATCCAGGCCATAATGCTGCAGCGCATCCAGAATCAGATCCGGCTGCAGCGTCGAGAAATCAAAACGTTGCCCGATATCAACGGCCGGCAAAGAATTTATTCTCCTGTGATACCCGCACGTCCGGCGCATCTTTATGGCTGATGCTAAAGGTCAAATCCAGCACCGGCCGCCGCGCCTCGTACGGGTCGAGAGACAAACTGACGACGACATTCCGGCTTTCTCCGCCCGCCAGCGTCACTTCAGTTGGGCCAATCCAGTTCAGGTTTTCAATGCCACTGACTTCCAGCACAAAGGTTTTTTCCTGCTGCGATTTATTGATAATCCCCAGGGTATAGGTGTTTTCAATCAGGCCTTCCGGCGTTTCCCGATAAAGGGCACCGCGGTCACGGATAATATCCAGCTCCAGCGGTTTACGGATCGCCAGGTTCACCATAAAGGCACCACATACCACCAGTAATACCAGAAAGTAACCGAGCAGCTTGGGCCGGAATACTTTTGCTGGCCGACCTTGCAGCGTATGTTCAGTGGTATAGCTAATCAGACCTTTCGGATAACCCATTTTTTCCATGGTATCGTCACAGGCATCAATACAGGCACCGCAGTTGATACACTCATACTGCAAGCCATTACGGATATCGATCCCGGTCGGACAAACATGCACACAGAGGTTACAGTCGATACAATCACCGAGGCCTTTTTCTTTGTAATCTGTATCTTTGCGGGCGCGCGGGCCACGGCTTTCGCCACGGGCAGCATCGTAAGTCACGGTGTAGGTATCTTTATCAAACATCGCGGATTGGAAGCGGGCGTAAGGGCAGATGTGGGTACACATAATTTCGCGCATCCAACCAGCATTACCATAGGTACAAGCCGCAAAGAACAATACCGACAGCGTTGACCAAAACCCGGCTTGCCAGGTAAAGAAATCAATAAACAGCGGGCCTATAGGGGTGAAGTATCCGACAAAAATCAGGGCGGTAAGCAGCGCAAAGGCCAGCCAGCAAAAATGGGTCAGGGCTTTACGCCAAAACTTATTAAAGCTCATCGGCTCCTGATCAAGCTTCATCCGTTGGTTGCGGGTGCCTTGGATCTTTTCTTCAAACCACATAAAGATAAAGGTCCAGACCGTTTGCGGACACAGATAGCCACACCAAACCCGGCCATAAAAGGTGGTAACAAAGAACAGCGCATAGGCGGCGATCATAAAGATCCAGGCCAGTAAGGTAAAATCCTGTGGCCAGAGCGTTAAACCGAAGATGTTGAATTTTTGCTCGAAAATATCCAGTAAAATGGCTTGATGGCCGTTGTACTGGATCCAGGGCAACACAAAAAACAGCGCCATAAACACAAAACCAATATTGCGGCGCAGACTTTGGTGTAACCCCTTTACCGCCCGCACATAAATCCGATCCCGGGAGGCATATTTAGCGTTGTTACTTTCCGGAGGGCGGTGAATTTTCACCTCGGCCGGAATATTTTTTACATCAATTTTTTGCTTGTCCACCATCATTCCCCAGCTATGACTTACAGCGGGTTAAGTATATCAGTAACCGCTGGCAAATAATTGATATAAAATAACCGCGCAGCGGGAAAAGTACTAAGCTGGCCTAATGCGACAACCGTGGATTTCCGTTAAACTAGGTTGCAGTGAACTGGCGGAGTGCAGTAATGAAAAAAATCTTTTGGTTTGTCGTGCTATTTTTGTTGTTACTGACATTTTCCGGGGAACCACCTCTGAAACCGTATCGCGATAAAATCATCGATTATGCCTTGAGTCTGGTGCCGGCTGAGTGGCAGAGCGATAGCCAGGCAGTTGCCTCCATTCAGCGCGATCTCAATGCTTATGCTCAGACTCTGGGCTTACGGCAACAGGAGTTTCTGGCCACCGCCGCCGCCGACAAAGACAGTATCCTGAGTTTTCGGCAAAATTACTGTGTAAATAAAGATTTTAATCCGGTACTGTTCGGTGAGCCCTTGCAGCGCAGCTGCAGCATTATTGATAAGTACTATGATCGCCTAACCGGCAACTAAACAGGATCAACCATGCGAGTATGTGGCGTAGAAATTAAAGGCAGTGAAGCCATTTTATGTTTAATGGAATATCAGAATGGTTTGTATAACTTACCCGACTGCCGGCAGATCCGTCTGGCGTTAAGCCAGGATCAGCAGGCAGAGAACGTACGTAAGTTTCAGTTTGCGATGCGTAAACTGGTAGAAGATTACAAAATTCAACAATTAATCATTAAAGAAAGACCGCAGAAAGGTAAATTCGCCGGTGGTGCTGTCGGCTTTAAAATCGAAGCCGCTTTGCAGCTACTGGATAATTGCGACACCACCCTAATGTCTGCTACCGAGCTAAAAGAGAAAATCAAACGTTTCCCCATTCCGGTAGACTTTAAAGCCACAGGTTTAAAAGCATTTCAGGAAACCGCTTTTCTCACCGCTTATGCGTTTTTAGCCCGCTAAAGCCGCAGTATGCTAGCTGCCGCCAGGCGGCAGTTTAGCTTTGGCCGTTTTCAACTCTGATAAATCAAATTGTACTGATTGCGTGGCACGTAAAATCAATTTGCGAATTAACTTTGATTTTGGCTCGCCAGTTAACGCACTTAATTCGTTCAGCGCACTAATGGCTTCTTCACTCAACGTAAAGGTAGCATGACGCATCGGCAAACGCGGCTGGTCATCTTCGTCGGGCAATAACTGTCTAAGGCTGACAATTTGTGGCAGCCCTAGCGCATAATTGTGTGCATCATCAATAAACTCATCTACGGTAAAGCTGGGTTTATTTGACTGCAAAGACTTTTTCTTCAGGTCGCTTAGCGCCATCTTCTTGTATCGCCTTCATCGACAGCAGTTCTTCAATAATCGCCCGGATTTCGCTGGCGGCTTTGCCCTCGTTATCCACATCCATTACCGACAGACCTTTTTCTTCACTGTCATCATAGATATTACGACTATAAGTGATATTGTCTAATACCCGCAAATTAAAACTTTTGCATACTTCTTTGGCGTCCAGAATACGGTTAGCCTGATTGGGTAAGGCCGGGCACTGGGTTAATACACATCCCACTATCATTTCCGGGTTAACCACATTACAGGCACTGACCAAGTCTTCTAAGTGTTCCAGTGTTTTCAGGTCGCGCCGCTTAGGCCGCAGTGGAAATAACACATGGCTGGCAACCACCATGGCAGAGCGCAACGCAACGCTATCCTGACCACCGCAGTCAACCACCACCACATCATAATGCATTTCCAGACTTTTTAGTTCATAGCGGATCTTACCGTACATCTGCACACAGTTAATCCAGGGCAGTTCCGGATTCATATGCCGCTCCTGCACCCAGTCCGACGTTGTGCGTTGCGGATCGCAGTCTACCAGCATGACATTGGCATTCTTTTCCCGCGAAAAGTAGACGGCAATATTTTGCGCCAGACAGCTTTTGCCGCTACCACCTTTTTCACCACCAACAAGCAATATCATTTTGTGCACCTTCTCTGGATAAAAACAGCGCTGGCTGTCTGCTCTGATGTTACACACCGTTAAGTGTAGGCGAAGTTATGGCTATCTCCAGCTTTTGACCGAAAATTCACCATCCTATATTCAGCATAAAGCAAAGTGGGGTAGAAAAAAGGAAGCTTTGTATTTTCAAGTGGCAGGCCTTGTCCGGCGCCCCTTAGCGCGGGTTGCTGCACGCCTTTTATAATTCTTTTGGGTTAGTTTACGGGAACGAACCGGTGCACTGGCCGTTAATTGCAAGTGCGCCGTTGTTGCTGCATCCTGTACCAATTGCTGCAACTGTTGCTGCAGCGGCAGCATAAATTGTTGATAGCTCTGCTGGCGCTGACTTATCCCGGCTAGTGACGCTTCCCATTGTGCCGTCAAATCCGGTAAGGTCAGGCGCTCCGGTAGCGCCGCGATTAACGCTTTGCCGGTGTCAGTGGCCAGGATCGTTTTACCCTGCCGCTGCAGGTAGCCCCGTTTAAATAATAATTCGATAATGCCGGCACGGGTCGCTTCGGTGCCAAGACCATCGGTATCTTTCAGGATCTGCCGTACCGCCGGATCTTTTACATAGCGGCTAATCCCGGTCATCGCCGCCAATAAGGTGGCATCGGTAAAGGCTGCCGGTGGCTGCGTCTGTTTCTCCAACACCAGGGCATCGGCACTGTGTAATAGCTGGCCCTCAGTGAGCGCGGGTAAAGCCGTTGCCGTAGCGGGTTCCGCAGCGACGGCCTGCGGAGTTTCTCTACCTTTGTCGGGATCGGCACGGAATAACTGTTTCCAACCTGCTTGCCGCTCGGTTGTCGCCGTGGCGAGAAAATGACCGCCATTGATACTGATGCTGACCTTTTGTTCATCCTGTAGCGCAGCCGGATAAAACTGCGCCAGATAATAGTGGGCAATCAGTTGATAGACTTTTTGCGCACTGCCCGTCAGGCGGCCTGGTGCAACCTTATTTGCGGTAGGAATAATCGCATGATGCGCTTCAACCTTAGTATCGTCCCAGGCTTTAGAGCGTAAGTTTAAATCCGCGTGCCGGACAGCCGTTGCCAACGTTGGAAGTTGCTGCAAAATAGCCGCCGTCACTGCCGGCGCATCCTGATGGTGAGTCTGCGGCAAATAGCGGTTATCCGAGCGTGGATAGGTGATCAGCTGCTGTTGCTCGTAAAGTTGCTGGCAGATATCCAACACTTGCTGCGCACTCAAACCATAACGTTTAGCCGCTTCAATCTGTAGGGTCGATAAATTCAGAGGTAACGGCGGTGCTAATGTCTTCTGCCGCCGCGTTAGCTGTTCCACCTTTGCCGGCTGCTGAGAGACTTTGCGCTGTACCAGCTCCGCTAACTGCCGCGATAACACTCTACCCTCACTATCCTGATAGGGTTCACAGGCGGCACTGGGTTGCCACAGTGCACTAAAACTTTCCCCGGCGGCGGTTTGCAGTTGAGCCTGCACCTGATAATGCGTGGTACTGACAAAATTAGCGATCTCGGCATCACGCCGCACCACCAAACCCAACACCGGCGTTTGTACCCGCCCCACCGAGAGTACACCGCGATAACCACTCTTTTGGCCTTGCAGGGTGTAAGCCCGGGTCAGGTTAATACCGTACAACCAATCGGCTCTGCTGCGAGCCAGGGCAGAAGCCGATAGGGCAGCTAAATCGCTATTAGCTCTGAGTTGCTGTAACGCTTTGGTCACGGCAGCCGGGTTTAAATCATTAATCAGTAAGCGCCGGGTCGCGGCCAATTTACTTTTCGCCGTGCCGGCCCAATTCAGCACTTCATCCACCAACAGCTGACCCTCACGGTCCGGATCGCCGGCATGCACCAGCGTATCCGCTGCTTTGATCAGTTGTTTCAATAAACGTAATTGTGTAGCGCAACCCTGACGCGCTTTAAGTTGCCATTGCTGGGGCACTATTGGCAAATCCGCTGTCTGCCACTTTTTGTAGCGGGGATCATAGTCTTCCGGCTCAGCCTGCTCCAGCAAGTGGCCGACACACCAGCTGACTACATCGCCATTAGCCAGCCTGATGCACCCCGCTTGCTTCTGCTGTGGTTTAGGTAAAACGGCGGCTATTGCACGCGCCAGGCTGGGCTTTTCGGCGATATAGAGAATCATAACCAGATCAACAGTCCTTAAGATAACTGTATAAATAATCAGTTACTTTAGCCAGAAAATGCCGTGATAGCAAAACAATCTGACGGTGTACCTTGAGTGCTAATACCTTCGGGTTATTTTGATCGGCGTAGAGCCGGTGTTTTCTGTTGAAGAATTTACCAACAAAAAATTAATAATGATATCTATCAGAGCTTTAGTAAATTTCAATCAAACAGCCCTTGCGTTGTGTAAATTTTGTGCAATCAGCGTTTGCTGTCCTACCTGCTATTACGTAAGCTTTCGTTCCGGGCCAGTCGTTAATCGCCGCGCCTCCAATTATTAGCGTTAAAGGTACATAATCATGTCGCAATATACTGATGTGAAAAGGATTTGTGATGATTTAGAGAGTTCCGGCAAAGCGGTATCTCTGGATTACTTGCTGTCTAAAGTATCAGATGCTCAAGCCAGTGTTGTGTCACATTATAAAAAGTGGCGCACCGAGCAAGGGCAGCAGCGGCAGCAGGACAACCTGTCCGGCTTTAGTGAAGATTTTATTGCTGCGTTTCAGCGCGAAGCACAAAAACAAACGCAGTGGCAAACTGATCAGCTGACGAAACAGCTGGCAGAGGCGTTACAAGCCGAAGTGAAAGCCGTGGAACAAGTGCAGGCACTGCAACAGCAAATGCGGCAAACCGAGCAACGCAGAACGGAACTGGAACAGGCGCTAACGGCACAACAGCAACAATTGGCAACCCAGGCCGACAATTTTGCTATTGTCAGTGCCGAGCGTGACCAGTTAGCACAAGAGATGCAACAGCTGCAACAACAGCTGAACACCCAACAACAGCATTTTCAGCAGCTGCAGCTTGAACTGACAGCAGCAGTTACCGCCAGCGGCGAGCATGCTGAACAAGCGCAACAGTTACAGCAACAACTGTTGGCCGCTCAACAAAATTTGGCCGAACAGGAGCAGCAGTTAAACCAACTGCAGCAGCAGTATCAAAGTGCGCAGCAACAAATTAGCGAATTGCAGCACGCGGTTAATGCAGCTGAGCAGGCGCAACAGCAACTGCGGCACACGGAACAGCAGCTGGTCGCGTTTCAGCAGCAATTAACTGTGGCGAATGAAGCTGCTACCGCACAGCAAGATCAGTTGCTGCAGCTGCAGCAACAGCTGCAACTGGAGCAACAAAAAGCACTGACGCTGACTGAAGAACACGAGAGCCTGCGCAGAAAAAATGCCGAGCAACAGCGCCAGTATTTCGAGTCTAAAAAACAAATCCATCAACAATTGGCAGATTATGCCGAGCAGTGCGCAGAACTGACCGCAGAGCGCGATCAGATTCTGGCAAGCTTAAAAACCGGTAGCGCTAACGCCGCTGATACGGCACTAAGTCAGCAAATAGATAATCTGCAACAACAAAACCAGCAACTGCGGCAACAATTAGCTGCCTTGTCTGAACAGCCTGCGCAGCCCGATCCGGCTATCGTTACCGAGCTGCAGCAACAAATTGCATCGTTGCAACAACACAATAGTACGCTGCTGCATACCCAACAGGCAGAGCAAAGCGCAGCCACAGCAGCCCTGCAGGCTGCGCAACAGCAAATTCAACAACTGCAAGCGCAACTGGAAACAGTTGAAGCGGTAGCACAGGATCCAGTAACACGGGAAGCACTTGAAGCTGAACGCGACGAAGCTATTGCGGCGGCGGCGCACCAGGCAGATCAGGTAGCGGAATTACAGCACGAGCTGCAACAACTTAAAGCTATGTTAAGTGCACCGGCGAATGAGCACACGGATAACGTTGAGCAGTTAAGAGCCGCGATCGCCTTACTGAAACATCAGAGCGCTTTGACCGCGAATCACCAGGCGGAACAGCGCGAAACCATTAAACAATTGCGGGACGAACTGCAGCAGCAGCGCGATCAGGCCATACAAATCCAGGCTGAGCGTTATCAGTGGTCAAAACAAAAGTTGCAGTTAGAAGAGCAGGTTAACTTTGTTAAATCTAACTCTGCTGCCACTATTGAACGCTTAACCCGTTATCGTGAACAGGCGCAGGAGCGGATTGAGCAACTGGAGCGCAAGTTGCAGGAATGTTGTTAAACCAGGTAATGTTTATTGCGGCGGGCAAGCTTTAGCCGGAGCAGCCAGCAACTGCTCCGATGTATAAGCAAAACGCTGTAACGCCTTACGGCTGGCTTCGCTTAAATTTGGATTTTCCAGCTGCAGCACCCGGCGCCGTTCGCAACGTAGCCGGTTAACGATATCGCCATAGTGGCGACGAAAATGCCGTTGCACCATGCCCTCGGCATGAGCGCGCTCCAGGCCCTTTTGTAACCGCTCAGCCAGCTGTGGGAAGCTCTTCGAGACAAAAATCATCGATAACTGTGGATAATGTAGCAGTAACTGCTGTTCGGCAACTAAACCGCTGGCATGCTCATTTTGCAAATCACGCACTAGTTCGTCGACGCTGCGGGCGAAACAATCAAAGCGCTGTTGTCGCACCATCTCGAACAGCAAACTATACAAAGGATTGGTGACAACGGTCAGATTATTATGGCGCAGTATCGCCACATCTGGCCAGTGTGTACCCTGGCCAATACTCAGGTCGGCTTTCTGCCAGTCTTGCAGAGTGTGAATCGCATCAAACTTATACTGTTGTCCGCTATTAATGATACATAAGCGATAGCCCGATAAGCCCTGACTCAATGGAAAATAGACCGGTAACAGGTCGCGCTCGCGCTCCGGCGATGGCGCAAACACCACCAAATGCAGCAGCTTGCCATCCTTCAATAGTTGCTCTGCCCGGCCCTGTACCATTTCACCACTAAAGGTCAGCGTTGCTGGACCATACTCTGCTTCTGTCACTTTTAACGCATATTCAATCAGTTCGCGGTGAGGTGAGGTTTCCAGATAATCGGCGGCAATAATCGGCGTAGCAGCGCCTACCGCTGGATGCTGCAATGCCAGGCAACTTAAGGTTAATAACCAGGAGCAAAATAAACGCATACGGATCCCTCTGTCCGAACCTAATGCCGAACCTGCTTAACACCTGCTCTCGGGGCAGCTCCTGCTGTTCTTATCACCATCTTAGACTGCTGCTGCAGAATATAAAAGCTGACGAATGATAACGACGATCTATATCAGCAGACAACCCAACAGCAGACTTAACATAAATACCGGCAGCGACCAATAATGAAACTCACGCCATAAACCCTGCTGCTTACTCAGCCGCAGGGCAATCAGGTTGGCCAGCGAACCTATAGCGAGCCCGAAGCCACCAACACTGACTCCCCAGCTTAAGGCCTGCCAATCATCAGTAAAATGCTGTAAAAAAATCGCTGCAGGTACATTGGAAATTAGTTGCGATAACAAGGCAGCTCCGGTGTAGCTGCCTTGCGGTAATGCCAGCAGTGCCGTTGCCAGCTGTTGCATTAAAGGTAGTTGTGCCAATAAACCGAGATCGATAAACATCAGGCCGAATACCAGTAGTAATAACCAATCAATCCCGAAGACGACACTGCGTTTAGTGATTAGAAATGCAGCCAGCACCGCAGCGGCAGCATAAGGCGCTAATTGATATTCCATTGCCAGAATAAACAACGGATAACCCGGCAAGGCCCAATACAGCAAACGCCGGTTATCCAGGCTGGTGTTGTGAGGTACCTTAATACTCAAGCGGCGAGCACTAAACGCCGGGTAACTAAGCAGTACGATCAGAAGCAGCAGGCTAGACGCCAGCGGTGCCATCATTAGCGTAAACTGCCAGAAACTGTAACCAGAAGCTTGCCATAACAATAAATTTTGCGGATTACCGATCGGTGTTAAGGCTGAACCAGCGTTGACCGCCAGTGCCAGAAAGATGATTAGCCGGCCACTGGCCAGGCCGGTTAAACGGCCCAGACTTAACGCAATCGGCACCAAAATAAACAAGGCCACATCATTGGTTACCAAAGCAGCCAACAGGGCAGCAAATAATAACAACAGGGCCGCCAGCAGCCACTCCACATGACAGCGCGCCACCAGCCAGGCGGCAAAACGTGCCAGATAGCCGCTGTCCTCTAAAGCGCGGCTGAGCAACATTAAACCGGCAAGAGCAGAAACCGTTTGCCAGTCTACCAGCGCCAGCATGGCGCCGGGTGTAACAGGCTGCAGCCAGAGCAGAAGCGGTAGCAGTAACACTAAGGTTAGCAACAGGTAGTCTTCTGTCAGGCGGGATAACACCAGGCGCAGCATCAGCATTGTTTGGCAGGGCTCCTGTTCCGGTTAACAGCTCAGAGTTGGCTGCTGCAGTGCGTTCAGCAGCACAGTATAGTTTGCCCGTGCCGGTAACTGCTGATAACTCAGTTCGGTCAGACGCTGAAAAAACAACATAAAACGTTGTAACTGTGCATCACTCATGCCCGCGCCACGTTGCTGCCACAGTTGTTGTTCTTGCCGCTGGCGCCAGCGACAAATACTTTGCCAATCCGGCGCTTTTAACCAAATCAGCGGTTTGAGTAAACAGAAGTAGTCATGATAGGCACCTGCCAGCTGCTGATTAACATATTTGCGCCAGTGAGCCTGCGGATCCTCCGCGACTTCCAGTGTATTCACTGGCCGCACCAACTCGGCTGCAGATTGCGCTTGTAATCCCAGACACCAACCTTCAACAAGCAATAGATCCAGCGTTACAGCAGGTCGGTCTGGTCGCCGCTCATCCAGTGCTTTATCGAATACCGGCAGTGCGACTGGCTGCCCGGCCATAACTTGCTGCGCATCGGCAAGCGCCTTATGAATGTCATGTGTGCCGGGCACACCTCGTTGTGCCAGTAGCGGATGCACTTGCTCAGCCAGCGCTGCGCGCCCTGTCTTTGGCAAGTAATAATCGTCCAGTGAGACACTGGTGCAGCGGATCCCCCGATATTGCAGCTCCGTTGCTAACAGCGCTGCCAAGGTACTTTTACCCGTACCCTGGGCACCACTAATCCCAATTACAGTGGGCTTGGACATTGCAGTCAGGGGCAAGGCTAAACTAAGGAGTACCTGTTGATAGGCTGCACTGGCCGGCTCAGCCAGCGCCAGTTTGGATAATTGTTGCAGTGTATCAGTAGAAAGCGGCATTTACAGACGCCCTGCCAAGCACCATTGGCAGGGCTTCGCGAGTTAATTTTTAACGCGACGGCGTAACCATGCCAGCGGTAGTAGCAGTAACAACAGGAAATTGACGGCACCACCAGAGCTGGAGTTGTCTTCTTCCTGTACTGGTGCATCAACCTGAGCTTCATTGGCAACAGGTGACAAGCCGGCGGCGGTATCTGGCCGATCATCTACCACTACGATACTCTCTATCATCACCAGATTATCCGGTGTAACTGTCTTACCGGCAGCAGCATCGGCTGCGGTGTAGTCGCGTAATGGAATACTGGTTGCCGCTCCGCCCATATTAAAGCGCTTTAATTCGGCAATTTGGTCCAGAATTTCTAAGCCTTGTGCAGAAATTTGACCAAAAACGGTAAAACCACCGTTTTGAGAATCCAGACGCGCGTCACCAGCATGGTTGTCTTTTAAATTAAAAAACCATTGGCTGGTTGCACTGTCAGGTTGCCCGTCTAATTTAGCCATAGCGATAGTGCCACGGCGGTTCGACCATTTTTTCTCATTCTTTACCGCAGGAAAAGTACGGATCGATTTTAACGGTAATTCACCGGGGTAGTACAAACCGCCGCCCTGCACCACGAAATCTGGCACCATACGGTGAATAACTGAATTGTTGTAACGTTCTGCTTCAACATATTTCAGAAAGTTAGCCACCGTTTCCGGTGTAGTCTCATCAAATAAATTGACCTCAAAATTACCGAGTGAGGTTCTGAACTCAACAATCGTCGCCTGAGAAGAGAATGACAGCGCACTGCCGACTAATAATGCCGCACCGGCGATAAGTTTTTTTGTAAATTGCATCTTGGTATCCGCTGTATCCGTTTCTGTCCCGAAGCCCCTAGCATACTGCAGATCCAAGCCCCGAGGCCAGCCATAAAAGGTGGAAAACCAATCCAAAGCGGCCGGAGCACTTCTCGGCACACGCTAATCCTTCAACCGGCGCTTAGCCCTAACCAGCGATTAAAGTCGCTGGTGCGGCTCTGGCTGGTTTTCAGCTGGATACCAGCCGGCAGATAGAGCGTCAGAGTGTTTTTACAATAACGCTCTAAGCGCTGAATATGCACCCCCTGCACCAGCTCACTGCGGTTAATCCGGAAAAAGCGCGCCGGATCCAGTGCCGCCTCTGCGGCCTGTAACGAGGCGTAGGGCAGAAAATGTCGTTTACCCGCCTGATCAAAGGCCATCACCAGGTTGCCATCGGCCTGCAGGTACAGAATCTGTGCCACCTCCAGAAAGTAGATCTGTTGCTGCTGCCGGATTGGGATCCGTGTGACATAGGACGGCTGGGGAATGGGCAAATGTTGTAGCAGCGTTTGTAACTGCTGCGCCAGGGCGTTGTTGCCGTGTTCTGGTTTCGCGGTTAACAGCCGGAATTTCTGCCAGGCCTGTTGCAGCTTAGTCAGATCGTATGGCTTTAGCAGATAAGCAATCCCCAGTGAGTCAAACGCCGCCAACATAAAGTCATCATAAGCGGTGATAAAAATAACCGGGCAAGGTGGCATCTGCTGCTGATAACATTGAAAAACATTGCCATCGAGCAATTCGATATCTGAAAAAATCAGATCGGCGCGCTCGCCGCTGCTTAGCCAGGCCTGCGTTTCGCTGACGCTGCTAAGCTCTGCGATAACCTGTATCGGTTCCGCGATTTGCTGCAGTAAACGCTTTAGCTTACTGCGCGCCAGCGGTTCATCTTCAATAATGACGACATTAAACATGAGCATGTTCTTCCAATAACGGCAGACTGACGCTGAAATGCTGCGTATCACGGCTGATGCGGATATTTTCACCTGATAAAAATAACCACTGCTTCGCCAGATTCGCCAGACCAACACCATTGCCTGTTACCGGTACCGGCTTGGGTTGCAGCGGATTACTGATCTCCAACCGGCCATCCCGCACCACTACCGCGACCCGTAATGGCTGCGCAGCTGAACCCTGATTATGCAACAGCGCATTCTCTAACAACAGTTGCAAACTAAAGGGGGGCAACCAATAGGTTGCGGCCTGGTCATCAGCCTTAATCTCGAGCTGATAGCCGTCGCCCAGCCGCAGCTGCATTAACTGAAAATAATGACGGGCGAAATTAAGCTCATCGCTCAGTGGCACCAGTTGCTGCTCTGCATAGCGCAATGACATCCGGTATAAACTGGCAAAGTGCTGCAAATAACTGCTGGCCTGTTCCGGCGCCACCGCTATCAACTCATCCAGCGTATTCAGAGAGTTAAACACAAAATGCGGGTTCATTTGCGCTTTTAATTGCTGTAATTGTAAAGCGGCCAGCTGCTGCTGATAGTCGGCTAGCTGCTGGCGGTACGCCGCGGCCTGCTGACTATGGTGATAGGCGAGATAGAGCCCCGCATACAACACAAAATCCACGACCTGACTGAGATTGCTATGCAGCAGCGTTTCTGGATTAAAATTTCGGGCCAGATTACCAAACAGCGCGGCAATCAGCAGACCCAGAGCATTAGTAAACAACAGGTAGGCACCAAGCCCCAGCGCAAAGCTACGCAGATATATTGAATGACGGTTACCGGATGGCGACACTTCCGCTTGCCGATTTAACCAAAACCTTAACAGCACAAAAATCAGCAGTGCGGCGGCAAAGCTGGCCAGCGGCCCCTCGGGTGTCAGCACATACCAGGACATCATACCGGCCCGCACCCGGTTGCTGATTACCAGCAGATAACTGAATACGAATACCAGTAGCAGAAAAGTGCGGTCAACCTGTAAGTATCTGAGGAAAGCTTGCCACATAAAAGGTCGTCCTTGTTAAGAGTAAGGTGCCGGCGTCTGGCGCCGGCACAGTTTCAGCTTTAGTTGCTCTCGCTACCCGACCAGGTGTGCGTCACCTCGCCTTTGCTATTTAAGAACTGTAACTGCACCTGGTCATGCTCGTCTACATAAAACATCGCCCGGGGTGAACCGTCTTTTGCGAACAAAAACAAACCATTATTCTGCTCCGCAGTTTTGCCGATCAGGATCCGTGGCGCGCCACCAATCAAACCCTGCTCTTGATATTCGTTAATTTTTTTCCGTCGCTCCGCCCGATCGGTAATTTGCGCCAGCTCGCGCATAATGTCGCGGGTACCTTGCTGGGTTTCGAATTGTGGCCGGTCATTAAACGCCAGTCCGGAGCGGATAACACGTTTATCACCGCGCTTCTCATCCACGGTCAGCAGCTGCATCACCTGATCACCGTCGTACTTATCAAAGGTTAATGACATACCGGCGCTATGGCCCTGCTCATTTTTACTACCATCATAAATAAAGCCACCCGCTTCGATCCCCTCTTCATTGAAAAACAGCATGCCGGCACGCTTTTTCCGATCTTCATTTAATACCCGGCCATTTACCTCTTCAGTAGTCGGGAAACGGGCTGTGTTAGTCAGGAGCATTTTTACGGTGCCGTCGGCTTCAATAATATTTAACCGCTCGACCGATAGCGTTTCAAACCGGGCGTCATTATTGGCTTTCATGCCTGTAGTCAGGATCACCGCTGACAAACTGAGGCTGGCTAATACGGCAACGCGCAGTAACTTTAATTCGTTTTCGATTTTCATGTTGCTGATTCCTTATGTTTGAGTACGGGAATCAGTATTGCTGGCCCGCTTTTACGCGACCAGCCAGTTTGGATACGCTAAGGAAATTATCGTCTAAACTAAGGATAACTGGTCTTAAGCAACACGCTGTTCGTACACAGCCATGGCATGGTTCGTACAGAAGTGCTGGCCGCCATATCCGGCATTCATTTGGGTCATGTGTTTAACAATGGTCCGAATGGCAGCCCGCGTTATTGTATTAATGCGACAGTGCTGGAGTTTGTGGCGCGCTGACCACCAGAGTCCACAAGAGGAACCTGCCGCCGGATAGCGGCAGGCTTAACGCAGTTATTCTTCGACTTTAAACAGACAGTGTTTGGCAAAGTCGGCCGCTTCATTCGCGGTCCAATCACCTTTCGGCTTCTTCTCCATTGCTTCACACCATTTTTTTGAGCCGACTTCCGGCGCACATCCCACCAAAAACAGGCTACTGACTACCACTAGCGCTAACAGTTTTTTCATCGTTGACTCCCTTGCTGACCTCTGATGCGGCAGCCTGTTGCGGGCTGCCCGTTGCTACTCACATGGCTATTGTATAATGACCGCCACTGAATTGCGGCTGAATCTTATCGATTACCCTTTCAGCCCGGTCACCTCCTCATGTTGCAACAACCAGGCTTTTTTATCCAGCCCGCCGGCATAGCCGGTCAAAGTACCGTTAGCACCAATCACCCGATGACAGGGCACAATAATCGCCAACGGGTTTTTACTGTTGGCCAGTCCTACCGCCCGCACACCTTTTGGATTCGCAATAGCGATAGCGATATCACGATAGCTGGCGGTGCGACCATAGGGTACTCCGGTCAGGGCGCGCCAGACCTGCTGCTGAAAGGCGGTGCCGCTTGCGGCCAGCGGTAAATCAAATTCGGTCAGTTCTTTGCCAAAATAGGCAGCCAGTTGCGTTTTGGCCGCCAGCAGCAGCGGCTGCTCACTGCAAGCTTGTGTCGCCGCAGCACAAAAGCTGACAGCCGTCAGACCTTGCTCGTTCGCCGCAATTTCAATCAGTCCCAATGGACTGTGCAGATAGTTGTAATACATCCTCACTCTCCTAATCAGCCAGCGGCGGTTTTGCCAGCGACTGCCACAACTGCAGGGTTAAATAACTGCGCCAGGGCCGGCCGCTTTCTGCAGTGAACGCCAGCTCAGTTTGCTGCAGGGCGTTTTTAATACCGGCGTCACCGGCCAGCCAGATATCCGGATCGCCCAAACCGCGCATCCGGGCGTATTGGCAGGTCCAGGGGCCAATACCTTTAAGCTGTTGCCAGCGGTCAATATTGTCCGGCTCGGTATCATGCAGCATATGTTCACTAAAGCGACGCAAGGTATCCCGCCGCGCCTGTGGCATTTTCAAAAAACCTAATTCACTAGCTGCGATTGCTTGCGCAGTAGGAAAGAAACGCGGCGCCTCCACCAGAGTAGCCGCCGTGCTACAGGGTTCACCCAGCTGCTGTACCAGCGTGTTTAATAGCTGCCGGGCGGCCTGCACGCTAACTTGCTGCCCGAGAATTGCCCGCACTCCGGCTTCAAAAGGGCTCCATAAGCCGGGCAAGCGCAGCCCCTGGCAATAACCGGGTAAACAGGCTAACTGCGGGGCCAGATGCTGCTCGACCTGATTAATGTCCACATCCAGATCGAACAGGCGACGGATCTGTTGCAATACGGCCGGTAAGACCGGCCAGTGATCCAACTCCAGTTGCAGCCGAAAACGGTGCAAATCAGGCTGATGATATAGCGTAAAATGGCCCTGAGCCTGCCGCAAAGTAAAGGTTCTGCCGTAATAGTCATTGCCGGCCCATTCCATCCCCGATAGCAACCGGGCTTGCAGAAATTGCCGTAACTGCTGCCAGGCAAAAGGCGGGCGATAGGCTAAAAACAAGCTAATACCGCTTGTAGCTGGCAGCTCGCGCTTGCGAATTTCACCGGGGCTGAGTTTCAGGATCTGTTTACACTGCGCATTAAAACTGCGGATACTCTGAAAACCACTAGCCAGCGCCACGTCAGTCACCGGCAGAGCGGTACTTTGCAGCAATTGTTTCGCCAGCAGCAGTTGCTGCAATAACGCATAGCGCTTGGGTGACAGTCCCAACTGGCGGTTAAACAGTTGCCGTAAGTAACGCTCGGAGACACCCAGTCGTGCAGCCAGAGCCGGCATTGCACCCTGCTGCAAAGCGCCTTCGTCAATCAAGCGCAGTGCCCGCGTCAGGGTGCTGTTTGTGCCACGCCAGGCCGCGGATCCCGGTGCGCTGTCTGGCCGGCAACGCAAGCAGGGACGAAAACCGGCAGCAAGCGCTGCGACGGCTGAGGGGTAATACCGGACATGCTGCTCTTTTGGTGCCGGCGCCGGACAAATATTGCGGCAAAAAATTCCGGTACTAGTTACCGCGACAAAGAAGCGGCCATCAAAGCGTGCATCACGCGCTAAGCGGGCCTGCTGGAAAATTTGCAGCTCTGTCTCAGAAAAAACCATAACCGGCTCCGGTAACGAATTGACCTCAGTATAACCAGAAGCGGCGAAATAGCTGGCAGTTTTCGGCACTGATTAGCTATCGCACCACTGCAAGCACCTCACTGCGGATAACCGGTGATCTCGCGGATTTTCTGATACAGCGGCTTTAACTGGCGGTACATTTTTAAATACACCTCGCGATACAGGCGTTGATATTGCGCCGCCACGGCCGGCTCTGGTAAAAAACGCTGCGGGCTTTGACACATCGCCTGCTGCGCCTGCCTGAAATCCGCATAACGCTGTAATCCCACCATGGCAGTGATGGCAGCGCCCAGCGCTGAGGTTTCACTGGTATGCGGCCTTTCCACCGGTAAATTAAACACATTGGCAGTCAGCTGCAGAATTTGCTCGCTTTGCGCGCCGCCACCTGATACCCGCAGCCGCTGCATCTTTACGCCATTGCGACGCTCTAAACGCTCGCGGCCTTCGAGCAAGGCATAGGCCAAACCTTCAATCAGCGCCCGGTAGACATGAGCGCGCTGATGCACATCACCAAAGCCAATTAAGGCGCCCTTGGCTTCCGGCCCAGGCTCGCGGATGCCGGGTGACCAGTACGGCTGCAACATTAGCCCCATGCTGCCGGGCGGTACAGCTTTGAGCAGTTCATCAAACAGCTGCTCGGGCGCGATGCCCAGCACCGCCGCCTCCTGCTGCTCCTGCAGACCAAACTGGGTTTTAAACCAACTTACCAGCCAGAAGCCGCGATAAATCATCACTTCAGTATTATAGAAACCGGGTTGAGCCGCCGGGTAAGCCGGCAACCAGGGGCCGGGTTCTATATAGCGCCGATTGGCGGTGCTGATGGTGGCTGTAGTGCCATAGCTGATGCAGCCAGTATCCGGCGTTAAGCCGCCAGAACCCAAGACTTCGCAAGCCTTATCAGCCGCAGCGGCAAACAGCGGGATCCCGGCAGGCAATCCCAGCGCTTGCGCGGCGGTGCTGGTCAGCTTGCCCAATTCCGTGGCTGGGGGCTTTAACGGTGCCAACTGTGTCGGTTTTAACGATAACGCCCGCCATTTCCAGCTAAAACGGCTGGCCCAGCCCTGCTGTTGAAAGTCAAAGGGCAGGTAACCAACCTGAGCCGCACTGCAATCGACCAGCTCCCCGGTCAGTTGTAAGGTCAGGTAGCCGGAGAGTAAGACATAATGGGCGGTCTGTTGCCACAGTTGTGGCTGCTGCTCAGCGAGCCAGTTTGACGGCGCCCGGCGCTGAAAGCGCTCGACGATTGCCGTAATACCCATTAGCCAGAACAAACTGCGCCAGCTACCAAGCCGGGGCAACACTGTGGCCGAGCGCTGATCTAACCACAGCATCGCCGGGCGAAGCGGTTGGCGGTCTTTATCCAGACAAATCATGGTGCCGCGTTGGGTGGTAAGGGTAACGGCCGCAATGTCGCTGGCAGCGACCGGACTGTGCTGCCACAAATCGGCACAGGCTGCACTTAAGGTTTGCCAATACGCACTAACCGACAACTCTGCCATACCGGGCTCAGGTGAGTAATACGGCGGCATCGCCTGCTGACCTTTGGCGATAATATTGCCGCTGTCGTCGACAATAATGGCGCGGACGCTTTGGGTACCAAAATCCAGCGCCAGCACATAAGTAGGATTGGAGGTCATCGTTATCATTATTATTGCCTGCCATCACAACACTGTAACGACAGAACCGGATCGGGTCAATTTGGTGTAAGTGGACAGCGCCACTACCGGGTTGGGACGGCAGCGGCGCTCGGGTGAAACTTAGTGCTTCGCATCCAGGATTTTTTGTAGCTCTAATAACTGCTCTTTGCTGAGCTCGGCGCTCTCCAGCAGCCGTTTAATTGCCTCAAAGCGGTGACCAGCAGCTTCAGCGCGAATTTTGATGATTTTTTGCTCCAGCGGTTGACCATCCGCATCCAGCACCATCACCCGCCGGACGCCGTTCTCCTCAATGATTTCGACATTTTTTGGCAACGGCGGCAGCGGTGGTAACGGAGCCTTGGCCAGCAGCGCTTCCAGCCGTGCCGCCTGCTCCGGTGCTAACTCTTGCAGTAAGGCTTGCCACTCAGCGCTTTCCCGCCAGTTGCTGCCGCTAAAACGCAGCTCGCGTTTCTCGCCATCCTGCAACAGCAACAACATCTGGCGGAGCTTGGCGAAATCAACCGCAGCCTGACTGCAATGCTGACGCTAAGCTGTGCCGATATTGAACGCAGTAAGCTGGTGGCGCTAAAGCCAGTACTACAGGACCTACTACTGGAATTTAGCCCAGACCAGACCCGGATCCACTTAGCAGGCGATCTGGAGGCGCGGCTGCCGGGCGCAGAAACTGAGCTTAGAACCATTTTACATTCCGTACTGGCCAACGCCGTTGAGTAAGGGCCTCAGTGCCTGGCGGTTACGCCAGCAAAATCAACAACTCACCGAACAGTTAAGCGAGCAGCAGCAACTTGTCGAGCTAATTGGCCATGCGCCCTGTATGCAGCAGTTGTTTCAGCGCATTAATCGTATCAGCGCCAGCCACGCCACTGTGCTGATCAGCGGCGAAAGCGGTACCGGCAAAGAGCTGGCTGCCCGTGCGCTGCATCAGTTGTCCGGGCGCAAGGGTCCCTTTATCGCTATTAACTGCGGTGCGATTCCGGAACAACTGGCCGAGGCTGAGCTGTTCGGTGCCGAAAAAGGCGCCTATACCGGTGCTCATCAGAGTAAAGCCGGGAAATTTGAAGCCGCTAATGGCGGCACCCTGTTTCTGGATGAAGTGGCCGAGTTACCGGCTGCGCTGCAGGCCAAACTGTTGCGACTGTTGCAGGAAGGTAAGGTCACGCGGCTGGGTAGTCATCAGGAAATTAGCCTGGATGTGCGGCTTATTGCAGCCAGCCATCAGGATCTGGCCCTGGCGGTGCAGGAAGGTCGCTTTCGGGAGGATTTGTTTTACCGCTTAAATGTGGTGCCACTGCATATGCCGGCATTGCGCGAACGACGGGAAGATATCCCGCGACTGATCCAGCATTTTTTACAAAAAAGCCAGCAACGCTATCAGCTGCCGGCAGCAGAGCTGAGTAAAACCGCGCTGCGCCAACTAATGGACTACCCCTGGCCCGGCAATGTGCGTGAACTGGCAAACCGCATTGAGCGTTTTGTATTACTGGCAGATGAGCGCGAGCTATTAGCCGATCTTAACACTGCAGCTACCGTCAGCAGCGGCTTTGTATTACCGGCGGAGGGCCTGAACTGGCAACAACATGAGCGCGACTGCCTGCTGCAGGCGCTATCGCGCAGCAATGGCAACCGCGCCCAGGCCGCCAAACTACTGCAGCTACCTTATAAGGCGTTTTTGTACCGGCTGGAGAAATATCAGCTTGGCTAAAATCAGACCGTCCTGCTAAGGTAAAGTCTTTGCTTGTCGCGGAGGCTTATGGCAGCCATTAACCCCAATCGTCAGCTGGCACAGGCCATCAGCAGGTTACAGAAGCAACTGAATCAGGTTGCGGATAAAACAGCCCTGATGGCAGTACTGGAGCAACTGGCCCTACTACCACAACCGATCCGCTATTCTTTTAAGCAGCGCGCTTATCTTTGCAGCGCGGGGCTGTTACTAAGCCTGCTACTGGCTGTACTGACCTATCAGGTACAAAGCAGTGTCGTGCTGTATTATGCCGCAGCTATCCTGGCACTGTGCAGTGTCGTACCGCTACTGGCTGCGCTTTACCATTTACAGCAGTTAAAACGCTTTACTGAGCATTTGTACTGGAAAAATGCGCTACTGGATAACAACTTATCGGAGCTGGCCAACACGGACTGGCCAAACGTCACCCGCAGTTGGCAGCAGCAGTTTGCCGAGTTCCGGCGAGGTAATCATCAGCGGGAATTCCGCCAGCTTATCCGCGGCCACTTCAGCGGCGCCGAACATCAATTTAGTTACCACTACTGGCATTTTCATTATGTAAATAAACGCACTCAGGTAACGACTAACAGTAAAGGTCAGGTGCAAACCCGTACCGTATACGACCACTTTGACCGCTATGGCCTAATTATCCCTTTTGCCTATTGCCGCGATCTCTTTGTGACGTCCTTTGCCGCTGACGGCATTACTGGCGAACGTTATACCAGCGACTCTGGTCGCTTTAATAAGATCTTTCAGGTGCGGGCCGCCGAACCGATGCAAGCAGCACGGTTTTTAAAACCAGCGGTGATAGTGGCGCTGGAGCAACAAGCCCGGCAGTTGAAACAACTTAATCTGGCCTTTAGTCATGACGGACAGCTTTGTATCAGCTTTGCTGACAACGATATGTTGCAGAGTAAAGCCCCTTGCGGTCTGGATCAACTGGCGCAATTCAGGCAAAGTATCGAACAACCAACTGCACTGCCCAAGCTCAGCCAGCTGTTAGCGACAGTGCATCAGCTACTGCGGCATTCAGACAGTAACTTTTAGGAGCAGCACCATGGGACTGGGTATTCTAATCGGCATCGTCAGCATCGTTTTGATTATGGTGGTGGTCATTTATAACGGCATTATCACCCGGATGAACGCAGTGGAGCGCGGCTGGGCGAATGTGATTACTCAGGAGCGGCAGAAGAATAAGATGATCCCGCATCTGGAGCAGGTGACTGAACAATTTAAACAGCATGAAATGGGGTTACAAAGCAGTATTGCCGAACTACGTTCCGGCTTAGCGCGTTTACAACCCGGCACTATCGATACCGCCACCTTGCAACAGGTTGAAGGTAGCACCCAAAAACTATTGCAGGGTTTAACTGTAGCGGTAGAAGCCTATCCGGAACTCAAGGCTTCTGAAATCTTTAACAACCTGATGCGTGAAATCGCCGAACAGCAAGAAAATATCGGTGCCGCGATCCGTATTTTTAACCAGAATGTGGAAGACTTTAATAATGGCATCGAAGTGTTCCCAAATTCACTGGTAAATACCCTGCTCAACAAAAAAACCCGGGTAACGCCGTTTCACGATAGTGAAGCTGAAGCGGGTTTTGAATATAAATTGAAATAATGTTACCCATGAAAAGCCAGTATCCAGGGTTTAAGTTGGTGGTTGTCACCTTTGCCCTGGATGATTTTCCTTACTCTGCTTGTACTGATCTTCGTTATTTTTCAGAGTTAATAGCAATCACTGATCTCGTTAACTCCTGATTATAGCGAACGCTAAAAAGCCGACATAACATCGCAAATAATGACGTTTGTCATATTAAAGTGCTGACATCCAACATTGCCCGACAACGCTCCTAAAACCGCAGAATGGCTTTACTCAAATAACAGGAGTTATGTCAAATGCGACCAATTACCCTCGAACAACAGCGCCAGGCACTGCGGTTAGCGGCTGAGGGCAAAAGCACCGGCGAAATTGCCAGTGCGCTCTACATTGCCGAAGGCACCGCCCGTAATTACTTGTCGGAAGCCATCAGCAAACTTAACGCGGCTAACCGCATTGATGCCGCGCGCATTGCGCGGCAAAAAGGTTGGTTATAGTTTTGGTTCGATCATCCGCTGCAGCACCTGCATAATCTGCTCTGGCTGCTGCAGCATCAGTAAATGTTCCTGTTGGTTTACCGCAATATAGTGGCCACCGGAAACCTCGGCTTGACGCTGCCCCCATTGCGCTGCCTCAGCGCGCATCTGCTGATAGCTAGCTGCCTGGTCCGGATTTTTTGCTATCTCCGCCAGTTCGAATTCGGTATCAATAATGGTTACCGGCACAGAGGTCAGCAGCTCCAGTTCGCTGTAAAGCTGCAAATCGGTGGCATAGTTCGCTATTTCGCGAGCCCGGCTTTGCTGGTGCCCTACCAGCAGCCTCTGTTGCTGCACTAAATCGAAGTACTGCCAATCCATCAAATGCTGATAAGCTGCCGGTACTAATTGCGCGACCTGCTGCCGCTCTGTTGCTAGTTTGTCGGCGGTACGCTGCGTCCAGCGTCCTTCGGCCAGATGCGGCAGCAAGGCAGCTAAATTTGCCTGATACCAGTCAACCGGATAGCCGCTGTAGCTCGCAACCGATTGACTCAACGGAATATCCGGATCTATCAGTAATAAACCTTGAGTAGTAAAGCCCGGATTATCCTGCTCTAACACCAGTCTGGCACTGATACTGCTGCTGGCAAAGGCAACCAGCACTATGTCTTGCTCACCCAACGCGCTGATGATCGCCGGTAAATCTTTCGCAAAGCGTTGATAGGACAACTCAGGATCCACGTCACTCCAGGCATTGCCCAAACGGTCAATGGCATGCACCCGATACTGCTGTGCCAACATAGGTTGCAGCAAGCTATACCAGGCACTGTCGCTGTGGTAATTCTGATTCGGTCCGGCCAGCAAGATCACAGCGGGTCCCGTTGTAGTTTGCCCCAGGCTGCGCACATGATAACTCTGACCGGCCACTTCAACCCGCTGTGAACCCTGCGGCAAGGTCGGCTTATCCAGCTCGGCGAAAAAGCGCAGCACTTCGGCTGAGGTATTAAAACCACTAAACTGCCATTGGTGCCCACCTTTATTTATGGCATACAACTCCGCTTTTTCGACACCATTGGTGTAGGCAGTCAGCTCAACCTGGTTTGACAGGCTCCGTTTGATCGGCTCAGGTAAGCTGCGATTGCGTAGTGAAAATAACCGTATTGCAGCTTCGGCACTGATCAATGCGAAATTCGGATGGAACATGCCATAGTAAGGCAATACGCTATCATCTTTAGCAATCACCATCATCACGGAAACAGACTGGGCAGGGTAACAATCCTCAGCAAGTTGTTTCGACATCGGCGCAGCAACGACGGCAACCGCTTTAAACACCGCACTGCGGTTACAGGCCAGGTTTTGGGTAAATAAGCCGCCTTGCGAGAAGCCGGCAGCATAGACTTCGCCCGGTTGCAGCCGGTATTTTTTAGCAATATCGGCGATAACCTGGTCAACAAAGCCAAGGTCATCGGCACCCAGCCGGTGCGCAATATTACAACCGCAGCCCTCATTCCATTCGACTTGCTCTGACTGCGGATACGCCAGAATATAGTCGCCGGAAAGTTTTTCGAAGCCAGCAAGCTGCTGCATAGCGGCTGACGAGCCGCCCGAGCCATGAAAAGCCAATAACAGCTTGTAGGCTTTATCGGCCTCAAATCCAGCCGGCAAAGCCAGAATATAGCTGCGAGAACCCAAGATCACATTATTGGTAGTGCCGTTGCCGGGGGTAACGACAGTCCCCGTGGTCGATTTACTGCCGCCACCACAAGCAGTTAACATTATCGCAAATAAAATGAAAATCAGCCGAAACTGTTGCATAGTAACCTCCTGAACCTAAGTCAGTTACCAACTTAGTGAGCATCGGCCTTAGCCGACAGCGGTGTAGCTGATTTTTAGATGATAAAAAGCTTACGGGCGCCGCATAATGCAGAATATCCGGGCAAAATAATGACCGACGCAAAATTTTTGAATATTGGACAAGTGATCTTTGACCGCTCACGCCGGGAACTCTGTACTGCGCAACAGCGGATCTATCTGGAGCCGAAACTCTTTGCCTTGCTGGAATTACTAGTAAACGCCGAACAAGGCCAGGTCAGCCGCGACCAATTAATCACAGAGGTGTGGCAGGGACGTGTAGTCAGTGAGGGCGCGATAAACCGGGCTATTTCACTGCTAAGAAAGGCCTTTGCCAGTCTGGATCCGTCCACACCTTATATTGAAACTCTACCGAAACTGGGCTATCGCCTGGCCGCACCAGTTAGCCTGGCGGATCACAGCCCTGAGTATCAGCACAAATCCAGAACGGGCGCCGCAATGATTGGCGTGAGCCTGGTATTGGTTTTATTACTTGGTTGGTTAGCGATCAGTTGGTTCCGGCCCGACAAAGCCCCGCAGTGGTTAAGCAGCGGTACGCCGTTAACCCGGCTCACGCATTTGGAGGGGTCAGAGTTTGCAATCAGTGCTAATGCCAAGCAGTTACTGTTTCATCATCTTGATCCGCATAATCACAGTCAAATCTGGCTGTTACAACAGGGGCAGGCAACGCAGTTAACCACGGATAGTGTGCAGCACCGGGGGGCTGCACTGGATCCCAGCGGACGCTGGATCGTCCTTGCGCGCCATCAGCAGCAGCGCTGTGAAGTTAGCTTAATGGATCTGCAACAGCGCACTGAGCGTGTATTGTTTGGCTGCCCGCCGGACAGCGTGTTTCAGGCCAGTTGGCTGGCCAGCAGTGAGGGCTTTTATTTCCGGCAACGCGAGGATAAAACCAAGCCCTATGCGCTGTTTCGCTATCTGTTAGCGACCGGCCAGCGGCAACAACTGACTGCACCGGCCAGTGATAATCTGGCTGGCGAAATCAGCCTGGCGGCGGCACCGGCAAGCGCAGTCGGCTCTGCGCCAGAAGCCCTGGCCAGCGCCCGCTATATCGGACATCAGGCTACCGAGTTGCTGGTGATGCAAGCCCCCAACTGGCATAGCACGCATCGGCAAAACCTGCCTTTTGCGATCAGTCATCTACAATGGTTAACCCCGGAATTACTGTTGCTCAGCTCTGACACCACCCTTTATCAGTATCACCTGCCATCCGCACAATGGCAGCCGCTGTATCAGGCTAAGCAGCGTATTCAGTCCTTTGTCGCTGTGGCAAATCAGCTCTACGTGGCAGAACAACAGGCCGAATCCGGGATCTGGCGCTATCAGCTGGCTACCGGCCAGCAAGACGCTATCATCGCGGCACAGTATCTGAATACCATGCCGCGAATTAGCCGTAACGGCCAGACACTGTATTTTCTCAGTAACCGCTCCGGTCAGTATCAAATCTGGCAACAAACGGCAGCGGGCGAGCTGGCTGCCATCGCGGAGCTACCGGCAGGGCCGCACTTTACCCGACTCAGTCTGGCTCCGGATCAAACTAAGCTGGTATTTAGCCAGGATGGCGCCGCCTATGAAGTTGACCTTAGTAGCAGACGGCCAAACCAACTGCTCGACAGCAGCAGTGGCGCCAATGTGGTTAACTATACAGATGATTCGGCAGGGCTGGTGTTTAGTAGTGATCGCAGTGGTGATTGGCAGCTCTGGCATTATCAACCTGCAGATCAGACCCTGACGCAATTAACCTCGGGCGGCGGCTATAGTGGCGTGATCCGGGACGGCCAACTGTACTTTAGCCGCTATCACCAACAGGGCTTGTGGCGCAAAACCCTGCCTGACGGAGATGAAGAACTGCTACTGGCTGATTTTGATCTGATCAACTGGTTAAACTGGCAACTGCTGGACGATAGGTTGTATTTTTACCGTCCGCAATCCGGGATTTGGCAATATTCTTTAACTACTGGCAAGACCCAAATAGTGATGCCGCTGGTTGCCGATTTTGTTCATCAGTTCAGTGTCAGTCAAGACAGTATTTATTATGTTAAACGCGGCCGGGTAGCAGGCGATATCTATCAGATCCCACTGCTCAGACCCTAACCCTCGTTATAACGTCGGATAACTATGATATTTCAGGCAGTAATTTTTGATATGGACGGTGTGCTGATCGACTCTGAGCCACTCTGGCATCAGGCCGAACAGCAAATTCTCGGTGGGCTGGGTGTCGATTTTAGCCGGCCACCACTACTACAAAGTACCGGCCTTACCACGGCTGCGGTCATCGCGCACTGGTATCAGCATCAACCCTGGCCCGTACTTAGCCCGGAGCAGGTACATCAACAAATTATCGACTTTGTTGCCTCTGGCGTCGCCAGCAGCGGCGAACCGAAAACCGGCTTACTGGCGTTGCTGGCCGAAAATGCACGGCGTCAGCTCAAGATGGCAGTTGCTACCAATTCGCCGAAGCTGCTGCTGGATACCACCTTACAGCGGCTACAAATCCGGCAGTATTTTCAGGCGCACTGCCATTTAGAGCTGGTCAGTCGCGGTAAGCCGGCGCCAGATATTTATCTGCTGGCGGCCAGCCAGCTTGGCGTCGCACCAGAGCAGTGTCTGGTCTTTGAGGATTCCTTTGCCGGCGTAACGGCTGCCAAAGCCGCCGGGATGACAGTGGTCGCAATACCAGCTGCACATGAATGGCAACACAGCAAATTTGCCATTGCCGATTATAAAATTCGCTGTTTTACTGAGTTTGACTGGCGGCAGCTTGGTTGAGAGTACTGCGGATCCGCTCCAGGACCAGCCGGCAACGGGCATTTAACGGCCACTCGGCGCGATAAATTGCCCATAGTGTATCGATTACCGGCTGGCCACATTGCAATACGGCAATCTTATCTTGGGCAGCAAACGCCTGCCGTGCATAACGGGGGACCACGGTAAAGCCTAAGCCCAGAGCAACCGGCTGCAGTAGCAAACTTACCTGATTACTGTAGCCCTTGCAGGGCAAGGTTGTTACCCCCGGATTAGCCGGAAAATGCCGACTAAGCAAACGGGTCGCCATCGCTTTGCCATCGGGATGGTTAATAAAGCCTAAGCGCTGTAAATCCTGCCATTCCCGCACTTGGTAACCCGCAGGGTATACCAGCTCCAGCGGCTCTTCGGCAATTTCTTCAGCATATAACCGGGGATCATCTGGTTTAAAGGTTAACACCCCCAAATGGTAACTATTATCCAGTACCGCCTGTTGTACTTCAGCACCTGGCGCAAAACGGTGCCGGATAATTAATCCGGGTTGGCTTAGTTGTAACGCCAGTAAATCGGCATATAACAATAAACCACTGCTGCCCGGTGTTACTAAGCCAACATCACCCTGCAAACTGTCGTTAGCTTGCAAGCGTTGCTGCAAACATTCATTTGCCGCCGTTATCTCATCAGCATAACTAAGTAATAGCTGGCCGGTTGGCGTTAACGCCAAAGGCCTTAGGCTACGTAATACCACACAGCCATACTGATCTTCTAACTGCCGGATATGCTGGCTGACCGCCGCCTGGGTTAAGCCTAATTGTTCTGCCGCCCGGGTAAAGCTGCCGGTACGCGCGATGGCTTGTAAACTTTGCAGCCAGTTGAGATTTGTCATAATGATAATTTATGCACAACATAAGTTTATATGTATTCTTATTATACTCTCACTACTCTAAAATCGCCGCATACTTTTTAGCCGCAGGTAACCCTGCCTTATTTGCCGTTTTAACAGGAAATCGTATGAGCGCGTTGTTTATCCCCTTTAATTTAAAAAGTGTCACCTTACGTAACCGCATCGCCATTCCGCCGATGTGCCAGTATAGCGCCGTAGATGGCTTTACTACCGATTGGCATTTGGCCCATTACACCTCACTGGCCCGCGGTGGCGCAGGCCTGGTGATTGTCGAGGCTACCGGTGTTGCACCGGAAGGACGTATTACCCCAGGCTGTACCGGGTTATGGCGAGATGAGCAGCAAGCGGGCATGGCGGCCATTGCAAAAGCCATTAAAGACGCAGGCAGTGTACCGGGCATTCAGCTGGCGCATGCCGGCCGTAAAGCCAGTGCCAATAAGCCTTGGGAAGGTGATGATCATATTGCCGCTGACGATAGCCGAGGCTGGCAAACTATCGCGCCATCGGCCGTTGCTTTTGGTCATCATTTACCCAAAGTACCGCGTGCTATGACTATCGACGATATCAAGCGGGTGCAAGCCGATTATGTAGCGGCAGCAAAACGGGCGCTGGCAGCCGGCTTTGAGTGGTTAGAGCTGCACTTTGCCCATGGCTATTTGGCGCAAAGCTTTTTCTCCAAACACAGCAACCAGCGTACTGACGAGTACGGCGGTGACTTTGCCGGCCGCAGTCGCTTTTTATTAGAAACTGTGGCAGCAGTGCGCGCGGTTTGGCCTGAACATTTGCCACTGACTGCCCGCTTTGGTGTGATTGAGTTTGACGGCAACGACGAAGAAACGCTGCAAGAATCGATTGAGCTGACGCGGCAAATGAAAGCTCTGGGGCTGGATCTGCTAAACGTCAGTGTTGGCTTTACTATTGCCGAAACGAATATTCCTTGGGGGCCGGCATTCTTAGGCCCGATCGCCCGGCAAGTGAAGCAACAAGCCGCATTGCCGGTAGCCTCATCCTGGGGTATCGACACACCACAATTAGCAGAAAATGCCGTGGCCAGCGGTCAAATGGACTTGGTAATGATTGGCCGGGCGCATTTAGCTAATCCGCACTGGAGCTATGTTGCAGCACAGCAGTTACAAATCGACAACCCGGCCTGGGTATTACCGGCACCTTATGCCCACTGGCTGGCGCGTTACCGGCCGAACAGCGACTAATTGTTAAGCCGACAAAGTGCCTGAACTCGCAGCATGCTGCAAAACCTGCTGCGTATTCAGGCTCTACATGACGGACCGCTAATATCGAATTCTATGCCAAAAGTGGAGGGATCGGCCTAATTAAGCTAGGCTCAGTGCTAACGTAGATGGAGGTCGTCATGAAAAAGTCAGTTTTAATCCCCTTTTTTGTGGTTACAGGGTGGTACTCAGCAACAACTTTAGCGCAAAACATCGAACTCGATTTAGAGCCGGGCCTGTGGCAACACAGCTTTAAAGTCAGCAGCCAAAGCGGCCGGTTAGAGCAGATGATGCAGGAAGTGCAGCAGCAATTGGCGGCGTTGCCAGAAGCGCAGCGGCAGATGATGCTGGACATGCTCAAGGCGCAAGGGATGAGCTTTGATGGTATGACCGGCAGTGTCGAAGTTTGTATGACCGCTGAAGATCTAAAACAGGGCAAGCTGCCGGAGCAGGAAGGCTGCAAGCAACAACTGACTCAGCAGGATAAAAACCGCTTTAGCTTTACCTTCCAGTGCAGCTCGGAGCCACCAAGCAGTGGCAGCGGTGAAATGCTGATTATCGATCGCAAAACTTATCAGGGTTCAGCCAGCTTTAGCAGTGACTTTGAGGGCCAACAGGAACAGATGCAAATGAGTCAGCAAGGGCGCTGGTTACGTAGCAACTGCTCCTAGCCATTCGCTTACACAGCCAGCACAGAGTCACGGCTAATCAGTGCTGGCTCAAATACCTGCTGTACCTCGTCGCCATCATATTGGTACACTTCGCGCAGTACCCAGCGCGCAGCCATCTGCCCCATGGCACTAATTGGGTAATCGATAGTCGACAGCTTCGGGTAGGTGTAATAGGCAAAATTAACATTATCATAGCCCATTACCGACAGCTGCTGCGGAATGTTAAGTCCAAGCTCGCGCGCGGCAGTGATAGCACCTGAGGCCATTTCATCGTTAGCACACACCAGCGCACTAAAGGCTTTACCCGTTTTCAGCAGGCTCTCTAAGCCCTTGCTACCGCCGGTTTCGCGGAAATCACCCTCAAAAAACAATACAGGATCGGCAGTAAGCTGATATTCCGCCAGCGCGCGCTGATGGCCATGATAACGATCGCGGGCGTCGGTTTTCCACATCGGGCCAGCAATATAGGCAATCTGCCGGTGCCCTTGCTGCAGCAAGTGTCGGGTGGCCAAATAGCCACCGAGCTCGTTATTAAGACTAATACAACGGTCAGCAATGGCCGGAATATGACGATTAAGCAATACAAAGGGTGTCTCTTCCGCTGCCAGCGCCAGTAAATAGTCGTCTGATACCGCTTCGACATGCAGGATCAGCGCATCACAATTACGGCTTTTCAAAAACTCAATACCGTCTCGCTCTGTAGCCAAATCACTGTGACCTGCGGTAATGATCACATGTTTGCCGGCCGCACGGAATTCGGCTTCAATACCGGTTAGCATGGCACCATAGAATGGACCGTGCAGTTCCGAGACCAGCACCCCGATACTGTTTGAGCGATTCGAAGCCAGCGACTGCGCGATACTGTTTGGCCGGTAATCCAGCTGTGCCATCGCATCCAGTACCTTACGCCGGGTTGACTCCTTAACCGGCGTATTATTGTTCATCACCCTTGACACGGTGGCAAGTGATACCCCAGCCAACTTTGATACTTCGTAAATCGTCGCCATAGTGCGAACTTATCCTTTCCTCAATCAGACTCTCACTGCGGCTTCGCGCGCTGCCAGATCGGCCGATACCTGTGCTACCTGCTGCCGATGCAGCGGATAATAGCGCATAATCCAGGCGACCAATACGGAACCCAGCGCCGGCAGTAGCGTAAAGCTTAATAAAATACCCTGTTGCGTTACCGCCGTTTGCTCTGCCGCCGGTTGATACTGATAAAACGCCAGTAACCAACCTGCCAAGGCCCCACCCACTGCCAGGCCCAGCTTAATAAAAAATACCACCGACGAGTACACCAGGCCGGTGGTGCGCACACCGGTTAACCACTGGCCATAATCTACCACATCAGCCATTTTTGCCCACAGCATCGGGGTGGCCATTTGTAAGAAGAAACACCAGGCAATATGCAGCACAATCGCTAACTGCCATTGACTGCTGCCAACCCAAAAGCCAGCGGCACAGAGTAAGGCGGCCAGCAGCTGCAGGGCAATATAGGCTTTCACCTTATCTACCCGCGCCGCCACAAACTGGGCACAGGCACAGCCAGCGATATTACCCAGCATGCCGAGTGTCATAAAGGTGGTGACCAGATCTTCGCGCAGTAAAAAGTACTTCACATAGTAAATAACCAAAGTATTTTTCAGTACCATACCGGTTAATAACACCAGCGCAGCCAGACTCAACACCCGCCAGGCCGGATTTTGCCACAATGCCTTCAGCCCGGCTTTTAACGTCAGTTGCTGATCGGCAGGTGGCTTAACCCGTTCGCGCGTACCCTTAAAACAGAGTAAAAACAGCAGCACACCCAGCACGCTCATTGCCGCTATCGTCAGCTGATAACCCTTGGCCTGATCGCCCTGCCCAAAAAAACTCACCAAGGGCAGAGTGCAGGCGGTGACCAGCAAGCCACCCAGCATACCAAACACAAAGCGGTAGGATTGCACCGACACCCGCTCATCCGGATCGGCAGTCAGCACGCAGCCCAATGCCGAATAAGGAATATTGATAGCGGTATAGGCCAGCATCAGCAGGGTATAGGTGATAAAGGCATACCAGATTTTGCCGCTGGCCGATAAATCCGGCGTGGTAAAGGCCAGCACACTGATCAGGCCAAATGGTAGTGCCAGATACAACAGATAAGGCCGGTATTGGCCAAAGCGGCTTTGGGTTTTATCTGCCAGCGCCCCCATCAGTGGATCGGTGATGGCATCGATAATCCGCACCACTAGAAACATGGTGCCGACCACCGCCGGCGAAATACCAAAAATATCGGTATAAAAAAAAGTTAAAAACAACATCACCGTCTGAAAGATGATGTTGCTGGCAGTATCGCCAAGGCCATAAGCGATTTTTTCTTTTTTGGTCAGCATAATTCTACCCTGTTGCAGTGCGCTGCTTATTATTATTTTCTGCTTTGCCAAAGTTGCTGCAATGCCCGGCCGCTGGCTTTCACAATGCGCTGCTGACTGGCGTAATCGACATAGACTATACCAAAACGCTTGGCATAACCCTCGGCCCATTCAAAATTATCCAGCAAACTCCAGGCAAAGTAGCCGCGCACGTTCACGCCGGCAGCAATGGCCTGCTCGGTTGCCACTAAGTGGCTTTGATAATACGCCAGTCGGTCAGTATCCTGTACTTCGCCATTTACCAATTGATCGACCATGGCCGCGCCATTCTCGGTAATGAAGACCGGCGGTAGCGGATAACGCTGATGGAGCTGCAACAGAATTTCCGTTAACCCTTGCGGGTAAATTTCCCAACCCATGTCGGTCAGTGGCGGTTGTGTCGGTTTAACATCATGAAACCAGCCATCTTTACCGGCAGTAAACACGGTACGGGTATAGTAATTAATGCCGAGAAAATCCAGCGGCTGGGCAATAATCTGCAGATCGCCCTCAGCGATCTGCGGCAATTCAGCTGGCGCCAGGTAGGCACTCAAATCCGGATAGCTACCTTCCAGTAAAGGTTGCAGATACCACTGATTATGATACTGATCGGCCAACCAGGCGGCCTGTTGATCGGCTTTGGCTTCGGTCGCAGCAAAGCAAGGGCTGAAATTCAGCACTATGCCATTTAATGCCTTTGGACAGTTACGGCGCAACACCTGTAGAGCCAGACCGTGCGCCAGCAATAGGTGGTGGGCCGCCTGCCGGCCATGCTGGCGGTTTTGTTCGCCCGGCGCATGAATACCTGCCTCATAACCCAGATAAGCGCTGCAGAATGGCTCATTTAAGGTGGCATAAGAGTAAACTTTATCACCAAAGGCCTGACTGACCACCTCGGCATATTCGGCAAAACGATAGGCAGTGTCCCGATTTAGCCAGCCGCCTTGATCTTGCAGATATTGCGGCAAATCCCAATGGTATAGCGTAACAAAGGCTTTGATCTGCCGTGCTTCCAACTCAGCAAGTAAATCCAGATAAAACTGCAGGCCGGCCTGGTTAACGCTGCCATCGGCGCGGATCACCCGGCCCCAGGCTACGGAAAAGCGATAGGCATCCACCCCTAAACCGCTAATCAATTCAATATCGTCACGCCAGCGGTTCAGATGATCACAGGCCACCAGCCCATCAGAGCCGTCACGAATCCGGCCAGGCTCGGCGCAAAAGGTATCCCAGATACAGGGCTCGCGACTCTCGGCGGCACCTTCGATCTGAAAGGCGGCGGTGGCGACACCAAAGATAAAATCTGAGCGTAACAGCGGTGAATTTTCGGCTAATACAATCTTCTGCATAGAGGCTTCTTCTGTCTAGTTTTTGCACATGCTTTTTGCACAATAGCACCAAAAAATATTGCGCTCAGCGGCAGGTGTGCTATAAATGAAAGCGCTTACATTAATACTAGACGCCGCTTTGCCGAACGTCAATTAAAACAGAAACGACAAGGGAACCCTTATGGCTGCCACACCCATTATTACGCCAGACGCTGCTGCGCAGCCAGGCGCGCCAACCAGCTACCGCTTTGCGTTAACGGCATTAACCTCATTATTCTTTATGTGGGGTTTTATTACCTGCTTAAATGACATTTTGATCCCCTATTTAAAACTGCTGTTCGATCTGAACTACACCCAGGCGATGCTGATCCAGTTTTGCTTTTTTAGCGCTTATTTTGTGGTCTCGATCCCGGCCGGTATGTTGGTCAGCCGCATTGGCTATAAATCGGGGATCGTCACCGGTTTGTTAATCGCCGGCGCCGGTTGTTTGTTGTTTTTACCGGCAGCTGAATTGCATGTCTATGCCATGTTCCTGTTTGCACTCTTTGTACTGGCCTCGGGTATTACTATTTTGCAGGTGGCGGCGAATCCTTATGTCAGCGTAATGGGCAAACCAGAAACCGCCTCCAGCCGCTTAACGATGACTCAGGCGTTTAACTCTTTGGGTACCACAGTCGCGCCCTTCTTCGGTGCCTGGCTAATCTTCGGCGGTATGAATGCGCCTGAGCCGGTGCCGGGTGCCGTTACCGAATCAACGGTGCAAGTGCCTTATTTAATCCTGGCCGCCAGCCTGATACTGCTAGCCATTATTTTCGCCTGGTTAAAACTGCCAGCTATGGGTAAAAAAGATCCGGCAGCAGCCCTGCCACTGGGCGGTAAAGCCTGGCAGCAACGGCATTTAGTGCTGGGCGCTATTGGTATCTTTGTTTATGTTGGTGCCGAAGTCGGTATCGGCAGCTTTTTGGCCATTTATCTGTCACAACCGGAAATCGGCGGTATGACCACAGCAGCCGCCTCGCACTATATTTCCTGGTACTTTGGCGGTGCTATGGTTGGGCGTTTTATTGGCGCTGCGGTAATGCAAAAGCTGAATCCGGGCAAGGTTCTGGCTTTTAATGCAGTAATGGCCGTGCTCTTGCTGGCCTTAACAATTTTATCCTCTGGCAAGCTGGCAATGTGGTCCTTACTGCTGGTCGGCCTGTGTAATTCAATTATGTTTCCAACCATTTTCAGCCTGGCGCTGCAAGGTCTGAAACAATATACCAGCCAGGGATCGGGCATTCTGTGCCTGGCGATTGTTGGCGGCGCTATTTTACCTGTGCTGCAGGGCATGCTGGCTGACCAGATCGGGGTGCAACTAGCTTTTGTATTACCGCTGGTATGTTACCTGTATATTGCTTTCTATGGTCTGAAAGGCTGTGTCCCGCAAACTCCGGTTACAACGAAGGAATAACGGATGAAGATAAAGAAAACCACTATGGCCATGTTGATGCTTTCTGCCAGTGGCAGCCTGCTACTGACCGCCTGCAGCGAGGCCCCGACACCGGTGGCCCGCGAGACAGCTACACCGCCGGTCTGGCCAGCCTTAACACTGCCGGTACCACAAGACCAGGCAATGGAGCAAGCGATCAGCGAGTTAATGAGCAAAATGACGCTGGAGCAAAAAATTGCCCAGATGATTCAGCCGGAAATCCGTGATATCACCGTTGAGGATATGCGTAAATACGGCTTTGGCTCCTACTTAAATGGCGGCGGCGCCTTCCCGAATGACAATAAGTACGCCACCCCGGCCGACTGGATCGCCCTGGCCGAAGCCATGTATCAGGCGTCAATGGATGCCAGTATCGATGGCGTCGCTATTCCAACCATGTGGGGCACCGATGCCGTACACGGCCATAATAACGTGATTGGCGCGACCATTTTTCCACATAATATCGGTTTAGGTGCCGCGAACAATCCGGCGCTGATTGAACAAATCGCTGAAGCCACCGCACGCGAAGTGATGGCGACCGGTATCGACTGGGTGTTTGCGCCGACAGTGGCCGTTGTACGCGATGATCGCTGGGGCCGTACCTATGAGAGCTACTCCGAGAATCCGGATATCGTACGCGATTATGCTGCGGCTATTGTGCGGGGTTTACAGGGTGCCGCTGATCAGGATTTTCTCAGTGAGCGCCGGGTAATCAGCACCGTGAAGCATTTTGTCGGCGATGGCGGTACTACCGGCGGTGTCGATCAGGGTAATACCGAAGTCAGCGAAGAAGAGCTGTTCCGCATCCATGCCCAAGGCTACGTCGGCGGCTTAGAAGCTGGCGCGCAAACGGTGATGGCATCTTTTAATAGCTGGAATGGCAGTAAAATTCATGGTGATCGCTATCTGCTGACCGATGTTTTAAAAGATCGGATGGGCTTTGATGGTTTTGTCGTCGGCGACTGGAATGGCCATGGCCAGATCCCAGGCTGTACTAATGATAACTGCGCCCAGGCAGCAAATGCCGGTCTGGATGTGTATATGGTACCGACCGCCGCCTGGAAACCACTGTATTACAATCTGATTGAGCAGGTAAAAACCGGCGTAATCCCGGAAGCAAGGATTGATGATGCCGTACGGCGTATTCTGCGGGTAAAAAAACGTGCTGGTTTATTTGATAAGCCAAGCCCGGCACAGCGCCCACTGGCCGGTCGTACCGAGTTAATCGGTGCGCCAGAACACCGCGCCGTGGCCCGCGATGCCGTGCGCCAATCGCTGGTACTGTTAAAGAATAACGAGCAGTTACTGCCGCTAAAACCACAGCAACGTATTTTGGTCACCGGCCCTGGCGCCGATAATATCGGCCAGCAATCCGGCGGCTGGACCATCAGCTGGCAGGGCACCGGTAATACCAATAAAGATTTCCCGGGTGGCACCTCGATTTATGGCGGTATTGCCCGCCAGGTTACGGCCGCCGGTGGGCAGGTTGAGTTATCAAGTGATGGCAGCTTTACGGAGAAACCCGATGTCGCTATCGTCGTCTTTGGTGAAGAGCCCTATGCCGAAGGCAATGGTGATCTGGATAACCTGGAATATCAGCGCGGCAATAAAACCGATCTGGCGCTGCTGCAACAGTTAAAGGCGCAGGGCATTCCAGTGGTATCGCTGTTTATCAGTGGCCGGCCTATGTGGGTCAATCCGGAGCTCAATGCCTCTGATGCCTTTGTTGCAGTCTGGCTGCCGGGTAGTGAAGGCGAAGGCGTAGCCGATGTGATCCTGCGCAATGCCGCTGGTGAGGTGCAATATGATTTCCACGGCAAATTATCGTTCTCCTGGCCAGCGACACCACAGCAAAGTACTGTCAATATTGGTGATGCTGACTATCAGCCGCTGCTACCCTACGGTTTTGGCCTGCGCTATGGCGATGCCAGCACCCTGAGTAATAGGCTGTCGGAAGATAGCGGTGACGCTGCGGCAAATAGCGAGCTGGTGATCTTTGAACGCGCACCACGCTCGCCCTGGCAATTGCAATTAGTCAGCGGCAGTGACCGTATTGCGGTGACCAGCAGTGTACAGGAATTTGGTGCTATTCGTAGCCGTACCTTTGATAATCAGGTACAGGAAGATGCCCGCCGCTTTGAATTTAGCGGTAAAGCCAATGCCGGCCTGAACTTCGGTAGCCCTTTCCCACGGGATTTGCGCGCCTTTGCTAGTAAAGACAGTGTGCTGACACTGCAGCTAATGCGCCGTGGTGCCGTACCAGAACAAGTCGCGCTAAGCATGAGTTGTGGCGAAGCCTGCCGTGGTAGTCAGAATATTGCACCCGCACTGGCCGCAATGCCGGAAGGCGAATGGCAAACGCTGCAAATCAGCATCAGTTGTTTACAACAGCAAGGGCTGAATTTGGCACAGGTATTTAATGTGCTGACGATAGAAAGCGCCGGCGAGCTAAACCTGAGCCTGGCCGATGCGCGGATCCAGCGCGTTAGCGAAAATACTGCGCAGGCTTGTCAGTAAGATCTAAGCACCCAGCAACAAAGGTGCCGTTATGGCTAATGCCGATCAGTTAATAGCTTTTCAGATCGGTTGACCGATCCAGTAGTTGGTATATAAAGGCCTACAGAATGAACTCTGTAGGCTTTTTTTATGCATATTAGCCAAGCGCTGGAAACCGTTTT